>Ga0105046_10001234_pt1 | contig 38953 bp, 23 predicted proteins | sample MAT03_FD_78385 | JGI IMG/M metagenome (GOLD analysis project Ga0105046, IMG submission 78385) | Freshwater microbial communities from Lake Fryxell liftoff mats and glacier meltwater in Antarctica - MAT-03 (megahit assembly) | ecosystem: Environmental > Aquatic > Freshwater > Ice > Liftoff... | reverse complement strand
GTTCGCCCAGCGGTTCACAACCGCCTGCATCTGCATCGTGTTCCATGCCATCACGGTGTTAGCAAGCAAGCTCAGCCCGTCCGCCACCGCTTGCATCTCGTCTGGACGCCTCGCCTGCGCCGGGCTGATGCGCCCGGTATAGATGGCACGCTTCAACGCGTTGACCGCTTCACCCCGGTTGAGCACCCGGCGCAATTCCTGGCGAAACGGTGTCTTCACAAAGTAGTCCGCCAGGAAGGCGGTGCGCAGCAGGCGTCCCAGCTGCACACCCGCTTCGTAGACAGCTTCCCCACGGGCGGCCGAGCCAAACCGCGCCAACGCTGCCACCGCACTCGCGTTGCCACTCATGACGGATGCCGCCAAATGCACCAGGGCGTCCCAGTGTTTCTCAATCTGATCGATGTTGACGCTGGCCTCGCATACAGCGGCAATCTCTGCGGGAATGACCATCCCCTTTGGCAAGAACAGATGGCGCTGCTTCAACTCCTTCAATCGCGGGCACAGATCAAAGCCCAGCAAGCGAGCGTGTGACATCGCAAAGTCCGTGTAGCCGTGAGTATCGACCGCCAACTGGCGGGTCTCCATGCGCTCCTGGCGCAGGACGCCTTCGATAGCGACGCCGGCTTGGCGCTCATTGAGTACAAACGGCTGCGCGTACGAAATTCCCCAGCGGTCACGCACATGCGAGTAAATGCCGATCGAGGGGGTATTGCGCCGGGGATCAAGTCTGGCTTGCCAAACCCGCTTGGTAGTCTCCATGCTCATCATGTCCGACGAGGCCAAGTCAGAGCGGCCCCAGGTGGCGGCAATCGGTTGCCGTTGCATGAATTCCAGCACGGCGTTGCTGGCCTGACTCAACCTGCGCTCGTCACCGGCCCAACGCATGGCCTGGCGGATGCTCGCCGCCGACAACTGTGGAATCATGCGTGCGCATTCGGCGGAGCTCAGACTGGTGCCGTGGGCCAGAATGCCCGCGTAGACCATCAACAACTCGTCGGTCGATCGAGGTTCCCGCCCCAGCATGATGCAACTCCCGGGCTTTGTCCGCGTACAGCTGCAACAATTGCTTGAGCGCAGCGAGGACGGGATTGTTCTCTTCCGCCTGCCAGGGCAGCTTGCCGATTTCTGCCAGCAGGGATCGCACCGGGCGAATTCCTTCGAACAAGCGTTCGCGAACCAGGGAGGCCCGACTCGGTGGTTTGGCGCGCTGGCACGCGCCAGCCAGTTCAACGACGCGCATGCGCAGGGCAGCTTCGCTCAATTCGCCCTGTGCCGCCAGTTCAACCAAGTCGCTTACAAGCTTCTTGTACAGCACGGCCCAATTGAGGTTGTCGGGGACTTCTTCGCGGGCCGTGCGCCACAGGTCGGCCACTCGGCGCTGGATCATCAAGATGGCCTGGTCGGTGGCGGTGAACAGGCAATAGCGCAGAAAGCATGCGAGCTCCACCGTGCGTCGGGGCTCTTTGATCCTCGCGCCCACCGATGGCGGCCGGGTCGCCAATTGACGGGCGTAGCGGCGCACAATGAGATCGCTCAAGGTGCCCAAATGCTTGTGCACATCGAGGCTGTAGAGCAGATTGATGCGCTCAAACACCTGAGCAATCTGCACCGTCGAATGTTTGGCCGGAGCCTCCCACAGCCAGCTTTGCTGAATCTGACCGTCCGGGCGGAATTCGGACAAGGTGCGGCGCCATTTGTCGAGCAGCTCACCGGGGACAGTGGTGGCGATAGTCTCACCGGTTTGCGCTTCAAACTGCTCCAGTGCGGTCGTAATTTGGGTACTGAAGGCGCGCTCGCTCTCGATCAGAAATTTGGGGCCATACAGCCACCGCCGAGCAAATACCAGCATTTGGTATTTGTCTGGCAAGCGTGCAGCTTCGCTACGCAGGTTTTGAACAAAGGCACGGTTCTGATGCCCTGTCATTGCGCGAAAGCCTAGGGTCTGTTCGGCAAGTTGCTGGTGCTCGAAAAGAGTACTTCTGCGTCCGTACAGGGCTTTAAGGGAGGCCAATTCAGGTGCGCGAACACCAAGCTCCTTCCCCAAATGCGCCCACAGCGAGGCGGGCACGATCCGTACAGCGTTCAGAGAACGCCCACTCAAACGTAGAAATCCCATGTGCAGTGCCAGACCCAGCTTGTGGGTCGCGCCGTGACGGCTGTCAATCACCGTGCGCTCAGCGCGGCTGAACGTGAAAAAAGCCTGAAGTTCGAAGGCGCTGAGTTCGCGCGGGAGCTCTTTCAGACCCAGGTAGGTGGTGTGCCAGTTTTGCATTGTTTGTATCCGTCATTGGGGACGCTGAAGATACGCGACAAAGAACGAGCCTGAAAAGCCAATAAAATCAAAAGCCTACGATGTCGACTCCACGCCAGTGCTTGAATTCAAACCGGGACTTTCGACATGGAAAACAAATCGACCCCGAATTGGGTGATGAGCTGCGTAGGCGGATAGCCTCGATTGCTGCCTGGTTGCGGCAGCCCGGAGGCCAACAGAGCGGCATCGAAACCCATGTGATCCAACATGCGTTTCATGATCGCTATGCCGCCCCAAGGGGTGATTTCTTTGTCCGAAAACCGAAGCGAAAAATTCATTAAACCCCCGCACTGAATTCGCGATACCGAACACTACCCGAAAATCACCCTGAACATCAATTAGATCAATCACTTGCGCTATTGGCTTCCATTAGAAATGTCGGTTAATGGAAAATCTCGGCTAATATCAACTTACAGGTTGTCAGATACAACATGGACTTGAACCGGCCCAAACCTTGAGCAACATTAAATTGACACCGAACGGCATGATTGACGCTAGAGACCGCTTGCTGCAAAGTTTACGGGCGATTGATCCCTTGCGGGACAAAGATGATTTTGAAGCAGTCATCAACGAGTGGCGCAAATCGGTCGGAGAAAAGTTTAATGATCAGTTTGATGCAACGGTAGCTTATGGCCCGTTTGCGGGGCTCAAGCTAAGCTACGACCGCAATAGTTGGGGTTTAGATCGTGCAAGCATGCTGTTCGGCATTTATGAGCAAAACATAGTAGCGTCATTGATGGCGGCACCAGAGCGCTACACAACGTTCATCGAAATCGGCGCCACCGATGGCTACTATGGCCTCGGTGCTCTGCATTGCAAAAAATTTGAGTCCTCGTATCTTTTTGAGTCGGATAACAATATCCGTAGGGTGCTGCATCGGAATTGCGAACTCAATGCGTTGAGCGACCGAGCCACCGTCTTAGGCGACGCTGATGAATATTTTTATCAGCGTATCCCCCCGACTAAGATTGAAAATTCGGTGCTCTTTCTAGGCGTGGAAGGCGGCGAGTTCGACATTCTCACCAAGGCGGCACTCGCGGCCTTTAAGCATTCAATATTGTTCATTGAACTGCATGATTTTCAGGTGGCCAATGGCACCGAAAAACTAGACCAACTCATGGATCGCGCCGCGGATTTATTCGAAATCACCGAGCTTACTGGAACTCAATTTGTTGATGTCAACCGCTTTAAGGAACTTACCGGATTGAGCGACAATTTGAGAGCCATTCTTTTTTCCGAGGGCCGCCGGCAGTGGATGAAATGGCTGCGGCTGAGCCCGCGTCTGCACGCCGCGCGTTTATAAGCAATGCTCAAGACCACGATGAACATCGACGCGCGCACAGACGCCGAAATTGCTCTTGACCAGTTCGCGGGGAGTTATTTGACCAAACGAGGTTGGTTTCAAAGCTTGGATGGAGTTCCCCGCAACAATGAGGGGCCGGTGCCATGGATTACTTATCCGGCTTTCCGTCAATTGCAGAGAATGATCAAGCCGGGCCTCAAGGTTTTCGAGTATGGCTGTGGCGCCTCGTCGCTGTGGTGGGCAGACCATGCAGCCGAAGTCACCAGCGTCGAGCACACCCCGATTGGGCGCAACGGGTCACCCTGATTGCACCAAAAAACCTTCAGGTCATCGTTCGCCAAATGGGCGCGCCTTGTCCAGAAGCGCGGGCGTCGTTGGCAAAGCAGTTCTTCGCCGACGCGCCTGAACTTCCGGTGTCCGCAGATCGATCACACAACATCCTGCACGGATTTCTCTGTGAAGAGTTCACGGCTTACGCGACCGAAATTGCCGACTTCGAGCGCGAAACCTTTGATGTAGTCATGATTGACGGCATGGCCAGAACCCTTACCGCGTGGATGGCCGCGCAGTACATCAAGCGCGACGGCATCATCGTGTTCGACAATACCGATCGTTGGCAGTACAACGGTGCTTATCGACTTCTGAATGCTGCGGGTTTTCGCAGGATCGATTTTTACGGCCCCGGCCCGGTCAACCGTCAAGAATGGTGTACCTCGTTATTCGTCCGAGACTTAAACGTATTTCAGGACAACATCGACAGCCCCCACGACGACTGCGATCTCAATTGGTACTGCCGCCTTGATGATTAAACCCCGGTCTACATGCAGTTAACTTGATACGCCTTCCAATCACCGTCTCACTTTTTGTCAACCCCCATGCGCGTCCCCCTTCCCCGCAGTAGCGGCATCTTGCTGCACCTTACCTCTCTACCCGGTCCGCTGGCGACCGGCGGAATGGGCAGTGCCGCTTTCGCATTCATTGACTGGCTGCACAGCACCGGCCAAACCTGGTGGCAGACTTTGCCGACAGGGATGATCGATCTCTGCAACTCACCTTACTTAAGCCTTTCGTCACGGGCCGGAAATCCGTGGCTCATTGACCCCGAAGCGCTCGTTGCCCGTGGTTGGATTGAGCCGGACCTGTGGCAAAGCGTGAGCACACGAACCCCGCAAGATCAGTTGCATCGGTCGGATTACAGCATTGGAGTCGCGCAGCGCCGAGAACTGCTTGAGGCCGCGCAGAGAGGCTTCAATGCCCGCGCGACCCCTGGCGAGCGCAACCGGTTCAGCGGATTTGTGCGCCGCGAACATCGCTGGCTTTCAGACTTTGCATTGTTTATGACCTTGCACGAGCAACACAGCGCCCAAGCTTGGACATTTTGGACCGATTGGCGGGACGCGGCGCTGCGTCGTCGCGAGCCCGATGCGCTGGCCCGAGCGAAGGTGGAGCATGCCGAGGCGATCGCATTTTGGTGTTTCACGCAATGGCTTTTTTTTGAGCAATGGGCGCAACTGCGCAGCTATGCCAACGAACGCGGCGTGCGCTTAGTCGGCGATCTGCCGTTCTACCCGGCCTACCACAGCGCCGAGGTATGGTGCCGCCCCGACCTCTTTGATTTAGACGAGGACGGCCTCCAACTGACTTTGGGCGGCGTACCGCCCGATGCCAATGGGCGCAATGGGCAATGCTGGGGCAGCGTCACCTATCGCTGGCAAAACCATGTGTTAGAGGGATTCGAATGGTGGTGCGAGCGGGTCGGCAACGCGCTCGCGCGATGTGATTTGCTGCGTCTCGATCACTTTCGCGCGCTGCATGGCTTCTGGGCTATTAACGCAAAAACAGCCGAGCCGGCCGATGGCGCGTGGCGGCCAGCGCCAGGCGCGCAACTGCTGTTAAAGATCGATCAAGTCTTCGACTCGCCGCCGCTGTTTGTCGAAGATCTCGGCTACGTGACTGCCGAGGTGACGCTACTGCGGCAGCGCTTTCGATTGCCGGGCGTATCGGTGGCCCAATATGGCTTTGCTGCGGGGCGACCCAACAACGCTTACCTGCCCACTCAAGCGGGTGCCGACATGGTGCTCTATACGGGCACCTTTGACAACAACACTACCGCCGGCTGGTTCGCCTCCGATGACGGCGTCAACCGCCCGTTCTTTGACCGCTATTTTGACGGTGCCTCGGCGGGTAAAAATGCAGCCGACGACGCCCCCGCTGTCGCGGCTCATCTCATGGCGCGCGCTGTCTTAATGTCTGGCGCGGGCTTGGCTATTTTGCCGATGCAAGATGTGCTGCAGCTTGGGGCCGAAGCGCGAATGAACATTCCCGGCCAAGCCTTCGGTTGCTGGGAATGGCGAATGCGGGCGACCGATCTAACCCCTGCCCACAGCGCCCGTCTCGCCGAGTGGACCTGGCTCGGCAATCGCGTCATGGATGCGCCATGAACGCTGCCCCACCATTCACCCCGGCCGACCTGCTGCAGTCGCTCGGCGTAAGCCTGTTGATCGCTGACCCCGCCACCGCGACTCTGCAAACGATCATGCGGCGACCGCAGGGCGGCATCGAATTATCTGCGTTGTCGGTGCGCGGCCTCGGCATCATCGGCCGCGCCGCCGAGGGCTTGTTAACGGTCATCGGCGCGGATATTGTTCTCTGGGGTCCGCGGCCGCCCGAATCCGACGCGAGTGATGCCGAGGTGACCGTGCCGCCGGCATCGTCGATGCACTTGCATCTGAATCGTCTCAATACGTGGTCGCCGCCAAAATTACCTATCGCAATGTCTGGTGACCGCTTCGGTCTGTGGGCGGCCCTACCTGCCATCGGCCTTTGCCGCCTGGGTGCAATGGGGCAAATCGATGTCGCCCTACCCGCAAACCCCGATGAAGCCGTGACCGCGATGTATGTGTTTCGCGGCCTGCCCGAGGTGCTGTGCACGCAGGTGGCAGCCAAACACCCACTTGATCTTGCCGATAACCGGCTATCGATTCGTTCGCTAAACATCACTCTTTTTGAGCGCGGCCAACTGGCCTGCCCGCACTGGCACAGAAACCGGCTTTGGTGGCTGGAGGCTGATCAGCGTGCGTTATGCGTCGGGCTCTTGCTCGCCGATTCATTGCAAGCCGATCTGGTGGTTCAATTTGAAGCGCGTCCCCTGAGTCTTGCGGTGCATGAAGGCGTGGCCTTCGTGCTGCTCGCGACCGGCGAATCAACCGGTATCGCCATGGTCAATCTCGAGAACGGTCAGCTTTTGGCGCAGCTTGCGCTGCCGGTCGCCCTGCCTGACCAGGCGCAATTGATTGTGCTGCCGGCACCGCGCATCACTTGGTCCCTTTAGCCATAGAAACACCCGCCGATGCCTGACATTGCCATTGACACTGCGCCTGATCACAACTCCGCGCCCCCTTCCGCCAAGCGGGTGCTCGTCGCCATCACCGAACTGCACCCTTTCGTCAGCACGGGCGCCTTGGGCACCGTGGGCGCCGCTTTGCCGCCCGCGCTGCGCGCGTTGGGGGTCGATGCCCGCATGCTAATGCCGGGCTTTCCAGCGATCAAAAGTGCGCTGCACAATGTTCGCCCTGTTGGTCAGATTTCATGGCACCTAATCGATACACCGATTTCGATTTTGCGTGGTGAGCACCCTGACACGGGCGTGCCGGTGTATCTGGTTGACCTGCCGGTCTACTATGACCGACCGGGCAATCCCTACATGAAAAAAATGGGCGCTTCAGGCAACGTTGAATGGCACGACAACGTGGCGCGGTTTGCGCTTTTTTCATGGGCTGCCGCTGCATTTGCAGAAGGCGGCATTGACGCTGACGACGCCGGCATGGGCTGGCGGCCCGACGTGGTGCATGGGTTCGATTGGCATGTCGGCCTCGCGTCGGCCTACCTGCGCGCGTACCCGCCTGCGACTGCAACACGCCCGGCCAGCGTGATTAGCATGCAGGGGTTGCGCTGGCCGGGTGAATACAAAGCAGATATGTTTGCGACGCTCAATCTGCCCGCCGAATTTTTAGGCCAACAGGGTATGGGCTACCGAGGCAATATGTCGCTGCTCAAAGCCGGGCTCAGCTTCGCCGATGCGATTACGACGGTGAGCGAGAGCCATCGGCTCGACGTGATGCAGGTGCCACAGGGGTTTGGCTTCGAGTCCCTGTTGCACCGCCGTCGTGACCATTTCTACGGCATCTTGAACGGCGTCGACTATGACACCTGGGCGCCCGAGCACAACCCCCATCTCAGCGTGCCTTACGGGGCCGACACGCTCGACCGCCGAAGCAGCAACAAGCAGGCGCTGCAGCGCGAATTCGCCCTCAACGAAAACGCCAGCGGCTTTCTGCTCGGCTCAATCTCACGCGTCAGTTGGCAAAACGGTCTCGACCTGCTGCAGGGCGAACGTCTGGCGCCGCTTTTGCAACAGGGCGTTCAGGTCATCATTCACGGCGACGGCGAAGACCACGAGTGCGCGGCGATGGACGCGCTGGCACGCCAGCATCCGGGTCAAATCGCCTACCGCAAGCGCTTTAATGAGGCCACCGCCCAGCGCATCTTAGGCGGCATCGACGCGCTTTTAATGCCCTCGCGGTTCGAGGCGGGCGTGGGCGTGTCACACCTCTACGCCATGCGCTTTGCCGCCCTGCCGATCGCCCGAGGCACCGGCAGCCTGATTGACACGGTGATCGCCTTTGCCCCCGAGCTTTCCAGTAGCAGTGCCGCCTATGCCACCGGCTTCTTGTTTGATGAGCCCACCCACGACGCGCTCATCCACGCCATCAGTGCAGCGCAATGCATTTTTGCGCAACCCGCTACCTGGCGACAGCTGCAAGCCAACGCCATGGCCGAGCGCTTTGACTGGGCTCGCACCGCGCGGCAATTTCGCAAGCTCTACAGCCGCATCAGCCCGCGGCCAACACAGCCGTCGCAAGCGCAGGCCTAGCCAGATGTCGGGCGCCACTGCAATCGTTAGCGTTAACGCCAACGCCCGCGCCCTACTCTGCTGGGAGCTGGGCGATAACTTCGGACACATCGAGCGCCTACTATCCTTCGTCGCGCCGCTCAGCAGAGCCGGCATTGGCGCCGATTTGGCCGTCATTCAAACCGACAAGCTCGCGGGCCACCCGCTTCCGCCGGGAGTGCGCGTCGTGGCTGCACCGGCCCAGCCCGGCGACGCTGCGGCTGCCGTTCCCGACACATTAAACGTAATCGACATTCTGCGGCAGACGGTCTACGCTGACCCGGCCTCGTTTATTGCCAATGTCGGTCGCTGGCTGGCGATATTCGTGGCGCATGACACCAGCCATGTGCTGCTCGATTACGCGCCCACCGCCCTGATTGCCGCGCGCATTGCCGGGCTGCCGGCGCTGGCGCTTGATTGGGGTTTTTGGCTGCCGCCGAACGAACAACCGCTGGCCGGCCTGCGCGTCAGGCGGCGCTATCCGCGCGCCCAACTCATCAACATCGAAGCGGCAGCGGTTAATGCGATCAACGCGACACTGGTGCATTTCGGCGCGGCCACGGTGCCCTCCACCTACGCACTCTACGCGCACAGCCGGGCGCTGCGGCTCACCTTCGCCGAGCTTGATCACTATCCGCAGCGGGAGCCTGTTTGGTATCACGGCATCCTGCCCGGTCGCGCGGGGCTGCCTGCGCCGCTATGGCCAGCCGGCAACGGCCGCAAGGTATTTGTCTACCTGCACCAATTGACGCCCATCGCCTGCGAAGTGCTCCGCCGGTTAAGCGCTGCAGGCTGTCGGCTGTTGGTGGTGGGCAGCGTCTGCGCGCACCCAGGTATCGCAGGCGTGCTCGACGGCCAGCGCGCCCTCCTCTGTCCCGGCGGCGTTGCCATTGCACGGGTTGCGGCAGAGGCCGATTTCGCGGTCACCCACAGCAGCCACGGCGTCAGCGCTGAGCTGTTATGGTGCGGCTGCGCGCTGTTGTTGTTGCCGCTGCACGGAGAGCAGGCCATGCTCGCCGAGCGCATTCATGCGCTCGGCGCCGCGCGCGTGTTGGTGGACAAAAACACCGCGTGGGATGTTGAAGACGCCGTGGCCAGCATGGTTACCGACACCAGCTACTCGCTCGCAGCGCGCCGCTTCAGCGCCCGCTACGCCGCGCACCGCCCCGAACGCATCTTCGATCACGTGGCGCGCTGGGCGGCCTCCACGTGACCCGATCGTTTTGTAGCGTTGCTCAGACCTGACGACGGCGACGGCCACCCACGCTCACCCAGGCCGCACCGGCGAGAAGCAGCGCGAGACCGCCCTGGCCCCATGCCGATAGCGTAGGCACCGGCGTCGCGGTCTCCTGCGGGATCAGCGGCTGCGGCGGGGTTTGGAAAGCACCGAAGGTGACGGTGGTGCCCATGCCGGTGGTGGACGTGCGTGCGAACGAGGCGCCACGCTGGTCAAAGGCTAAGGTGGTGGGCGCGGTCAGACTCTTACCCCCGACTACAGCAGGCGACGTCGGCGGCACGGCATGGGTAAAGGTGCGACCGCCGTTGTTTTGCAATGGCCCGAGGTTCGCCGAGGCGTTATTGATGATCGAGTCTGCAGCGTTAAACGTGGGCGCCGCGCCACCCGGCGCCAAGCTGACCGGCGCGAGGCCGCTGAAAAAGTTAAAGCTCTGCGTGGCATTCACGCTGCTGTCACCGCTGTGGGTGATGGTCACAGCTGCGCCGGGGTTGACCGACGCAGTGTTGCTCACAAACAGGTTGCTGACCAAGTCAATTTTGCCCATCGGCACCGCGGCCGCCTTGCCGATGGGCAAGGCGGCCGCGGTGCCGATGGGCAAGGCGGCCGCGGTGCGGCTCCAGGTGCCGAAATTGATCGCGCCGCCCTGCTGGTTGGCGGTGTTTTGCGTGAAGGTGTTGTTGCGCACCGTGGTGGTGTAGCCGGTGTTGGTGACATCTACATTCAGGCCGCCGCCCTGGGTGGCGGTATTGCCGCTAAAAGTGTTGTTGGCAATATCCAAGGAGGTCAACGGTGCTGCAGCGGGGTAAAAAGGACGATTAAACACGGGGTGAAAGACGCTTAACCCGCCGCCACTGCTGTTGCCCGGCGTAACAACGGGGGAGTAATTTGGCAACTGAGGAAATGCCGGGCCCGGTAGCGCGACGTTACCGGAAAACAAATTATTCTTCACCGCAACGGTGCCGAGCACAGAGGGGGTGCTGAAATCGGAGCCCACGGTAACTGACAGCGCGCCGGCACCACCCGCCTCTCGGTTATTGCGGAAATTATTGCGCTCTACGAGCACCTCACGCCCAAAAATAGCAACACCGCCTTGCCCCGGCTCATCGGAGGAAACAGAAGGAATGCCTGCATTCAATCCATTGATTGAAGGTGCGGTCACCGAGGTCCCACCATCAAAATCCGAGTCGGTGATGGAGACGGCGGCGAGGCCCGTGTAGACCCTAACAAAAATGCTGCCGGTAGCGCCGTCGCTGTGATTACCATCAAACACCGACCCGTTTCGGACGATAAAGCCATACCCGAAGGTGGTGTTTTGGGGGTCATAGATGGAACCAGCATGGATGGCACCGCCGCTAGCTCCAGCGGAGTTATCGGCGAATCGAGTGCTGTCGATTAGGATCCTGCTGTAACCCGTGCCAATCGCGCCACCGTTCACGGTCGCCTTATTATTGGTAAAGGTCGAACCGACAATGTCAAGGTCGCCAGTATAGGAATAGCCTGTGCCGATGGCGCCACCGGTTTGCGCGTTATTTTTAATAAAGGCGGAGTTAGTGATGAAGGCACGGCCGCCGTACATTGCGATCGCACCGCCGTGGGCGTTAGGTCGGTCGAGCAATAGATTGCTCACCGTACCGCTTGCCGTGTTGTTATCAAAAACACAGTTGTTGACCGTCAACTGACCTTGGATCGATGCAATCGCACCCCCACCGTTAGAGTTGTTCCCCCCCGTTGCGGTGGCGATGTTATTTTTGAACCGTACATTGCTAAGGGTCAAACCACCCCCACCCGGATCCGAAGTTGTGTTCCAGTAACTGGATATCGCGCCGCCGGTGGTGCCGAAATTGACAACGGAAGGGCCATTGGCGTCAGTGTAAGCATCCTGCAACGTCATATCGCTCAACGTCACAAGCCCAGCAGCAATTTCTACCGCGAATATTTTGGTGATGCCCCCCCCGGATATTATCAGCGCAGCTTGACCGGGACCGGTGATCGTCACCCCCTCGGTGATGCTAATCAGTGAGGCCAGCGTAATCGTGCCCGCCACCGCCGCCCCAGAAAACGTGATGGTATCGAGGCCTGGATTCGCGTTCGCCTGGTTCACCGCATCGCGCAGGCTGCCCGCGCCGCTGTTAGCCAAGGTGGTGACCAAATACGCCGCCGCCGATGCGTCAGCGGCAAAACAGCCCAACGAAACAGTGATGGCTGCCGTCAAAGCGCGCGGCACAAATGGTGCGCGGACTAAGCTGGAACGGGGATAGCGTGAATTCATTTTGGCTCCGATTGGACAATTCCGTTGTGATGGTAGGCACTTTGCAGCGTGGATTCAATGGAAATTCACTTTCGCCCCCCCCCCAGAACATTCTGAATGTTGTACGAACGACACATTGGGTCTCAGAAAACTCCGTCGGGTCGCCCACCTTGACACCCTGAGCCCAAAGCGAAGGCTCCCGTGCGGCGCAAAAAAGGGCGGCGAAATCGTGTCCAACTTTGCAAACCGAATGGATCCTTCGACAGACGCTCAGGCGGACAAACTTATGAGCGGTCGTCGATACGCTGATCGAAAATCTCTCGGCGCATGATTTACCTTAACAGTTAGCCGAAACGATAAGCTCAACGAGAAACGAATACCGAAACCGAGCGAGCAGGCACGGAGAACGCCCCCGTGGCTGCATCAAACCCTGACGTCGACGCAACCGACGACTCGCTGCGCGCCGCGCTCGCCTGAATCGGATGCAGCTCAAAGCGCCCACCGACGAATCTTGGGTCGGCAACGGCGTGCGCGATTTTGTCGACGTTGATGAGGTAAATAATTTTTTTGAAGTTCGCACCCTCGTAGTGTGTGCCGTCAAGTTCAGCCGCGATCACCGTTGGCACTTGGGATGGACCTACGTTGAAAAAACGCAACCGTTGTTGAATGTCAGCAGCCGTTTTCATTCGGAACAATGATGAGCTCGCGCGGATGGCCAGCAGCTCGCGGGTTGCCGCGGCGGTCCATTCAATCTCATGCTGCGTCGGCTTAATGTCGGGGTCGACCAAACGTGCGCGAATGATCGACCACTTATCGCCGTTTTCATCTTTTCGTGGCAAGCCGCTGGCGAACCCATTGTCACGGTAAGTCCAGTCGATGCGATTGAACCAATCGCCTGAATCGAAGCTATTGCGATCCATTGATTTGCTGCGCAGGATGTCAATGCCCGCGTGAAAGTACGCAATGCCCTGCGCGAACGCGGTGATGGCGATACCGAGCACCTGCGCGCGGGCTCGGTCCTCGCGCGTTGCGGTGAGCGGCATTTTGTAGGCGTTGAAATCAAAGAGCGTTTCGTTGTCATGATTCTCAACGTAGTTGACAACCTCGCTCGGCTCGGATGCGTAGCCTACTGGTGCGCCGTGATATTGCATCTCATCGAGCCGCTTGGTGGATCCATCAAAGGTAGGTAGCGTGTAATCGCGAATCGACCCGGCGAGCCCCGCGCGAATCATATCGGCGGTTTGCATGAGCTGCTTGGTGTTGGCTGCATCAACCGGGGTTGCTGCCGTGAGCGCGGCGACGGCGGCCTCGTTAGCGTCGTAATTCATGCCATTGATGTAGCCCTGATTGCGAACCAAACCTTCGGCGTTGTCACCGAAACCGCCGCCACGAACGGCATCCCGCAAGCGGTCGGTAAAGGTGCCGATGCCGGTGTGGTTGAGCGAGAGCTGCGAGGCTTGCACGAATCGCTTGCCGCTTTCTACTTCGCCGAAATTCCAGCCTTCGCCGATGAGTTGAATATCTCGGCCGAGTTCGCGCTTAAGCCGCGATTGCATTCGCTCCATCGCAGCCCGTGGCTGATGACCCATGAGATCAAAACGAAACGAATCAATCTTGTAATGTTTGGCCCAATGCAGCACCGAGTCGCTCATGAGCTTTTCCATCATGCGGTGTTCGGTGGCGGTGTTGTCGCAACAGGTTGACGTTTCCACCGCGCCGTTGGCGTTTAGACGGTGGTAGTAGCCGGGCACGATACGATCAAGCACGGATTTTTCGCGCTGTCCCGATGCCGACATGTGGTTGTAGACCACATCCATGCCGACGCGCAGACCGATGTTGTTGAGCGCCTGCACCATCTCCCGAAACTCGCGCACCCGCACGCGGTCGTCGTTGGTATCGGTTGCGTAGCTGCCTTCAGGCGCGTTGAAATGTAACGGATCGTAGCCCCAGTTGTAGCAGTCGCGATCACGAACCCGCGCGATTTCAGCCTGCGGAGATTCGCTCGCGCCCGATTCGCCTGGATCAACTTTGATATTTGGCGTCACACAACCGCTCTCCGGCACCGTCGCAAAGTCAAACACGGGCAGCAGGTGAACGTCGGTCAGCCCCGCTTTAGAGAGCTTCTGCAGGTGTTGCATTCCGCGCGAATTGCTTTCGGTAAATGCCATGTACTTTCCACGCGAGGATTCGGCAACACGGGTATCGTTCATCGAAAAATCGCGAACGTGCAGTTCATAGATTGACATGTCGACTGCGTGTTTCACACGATGGCGAGCGGTCACTGCATACCAATTTTTTGGTAGCAATGCCGGATCGTTCATCGCGATTGCCATGCTGCGCTTTGAATCGGCCGACAGGGTTTGTGAATACGGATCAGTGACACGATTGCGAACGATACCGATGCCGGTTACCCACACGTCCACCAGATAGGCGTAGTAAACGTCGCGTTGCTTTCGAGACGGCTGCGGCAGTTCGTATTGCCATACGCCAGTTACTGTTTCACGCCTTAGTTTGTACGCCACTTTGGCGGGTGCCAGCGCGCTGTCGTAGCGACAGAGGTGAACGCGCTGTGCGGTCGGCGCCCAAAGCTTGAAGGTGGTGCGGTGACGATCCCCGACAGCCCCAAGATCGGGCAAGGTTTGGGCGCGCTGGTAGCGATCATCAAGCGCACCCGGGTGTTGCAGCATCGTGACGTCAAGCAACCGCCCGGCTGCGTCTTCTTTGGCAACAACGACTTGTTCCTGAAGAAGGGTATCGATCAGTGCTCTATTTTCGTGGGCGAGCACAACCACCGTTCCCGCGGCTAAGTATTTGTATCGCTCAGCCATCGCGTCAGGCAATGCGGTCGTTCGCGGAACGAGCGAGACACGGCGCGACGCGCCCGCCATGCGTTGCCCCTTTTCCGCAACGATTTCGCCGTTTGGAGAGGTGTAGAGCGCGAGCGATTCACCGACGGCGAGGGTCGTGCTGGGCCACTGAATGGTCGATGCGTCCAACCAGATGGCGCGCGCGTCTGTGATCGATTGCTTCGCCGCGCTAAGCGTCGTTGACTGCGCGGGAGCGTTGCAGGCGTCGAGCACCGATGAGTTTGGCGCGGCACTGGCGTACCCATTGAAAACCACGCAACTGGTGAGGAATATTAGTCTGCTCATGGGCGTTGCGCCTTGTTATCAGTATCAAGGTAAATTCGATAACTTAGTGCAATGGGCGCAACAATTTTGGCCACTTGCATGCCGCACTATCGAATCATTTCGATCGGCGCTCGGCCACTGGCCGCCGTCATCAGGCGCAGCACACGCGAGGGCTCTTGCCCGAGCATGTCCCAGGTAAAACGCCATTTCCAGTTCGACCCGCCGAGCGATCCAGGCATATTCATGCGTGCCGCCGCCCCCAAACCGAGCACGTCTTGCAACGGAAAGACCGCCATCTTTGCAACCGAATTACTCGCTGCACGAATGAGTCCCCAATGAAAATCATGGTCACTGCATGCGAGGTAGGTGCGCGCAAAGTGGCGCGCAGATTCGGGCGCGTTGGCGAACCAACCTTGCGCGGTTTCGGTGTCGTGAGTGCCGGTGTAGACGATGCAGTTGCGCGTGAAGTTGTGCGGCAAAAATTCATGGGTGCCGTCGCCGCCAAAAGCGAATTGCAAAATCTTCATGCCAGGGTAGCCACAACTGTCGCGCAGCTCAATGACGTCATCCGTGATTAAACCCAGGTCTTCAGCAATCACAGGAATTTGACCGAGTGCGTCCTCAAGCGCATCAAACAGCGCCTTGCCGGGCCCGACCAACCAGCGGCCCTCGCGGGCGTGATCATTCGCGCCGGGGATTTCGTAATAGCCCGCGAAGCCGCGAAAATGGTCAATTCGGAACACATCGCATTGCGTGAGCACCCGCCTTACGCGTGAAACCCACCACGAGTAGCCGTCAGCTTTCATGCGATCCCAGCGGTAGAGCGGGTTGCCCCAGCGCTGGCCGTTGGGCCCAAAATCATCCGGCGGCACCCCGGCCACGACGTCTGGTTTGCCGTCATCGCCCAACAGATACAAATCTTGGCGTGACCAACAGTCGGCGCTGTTATCCGCCACGAAGATCGGCAGGTCACCCACGAGCGCAACGCCGTGTGCATTGGCATAGCGTTTCAACGCCTGGCATTGCGTATCAAAACACCACTGCACGAATTGCCAAAACGATACGTCGTTCGCGTAGGTCTTTCTCGCCGCTGCCAGAGCACTGGCGTCGCGCCGCTTTAGCAGGACATCCCACTCCCACCATGGCCGCCAGTCGTTGGCCTGATGAATCGCGGCAAACAGCGCGTATTCGTCCAGCCAGTCGGCATTTTCAGCGCGCCAAGTGGCAAAGCTGCCTTTTTCGTTCTCCGTGCCGTGGGCGTCAAAGCCAACTTTAGCTTGTCGGAGCGCGTCGTAGCGAAACCGGATGACGCGTCCAAAATCGATTTCATTGGTCCCTTGATTCGGGACGGCGACTGCGAAGGATGACAACCACTTTTTCTCAATCAGCGGCTCTAAGGCCACCATCAGCGGGGAGCCGGCAAACGCCGACACGCTTTGATACGGCGAATCGCCAGGGCCGATGGGCGTTGTCGGCAGCCACTGCCACAAACTCTGCCCCGTCGATTCCAGCCAATCAACAAAACGATACGCGTCTGGCCCGAAGTCTCCAATTCCGTTCGGCCCAGGCAAGGATGTGACGTGGAGCAGAACGCCGGAGGCGCGGTTAGGAATTTTCATTTTTTCAATCGATCGCACTGAGGCGAGTGTTACGGGATGCGCGCGAGCAAGAGGCTGCGCGCTCGCACATCAATGTCGGTTTGGAAGGCGGTGGAATGGGGCAGCGTGAGTGACGTGTCCAAAAGCAATGCCCAGCATCTATCCGCGTGAGTTTGCGGAATGTGAAAGTTAACGTCGAGGTTGGACGGATTGAAGCACAGCAGCACCGCGTGGTCACCCGCACTAATTGTGAGCGAAAACGTCCGGTTATCTATCGAATGCCATGCCGCTTCGTCCAGTGCATGCCCCGCGCTAGAAAGCCAGCGCAAATTCGGAGAATGATCGTGATGGCCAAACCAGCGCGGCCAGCGCAGCAGCGGGTCGTTGGCACGCAGTTGCAGCAACTTAGCCACATACGCGCAGAGCCCTTCGTCGGCACCCGCCCAGTTGTGCCAAGTGATTTCGTTGTCTTGGCAGTAGGGATTGTTGTTGCCCATTTGCGTGTGTCCGATTTCGTCACCAGCACGCAGCATAGGCGTGCCTTGTGCAAACACGAGTGTGGCCAGTAGCGCTCGTTGAACGCGTGCCCGGGCGTCCTGTATTTGCGCGTCTGCGGTGACGCCTTCGACACCAAAATTGTTTGACGGTTCGTGATCGCGTCCATCGCGATTTTCTTCACCGTTGGCCTCGTTGTGCTTTTCGTGGTAACTCACCATATCGGCGAGCGTAAACCCATCGTGCACGCTGATGTAGTTAACCGATGAGGCCGGCAATCGATGCCGATAGCGACGAAACAGGTGAGCCGATGCCGTGAGTCGTTGCGCGATTTCGCCACGCGTGGTGCATTCATCAAAACGCGCGCCGAGCCAATAGCGGCGAGCGCCATCGCGGAAGGCGTCATTCCAATCCCAAAAACCCGCCGGGAAGTGCCCGACTTGGTATCCATTCGGCCCGAGATCCCAAGGCTCTGCAATCATGCGCACCGTTGACAGCACAGGATCTTGCGCGAGTGCAGCGAAGAATGGTGCGTTCCGATCAAAGCCTTGCAATGTACGCCCAAGAACGGGTGCGAGATCGAAGCGAAAGCCGTCAACACCCATCGTCTCGACCCAATAGCGCAAGCTATCCAGCACGAATTGCGCCACCCGCGGATGATGCACGTTTAAGGTGTTGCCGCAGCCCGTAAAATTTTCGCAGTGGCCGCGCGCATGTGGCTGCATGCGGTACCAACTGGGCTGGTCAAGGCCACGAAAACTTAAACACGCGCCACGCTCGTCACCCTCCGGTGTGTGGTTGTAGACCACGTCAATGACAACTTCGAGGCCATTCGCGTGGAGTTTTTCAACCATTGCCCGAAATTCTGCGATGGTCGCCGATGGATCGTCAGGCGTCGACGACAGCGACGGATCGGGCGCGAAGAAACCAAGGGTGTTGTAGCCCCAATAATTGGTGCGCCCGCGCTCGACAAGAAATGGCTCGTCCAAGTGATACTGCACGGGCAGCAAGGACAACGTGGTGACGCCCAGTTGTTTGAAATGGCGAATTGACGCGTCATGAGCCAAGGCGGCAAACGTGCCGCGAATCGCGTTGGGAATCTCGGGATGCAGCTTTGAGAACCCCTTTACATGCACTTCATAGAGCACCACCGTATCGTCTAGGCGCAGCGGCGGCCGCCGCATCGCTGGCAATGGTCGCGCTACCCGTGCTTTGATGGCAATGTCGGCGTTGTCACTGAAATCAAGCGGCGAATGTCTTGCCTCCCATTGGTGCCGTCCGATGATTTCGCGCGCATAGGGATCGAGCAGTAGCTTATGCGGATTGAAGCACCGCCCCGCGTCGTGCGAGTGGGTCGCATGGGCGCGGAAGCCGTAGACCAAGCCCGAACCCGCGCCTCTTAGAAAGCCGCTGAAAACGTCATTGCCTGCATGATTCAAGGTGAAACGAGTTTCGCGGCCGCCATCGAACACGCTAAGTTCAATTTTCTCAGCGTTGTCAGACCAAATCGCGAAGTTCACCCCGTCGTCAAAGACTTGAGCGCCAAAGGCGCGGGTGCGCGACGGTTCGAGCATGTGTGCCATCAGCGCCAACGTATCGGCAATCGCTGGCCATTAGCGGAAGCTCGCCTGACGAAAGTCATACTGCGTCCGGTCCGACCGGTACACCTTTGGAGCACTGCAGCCAGCAGACCTGGCACGCTACCAAAAAGAAAACGACTCACAATCGCACCAAGTAAAGGGTCGATAGCGGCGGAACCGTCACCGAAATCGACTGTTCGCTTAAACCCGACGTGACGGCATCAGAACATAGGGCGGTTTCGCCGTTGCCCAAACCGCTGCCACCGTAAACAGAACCGTTGGTATTGAGCATCTCTTTCCACGAGCTCGGCGCATTGACAGCCAAGCGATATTTCAGGCGCGGCTCCGACGTGAAATTACACACAACCATGACTTCGTTACCCTGACCGTCGCGTCGGAACCATGCGAGCACCGATGGATCGCCCTCGTCGAGGGTGATCCATTGGAAGCCGCCTGCGTCACAATCTAGCGCGTGCATGGCGCGATGGGTTACGTAGAAGCGATTTAAGTCTCGGATGAGCGCGGTCACCCCGGAATTTGATGGCATGCTTGCCTCATGCCACGGCAACTCCGCTTCGTAATTCCACTCACTCGATTGAGCGAACTCCTGCCCCATAAACAAAAGCTTCTTTCCGGGATGTGCCCACATGAATCCGTAGTAGGCGCGCAAATTTGCAAATCGCTGCCACGCACTACCCGCCATGCGTCCAAAAATCGATCCTTTGCCATGCACCACTTCATCATGCGACAGCGGCAACACAAAGTTTTCGGAGAATACGTAAGCGAAGCCGAAGGTCATCTTAGAGCGATGAAACTTACGATGAATCGGGTCTTCCCTCATGTAGGCAAGGGTGTCGTTCATCCACCCCATGTTCCATTTGAAATGAAAACCCAATCCGCCCTCGCTAGTCGGCGCTGAAACTTTCGGGAATGCGGTGGACTCCTCAGCAAATGTGATGGCGCCAGGGCATTCGGCGCCGATCACTTCGTTCATGCGCTTAAGCAGCGCAATGGCCTCATAGTTTTCGCGGCCGCCGTCCACATTGGGAATCCACTCATCCGCATCGCGCGAATAGTCGCGATAGAGCATGGAGGCGACGGCATCGACGCGCAAGCCGTCCACCGCGAAACGCTCGACCCAATACAGCGCGCTACTCACCAAAAGGTTGCAAACTTCCAAGCGTCCGAAGTTGTAAATTAACGTATTCCAATCGCGATGAAAGCCTTCGCGTGGATCGGCATGTTCGTACAGCGCTGCGCCGTTGAACTGCGCGAGGCCATGCGCATCCGACGGAAAATGCGCGGGCACCCAATCGATGATGACGCCGAGCCCTTTCGCGTGGCATTTATCAACAAGCCGTTGCAGCGCCTCCGCGCAACCCAACCGCGCCGTCGGGGCAAAGAGCCCCAGATTTTGATATCCCCACGAGCCGTCAAACGGATACTCGCCAATCGGCATCAATTCAATGTGAGTAAAACCTAAATCGAGCGCGTAATCGGGCAGGCGTTCGGCGAGTACATCCCAGTCGTAACAGCGCCCATCAGGATGACGCTTCCAACTGGTCGGGTGGACTTCGTAAATCGAAATCGGAGCATCCCGTCGGTTGCGCGCCGCGCGATCGGCGGGGAGGGCGTGCTTCGATGGTAATGGCGCCACAACGCTCGCATTGGCAGGCCGCATCTCGGCGGCATGCGCGTAAGGATCGGCCTTTAGCGGCAACACCCGACCATCGGCAGCAACGATATGAAATTTGTAGCGATCACCGATTTTTGCGTTCGTGAATTCAGCCGACCAGGTGGCTAAGCTGTCTTCGCACCTAAGGCGTCCTTGCACAGGGTCCCAATCGTTGAAATCGCCAACGACACTGACGACGCGCACATTGGGCACCCAAACAGAAAAACGCACACCGCCCTTAGCAAGCGGATGAGCGCCGAGTCGTTCAAAGGGGCGAAGTTCAGGCACGGTTCAGTCGGCTCCTGTTGCCTTCAGCGATACGGCGTTTTCATCACAGCCTCGGCTTATCCCAAACGCGAGCAACATACTCGGCGATCGTGCGGTCGGTGCTGAAAAATCCCATGCCCGCGATGTTGCGCAGCGCCCGCTCTGCCCACGATTTTGGATCAACATAGAGTGCGTCTACGCTAGCTTGCGTGGCAAGGTAATCCGTGAAATCGGCCATGAGCAAGTAGGGGTCATGCTGGGTGAGCGATTGCACGATGTTCTTGTAGCGCTCCGGTTCGTCCCGCGAGAAAGCGCCACTGCGAATCGCGTCGATCACATCGCCAAGCACTTTGCTCTGTTCGATGTAGAGGCGTGGGTCGTAACCGACCGTTTTGAGCGCTGCAACTTGCGGCGTGCGTAGACCAAACACAAACATATTCTCAACGCCCATGTGCTCGGCCATTTCGATGTTCGCGCCGTCCCAGGTACCGATCGTAAGTGCTCCGTTTAGCGCGAATTTCATATTGCCGGTGCCTGAGGCTTCGGTGCCCGCCGTTGAGATTTGCTCCGACAAATCTGCCGCCGGGATCATCATCTCTGCGAGGCTCACGCCGTAGTTCGGAATGAACACGAGTTTTAATCTGTCGCCCACTCTCGGGTCGCTGTTGATAACGCGTGCGACGTCGTGCACAAGACGGATCACACTCTTCGCCATCACGTAGGCCGAGGCTGCCTTGCCGGCGATGATGACCGTTCGGGGCGTCCATTTTGCCTGCGGATTGGCAACGATTGCTTGGTAGCGCGCAATAACTTGCATCACGTTGAGAAGCTGGCGTTTGTATTCGTGGATACGCTTTATTTGCACGTCGAACATGCTGTCGACGTTGATGGCGATACCGAGTTCATGGCGAATGTAGTCGGCAAGCTTTTGCTTGCTTTCGCGCTTCACGGCAAGAAAGCGCTCGCCCAGTTTTTCGTCGGCGGCATGATCGCGTAAGCGCACGAGTCGCGACAAATCGCGGCGCCAGCTTGGGCCAATCTCCCCATCAATCAACGTGGCAAGCGATGGGTTGGCTTGTTCAAGCCAGCGCCGGGGCGTCACGCCGTTCGTGACATTCATGAATCGATCTGGCCACATCGCAGCGAAATCCGAAAAGATCGTGTCAACCATAAGCTGCGAATGCAGCGCTGAGACGCCGTTGACACGCGTTGACGCAACAATTGCGATGTTTGCCATGCGCACGCGACGCTCGCCGCGCTCGTCGAGCAGCGACATCGTTTGCAGTCGATGCAAGTCGCCGGGAAACTTCGCGCAGACCTCATCCAAGAAACGTGCGTTAATTTCGTAGACAATTTCCAGATGCCGTGGCAACAGCGCCTGCATCATGCGGACTGGCCAGGTCTCTAGCGCCTCCGGCATCAGCGTGTGGTTGGTGTAGCTCGTGGCCTCACGCGTGACCTTCCAGGCCGCATCCCAACCCAGTCCGTGTTCGTCGAGCAGCAAGCGCATGAGCTCAACGGGCGCTAACGCGGGATGGGTATCGTTCAAGTGCACTACGTTCGTTCGCCCAAAGGCTTCGATGTCGCCGCCCTCACGCAAATACCGCGCAATCATGTCTTGCAGCGATGCGCTCACCAGTAGATATTCTTGCTTCAACCGCAGTTCACGACCCGCCTCAGTGCTGTCATCCGGGTAGAGCATCCAGTTGAGCGAATCAGCGGCGAGCACATGCTTGCCTGCTTCGAAATGATCGCCGCGACTAAACGCTGCGTAATCAATCGGGCGAGATGCCTCCGCATGCCATTGCCGCAACGTAGAGACTCGGGGCGTCGCGTGTCCAGGGACGATGAAATCGTAGGCACGGGCATGGATCGTCTCTTGCGGTATCCAATGACGACCGAGACCATGGGCCATTTCGACGCTGCCGCCAAAGCCCACCGTGTATTGCAACTCAGGTCGCATTTGCTCCCACGCGTTGCCATCTTTGAGCCACGGATCAGGAACTTCGGTCTGGCTGCCGCCTTCGATGCGTTGCGCAAACATGCCGTAGCGATAGCGAAGACCATAGCCAAAGGATGGCAACTCGAGTGATGCAAACGAATCCAAAAAACACGCTGCGAGACGCCCAAGACCGCCATTGCCAAGGGCAGCGTCGGACTCGTGATCGGCGACTTCGGCGGCTTCAGTAATAACGTCAGCGGGCATCTGCAGCGCGGCAAGCGCGTTGGTGAGCGCACGCCCCATCAAAAACTCCATCGACAGATAGTGCACGCGTCGCGAACTGCGCAATGCATCTTCGGCCTGCGTGTTCGCCCACCGCGTGTCGAGCGCCGCGCGGCACGCCAATGCGAGAGCATTGACCCGCGCGCTGGCCGATTGACGGTCGGCGCGCGCTGCCAATGCGCTTTGTCTCAGTTGTTCGAACGCTACGGCGTTAACCGCAGGATTCAGATCGAGGACAGGTACTGCGTCTTGGGTAGAAGCGGCGGACATCTATTTCTTTACAAAATGCGGACGTGAGGATTTTAGAGGCATGTAGTACAAGCTAGTAACTAAACTACGTCTAAACGAGCGCTTTGCTGGGAAAATCAGCTAAATTGTCACCATAATTCTGCTTGTATTTCGTAATAAAACTACTTTTTCAGCAGAACCGTCTATATTTCCGATAGCGGCTACGATGCTGCAACGGAGCGCGTTAATCGAGGGAGAGGTTAACGCGAGCGGCATTTAAGGAGGAGTCGGCATGGCCGGAGTGCGCTTGGCGAACGTTCAAAAATCGTTCGCAGATGTCCATGTATTGAAGGACATCAACCTAGAAATTAACGACGGTGAGTTTGTTGTGTTCGTCGGCCCTTCCGGCTGCGGCAAGTCCACGCTTTTGCGCGCGATTGCCGGGCTTGAGGAGATCAGCATGGGCACATTGCATGTGGGAGACATGCTTGCCAACGACGTGCCGCCCTCAGATCGCGGCATCGCTATGGTGTTTCAGTCCTACGCGCTGTATCCGCACATGAACCTCTTCGACAACATGGCATTCGGTTTGCAGCTTGCCAAGGCGCCCAAAGACGAGATTACTCGTCTGGTGCATGCCGCAGCGAAGACCCTCAACATCGATCACCTGCTTGATCGCAAACCGAAAGCGCTATCGGGCGGCCAACGGCAGCGCGTAGCGATCGGACGCGCAATTGTGCGCAAACCCGAAGTGTTTCTGTTCGACGAACCGCTGTCTAATCTGGATGCCGAGCTGCGCGTGCGCATGCGCTACGAATTTGCGAAATTGCACGAAGCGCTGAAAACCACGATGATTTACGTGACGCACGATCAAGTCGAGGCGATGACGCTGGCTGATCGCATCGTCGTTTTGCGTGACGGTCGAATAGAACAGGTCGGGTCGCCGCAAGCGCTCTATGATCACCCGGCCAACGATTTTGTCGCGGGATTTTTAGGTTCGCCACGCATGAATTTCCTGGAGGGAACACTAACTGCGAGCGCCAGTGGCTTAGGCACGCTCCAACTAAAAAACGGCGTCGAAATCGCCTCGTTGTCGGGCGTTCCGCCATCGCTGTTGGACTCTGCTTGCAAGTTGGGTTTGCGGCCTGAGCATATTGTTATTGGCAGGCAGGCAACGAGCATTGACTGCCCAGTTAAATTTGTCGAAGCCTTGGGAAGCCAAACACAGATTTATTGCGAGATTCCTGGCGCCCCTGATTTGCTCACCGTCATCGCGCCGGGCAATGCAAAAGTCAAAGCTGGTGACGTGTTGCCGCTTTCGTTTGCGGCCGACGCGTGTTACTGGTTCGACGCCGCGGGCAAGGCACTGCCAAGGGCTGCCGCGTGAGTCTCGACGGTCGCTACGCGCGGCGAAAACTGAGATCAATCAGATCAAGCACGGCTGGATCGAGCGTCGGGTTGTGGATGCTGTCGGGTTCACTGTCTGATGCTTTGATGGGGTGCGTTGGCTGGCGGTGGTGTGCTCTCGCCGGGCTGTGCCTGATGCCCATCGTCGGCGCGTCGACAGCACAGGCGCAGAGCAACCCACAGTTGCTCGTTTGGATCAACGGGGACAAAGCCTATAACGGCCTGCAACGGGTCGGCGATGCATTCGAGAAAGCGACCGGGGTGAAAGTCATCGTGCAGCACCCTGAGAGCGCGACTGACAAGTTCCAACAAGCGGCTGCCGCCGGAAAAGGCCCCGACGTGATCTGTTGGGCGCATGATCGCTCGGGCGAATGGGCTAAAGCTGGGCTGATCTCGGCGATTAGTCCGAGCCAGCGAGTGAAAGACGAGATCGAACCCTTCGCATGGGATGCGTTTCGCTACCAAGGCAAACTGTGGGGCTATCCCGTCGCGCTCGAGGCTATCGGCCTGATTTACAACAAGGCACTGGTGGCGGCGCCGCCTGAGAGTTTCGATGATGTCGTCAAGCTCGATCGGCAGCTAAAAGCGCAGTACGCCGGTACCAAGAGCGCAATCCTGTGGGATTTCAATAAGACGTTTTTTACCTGGCCCCTCATTGCCGGACCAGGCGGGTATGTGTTCGGAAAAGACGCGCGCGGTGAGTTTGATCCGAAAGATGTCGGTGTGAACACACCGGGCGCGATCCGTGGCGCTGAGACGTTAAAAATGTTGATCGACAAGGGCGTGCTGCCGAAGGGCGCGCGCTACGCGGAAATGGAGGCCGGATTTAATCAAGGCAACATCGCGATGATGGTGACCGGACCTTGGGCTTGGGACAACATTAAGCGCAGCAAAATCGATTTCGGCGTCGCACCGATTCCCGCAATCGACGGCAAGCCTGCGAAGCCTTTCGTGGGCGTGTTTGGATGCATGATCAGCGCGCCGTCGAAAGTCAAAGACATTGCACGTGAATTTCTTGAAAACCACATGCTGAAGCCTGCGAATTTGAAGACAATGAACGATGACGTTCCGTTGGGCGCGCCCGCCAACAAAGCCTTTTATGCGCAACTGGCAAGCGACCCGCTCATCGTTGCCTCGATGGACAACGCGAGGCACGGCGTGCCGATTCCCAACATTCCGGAGACAGGGCGCTTCTGGTCGGCGATGGATGCGGCGATCGAGGCCATTAGTAATGGTTTGCAGTCGCCGAAGGATGCATTGGACGGCGCCGCTTCGAGGATGAAATCACGATGACCGAATCCTCCGCGATTTCGTCACGGCGCGTGCGCGGTGCGCGAAGCGCAACATCAACTTGGATGTATCGCGCAATCTTGGCTTCGACCACTGTAGCCGCGCTCTATGTGATACTGAAAATCTATGCCGCTGGACAGCCGCTCTGGGCGCTCGGTGCATTAATTTTTTACTCGATTGCATTGGCGGTTTACGCGACCGATTGGTCGATCCCATCTCGCTACACGTTTCCGGGGCTCGCGGCGATTTTTCTTTTCATCGCGCTACCCCTGCTGTTTACGATGCAGATTGGGTTCACAAATTACTCTTCAAACCACTTGCTTACCTTTAGTCGCGTCACCGCGTACTTGCTTGAGCAAAGCACCGCGGACGATAAAAGTGCGCATGAATTTAGCCTACTCAACGACGGCAGCGATTTCCACATCGTACTCACCATGGCGGGCTCCGGCCAGCGCTTCATCAGCGAGCGCTTCACGCGCCAGTCGGTAGGAACCGACCCGATAAGGGTAAGCCTCGCGAGGGACATGAGTAGCGAACCCCTGCAGCCCTCAATTCGTGATCACCTAGCGATGCGCGACGTGCTGTTGCGGCTCAAACTAGCAATGCCCAACGGTGAAATATTGAGCTACTCCGGCCTGCGCGAATTCGCTAACGTATCGCCGGTTTGGCGGCAAAATGCCGATGGCTCACTTACGCGCAACGACGACGGTGCGGTCTTTAGCCCAAATGCAAAAACGGGCTATTACGAAAGCGCGAGCGGCGACAAGCTGACGCCCGGCTACACCGTGAATGTCGGTTTCGCGAACTATGCGCGAATGATTTACGACGAGAATTTTCGCGCACCGTTCATTTCGATATTTATCTGGACGCTCGTCTTCGCGCTGCTATCGGTGTTTTTTGTCACCGCTATTGGCACTTCGCTGGCGGTGATTTTGAACTGGGAAGCGCTCAAGGGCGCAACGATCTATCGCACGCTGCTATTTTTGCCTTACGCCGTACCGGGTTTCATTTCGATCCTGGTGTTTAAAGGCTTGTTTAACCAGAACTTTGGCGAAATCAACACGATCTTGAGCGCACTCTTCGGAATAAAGCCCTCCTGGTTTGCGGATCCCCTCCTCGCGAAAGTGATGCTCTTGATCGTCAACGTATGGCTCGGCTTCCCCTACATCATGGTGTTGTGCACGGGGTTGATCAAATCGATCCCGGCGGATCTGTATGAAGCCTCGGCGATCGCGGGCGCCGGGCCGTTGACCAATTTCTTCAAAATCACATTGCCGTTAATCGTTAAACCGCTCGCCCCGCTGCTGGTAGGGGTGTTTGCGTTTAACTTCAACAATTTTGTCTTGATTGCGCTCTTAACCGATGGACGCCCAGATTTCTTAAACACAAAAGTGCCCGCGGGGACAAACGACATCCTTGTGTCCTACACCTATCGCGTTGCTTTTAAGGATTCTGGCTCCGATTTCGGTCTGGCCGCTGCGATCTCTACCGTCGTCTTTTTCATGGTTGCAGTCATGGCGCTCCTGCATTTGCGCATGATGAAGGCCAGTCAATCCAACAAGTAGCGGGGAATCGATGGCAATCGTTACGGGTAAAAAAAATCAATGGCGCGTGTGGGCTGCTCACGTCTTTCTTTGCGTGCTGATCGCGATCATTTTGTTTCCTCTGCTGGCGGTTGTTTCAATTTCGTTGCGGCCTGGCAATTTTGCAACGGGCTCATTGATCCCGACCGAGGTTAGTCTCGAGCATTGGAAACTCGCGTTTGGCATGAGCTACATCGGCGCCGATGGAAAGGAAGTGCAGCCGCCGTTTCCGGTGCTGCTCTGGCTATGGAATTCAATCAAGATTGCCACCATTGCATCGATACTCATTGTGGCGCTTGGAACGACCGCAGCGTATGCGTTCGCGCGGCTCAAGTTCAAATACAAACCGGCCTACCTGAACGGGATGTTGTTGCTTGAGATGTTCCCACGCGTTCTCGCGCTCGTCGCGATCTTCGCAATCTTCGAGCGACTTGGCAACTTCGCGCCATGGTTAGGCATCGAAACTCATGCCGCAGTGATCGTTGCCTATTTGGGTGGTGTAGCCACGCATATTTGGACGATCAAAGGCTACTTCGAAACGATTCCGCAAGAGATTGAAGAGAACGCAAGGGTCGATGGCGCAACGCTTTGGCAAACGTTCTATCGAGTGCTGCTTCCTATGGCGGTGCCGATTTTGATGGTAGTTTTTGTGCTCGCGTTCATCGGCACCATCATCGAGTATCCGATTGCGTCGATTTTGCTCAGGGAGGAGCCCAATCTGACCCTTGCGGTCGGCTCAAAATACTACTTGCAGGATCAAAAGTTTTTGTGGGGTGACTTTGCGGCGGCTGCTGTTTTGTCGGGGCTTCCGATCACGTTGGTGTTTTTGATGGCGCAAAAGTGGATTGTTTCAGGGCTCACTTCTGGCGGCGTAAAAGGCTAGTGCGTCACGCGCTGCTTGTTGCGCTCGCGTGCGGGCTGAGCGCATGCGCGGCAATCCCGGATCATCCTAGTGCTCACGTTGCGCAAAATTCGCAACGTGAGCATTGTGTGGCGAGCCCATTCGGGAACAGGCCGCTCTTTCTGCGCGGGGCATTCAATAATTGGAACGCTCTGGAAAACTATCGATTCAGCTATCGCTGCAATGCGTTTGAACTCGTTGCCACGATCAACGGCGAACATGGTTTCAAAATCGGCGACGACGCCTGGTCGGCGGACGCTGACTTTGGCGGTTCGGATAATGTGCCCGGCTTGCGCCGTCAGTTGGCGCTGCGCAGTGCAAATGTCATTCACAATTTCAACGGTACCTATCGAATACGCTTCGACGTACCCAGCAACGTTATGACGATTGAAAGCTGCCCCGATCCAGCCCTCGGCAAGAAGACGCTCTACCTTCGGGGCAGCATGAACAACTGGGCAGCCATTGATGATTTTGCGTTTACCTGGCGCTGTGATGCGTACTACCTGGACTTAGTGCTCGCGGGGGGTCAGGAATTTAAGATTGCCGACGCACAGTGGGGTGACTCGACTTCATTTGGCTCATCGCCAAACGTCAGCGAACCCCTGAAGCTGCAAAGCGCGCCGCTAGCCCTCGGCCGCCCAAACGACGAAGGGGGAGCAGGCAACATAGCCTTTATGTTCAACGGTCCGCAAACGCTGAAACTGGAGGTGGTGAATGATGTTGCGCGACTCAGCGTGACGCCCACCGCCTTCGATGATTCTTCGCAGCAACCGCTGACCGATCCGGTTGCGCTTTCGGTCAAATTTGATTCGCGTGACGCCGCCTTCAAAGCGCCTTTCGGAGCAGTCATAGCTGGAACGAAGATTGATTTCGCTATCGCGAGTCAGACGGGCGTTGAGCGGGCAACGCTCGTCGTCGAAAAGCTTCGCCTTGAGGGCAATCAGGAAGTGCTTGAGTACACCCCACTCGTGCGGCTTCCTATGCAACGAGCGGGTGAGCAGTGGCGGACAAGCTACACGTTCGTCGATGTGGCGGTGTATGGCTACTACTTCGAGTTGCTCGTCGGTGGAAAGTGGTTCATCTACGGCAATAATCGCGACAGCATTTTTTGGACGCGCGAGCGAGGCAGCGGTGGTGTTGGCGAAATCGTAGAGAAAAAAGGCAACGTGAACGGCATTCGTCGCTTTCGGCAAACGGTGTTCGATACGAACTTCAAAGTGCCTGAGTACGCGCCAGACATTGTTTACTACTACATCTTTCCTGAGCGATTTCGCAACGGCAACCGCGCGAACGATCCGAAACCTGGCGTTGATAAGTACCAGCACCATAGCATCGAGCTTCACAAAAATTGGAATGAGCGGCCGTTCAAACCGAAGTCGGGCGATGGTTCTGACGACGTTTACAGCAACGATTTCTTTGGCGGCGACCTTGCCGGCGTTATTGAAAAACTGGACTACATCAAAAGCGTTGGCGCAAATACGATCTACATGACGCCGATCTTTCGTGCGCCGTCTAATCACAAATACGACACCTCTGATTACACCCAGATTGACCCGCATTTTGGCGTCGAAGCAGACTTCGTCCGCTTGACGACGGAGGCCGCGAAGCGTGGCATTCGGGTCGTCCTCGACACCTCGCTCAATCATGTGGGCGCCGATTCACGATACTTTGATCGGTTCGATAACTTCAGTAAGTCCGACGTGGGCGCATTCGCTGGAGGGCACGTTAATCCGGCGTCGCCCTACGCGGATTGGTTCACCTTTGACGCGACAAAATCTAGGCCGGATCAACAATTTAAGGGCTGGACCGGCATCGCGGATCTACCCGAGATCAATAAGTCTTCGCCATCATTCCGTGCCTTTGCTTATGGCAATTCAGATTCGGTGATGAAGCACTGGATTGATCGTGGCGCTACGGGTTGGCGCATGGACGTGGCGCCTTGGGTGCCCGATGATTTTTGGCGCGAATGGCGAACCGCCATCAAAACGCATCGACCGGACGCGATCATCGTCGCTGAGGCGTGGTTTGATTCGTCGAAGTATCTGCTTGGCGATATGTTCGACTCGACGATGAACTACATCTTTCGCAATACCGTTCAGGAATACGCAATCGGCGGCGACGCCCGAAAACTCTACAAAAATCTCGAACTCATTCGCGAACAATATCCGCCACAAGCGCAATATGCGCTCATGAATTTGCTTTCGAGCCACGATCAAGCGCGCGCCTTGCATCACTTCGGTTATCGAGATGAATCGGCATCCGACGAAGCGATTTCAGTGGCGAAGCAACGTTTGCAGCTGGCGACACTGTTTCAAATGGTCTTCCCCGGCTCGCCAACCATCTATTACGGCGATGAAGTGGGTGTTACGGGCGGTGAGGATCCCTATAACCGTGCCACGTACCCGTGGGCAGATTTGGGTGGCAAGCCGGATGGCGCCTTGCTCGACGAATTCAAGCGGCTTACCAAGCTGCGCAACGATCACGCCGTATTGCGCCGCGGCTCTCTCGACGCTCCGATTTATATCGATGAAAACGTTATTGTGTTGCTTAGGAAATGGGGGGATGAAGTCGCGTTGATTGCGTTGAACAACGCCGCGAATCCAAAGACGATCACTTTGAACTCACCAACATTGGTCGGCGCCTCTGCATGGCGGGATGCGCTTCGCTCGGGTCGTGTTGAAGCCGACGGCAACGCATTGAAGTTAACGGTACCCGCGCGATTTGGAGTCGTACTTCTCAACGATAGGCACGCGGAGAAATAGCGGCGAACTTTCTCTGCCATAGCCAAAGAATTTATAGGCCACGTCTTTGTTCTGAAAGGCGAAAGGGATTGTTTGCTGGCGCAAAAATCACGGCTCTGAGTACGTTAAATTGCTCCGCAAGACCCAGTTATTTTTAAACATGTCCCACCCCCAAAAATGAAAAAGCCCGCGCTGAGGGTAAGTCAACGCGGGCAACGGGGAGAGAACGGTACGGCTGTTAGAACTTGTAGCTTACGCCGAATTGATAGGTGCGACCGTATTTGGCGTACTCAAGCGGACGGTCTTTTGTCCCAGCATAGGTACGGTACGCTTCATCGGTCAGGTTTCCGACCTGGAGCACGAGACCGAGGCCTTTGAATTGCCCGCTGGTGAAGTTGTACCCGATCTGCGCATCTAGCTGGCTTTCGCCTACGACGTAGCGAAGTGTGCGGGCGCCGTTGAAGTTGCCAATTTCGCCAATAAAGTCAGAGCGGGTACGGTAGTTAATGCGGGCTTCGAAGCCTGCTTTTTCGTAGTAGCCGGTGACGTTGTAGTTGGTTTTCGATAAACCTGGCAAGCCAATCTGACCATCGCCCACGCTGGACGCGCTTTCTGGATCCTTGACCTTGATGTTGCTGTCATTGAAACTTGCGTTGACAACGATACCAAAACCATCAAGTGCTGGCGAAAGCATTTTGAGCGGCAGCGAAGCGGCCAACTCAATGCCCTGTAAACGACCGCCGCTACCGTTGTACGGCGCGGAGAATTGTCCGATCGAGGTGCGTGGTAGTGGCGGCCGGGTGATCCCTGTGGTGACCGCCGAGAAGTCGTAGGTGCGCGATTGCGTGTAGATGTAGCTGCGCAAGTCTTTGTAGTAGGCCGCCGCGGAGATGTAGGCGCGAGTTCCGAAGTATTTCTCCCACGAGAGATCAAGCGCATTCGCACGCCATGGATCGAGTCTTGGGTTGCCGCCGCTGCCGCCGGGCACGCCCTCGTTGCTGATGCCGAATTCAAACGAACTGCGCAACTGATCGACACGTGGCCGTGCAATTTGACGCGCTGCAGCGAAACGAACCGTTTGGTCGCCGGGCAGATCAAACACCAGATTCAACGCTGGCAACACATCGGTGTAGGTTTTGCCATCGGTGAACGGCCTGACCTGCTCACCCGGAAGCTGCGAGCCATCAAAATAGCGGGAGTTGGAGGATTGGTCCGTGTTCTGCACCTGCAATCCGACATTGCCGCGAAGGTTAACTGAGCCCCATTGGCCGCTCAGATTGCCTTTCAGGTAGCCGGTGGTCACTTTCTCTTTTACCGTCCATGCTTTCGGGATCAAGTAGTTGAGATCGTCGACCGGATTGAACGTCATGTAACGTGCCACCGCGCCGGGCACATTCCAGGCCGGAATTTTGCCGAGACCGGCGAAACTTAAGTCCACAAGTCCGTATTGAAGATCAGAACCAATCGCGGTGTCGCCTTGCGCGCCGACGTTGATGTTGCCTTCAGGTTGACGCTTGTTTTTCTCGCGTTCTGAGTAGTTCACACCGAACTCAACCTCGCTGACCAAGCCAGCGATCATCGCCGGTGCGGGCATTGAACCGGAGAGCTTAAAGCTCGTGAGTTCATCTTTCACGCTGGGCGTTTTGCCGTACCCTGAACCATAAATCGTCCCGGTGAGGAAAAGGCGGGTCGGATCGGAGTACACAAGGCTTGGGTTGATCTGCGAGAACCCGCCTTGACGGAAGCTCAGGTTGAGCGTTTCGAACTGCGGTTTCGGCAGCAACTGAGTGTTGTTTTCGAGACTGATCTCGTTGCGGGTTGCCTTCGAATAGGCGACATCTGCATTCAGAGATACGACACCGAGTTTGAACTTATTGTTCCAGCCGAACGCGTCGATCTTGTCATCGCGCGAGTTATACATGCCGCGAACCAGAGGATACGTCCCAGTGAGCTTGCCACCCGTCAGCGTATTGTTGGCATTGACCGTAGGCGTCCAGACACAGGCGGGATCACATGGGAAATTGCCGTTGTACTGGGTGTTGACCTCAAACTGATTGGCAGTATCGGTTTGCTTGGCTTCCGAGTGGAAAACATCAAGCACACTCGTCCATGCTTTTGACGGACGGAATTCGACGGTAGCCATCAGGCCATCGCGCGTTGTTTCGCCTGTGCGACGCAAGGCCTTGATGCCGTCAGTCGAGTAGGTGCCGTCAGCCAAGCCAGGACGCGAATCTGTTTTCCACGGCTCGTAGGCGCCTACTTGATTTTCTTGCACCGGTGTTTTTTGGTGCGCGTAACCCAACGCAAAACCCACTGTGCGATCGGCGAACTGCCCAATGTAGCTCGCGCTTAAACGATTGCCGCTGGCACTTGACCCTGCCGCCGAACCCAGCGAGTTGTAGGTGCCGCGTGCGTTCAGGACCACCACTTGGCTGCCAAAATTGAGGGGGCGAACCGTTTGCATATCAAGCGTTCCGGACAGGCCTTGCCCGACTAAGGCCGCGTCTGGCGTCTTGTAAACAAGCACACCGGCCAGCAATTCCGAAGGGAACTGATCGAACTCAACGCTGCGGTTGTCGCCCGTACTCACAATCTCGCGGCCATTCAACAAACTGGTCGCAAAATCAGGCGACAGCCCGCGCACGCTTATCACTTGAGCACGACCGGCAACGCGTTGCGCGGCAACGCCAGGCAATCGGGCAATCGACTCGGCGATGCTGTTATCAGGCAACTTGCCAATGTCTTCGGCAGACACCGACTCGACGATATTGTCGGAATTCTTCTTGACCGAAATAGCATCTTCGATACCTTTGCGGATACCGGTGACGACGACGGTTTCGACTTTCTGCGCGTCTTCCTTTTTCTCGGCGGGCGCGGCTTGCTGCGCCTGCACACTCATGGACGCGCCCATCGCCATCACAGCAAGAGCGACCGCAGTGACGGTAGTTTTCAATTCGAACGAATGCACGCTAGCCGCATGCTGGTACTTACGATTATTCAAAGTCTCCTCCTTAATTCAGACAACGAGATAAGCCGACAGCAATCGATGCATCATCGCAAAACGATCCCAGCGACACGCACGCTGTAATAAAACTAGAAACCATGCATCGCCAGCTCGAGCGGTGATGCATGGACTATTGCGTGCATTTCGAACGCTATGCTAGCGCAGAACCCGCAATCTGAAACGATAGGCCGCACAAAAAAGGCGCAAAATGTAGTATTGTTACAATATCAGATCTAGCAAATGCAGTAGACCAAAGTCCGCCAAATTTGTGTTGAGACCGGTCAGTGATTAACCCGATTTTGCGTGAAATTTCCTGCTCAACCTATTGATGTTTAAAGTAGTTTTAGAATCAAACACGCCTTAAACCTGCGCCCAAACTGCCATTTGCGCGAAGTTGATGTTCGTTCATTTTGTACTTCAGCTACGATCTCTCTAACGCGCTGGTTGTGCGCTCCTTCGAAAGCCGTCTGACATCATGTCTCGCCGCGTCAAATCCCAGCGGACTTTCCTCAAAACACGTGATGTGAGTAAAACTACACGACTTACCTCCTATCTTCGCAGGATGCCCCTTTGCTAGACGCTGTGATTCATCCAAGCATTTCGACCGGTCGCCTGGTCGGCGATATTGGCGGCACTAACGCTCGCTTTGCTTGGCAAACTGAAGCGGGTGCCGCGCTGTCACACATATCGACACTGCGCTGCGCCGAATTTGACTCGCTCATCACCGCGATCAGGCGCTACCTGTCGCAGCAAGCATTGCCAGCGCCGCATGCGTTCGGACTGGGCATCGCAACGCCGGTCGCAGGCGATTACGTCCAAATGACGAATCATCATTGGTCATTTTCAGTTGCCAATCTCAAATCAGAGCTTGGCAGCGATACGGCGGTGGTCGTCAACGACTTCGTCGCGCTCGCGTCCGCCATTCCAGCGCTGACGGCCAACGATTTTGTCCGCCTGAATGAGCCGGAGCGCGAGCCAGGCGCGCCAGCAGTGGTGATTGGAGCGGGCACCGGACTTGGCGTGGCGTCGCTCGTCGCCGACGGTGAAGGTGAATACCGCGCAGTACCCGGGGAAGGTGGCCACGTAACACTCGCCGCGACGACCGACGTCGAAGAGCAGCTCATTCGAGAGCTGCGAAAGCGCTTCGGTCATGTTTCTGCAGAGCGCGCGCTATCGGGCCCGGGGCTCGTCGCTCTCTACGAGGCGCACTGTAGCTTGCGCGACGAACGCCCAAAACCTTTCACAGCATCAGAGATCTCGTCGAATGCCTTAGGCAACAGGGATATGGCTTGCTCTGAGGCGCTTACTAGCTTTGTGTCTTTCTTCGGCAGTGTGTGCGGCAATCTGGCGTTGACGCTCGGCGCCTTCGGTGGCGTCTACATTGGTGGCGGCATTGTGCCGAAGCTCGGATCGCAATTTAATCGCACACAATTCCTCGATGCGTTTACTCAGAAAGGGCGATTCGCGAACTATCTCGCCGCGATGCCGTGTTTCGTCATTACCTGCGAATCGCCCGCACTGATCGGTGCGGCGCGCGTTTTGCAACAACACATTAGCGCGGACGCATGAAAGCCAGTGCAATGCCGATGAAGAAATTTCAGCGTGTGCTCGTCACCGGCGCATCGCGCGGACTGGGCGCAGCGCTCGCTCGCACGCTTGCTGCGCGCGGTTATGCGCTCTTGCTGTGCGCACGAAGCGAAGCACAGCTCACAACGCTCGCCACTGAAATCGTCGCGCAATACGGTGTAGCCGTCGATAGCATTCCAATTGATCTGGCGAACTTGGAAGCATTGCAGTTGTTCGCCGAGTTGCTAACTCGCAACGATTACGGCATTGAAGCGTTGATCAACAACGCGGGCATCGGCACCTACAAACCGCTCGATCAATGGACGCCGCAAGAGATTATCGATTGCACCACGGTTAACGTCATTGCGCCGATGCTGCTTTCACGAGCGCTGTTGCCGACTATGATCGGCAATAGGCGGGGCATGATCGTCAGTATCGCTTCCGATTTGGCGCGACGACCGCTTGCTAATATGGCGCCTTACGTCGCCAGCAAGCACGCGCTGCTTGGTTTTTCTGGGTCTCTGCTGCGCGAGGTCAAACAACACAACATCAAAGTGTGTAGCGTGTTGCCGGGCATTATCGACACCGCGTTTAATGGGGCGGAAGAAGGCAGCAAAGAAGAAGCCTGGGCGCTGCAACCCGAGCCACTGGCTGAGCGCATTGTTGATCTGCTCGAATTGCCATCGAACATAGTGATCGATGAGATCGCGATCCATCCACTCCATCAAGACTTCTAAATACCGCGCGACCGGTCAAGTTTGATTTGTAATTTGCAATTGGCATCGCAATAAACAACGACAGGTACACTTCACTCAATGTCTTCGGTCCCGTTCGAATCCCCACGACTCATTGCTGACATAGGCGTCACTCACGCGCGATTCGCGCTAGAAACAGCGTCAAGACAGCTTGAATCGGTGGCCACATTGCGTATCAGCGATTTCCCTGATTTGCACGCGACGGTCTCAGCGTATCTCGCGAGCATCGGCTCGCCCCCTGTGCATCATGCAGCGATGGCTGTCGCGAATCCAGTCGACGGCGATTTGGTGCGCATGACCAATTCTCCGTGGAAGTTTTCAATTGAAGAAGCGCGCACGAAGCTGAATTTGCGCACCTTAGTGGTGGTCAACGATTTCACCGCGCTCGCGATGGCGGTGCCCGGTCTTCAAAGCGATGAGCTTCGCCAGGTTGGTGGCGGCATCGCGAGGGAGCGCAGCGTAATCGGCGTAATCGGCGCTGGCAGCGGCCTTGGTGTATCGGGAATCATTCCGGTTGATCACGGCTGGGTCGCGCTTGGCACTGAAGGCGGGCACACCTCGTTTTCGCCGCGCAACGCCCGTGAGATCGCGATCCTGGAATACGCGTGGAGAGAATTCGACCACGTGTCGTTTGAACGCCTGCTATCTGGCCGTGGCATTGAGCTGATGTATCGCGCCATCGCACAACACGCGAATAAAGCGGTCGAATCGCTTGCGGCGCAAGAAATCACCCAGCGTGCGCTTGATCAGAGTGACGCAATCGCCGTTGAGACGCTGAATACTTTCTGCGAAATTCTGGGTACCGCCTCCTCCAATCTGGCTGTAACTCTGGGCGCGCGCGCTGGCATCTATCTCGGCGGTGCGATTGTTCCGCGCTTGGGCGAGTTCTTTGATGAATCTCCTTTTCGCGAACGCTTCGAGGACAAAGGGCGGTTTAGCGACTACTTGCGCGATGTGCCGACGTATGTCATTAACGCCGAGCAGGCCACGTTTCGCGGCGTCTCTGCGGTGCTCGAGGCGCAACTTAAACATCTGAGCAGCAACGGTGATTCGGGGCTGCTGGCCCAAGTGCAGCGTGGCATCGAATACTTCTCCCCTGCTGAGCGACGTGTCGCGGAATACATTCTTTCGCGCCCACGCGAGTTTCTGAATCAACCGATTGTGCAAATCGCGCAGCTTGCTCAGGTAAGCCAGCCAACGGTTATACGATTTTGTCGAAGCGTCGGCGCTGGGGGTCTCTCCGATCTGAAATTGCGACTCGCGGCAGCGGTCACGGGCACGATTCCGGTCGCCCATGCCCAGATCACCGACGATGACTCCACCGTTGAACTCGGAAGCAAAGTGCTATCGAACGCGGCATCCGCGATTCTTCGCCTGCGCGATCACATCAATCAATCATCCGTAGACCGCGCCATCGACGCGCTTACAAAATCGAAACGTACGGAGATATTCACAGGCGGCAACGACTTCCCAGTTGCCGTCGATGCGCAGGAAAAGCTACTGCGCGCGGGCGTGGCCTGTGGGTACTTGCCGCGAGAATCCGAACAGCTAATGGTTGCGCACCTCCTTGAAGCCGGCAGCGTGGCGCTAGTCATCGATAACGACGGGCGCAGTAAAGAGCTGCGCGACATCGTCGAAATTCTGCGCGAGCGCAACATCGTCGTGATCGCGCTGACGCTTGGCCAAACGGGTCTCGCTCGCCGCGCCGACATCCCCATTGTGATCGATCACATTGAAGACATGCAGACACAGCTACCGATGGTTAGCCGCATTCTTCATCTGCTCGTCATCGATATTCTCGGCGTCGGCATCGCCATGCGCAAAAGCATGCAGAAGCTGGCCTCTTAAAAGTCATCGTTCTAGTTTGATTGCTTATTCCATTTCTAATTCAATAGAGCATTAACGATCCAAGGCCATCGTACGATTGACTAGATGCGTGAATGCTCTATTGAATTAGAAATGGAATTACAACCTGGTGTCAGATCAATTCACCGGGCTGCACGCCATTACGGCGCCGTGCACTTTGCGTGATAGCTTGGTGTTGCTGTCAGTGGTTCTGGAGCAGGAAGCCGAGTTACTGCCGACGCAGATCATGACCGACACGGGGGCTTACTCGGACGTAGTGTCTGGACTGTTTCGGCTGCTCGGCTTTTGCTTTTGACCACGGCTGGCCGATGTCGGCGGCTCCCGTTGCTGGCGTATCGATTCGGCCGCCGACTACGGTGCGCTCAACGGTATCGCGCACCAGAAGATAGATCTGGATTTGGGGTCGATTTGTTTTCCGTGTCGAAAGTCCCGGTTTGGATTCGAGCACTGGCGTAGGGGTGACTTGAGAGTTGCTTGATTTCATTGGCTTTTCAGGTTGCGGTTGAACTTCGATTTCACGGCGCCAAACCGTGACCGGTTTCAGCCAACGGCTGCGATTATCGGTGCCGCCAGCGACGGCATCAGATCGGCC
>Ga0105046_10001233_pt1 | contig 38954 bp, 31 predicted proteins | sample MAT03_FD_78385 | JGI IMG/M metagenome (GOLD analysis project Ga0105046, IMG submission 78385) | Freshwater microbial communities from Lake Fryxell liftoff mats and glacier meltwater in Antarctica - MAT-03 (megahit assembly) | ecosystem: Environmental > Aquatic > Freshwater > Ice > Liftoff... | reverse complement strand
GCTTCGAGTGGCGCAACGCCGGCTGCTCGATGTGCCTGGCGATGAACCCGGACAAGCTCCAGGGTCGTCAGGTCAGCGCCTCGTCGTCGAACCGCAACTTCAAAGGCCGCCAGGGCTCGCCCTCTGGCCGCACCCTGCTGATGTCACCCGCCATGGTCGCGATCGCGGCTTTGGAAGGCAAAGTCAGCGACGTGCGCACTGTGCTCAACAAAGCGGCGAAGGCCTAATCATTGTCCGATGTCCGATGTCCGATGTCCGATGTCAAAAGACATCGGACATCGGACATCGGACATCGGACCTTCTCGGAAAACACCATGATTGAAATCAAACAAATCACCGGCCGCGCCATTCCCGTCGTCGGCAATGACATCGACACCGACCGCATCATCCCGGCGCGTTTCCTGCGCTGCGTGACCTTTGACGGTCTTGGCGAACACGCGTTCGAGGACGACCGCAAGCAGCTCACCGCGCAGGGTAAAACCCACGCGTTTGACGAAGCGCGTTTCAAGGGCGCGTCGGTGCTGATCGTGAACAGCAACTTCGGTTGCGGTTCGTCGCGCGAACACGCGCCCCAGGCGATCGCCAAGTGGGGTATCAAGGCCATCGTCGGCGTCAGCTACAGCGAGATCTTTTTCGGCAACTGCGTTGCCATGGGACTGCCCTGCCTGCGTGTAGCCGTCGCTGACGGCGAAGCGATCCAGGCCGCGGTATCCAAGGATCCGTCGCTCCAGGTCAGCGTCGATGTCGACAAGCTTGAAGTGCGCGCAGGCAGCCAGGTGTGGAAAGCCCAGATGGGCGATGGCCACCGTAAGCAGTTCCTCACCGGCCAGTGGGACGCCACCGCGGAACTGGTTGCTGGCGTTGAGCAGGTGAAGGCCACGGCGAAAAAGTTGCCGTACCTCAGCGCGTTCGCCTGAGATCCATAGGACAACCAGCCGCAGACGCAGAGGCTGGAAGAGGGCCGCAGAGTGGAGTTACGAATGGCGAATGCAGAGCCGAGAAAAAAGGGGCGATGGGAGGTTGCTAAAACCTGACCATCTCTGCGGTCCTCTTCTCACCTCTGCGTCTCTGCGGCAAATCTTCGCTCTCGTTTACTTCTTCTTGGCGTTCGCCTCGGCCCAGACCTTCTCTAGCGCTGGCTTCACCATTTTGGTCCAACGCTCATAGCCGGCGGGCTGCATGTGCAGTTTGTCATCCTTGAACAACTCGGGGATCGGGACGCCATTGTCATCAAGCAGCACGGTGCCGACATCGACGAAGGTGATGAACGGGTCCTTGGCGGCCAACTCCGCGATCATGGCGTTGGCCTTCTGCGCGTTGGGCCATGAATCGGTGCGCTTCGGACTTGGCTTGATCGACAGGTAGACGAAGCGGACGTTCGGCAGTTCCTTGCGCACCTCGGTGACGAAGTTCTTGAAACCGTTCACCGGAACATCCGGCGAGGTTTTGGCGCTGCCCAGATCATTGTCGCCGCAGTAGTAGAGGATGACCTTCGGCTTGTAGGGGATCACCAACACGGGCACGGCTTCAACCGTGTCCTTGGTCACTGAACCACCGAACGCACGGTTGAACACCGGCAGCGGCGCGAGGTCATTCGTGATCGAGCCCCACATACGCATCGACGAACTGCCGATGGCGAGGATCGCCTCGCTCGGCGGCGGGCTGGTCTTGTCCTTCTCCAGGTAGGCGTCCCACTCTTTCTGGAACTTGTTGCCGTCCGCTGCGATGCTCGCGGTCAGGGTGGCGAAAAGCACCAGGATCGTCAGCAGAAAACGCAGCATCGAGACTCCATGAGGGGGGTGGCAAAACTGGTACGCCAGTGGGCTATTGGCGTTCAGCCGCGGCATCCAACGGGATTTCTCCGCTCAGCAGGCGTTGCATGACGGTGAATGACGGACGCCGCCGCAGGCCATCGCGGCTATCGACCAAGCCGAAACCAGGATGCACCAGCTGCCACCAATACACCCGCTCGACCATCCTGGTCTGCCAGGCGATCTGGCAGTACTCCTTCAGGTAAGTCGCGGCCTGGTCTTCGCTGACCATCTCCGGACCGCCGGTCGGACTCCAGGATTTTGTCCCGGTGAGCGGCCAATTGAATTCGGTCAGCCACAGCGGCGTCGCGCTGCGGCGTGGACAGCGCAGGCCGAGGTCGGTGATGGCGCGCCACAGGCGGATCTTGCCGGCGAGATCGAAGATGCCGTATTGGGTGTTGTGCGGCGAACCGCGGCGGTCGACGTAGAGCAGTCCACCCGCGACATCCAAGTGGTAGCGTCGACCATTGACCAAACCACGCAGCCAGGGCACCGGTTCGAAATCGATCACGCCAGGGCCGACCAGGCGCAGCCACGGGAACTCCGCGCGCAGATCATGGGCGACCTCCAGCAGATCGCAGGCCTCGCCCATGTGCACACAACCCCACTTGGTGCGGTTCGCCGCCATCGGCACCTGCACGTGGGACACGCGACCGGCAAAGGTGGAAAAGATCGCTCGCAGGTCTGCTCGCCATTGCCGCAGATTGCGAACCGACCCACGATCCTGCAGCACCGCCAGGACGAACTCACAGGCGGGGAAGCGATCGGCGAAGCGGCGGTACCTGGCGAAATCGGCGCGCTCCCATACCGGCACACGCAGCAGCAGACGACGCACACCAAGTTCGGCGACCAGCTCAGGCAGCCGCTCGTCAAACACCGGATCAGGTGAAATGGCGACGCCGAGAAATTCCTTTGCCGTCGGTGGCCTGATGCGTCGAGCGGGAACCAGGGCCAGACGCGCCAACAGCAACGGCAGCGCCGCCAGCAGGGTGCCGGCGCTGGCAAGGTATTCCTGCACACTGGCGAACCGCAACGGCAGCTTGTCGATGCGCAACTGGTCCGGTTGTTCGGATGGGCCCCAGACCTGGGAGAAATCCGGGTGTTTAGACGCCAAACTTCCTCCGCAGAGGTCGGGTGATATTTTTCAGTCGGCGACTCCAGCGTTCAATGCTCAGGCGCAGATAGTATAACCAACGAATCCGTGATGGACGCCAACCACGCGCTGCGCAGTAGGTGTCCAACAAACGTCCGTGCCAGTCGAGTTGCGCCAAGGTGCGCAAACCATTCCACACTCCGATGGCACCAAAACGCATGCGATTGCAGTCGACCACCAGGAACACCGGCGGCTGCTGACCCGGGCGGTAGAGGATGTTGCCCGGCGTTGAGTCGAAGTGGTAGGCGCCGACATGGTGCATGTGCCCGATGAAGCTCCCCAGCGCAGCGCACAGCGGAGCGTGTTGCGGCAGATCATCTCGACTCACGTCACGGAAGGTGGTGCAGCCATCAGCCCAGGCGCACAGGTACCAGCCGCGTCCGTCGTCACATTCGATGGCGGCGAGCGGAGCAGGCGTGCCGATGCCAAGGCGTTGCATGTGGTCGGCGTGATCGAAGGCCCGTACCGCCTTGGAGTCGCGACCGATGCGCTGGACGCGTTTGAGCAGGGTGCGCGGCGTGGCGAAAGCCTTGGCCACCACCTCGCGACCAGCGATGGTCAGGCGCGTCAACGTGTTGCGCCCTTGGTAGATCACGCCGTCAGTCGCCTGCGCGATGGCCTGCGGCAACGTCGCCAATTCCTGACGGCTGGCTGGTGTGTCCCAGGCGGGAGCGAGTCGCACGATGGTGAGGGAGTCGGCCACGATTGGCGCAGCCTATGAACCGTAGCGCTGCGGCAAAGACGCTCGCAGGCGGATCAGTTCGGATCCTTCCACTTGCCGGCATCCTTGATGAGCTGGAGCAGCTCGGCGCGGGCATGCTCCGAGGCGATGCCGGTGCGGACCTTCTCCTTGCCGCGGTAGAGGTCGATCTTGCCTGGGCCGGAACCGACGTAGCCGAAGTCGGCGTCCGCCATTTCACCAGGGCCGTTCACGATGCAGCCCATGATCGCGATGGTCACGCCGTCAAGGTGGTTGGTGACCTCTTTGATGTGCGCGGTCACCTCGATGAGGTCGAACAACGTGCGGCCACACGACGGGCAGGCGACGTAGTCGGCGCGCGTCACGCGGGCCTTCACTGCTTGCAGAACGGTGAACGCCATGCGCCGAGGATCCGGTGCCTGCGGCAAATACAGCGCGTCACCGATGCCGTCGATCAGCAACGATCCGGCAATGGCGGCGATGGCGAGCTCGTCGCGTTGGAACGGCAGGGCGATGGCGATGGGTTGACGGCGACCACTGCCGATCTTGGCGGATTCCGCCGCGCGGAACTGCTCTTCGATTACCGCCGCCAGCAAACGGTAGGCACGTACCTCGCCCATCAGTCCGGGTTCAGCGATGCCGAGCACGATGCCGTCCGGCAGGTTCGGCAACGTCGAACGGAGCGCAGCGATCGGATCCTTGTCGCCCAGGCGCAGCAGCACCAGCGCACCAGCGGGGATCGCGGGAAGATCACAGCCAGCTTTCAGGTGCACCAAGGGCATCTGTCCGATGTCCGATGTCCGATGTCCGATGTCCTGTGAAACCGTAGGTTTCTTCTGACATCCTTCCGCGCCAGGAATGCTGTGCGCCTGGGCAAACCACAGGAGCTGATCGTCGACGCGCACATCGGCGTCGGGTTCCCTGCCGAGCGGTTTCGGGGTCGCGGCAGGAACCAGGACGCGCGGCAGCAGACCGCCACCGAGGGGGATGTCGTCACCGACGCGGACAATTTCAGCGACACGACGGCGGAACGAATAGGGATCGACGTCTTCGTGTGGTGTGACAGCAGGTGCGGCGAAAGGATTCAGGCGGTCATAGCGAGCGGCGAGCGCGCGAGCGACCGGGATCTCGCACTCGGGCGGCTCGGTCAGGCTGACGCGGATGGTGTCGCCGATGCCGTCTTCGAGCAGCGCGCCGATACCGGCGGCGCTTTTGGTGCGACCGTCCTCACCGTCACCGGCTTCGGTCACGCCCAGGTGCAGCGGGTAATGTTCGCCGTGATCAGTGAGGGTGGCGCAGAGCAGGCGGTAGGCCTCGACCATCACCTTCGCATTGGAGGACTTCATCGAGATGATGAGGTCTTTGTACCCTTCCGATTCAGCGATGCGCACGAACTCCATCGCCGATTCGACCATGCCGCGTGGCGTGTCGCCCCAGCGGTTCATGATGCGGTCGCTCAGCGAGCCGTGGTTGGTGCCGATGCGCAATGCGCGACCCAAGGCCTTGGCGCGTTTGACCAGCGGCAGAAAACGTTCGGCGACGCGCTCCAGTTCACCCTGGTATTCAGCGTCGGTGTATTCGAGCACGGCGAAGCGCTTCTTGTCGGCGAAGTTGCCCGGATTGACGCGCACCTTTTCGACGTGCTCGATCGCCTCCATCGCTGCTGGTGGCATGAAGTGAATGTCGGCGACCAGGGGGATGTCGCGGAAACCAGCAGCGCTCAACTGCGCGCGGATGTCCTTCAGCGCCAGCGCGTCCTTCACCCCTGGGGCGGTGATGCGGATGATCTGACAGCCGGCCTCGGCAAGCAGGATGGACTGTTTGACCGTCGCCGCGACGTCTTGCGTCGGTGTGGTGCACATGCTCTGGAGCGTCAGCGGCGCAGGCCGACCACCGATCAGACCACCGACCTGCACCCGGCCGACCATTACCGCACGACTCAGGCGGCGGACATAGCCCAGCCGATGAGCAACGTAGGGGGCACGGGGCATGAGCGCAGCACTCTGGATCATGGGGCGCACTGTGGTTCCCTGGCGCGCCGATAAAGAGGCAAAACGCCGGGCCTTTTGCGCCCGCTGGGGAGCGTTCGGAGTCAGGAAATCTCGGTTTCCTGACGCGCCTTCTGCTTGCGTGAGATGCGTTGGAGGCTGGTGCGTTCAACCTCGGTCAGCGATGGCAGTCCGTGTTCGCTGACTTTGGTCAGCAGCCGGTCGAGGATTACCTGTTCTTCAAGTTCTTCCCGTTCCTGAAGCTCCAAGGCTCGGACGCGGCGGCGTTGCTGCCAACGACCGAACCATGACTGACTGCGACGGTCCTGGATGGTGTCGAACTCAATCTGCAGGACGGGATCGAATCCGAGTTTCACCGAACGGTGCTCGTGCAGAGTCATCAACAGGCACAACACACCGAAGAACATCAACATCCAATCGGTCCAGTAGAGCGACAGTCCGAGCATGACGATCGAACAGGCGAAACTCAGCATCACTGTCAAGCGGATCGCCCGGGTCAGACCAAACAGCGGCCAGAGGATCGCGCGCCACATGCGTGCACCGTCGAAGACCGCACAGGCGAGCAGGTTGATGACGAAGACGAAAAGGTTGACCTGCGAGAAGTAGACCAGGGTGAAATACAAGTATTCACCGGCACCTGCCGGATTCCCCGAGGACATGGGCGCGGCCAGGAAAAATAACTGCGGCGGAATTTGGTTCGCCGAATCAAGGAACAGTGGGGCGGCGAATGCGCAGATCAGGCCGATGACGAAACTCATCAGGGGTCCAGCCGCGGCGACGGCGAATTGTTTGGCCGCGTTGAGCGGCACCTGCATTGACGTACGATCGTTAATAATCGACAGCACGGTCTGGTCAGCATGACCACCAACTAGCCGCGCCATGCCGACATGGGCCATGGCATGCACGTACATCACCAGCGGGATCAGCAGCAGCGGGATCGGACTGAGAGCGTAGGCACCCACGTGCATGAAGCGCACCGCGTCAAACACCATCCATACGCCTAGCAGCCAACTCGCGCGCACTTCCAGGGTGGAGGTGCGGTACAGCTTGAGCGACCACGAAAGCAGGGAGAGATCCATCGGTAGGGTGATTTTCTATCAGCGACGGATGGTGATCAAGAAAGGATACACAATTTCCGGGGTGATCGGCGGAAGGTTCACGTCAGGGCTCTTCAGCCATTCACTGATCAGGCGATCGAGCGCAAGCGAGCCGCTGCTGTTGACCAGATGGGCATAGGTCAGCCGGCCGCGGGAATCGACGCGGATTTCGACCACCAAGCGAGTTTCCACCACCTCTTTGAGCAGATGCCGCCAACGGCGCTCGATCTGACCCTGCAGGCGGCCATGCAGGAACTCCTGAGCGGTGGCGAGCATGCGTTGTTCACGCGACAGGGCCTCGTTGCTGACGGCGTGCTTCTGCAGGCGAGAGATCAGGTCATCCGGAGTTGCTGGCAGGGTCGGTAGGTCAATTGGGGAGCCGTCTTTGCCTTGCTTGTCGCCGCGTGAAACGTCTTTGCCGGCGTGGTCCTGACGCACGGCGGGTACTATGCGGACAATTTCTGGTAACGGCGGCAGGTCGTTGGCACCGAGTGCCGGGAGCGGTGTCGCGTTGCCTGATAGGGCTGCGGATGCAGAAAGCGGCGCGGCGACCAACGCGCCATAGACCGGCTCTGTGGGTTTCACGTTCTCGGGCGGTGGCGGTGGTTGGGCCGCACTGGGCGGAAGCGGAGGAGCCGTCGGCTCGGGGACCTCGCTGCAACCATGCGGCAGGAACGCCAATGCCACCAAGCTGGCGTGGATCACCGTCGCGAGGGCGGCGGAACGGCGGGCGATGGGATCCATCAGCGCGCTCCACCGGTGATGGTCTGCAGCCCCAGTTCCAGTCCTAGCGTGTCGAGCGCGCTGACAGCGTTGAGCACGGCTTGCTGCGCGTCGACATCCGCCGCCACCAATAGAGTGCCACTTTCAGCGAGGAACTCGATGCCTGCTCCAGGCAACTCCCACCAAGCCACAGCGACGTGGCGACGTAGCGTGGCGACTATCAGTTCACCATCGACCGGATTACTCAAAAGATGGGCGATGGGGATGGTGGCCAAACGGCGGCGTTGAGCCGGATGCTGGCGTTCGACGCGTTCCGTGGGCAAGGACAGATCACCCAGGCAGAGGACGCCGTGGCACCAGTTCGCTGAGATGCCTTGGGCGCGTAATGACTCTGCCACCTGTCCCAGGGTCTGGCGCGGCAGCCGCACGCCGTCGACGGGAAAGTTCCGCAAACGCACCCGTGGCGACAACGCCACCGGAGCCTGCAGCGCCTGGGCCAGTCCTTCCACCAACGTCGGCCACGAACGCACCGACAATTCGTTCGCGATGATTGCGCGCAGATCCGGAGTAGCCGGATCCGCCACGCGGCTAACCGCCTGGGCACTGGGACGTTCGCACAGGCTCAGAAGTTCGACCAGCTGCCGCTGGCCGTCGCTGTCGAGCGTCGCGCTCCATAGCCCCTCGCTCGGCAGGTACGACAGCCCGGCTGGGCCACCCAGCCACGGTGTAAGCAAGCGTTCGACTAACGCCTGAACTTGCGGTTGGCGACGCAGCGTGCTGGACAGCGTGCGGACTTCGACTGGTCCCTGCGCTAGACGGGCATTGGTCGACAGGGCAATGCCGCCCTCCGCGTCGCGAATCCACCAACAGTCGAGGGCGAACGCCACCGCCTGACGGCAGGCGGACGGTGCTGCGTTGATCAGGCACAGCGACGTGCGGGTGCCATTGATGCCCGCCACCAGCAGCTCGACATCGGGTTGATAGCGTTCACCGCTGAGCGTGCCCACGGCAGCGAGCATGGTCGACGCTTCCTGATCCGCTGCGACATACGTGACCTGCGTCGTCGCGGGTTCGCCGGCAGCAACATCGCGGGCCAACGCCAGGACGGCGAGAGCGCAGCCTACCCATGCCCAGGCTTGAGCGCGGCTGCGCGTCTTCATCTCATCCGACCGTCTTGTCCATGTGGCGCATCACCGCGTCGTACACCGACTGGCGATCGGCTTTCAGCTCGACCGGCTGATTGGCGTAGGTCGAGATGATTCCCGGCAGTTTGCCCATGTGGTAGTCGGCTTTCACGTTGCCGAACTTGAGCCCGTGCGCGGTCGACACCACCACCACGCGTTCGCCTTTTTTCACTTCGCCACGTTCGATGAACTTGATCAAGCCAGCCAGCGCTACGCCGGTGTGCGGGCAGTTGAACAAGCCGGTGCGATCTGCGCGCGCGCTAGCATCTGCCAGTTCCTGCTCACTCGCCTGTTCGACGCGACCGTCGTGCTTCATCAGCGCTTTGATCGCCTTGCTGCGGCTGACCGGGTTGCCGATGCGGATGGCGCTGGCCTGGGTCTCTGCCGCAGTGATGGCGTGGAATTCCTTCCAGCCGGTCTTGTACGCGCGGTAGAGCGGATTCGCCGCTTCGGCCTGGCAACAGACGATGCGGGGAATGCGGGTGATGACGCCGAGTTCCTTCAATTCCTCGAAGCCCTTGTAGAGTGCCGAGACGTTGCCGAGGTTGCCGCCGGGGATGAAGATCCAGTCGGGAATCTCCCAGTCGAACTGCTGCACGATCTCGATGCCGACAGTCTTCTGACCTTCGACGCGCAGCGAGTTCATTGAGTTGGCGAGGTAGAGCTTCTTGTCTTCGGTGAGTTGCTGGACCAAGTCCATGCAGCCGTCGAAGTCGGTATCGAGCGCGAGCGTCAGGCTGTTGTTGGCGATCGGCTGGATCAGTTGCGCTGGCGAGATCTTGCCGCGCGGTAGCAGCACGACGCTGGTGATGCCAGCAGCGGCGCAGTACGCCGACAGCGCGGCGCTGGTGTCACCAGTGGACGCACAGGCCACACCCATGATGTGTTGTTTATTGCTCTTGATGATGTGGTTCACCTGGCTGACCAGCACGGTCATACCCAAGTCCTTGAACGAACCGGTGTGGCTGACGCCGCACTGCTTGACCCACAGATCAGGGATGCCGAGTTCGCGGCCGAAACGATCGGCCCAGAACAGATTGGTGCCGCCTTCGTCCAGGCTGACGATGTCCGCATCCGGGATGTTCGGCAGAACCAGTTCCTTCTTACCCCACACGCCTGAACCGTATGGCCACATCGTGCGCTTGTAACGCGAGTCCCACAGCTGCATCCAGGCCGCAGGCGAACGACCTTTGAGCGCATTGAGGTCGTGCGCGACCTCCAACAGTCCGCCAGAGGGACTGCGGTAGACGATCTCGTCCAGTTCCCACCGGCCAGTGCCAGAATCGGCGTCGCGGAACCAGGCATCGTACTTCATGAGCTCGCTATCCTCTGCCCCATGGGCCATGCCGCCGTCCGACCTGGAATGTCGGGTACCGTCGCTGGACGGCCCCACGTGTCTGACGGTGTATTACGCTGAGGCGCGGCACGATAGACACCGGGCACGCGGGGAAAAGGCTCTGGCATTGGCAAGTGCGACGCCGGTCCTAGAAATTGCCTCGACATGAACCTCAAGCTGCACCTGACTCTGGCCGATACCCCGACCAAGGTCATCGACCTGACCGATGCCACCCTGCCGACCGTGATCGGGCGTGACAGCGAAGTCTCACAGGTGGTGATCCCGGACTCGCAGTCCAGTCGCGCGCACTGCTCGCTCGATATCGAGGACGACAAGGTAATGGTCGAGGACATGGGCAGCCGCAACGGCACCTGGCTCAACGGCCAGCCCATCACTCGTGCGCGCGCCTACCACGGCGACATCCTCAAGCTTGGCAAGACCCACCTCACCTTCGAGATCGGTGACAATAAGCCGATCGACCCCTTGGTCGGTCAACGCCTCGGCGGCTTCGAACTGCAGGAGGTCGTCGGCCGCGGTCGTTACGGCACGGTGTTTAAGGGCAGCCAGATCAACCTCGGCCGTCAGGTCGCGGTGAAGGTGTTGGCCGAGGAGTACCGCGGTGATCCGGAGAAAGTGCAATCGTTCCTCACTGAAGCGCGCCGCGCTGGGCGTCTCAATCATCCGCACCTGGTGCAGGTGCACGACGTCTGCCAAGTGGGCGACAACTACCTGCTGATCATGGAACTGATGAAGGGCTCGACGGCCGATATCCTGCGCGACCACGGTCCGTTCGATGATGAACGCGTGCTGCGCGTGATGCAGCACATCGGGCGTGCGCTCGGCTACGCCGAAAGCCAACGCCTGGTCCACCGCGATGTGAAGCCCGACAACATCCTGGTGAATGAAGAGGGGCTCTACAAACTCGCCGACCTGGGCATCGCCGCACCGATCGCCGACAACGGCCAGGCGACGCAGGAGCGCATCTTCGGCAGCCCGCACTACGTCGCACCGGAACAGGCGCGTGGCGGCTCTATCGATGGGCGCGCGGATCTCTACGCCCTCGGCTGTACCGCGTGGCATCTGCTCACCGGCAAGACCGTGTTCCAGGGCAGCAACCGCCAGGTGGTGCTGGCCCACATCAACACCGAACCGGAAGATCTCGACAAGTTGGCGCCTAACGCCAACGAGGACCTGATCGAATTGATCGAGGATCTGCTGGAGAAGGATCCGGACGAGCGCCCGAAAAACGCCGCCGAGCTGGTGGCCAAGGTCGACGAGATCCTTAAGCAGCCGCCGCGCGCCAAGGGTGCACCGCCACGGCCGCGCATGGTCAAACGTGTGCGTCGTCGTCGTCGCTATCGCGGCTGAGAACGCGGCTGAAAAAAACCGTAGCGGTGGTAAGCGCTGTTCTGGTGGCGTCACTTCGCCCAGGTTAGCTGCACACCGTCGATGGTCGACTTCCAGCTCAGATCGCTGACGCGCTGCAACCAGTCGAGCGCACTGCTGAGCTTGAGGTCCTTACCATCAAGGGTGATCGGCAGGTTCTTGAGGGTTTCGGCCTTTTCATCCATGCCGATCTTCACACCACTGAGCTGCGACAGCAGAGCGATGACTTCTTCGACTGAGGTGTCCTCGAACTTGAAGGTCACCGGTTTGTCGAGCTGCTTCTTGCGGTCGACAAGCCACGGCTCTTCCTTCGGTGCTTCCGGTGCTTTGACCGGCAGATCGGCGAGCAGGTCTTCGGTCTCGTTCATGTCGCCCAGGTAACGCACGCGCAGCTGCTGTGCCGTCAGGCCGCCGGGGGTTACCTCGAAGCGGCTGAAGGCGAGTTCGGCCGGCAGGTCGCCTGAGCAGACCTGCACGCCGCCGACCAATGCGGCGACGAACTTGCCGCGCACTTCGAGCTGCACTGGTGTCGGATTGGCGGCGAGGTCTTCTTCGATCGCTATCTTCGCCAGTGAGGTCGCGGCGCCTTTGGTCACCGAGAACAACTCCACCTGTTTGGCGCCGACCACCAAACGTGCACCGGATCCGGCCTTGTCGATCACCGTGAAACCACTGTCGCCGGCGGTGGTGAACATGCCTTCGACGCGGCAATTACGCAGGTTTTCACTGAAGTCCCAGGCGGCGCGCTCGCTGAAGGTCGCGGATCCAGCGGTGCCCAGTGTCGGAGGCGCACCGTCCACGGGCTTGGTGTATTGAATATCCAGGCAGTCGAGGCCAGCAAGGCCGTTGTCGAGCAGGTAACGATCAACGCTGGGGAACCACGTGCGCTGGCGCGGGATGGGTTTCTTCACACCGGCGTAATAGGTCACCACTTCCTTGGCATTGGGCCAGTAGAACGCCAACACTTGGTAGGCATTGCCGGCTTCGCCCTGTTGCGCGTACTCGGTGAGCTTCTTGCGCAGGTCTTCGAGTCCGCTGCGCTGCCGTTTCCAGTAGCTCTGCACTGCCGGCGCCTTCGGACTGATCACCTCGGCAACAGCCCCAAATGGCGGGTAGCGCAGCGTCGAGACCTTCTCCACCAGCGCCCGGTTGCGGCTGGTCGGGACCTTGGCCTCGGGCACACGTTCGCCCTTTTCGTCAAATGGCGCCGGCAGGCCGACGCTGGTGAACACCGCGCGGGCTTCCTTGTGGCGCGGGCTGACGCTCAGCAGGTGGTAAGCGAGATACGGTTTGTCCGCTGGCGCAGCCTTGGTCATCAAGTCGTTGATGTCCTTGACCGCCGTGCGGATGCGGGTCTTGCGCCAGCGTTCCAGGCTGGCCTCCACCGTTTTGAACTCCTTGTCCTGCTTCTGCTCGAACTCGACCGCGGCTTGGTTGATCTTCTCCGACAGGCTCGGCTCAGCGGCGCTGGCAGTGATGGCGAGGCTGGCCAGCAGCAGGGGGAGGATGACGGCGGCAGAATACGGATGCATGGAAACCTCGGTTGGTCCTTGGTAATGCACCAGGGACTGCGGACATGTACCACCAAGCGCGGGCACCTCAATCAACGACACGACCCCGTGCGGAGGCACGAGGTCGTTGAAGGCTCGGATGTTCCGGCGTTACGCCGCCGGTTTGCGTTCAGCGAACCGGAGCGTTGGCTCCGGTCGGACGCCAGCGCTTGAGTTTGGTCAACACGCGTTCGAACAGCGGCTCCTCAAACTCATGGATGTCACTGCGTTTGCCCAGGCCTTCGGGCATGGCCAGGGTCAGCTCACCACCGAGGTGTTCGCGGAACTGGGTCAGGCCAATGAGCACCGCGCGGTGGCCGGTGGCGTCGCGCAGGTCGAGCACTTCATCCCACAGGCGGAAGCCGCAGGTCGCGAAGATGCTGAGGATGCGGTCGCCTTCCTCGGCGGTGATGCGCTTCAGCTCGACCGCGTAGAGCGAATCGATGGCGACACCGATGGCGACCGCCTCGCCGTGCAACAGGCGGTGGTTGGAGAGCGTCTCCATACGGTGTGCTGACCAGTGGCCGAAGTCGAGCGGACGCGAGCTGCCCTGTTCGAACGGATCGCCGGCCTTGGTGATGTGGTCGAGGTGCAGTAGAGCGCAGCGCTCGATCAGCCATTCCATCGTCGCCAGATCACGTTCGCGCAGTTTCACCGCACGTTCGCCGAGTTGGACGAGGAACTCCGCGTCCTTGATGATCGCGACCTTCACCGCCTCGGCGATGCCGGCGCGCCACGAGCGGTCGTCGAGTGATTCGAGGAAGCGCGCGTCGTTGATGATGGTCGAAGGCGGGGTGAAGGTGCCGTAGAAGTTCTTCGAGCCGAAGCGGTTCACGCCGTTTTTCACACCAAGGCCGGCGTCGCACTGGGCCAGCACGGTGGTCGGCAGACGGATCTGGCGGATGCCGCGATGGACGATCGACGCCGCAAAACCGACGGCGTCGAGCACCGCGCCGCCGCCGATGATGATGATGTAGCTGTGGCGGCAGATGCCGTTGTCGAAGCAGGCGCGGCCGACCTTGTCGAGGATGGCGATCTCGCCCTTGAGCGCTTCTCCGCCTGGGATGACTTCCGGCGCGGCGGCCAACTGCACGCCATCGGCCTCATGGGCGGCGAACCACAGGTGGATCGACTGGATCAGCTTGGGGTTCTGACGGATGGCGCCTTCGTCGACGTAGATCAGCGCCCGGGCGGGGCGACCGCCGACACGCGGATGCATGGCTTTGACCAGGGCGTCGTTGTCCGGCGCGAACACGTCCCTCGTGAAATGTACGTCGAAGGCGTACGGGACGGCGAAGGTCTGATGGTGAACGGTGCTCATGTGCGGTCCTCGTGAACGTCGCTAAGCGCTTGTCGTTCCTGTCCTACGTCCTGCAACCCACGTTCGTTGCCCGATTAAGCGGCACCCTTGGAAAGTGCCGCACAAGGATGCGGCAGACGGGGAAAAAATGTCCAGAAACGGAGCCAAGGTTGCACTAAAAGTAGCACATTTGGCGCCGCTCAGCAATTGCTCAGGGCTGCTGGACCCACGGGGTGGATGAGTCGGGCGTGACGTGGGGACGGGCCCAGATCACGTGGGCGAAATTCCGACGGTCGCCGCTGGTATCGATGACACCGCCGCCGAACTCGATCGGGGAATGCGGCGACAGACGGAGTCCGGAGGTCACCCTTGTCCGGGTCTTTTCCGATCCCGACACCGTTGAAATTTGCCAAGTGAGGGTGAGCGAAATGGCGCCGGTCTTCTCGTCCACCGGTCTGACAACACCACTCACGGTGATCTGGCGATCGCGCCACGTGCCTTGCGCGAAGAAGGCCCGATCAACATGGGCCAGAACGATCAACTGGGAGTTCACCCGGTAGGGTGGGGTCCACGCGTGAGGAAATACCGAAAGTACAGGTAATGTAGGTTCTTCGTCCAAGATTTCGAAGACCAAGTCGACCATCTCACCGAATGGTATCCGGCTATCGGGATCCGCGACTGCGACCGCTAGTGTAGCAGGTGGCGGACCTTCAAACGGTCGTTGCTGGCCACATCCGCTGAGGGCAATGAGCGATAGCAGGAGAGCTATCGTTACTCCCACACCCGTTGGCTTCATGCCGTCTCTTTGGCGTCCGTATCCGCGTTGTAGATCGTGCCCTTGCCTTCGACCACGGCGGCGTCGACCACGAAGCTCTTCTGGAACTTCACCCGCTGGGGCAGGTCGAACATCATGTCGAGCATGATCTCTTCCATGATCGCACGCAGCGCACGGGCGCCGGTCTTGCGTTCCAGCGCTTTGGTGGCTATGGCGCGCAGGGCGTCCTCGGTGAAGGACAGTTCGGCGCCCTCCATCGAGAACATCGCTTGGTACTGCTTCACCAGGGCGTTCTTCGGCTGGGTCAGGATGTTGATCAGCGCGTCGAGGCTGAGGGGCTGGAGCGCCACGGTCACCGGCAGGCGGCCGATGAATTCGGGGATCAGTCCGAAGTTGATCAGGTCCTCGGGGCGGACCTGCGACAGCAGGCGTTCGTCCTCGGTGACCTCGGGATTGTGTTCGGTCGAGTGCGCGTCGATGTTGAAGCCGACGCGTTTGTCACCCAAGCGGCGACCGATGATTTCCGGCAGGCCGCTGAAGGCGCCGCCGCAGATGAACAGGATGTTCTCGGTATTGACCTGGATGTACTTTTGTTCGGGATGTTTGCGCCCGCCGCCGGGCGGGACGTTGGCGATGGTGCCTTCGACCAGCTTGAGCAGCGCTTGTTGCACGCCTTCGCCGCTGACATCTCGGGTGATCGAGACGTTGCCGCCGGAGCGTCCGATCTTGTCGATCTCGTCGACATAGATGATGCCCATCTCAGCCTTGGGCACCTCGAAGTTGGCGTTCTGCAACAGGCGCAGAATCAGGTTTTCGACGTCCTCGCCGACGTAGCCGGCCTCAGTCAGCGTGGTCGCGTCGCCGATGGCGAACGGCACGTTGAGCAGCTTGGCCAAGCATTTGGCGATCAGCGTCTTGCCGCAGCCGGTGGGCCCGAGCATCAGGATGTTGGATTTCTCCAGTTCGATGCCGTTGGTGCCGCCGGCTTGGTTCGATTTCAGGCGCTTGTAGTGGTTGTAGACCGCCACCGCGATGGTGCGCTTGGCCTGTTCTTGACCGATGATGTATGAGTCGAGGTGGGCCTTGATCTCGATCGGCGTCAGGCTTTTGCCGACCTTCGGCTGGTCACCGGCCTTCTTGCCGCGGTTGTTGTCCCGCAGCAAGGTCGCGCAGACCTCAACGCATTCATTGCAGATCGACACGCCAGGGGGGCCGTTGATCAGGCGTTCGACCTGCTCGGTGGTGCGACCACAGAAGCTGCACAGGTCGCTCCCTTTGTCACCGTCGCGGGTGCTTTTCTTGGCAGCCATTGGTCGATCCCCTGGGACTTTGGTAAACTGTGAACGAACGGGTGGCGGATCAGTTCGCGACCGGTTTGCTGACCACGCGATCGATCAGGCCGTAGACCTGCGCGTCTTCCGCACTCATGTAGTAGTCGCGCTCGCTGTCTTTGGCGACCTTCTCTTCCGGCTTGCCGGTCTTGTCGGCGAGGATGCGGTTGAGTTCCTTCTTGAGGCGCAGCAACTCCTTGGCCTGGATCTCGATGTCGCTGGCCTGGCCCTGGGTGCCGCCCATGGGCTGATGGATCATGATGCGGCTGTGCGGCAGGGCGAAACGTTTGCCCTTGGTGCCAGAAGCGAGCAGAAACGCAGCCATGCTGGCGGCTTGGCCGATGCACACCGTGGCGACGTCGCACGTCAGGTAAGCCATGGTGTCGAAGATGGCGAAACCCGCGTTCACCAGACCACCCGGTGAGTTGATGTAGAGCGTGATGTCGGCGTCGCGTTTCTGGCTTTGCAGGAACAACAGCTGCGCAACCACCACGTTCGCAACGAAGTCATCGATCGGTTCACCCAGGAAGATGATGCGATCCTTCAGCAGACGACTGTAAATGTCGTAGCTGCGTTCTCCGCGGGAGTCCTTTTCGATGACGTAGGGGATTGGCATGGGGTTCCTTAGGGATCGCGAGCTGAAATGGAGCGCGGACCATAGTGGGTGCCTTGGGTTGCACAAATCGTTCCGGGAGGGGGTTTCCACCTCATCGACCGGGGTCGGGTTCGGTACCACCTTGCGTATCACCCGTGTCCGTAACACACAGCGCCCGCCCACTTCACACAGGCGGGCCGAACCTCGGACAAGCAGCGACGTTTGCGCGCATAGATCTGCATCATCCACCGATCCACCACGGTGGACCCTTCATCGTCCCGCCCCGAGAGCACGCTCATGATCCTTACCCGCCGACTCCTGCCGCTGCTGTTCGCCTTCGCCCTCGGGCCCCTGGCCTTTGCCGAGGATGCCATGGAGGCGATGGTCAAGAAAACCGACATGAACAGTGCCGACTCGGTCTATGAACTGGGCGTGTGGTGCGAGGAGAACAGCAAGCCCACCGCCGCCCGCAAGTGGTTCGGCAAAGCCATCCAGCTCGACAAGAATCACGAGGCCTCGCGCACCAAGATGGGCCAGGTCCTGGTCGGTGATCGCTGGGTAGCGGCCAGCATGGTTCCAGGTGGCGTCAAGAAAGCCGAGGGCAAAGGCGAAGAAGGCTCACGCCGTCGCTCCAGCGGCCCAGGGCCGGCCGTCAAGGACGTGAAATGGGACCTGACGATCGAAGAGATCGAACGAGACAACCCATTCATCCAGACCCAGATCAAACGCATGAACGACAGCAAGAACGACAGCGACGCGATGGACTCCGCGACGCTGACGCTCTACCGCCAGGACAGCCGCAAGGAGATGATCCCGCACCTGTGCGCAGCCCTGTTGCGTGATGACTTCCACGACCTCTACGGCACCGCCGCCCTGATCATGATGTTCGCCAAGGACAATGATCTGAGCACCATCCGGCGACTGGTCGCGTTTCTGACCAAGGCCAGCGAACGCAGCACCGAGAAGGACGACCTGGAGATGTTTGCCTACGTCTCGCCGCTCGCTCGTGAACGGAAGGTGATCCCGCGTCTGGTCGAGCTGATGGAACATCCCGATGAGGCGGTGAAGTTCGCGGCCACCAAGGCCTTTGCGCAGGTGGCGTTGCAATCGCCCGAAGGCCTGACTGCGGCCAAGGCCAAGGCCTGGTGGGATCTCAACCACGATGTCTCGGAACGGGTGTTCCTTAACGAACAGCTTCAGAGCGATGATCCGCTGGTGTCGGTCGAGGCGGCCAAAGCGCTCTACGATCTGCGGGAAAAAGCCATCGTTCCGGTGCTGATCAAGACGCTCAAGGGCGATAACCGCAAGGCCAACGAGAAGGCCATCAGCCTGATCAGCCGCATCACCGGCAACGACTGGGGCTATGACGTGGCCGCAGCGCCGGAAGCGCGAGGCAAGGTCGTGACTCAGTTGGAGAAGTGGTGGAAGGAGAGCAGCGTGCGTTTCGAATGGATCGAGGATCGCAACGCCAAACCCGCTGACTCCGCTGTGTCCAAGCCCAACGATCCGCTGGTGCAGTGGGTCAAGCAACTCGCCAGCACCACCGGCAACGAAGCCCAGCAGGCGGAACAAAACTTGCTCGGCAAGGGCAACGAAGCGGTGACGACGCTGATCAACGGCCTGAAGGACCCAGGCGTGATCGTCCGCCGCAAATGCAACGACATCCTCAAGACCTTGTCAAAGAAGGATGTCGGCTTCGATCCGCGCGGCGAGGACGACCAGCGTCAGAAGGGCATCACCGCCTGGATCGCGTGGGCCAAGGAAAAAGGCCTGATCAAGGATGCGGAAGACGCCGAGCAGTAAGCATCGAGCAAACAAGCGCCGCGCCTGCTGCGTCGACTGTACAGAGCGCGGTACGTGACCGGGCGTTGCCGCGTGGTACTTCTGAGCCATGCCTGCGCTCGCCGATCGGATCACTGCCAACCTGGCCGAGGTACGCGCCCTCATCGCAGCGACGTGTCGTCAGCATGGACGCGATCCGCAGGGGGTCCGGCTCATCGCGGTGACCAAGGAGCAGACGCCGGAGGTGCTCGTGCCATTGGCCGCTGCCGGCGTGCTGGACCTGGGTGAAAACCGCATCGATCACTTGGAGACCATGGGCGCTGCAGCCCCGATCGGCTCGCGCTTCCATTTCATCGGCCGCGTCCAGGGCCGACAGCTGCCCAAGCTCGCCCCGTTCTGCGTCGCGATCCACAGCCTGTGCGACGCCGATCACATCACGCGCCTGGGCCGCGCCTGCACGGCAGCGAGTCGTCGCATCGAGGTCTTCATCCAGGTGAATGTTGCTGATGATCCGGACAAGGCCGGCGTACGCCCTGGAGAACTCGCCGAGCGCGTCGACCTCGCCCGACAGATGCCCGCTCTGGATGTGGTGGGATTAATGACGATGGCGCCGCTCGCCGCGCAGGGGGAACAAGCGGATGAGGCGACTATCCGCCGGTGTTTTGCCACCCTGCGTGGTTTGGCCGAACGACAGCACCTGCCGCGCCTGAGCATGGGCATGTCGGAGGATTTCATTCCGGCCGTGGCGGAAGGAGCAACCGACCTACGCATCGGTTCGCGCTTGTTTCGATGATACGTCCAGCGCCCATCATCAGCGATGCCAGTGAGGATCTTCGGCGTCTGCGTCTGGAACGCCTGCATGTCGAATTGTCGCTGCGATGCCCGACCTGCCGTCTGCGCCTTAATCGCAATGGTAAGACCATGCTCAGCCTGCGTGGTCGCCAGGGGGGCAGCGTGGTCAGCGTCCACATCGGACTGCTCGATCATCCCGAGGCGCTCGACGAACTGCCGGGCTGGATCGCCAGCAATGGCCGACGGGCGTCCCCGCAGCTACGACAAGCCCTGCAGGACGTCTGGCGCGAACAGCGGCAACGGAACGTCATTGCGGCGCGCCCAGAACTTCCGGATTTGGAATTCCTGCCGACGCCGTTCGATCTACAGGACGTGTTCTCGCTCATCCATGGAATTTGGTTTTCGCACCTGTCCAAGCCGTCCATCCGCTGGGGCCGCAACAGTCCACGCCGCCGGCTGAGCTCGATTCGCTTCGCCTGTTACCGCTCCCGTCCCCAACCAATGATCGTGGTCAATCCACGTTTGGCCCAGCCGTGGGTGCCCAAGGTCTTTGTCGAACACGTGCTCTATCACGAACTCTGCCACCACGCCCAGGCCAACGCTCCAGTCCGCGGCGAACCGCCACACAGCCGCCGCTTTCGCCAATGGGAAGCCGCCTACCCGCATCATGAACTCGCTCGCACCTGGGAGCGCGTTCATCTGGATCGGTTTCTCGCCCAGTAATCTCGTTGTCGCGGTGTTTTCCGCGTGCTCGGACAGCTCGTTCACAGCCCATCGGGCCAGACCTCCAAACCGATACATAATGATTGATAATGTATATTATGGTTAATTCGAAGCATAGGAGAGGTTTGGACCATAAGGACTTACGCCAATTGTTTGGAACCCGTCGTGAGCCTGATCAATCCAATGGTTCAACGCCGCTGTGACCGCCTTGGCACGAGCGCCTTGGGACGAAGGTTTTCATGGTCGTGGTTGTGGGGTGTTCCGCAGCGGAGACGACCACCGCACGAGGCTTCCATGAATGAATTAGCTGGAGCAGGAACGAGCACACCGGGACCGCGCGGCGTTCCGTGGCCAATCTGGTTGCTGCTCGTCGTCGGGGTTTTGTCAGGCGTTTCCTGGTGGTGGGCGACTGAACCACCACCGGATCAAGGCGGTGTAGTGCGAGCCGCTTGGCTGGAGGACTACAACAGCGCCGTCGCCAAGGCCACGATTTCAGGCAGGCCCATCTTGATCGATTTCACCGGAAGCGATTGGTGTGGTCCGTGTGTCCGGCTGCGCAACGAGGTCTTCGATACCAGTGTTTTCACTACCTGGGCTGACGGACATGTGGTGCTATTGAAATGCGATTTTCCGCGGTTCCGGGAACAGTCAGCAGCGATCGCAGCTCAGAATCAGCAGCTAGCCGATCGCTACGCCATTGAGGGATTTCCGACCATTCTGATTCTCACGGCACAGGGCGAGGAACTGGCGCGGGTCGGTTACCGTCGCGGCGGAGCTGCGGTCTGGATTGCGGATATCGAGGAAACCGTGCGCAGGGGGACAACGTCGGCCAAGATGCCGTAATCACCGTAATCACCGTAATCACCGTAATCACCAGCGGAGAGGCCCCCTCCTGCTGGCTGCCTGTGCTGGCCCCCCTGTCTGCTGGCCTCCTGTCTGCTGACAGCAGAAATCAAAACATCAACGCACCGCGTCAGCCGCCGCTTGGCTCGCGCTCAGGGCCGCGCGCACGCGACCGATCACGACCTCGGCCGCGCTGGCCAGCGGAATGTTCTCCGCTGCGCCGTCACGTGGCTTGAGTTCAACTAAGCCCTCGGCGACGCCACGACCGCAAACGATGCGCAGCGGAATGCCGATGAGGTCCCAGTCCTTGAACTTCACGCCGGGCTTCTGATCGCGGTCGTCGAGCACGGCTTCGATGCCGGCGGCAAGCAGCGCGTCATAGATCGACTGAGCGGCCCCCTCCACGGCGGTGTCACCGGGTTTTCCGACTGGCACGATGACGCAGTGGTACGGCGCGATGGCCATGGGCCAGCGAATGCCGTCCTGGTCGTTGTGTTGTTCGACCGCAGCGGCGACCACGCGGGACGTGCCGATGCCGTAGCAGCCCATGATGAACGGATGCAGCTTCTGGTCCTGGCCGGTGAATTCAGCCTTCATCGCGGCGGAGTACTTGGTGCCGAGTTTGAAGATGTGGCCGACTTCGATGCCGCGTTTCTGTGCCAACGTCGCGGTGCAGCGTGGGCAGCCATCGCCGGTTTCAACCGTCACCAGATCATCGCTGAGCAAGGTCAGACCAGCGGCATCGCGATCGAGACGGTAGCCGACGATGTGGTGGTCGGTGCGGTTGGCGCCAACAACCATCGGCAGATTGTGGGGAACGCTCTGATCGACGATCAGGTAGTTCACCTTCAGGGCGGTCGTGGGGCCGGCGAAGCCCGGCTTGGCACCCGTGGCGGCGACGACTTCCTCAGGATGCATCGGGCGCAGTTCCAGCACTGGGCCACGATCGTGGAGTTGGCGGTTCAGCGCGTTGGTGAGCTTGACCTCGTTCACTTGGCGATCGCCAGAGACGAACGCCGCAACGGTGACTTCGCCGCCCGTAATTTTAGCGACGTAGAGCACGCACTTCAGACAGCGTCCGGCCGTCACCCAGGTGTGGCCGGCAGCGGTCAGAAATTTGGTCACGTCCTCAATGGTGCCGACCTTCGGCGTTTCGACCGACGTGGCGGTAGCGGCACCCTCCCAGGTGACGGCCACTGCGCGGCGGGTGGCGCGTTCGACATTCGCCGCGTAATCGCAGCCCGAGCAGAACAGGATGGCGTCTTCACCAACGGCGGCGGCAACCATGAATTCGTGGCTGCCGTTGCCGCCGATGGCACCGGAGTCGGCCTCGACCGCGAAGGCTTCCAAGCCGAGGCGTTTGAAGGTGCGCAGATAGGCGACGCGCATCGCGTCGTAGGTCTGATCAAGCGACGTGTCAGCGTCGTGGAAGCTGTAGGCGTCCATCATGATGAATTCTTTGACGCGCATCAGGCCGAAGCGCGGACGGATCTCATCACGGAACTTGGTGTGCTGTTGGAAGAACGTCACCGGGAGCTGTTTGTAGCTCTTCACCACGGTGGCGGCGTAGTCGGTCACGACTTCCTCGGCCGTCGGCGCGAGGCCGAACACTTGGCCGCCGCGATCGCGCACGGTCAGCATGGTGCGGCTCGCCTGGTAGGTCGTCCAGCGGCCGGATTTTTCCCACAGCGCCTGCTCCTGCATGATCGGCATGGTCACTTCAAGGCCACCCGTCCGGCTGATCTCGTCGGCGACAATGCGGCTGGCCTTGTCGATCACGCGTTTGAGCAGCGGCGCATAAAGGTACAGGCCGGCGCCGCTCTTGTGCAAGAAGCCACCGCGCAGCAACAGGCGATGGCTGGCGATCTCGGCTTCGCTCGGATCTTCGCGCAGGGTGACCAGGTTCATACGACTTGCGCGCATACGTGACTCCATGATGGGCCGGCTGGATGTGGCTGCCGGCCGATCGGCGCGCGAGGGTGCCGAGGACCACCGTGGGCGCAACCGCTTGGGAGCGGTTGCGCTTCGAGCTTCGAGCTACGAGCTACGAGCTTCGAGCTTAGAGTCGAAAGATCCCTGCCCGGCGCTGATCCGCACCATTGACGATCAATTGGCCTGGTGCGAACTCGTAGCTCGTAGCTCGTAGCTCGTAGCTCGTAGCTCGTAGCTCGAAGCTCGAAGCTCCCTCGGTGTTGCGGGTTCGCGCTGCCCCCCTACACACGTCAGCCCACATGCACCGCCCCCTCGCCGATGAGCCGACCCGTCTGGCTGCCACTGAAGTGTGGCTGATCCGCCACGGCGAGAGCACCGGCAACCGCGATGGCGTACTGCAAGGCCAGGAGGACCACCCCCTGTCGCCGTTCGGGCACGAACAGTGCAAACGTCTGGCCGAGCGCCTGACCACCACTCGCTTTTCCGCACTCTATAGCAGCGACCTGACGCGGGCGGTCGACACGGCGCGGTATCTCTCCGATCGATGGGGCGTGGAGACCCAGATCGATCCGCGCTTGCGTGAGATCCATGTCGGCGACTGGTCCGGTCTGCCCAACGCGGAGATCGCCCAACGTTTTCCCGAGGAGTGGCAGCGCTGGCAGGACCGTGATCCCACGCTCAAACGCGGTGGTGGCGAATCCTATGCCGACGCACAACTGCGCGTGACCATGGCGCTCACCCAGACTGCGAAAAAGCATCCCGGGGAGCGCATCGCCATCGTCATGCACGGCGGCGTCATGCGCGCCTACATCGCCTCACTGCTGGCGCTCGACCTGCGCTTGATTTGGCATTTCTCGATGATGAACACCTCGATCTGCAAGGTGCGGCCATTCGCCCAGGCGATGGGCGGCAGTCGTCCACGGCAGGGGCGTATCGATTCACTCAACGACCACGCCCATTTGATGGGGCTACGTCCGGGCGGAGCGACCCCGGCAGTTTAGTTACGAGCAGCTCGCAGCGAGCTACGAGCTGCGAGCTACGAGCTGCGAGCTGCGAGCTACGAGCTACGAGCTACGAGCTACGAGTTTCGAGTTCGTGCCAACGATAGTGTTGGTTAATCGTGCGGGAGATTAAACGACCACGAGGCTGAATGCATTCTAACTCGTAGCTCGTAGCTCGTAGCTCGTAGCTCGTAGCGAGCATCTCGTAACTCGCAGCTCGCAGCTACACCCGCACCAGTACGACGACGTAGCCACCGGCCTGCCACGCGTCAGGCCACGAACGTTGTTCCTTGAGGATGCGCCAGCCGTCGAGGCGATGAGCGATACCCTGATTCTCGCTCGGCGTGACGCTGCACGTGCTGTAGATCAGCCGGCCATCTGCGCGGACCAATTTGCTGGCAGCCAACAGCAGGCGTTTCTGTAAAACATTCAGCTGGCCAAGTTGTTTGGCGTTGTAACGCCAACGTGCTTCGGGACGGCGACCGAGCACGCCGCTGTTCGAACACGGCGCATCCACCAGCACGATATCGAAGGCCTCACCAGCCAAGGCCGGGCGATTGCCGTCCAACACCACGATCGCGGCTTGGCCGCCAAGGTTCGATTGCAGACGCGGCACACGTCTGGCATTGAGCTCCGCCGCCACCACGCGACAGCCGCGATCAAGGAAGGCCAGGGATTTACCGCCGGGCGCGGCACAGACATCGAGCACCAGGTCGCCGGCACGTGCGCCGCTGAGTTCGATCACGTGGCCTTGCGCGCGGTCCTGTACGGTGCAGCGCCCATCTTTCACTGGTCCGTGGATCGCGATCTGAGGATCATCCCACCAGGTCCACTCCCCCTCTTGCTTCAAAATTCCATTTCCGATTGGCGGCGCGCATCCTGGTCTGGTACGGGTACACAGCGGCGCGATGCGATTGAGGTCAAGCAGACGGTCGCGTGGATGATCGCTCAACTCGTGGGCGAGATCCGTCACCAGCGCATCCGGCAGGCTGGCGAGGATGGCGGGATCGTCGGGCCAGCGTCCCTGCGGAATCCGTCCGAGCGGCCCGTCGATCGTGCGTTGCGGTAAACGGAGCTCGGCCAGGCGGCGCATCACCGCATTGGCAACGCCGGTCAGCCCCCGCGCACCATGCTGGTGCAACAACTCAACGGTCGTGGCACACGCTGCATGCGGCGGGATCTGATCGAGTGCGAAAAGCTGGTGGGCACCAAGCGCGAGGGCACGCAACAATTCATCGGCCTGACGTCCTGGTTTCAGGTAGCCACGGGCAAGGTGCTCGTAGAGCCGATGATTGCGTGCCACGCCCAAGGACAATTCACGTGCCAGGGCAGAATCACGTGCGTCTAGGCCGCAAGAATCGATTACCTCAGTCAATCGTTCAGCGCGCCCCTCCGCTACACGCTCCAGGGCCAGCCACGCGGCGTTACGGGCATCAACGATGGGGCCTGGTTTGCGACTCGCGGGTTTGCGACTCGCTGATGTGCTGTCCGCTGATTTTCTGTCTGCTGATTTTCTGCCCGCCGAGTTACCGTGCGCAGAAGCCGGACGCGATGGCGTGTTAATTCCCGCCGCCAGGAGCGCGCAAGCGTGCGATCTTTTGGTTGATGTTGATGATCAGCGAATTGACGTCGGTCCAGCCAATCCCCTGCAGGTAGTCGCCCATTTGCTCCTGCGTCCACGGCGGAGTCTGACGGGTAGCAGCCTTCTCAAAGATGATGATCTCAGGAACGATCGCCTGGATCTGACTACGCGCAGCTTCCAGTTCCGACAGCCCGCCCGCGTTGATCGCCTGGGTCGCCTTGAACTTGGCGTCCTTGATCGCGGTCTTCACGTTCTGGCTCAGGTCGACTTCAATGCGCTCCTGTTCCTTCTTGGGCTTCTTGAGCGCTTGGACGGTGATCAGCATGATCATCGAAAGGATGCCGAGCGATAGCGCGCTCATCATCAAGATGTTCTTGTTCTTGTTGACCTTCTTGGCCGGCATCTTGCCCGAACGAACCACCTTGCTGGCCTTGCCGTTGGCGTTGGCGCTGCTCGATTTGTTGTTGCTGCCGGACTTCTTGAAGGAGGCGCTACCAGCGGACGATTTCTTCGCCGGTTTTTCGCTGACCAGCGGTCCGCGGTCATCCGGCAGGGTCTCGTCCTTCTGAGCCGGGGCGTCCTTGGCGTCGTCCGTGAAGCCGAAGGGTGATTCGCTGGAACTGTCCGCGGTCGATTCCTCAGCGTCTTTTTCCGCAAGAATCGGCGCAGCGGTGCTCTCATCACCGAGGCCTTCGCCACGGTCGGCGCCCTCGTCGACATCAGCCGCGGCATCGACCTTTTTTGACGAGGCAGCAAGTGCGGAAAAACTGCTGGCAGCGGCGGCAAACGGGTTGTTCGCCTGCTGCTTGCTAGCTTCCAGTTTGCTGGCTTCCAGTTTGCTGGCTTCTGCGGCCACCGCAGCATTGTCCAGTTCGCTGGTGGCGATGCCGTCTTCGGGTTCTTCGGCGGAGAGCACCTGCGGGGCAACAACGGGCGAGTCGTCACCGTCCTCGAAGGTCTGCACCCGGTCGCGGGCCTGGGTGATGATCGGCGCCTGTTTATTGCTGGCGGTAGCCGCAAGGGCCGCTGCAGCTGGCTGCGATGCTGCCGTGGCAGCTTTGCTACGCTGATGGCTCAGGCCACGCTGATGGCTCAGGCCACGCTGATGGCTCGCCAGCCATTCTTTACCGTGCCCGAGTTCCAGGCAGGTGGCGCAGATCACGTCGTACTGCTTGCGGATGCCGTGCCCGCCGCGCAGGTCGACATCGGTCACACGCACGCCGCAGAGGTCGCAGAAATGAATATCCATGGAGTGCCGATCCTCGTCTTCGCAGGGAGCGGCGGCAGCCTAGGTGCTTGGCCCAAGGCCAGCTATCGTCCGCCCGGGCGGATCACTCGCTGTGCGTGAAGCACCAGGGTCTCCAACGCCAGCTCGGCATCGGTGCCACTTTGACGCAATTGGCGCTGGGTTTGGAGGCAGCCGGTCAGCAAACGCACCAGCAACGGACGTCCCAGGTTGCGGGCACGTTGGCGCGCGTAGTAAAGATTCGGCCGACCCCGGGCGAGGGTCCACGCCGCCACCTCGCCGTCATCGGCGGTGTCGCAACAGGCGATCAGTTTGCGTACCTCGCTAGCTAGGGACGACAGGGCGAGTTGCGCAGCCAAGCCGTCACCGGCGTGCAGCAGTTCGATCGCACGTTTGGCATTTCCGTCCAGCGCCGCGCCAGTGAATTCCCAAATCGGGCGACCGGCCTGACCGGCGACCAGGGCGTCGACCCCCTCAGCCGTCAACGGGCCCTGATCGGCGTGGACGGCAACCACCGTGATGGCGGCCAGCAAGGCATCGAGGTTGTCACCCAGATGCTCGACCAGGGCTTCCGCAACTCGGCGCGGATGCGTGACGCCCTGGGGATGACGATCAAGACGGGCAGTCAGCCAGCCGATGATCTCCTTGTCATCCGGCACCTGGGCTTGGTGGATGGAATTGGCGGCGGTGAGCGCCTTGATCAGCTTTGCCGCCGCATCGCCCGCCTTGCCTTTGTCCGGGCCATCCAGGCTCATCACCACCACACCGGCAACGGCGGGCACACCGGCGAGCGGCAGCAGTGTCTCGGCGTGTTTGCGCAGGTAACGGCCATCGCAGCGCACCAACCACAGGGCGGGATCCTCGAACAACGACGGCGTGTCGAGGTCAAGGACGAGGCGCCCGAGATCCGCCGGTTCGACCACGCGTTTCACCGGACCACTCCAGCCGGACAACACCTGTGGCATCAGTTCATCGCGCAGAACCAGGCTGTCGCCGGTGATCAGATGCAGCCGTGACGTGGTGAGATCGGTGGGCATGGCGGGCATGGTCAGAGCGTAAAGTCGTCGCCCAAATAGGCGCGACGCACGTCAGCGTTGTCGACAATTTCGCGCGGCGTGCCTTCGGCCATGATGGTGCCGGCGTCCATGACATAGAGGCGATCGACCATGCCGAGGATCGCTTCGGCGTGATGGTCGGTGATCAATACCGAAACGCCGCGGCTCCTTAGTTCCTGGGTGATGCCAGTGATGTCGCTACGGCTGCGTGGATCGACGCCAGCGAAGGGTTCATCAAAGAACACCAGCTTGGGTTCGACCACCAGAGCGCGGGTGATTTCCAGGCGGCGACGTTCACCGCCGGAAAGACTGCGGGCAAGGCTGTTCGCCAAGTGGGTCAGATGCAGTTCTTCCAGCAGCGCGGCCAGACGCGGTTCGTGTTCCGCCTTGGGGAAATGCTGCTCGATCACGATGCGCACGTTGTCGGCGACACTGAGCTGGGCGAACACCGTCGGTTCTTGCGCCAGGTAGCCCATGCCCAGACGCGCGCGTGCGTCCATCGGCAGGCGAGTGATGTCACGATCGCGAAAATTGATGCTACCAGCCTCGGGTTTCAGCAGACCGACCACCATGCGAAACGTGGTGGTTTTACCCGCTCCGTTGGCACCCAGCAGGCCGACGACCTCGCCAGCTTCGACCCGCAGATTCACCCCGGAGACCACTTGGCGGCGGCCAAAACGTTTGCTCAAGCCGGCAACAGAAAAAAGAGTCATTGTGGAAAACCGCCGGGTGAGCGCAGGGGCTTCGACCGCCTTCCCATCGAAAGTAGCGTGGCGCTCATTCAATCCTCCCCATCCAATGCCTGCAGGGAAAACCGCTTGGGCGGTTCTTCACGTGCGCTTGTTGTGCGCTTGTTGGCGCCTGAAGAGAAACCTGATGAGCAAGGCAAGGCCTGACACCTGTGGAGAATTTGGTCAAAACCGCGCGCTGCTGTAAACTCACCGGACCACCCGCCAGCGACTGAAGGGCAACACCACCGCGAGGACGCGGCCACGCAGGTTCTCGCTCGCGACGTAGCCCCAGCAGCGACTGTCCCAGCTTTGCGGGCTGTTGTCGCCCATCATCAGGTAGGCACCCGGAGGTGCGGTGAGGGCGGTCTCCGGGGACAGACCAAGTTCACCGAACTGTTCCTTGCCCTTCAATTGCTCGATCGGTTTGCCCAGCATCTGCGCGCGCACTGTCAGGATGTCACGCAAACCCTTCATGCTGCGGTCGCGATCAAAGGCTGACATATAGGGCGAATTGAGGGCGACCTCGGCCTGCGCCTTGATCGCGCCGAAGATGTCCGACTCGTTGCGCAAGAAGCTGCCTTCGTTGCCGAGGGAGTAATGCACATCGCGGTCCATCGCCAAGCGCGAGAACGAGATCGTGCCGGCACCACTCCAGCGCGCACCAAGGCGATGGCGACCGGGATCATTGGCTGCCACATCGTGTCGTGCGAGTTCCTTGCCGCCCAGACTGAAGATCACCTGATCGTCGAGCAGGCCGAACTCCACATCGGTCACCAGCGGTGATTCCTGGCCGGCAGCGATCTGTTTGCCATCGATCAACAGCGCCCAGCCAGCGGTCGACAGCTGCAGGCGGAAAGCGTGCTGACTGCCTTGGGTCAGGTCGAGCGCGACGGTGCCGGTCAGTTCAGCGATGCGCGTGCGGAATCGCACATCGCCGACCCATTCCTCCATGGTCCGGTTGAGCAAGGTGCCAGCGTCGACATCGCCGCGATCAAGATGGTCGAGGTCCGCGCTGTTCATGCGTCGGACCTGCCAGGAGGCGAGATCCCAGGCATTGCCCTTCCGGTTCGTCCCACGGTAGATGAAGTACGGGCTGGTCATCGACAGTTCGATCAGTTCGTTGTTGCCGCCGGATACCGGCCGCACCTGGAACTGTCCGGGCTTGAGGTAGAGATTGCGAAACTGTTGCGGAAACAGGCTGATAACGCCGCCATCTGCAACCGTCATGCGCAAGGCACTCTCAACGAGCGACGCGGCAGAACCATTCTCACCGATCCACGGCTGGTAGTCCGGCTGCACGCCGAAGCGGTAGACCTCCTGCCACAACTCATTCTGCACCGACTGCGGCTTGCGCGACACCTGGAAGGATCCATCCGACTGCTTGAGGTAGATGTTCCCTCCAGCGATGTAATAGACGTCCCCAGGCAGGATCACCGCGCGCTTCACGAAGTTGCGGTACATCAGCGGACGGACCAGCACTTGATCAAGGCGCGAACCATCGGCCGCGATGGCGGTGCGCGCGTCAATCTGCTCCCCTTTGCGCGGCTCGACTTCCGGTTGCGGGAACTGGAACACCGTCACATCCCAGCGCGAGGTGCCGGTGAAGCGGTAGAAGAACTTGTCGACCACCACGTGGTCGGCCTTCGAAAAAGCCGGATCGCCATAGAGCATTGGCTCCATCGACGCCGTCGGGATGCGGAAGGCCTCAATGCAAAAATGCCGGATCGCCATCGCCACGATGAAGGCGAAGATCCAGTTCTCACAGAAGGAGTTGATCCATTGCTGCCATCCCGGCAGGCGGTCCTCCCAGGTGGGTTCCGGCTGGGAGACAGGGGCAGGGGCGGGGCTGGGGGCGGGGTCCGGCATGGGCGGGCGGATTATTGACCCGACCCCCTGGCTACAACAGGGAGCCCGTTAGCAGGTCGGGACGCCGTTTGGGACCATCGGCTGAGCAAAAAGTCGTGGGGGACTGGGGACGCGGTCCGCGGGAACAACTCGATTTGCTGACGAGGTGTTACCTCGATTTCCTGCTCATTCCGATCCGGAATTGGCCATCAGCAATCGTGTGGATCAATCCCCGACTAGTACAACCGCGATGATAACCGCTGTTTGTTGTCCGGTTGCGGCAATCAGGTCGGTCCAAGCTTCAGGGATACCGACGCAGGTTTGCGCCGACACCACCTCAGAAAAACCAAGGATTCCGGTGATCCAAAACGGACAACATCCTCGTCTGGCATTCACATTGTTCGAGGTTTCGATCTCGCTCGCGTTGGTGTCGTTTGGGGTGATCAGCGTGCTGATGATGCTGCCGATTGGCATCCAGGCACAACAAATGGCGCGTTATCAGATCATCGCCTCGGCCAAGGCCCTGGAGCTGGTCGAGGCCTACAATGCCACCCACAACGGGAACCCGGCGATCGATATCGAGGCAAACGCGCCGTGGAACGTCAACCTCAACGGCAAGAACCTCCATCCAGATCTGGAATCTCGGGTGGCAAGTTACCGCTACGGCATGTTTCCCTTGCCCAGCGATATCACCAAGCGTCTCGAAAGTGATGGCGACGAGATCCAGCGGGTGCTCGCCGAGGGTGGGCAGTTGTATTATTCGCAACCACTCGCGACCACGGGATTCCAAGAAAATGGTTTCGCGCCGTCCACCCCACCCAACGAGGCGCAACGGTTGGTGATGGCGATCGTGGGCTATCCGCAGAACAACGCGCTGCTGCATCTGCCAGAAAAAGCGTGGCCTTATTATGCCGCGTATCCGTCACCACCGATGCATGTGGTTCATCGGCAGAACACCGATGCCGACAACTGTGACTTACGACCGATCACCAATCAATTTCCACTACCCACCGGCGACATCCGCTGGCGCGCGATGTTATGGGAAGACATCAGCCTGGGCGCTCAGGGCAATGGACTGCGTCAGGTGTACAATGCCTACTGGGCGTATTTCACCACCGATTTGACCATCCCTCTTGGGACTGGGACTTTGGCCACCAATGCCAGACTCTACGCCGAGGCGCTGATAGCATGGTGCGAGTCGCAGGGACTTCCGCTCGCCTGTTATCATGGAACCTCGTTGCTCACCGACTTCCCCACTTCGGTGAACCGACATCTGCAAGTGGTTGCTGCGCGTATCATGGGCCATGTCGCGCCGATCATGTTGGCGAATAGCATTCCCTCGGCCGGGACCGTGACCTTCGACCTCACGACGGTTTCTCGCATGCACGAGAATGCCGTCTTCCTTGGCAACCAGTTCGCTGCGCGGTATCCTTATGATTGGGGTGCGCCACGGTCGCTGCAGCGGGCTATCATGATGGATACGCCGCTGATCGAATACGATCTGCTCAGCCCAACCCGAAACGGCACGATTTTTGGCACGACCAAACAAGCTGCTCAATGGCGTCCTGTCACCCCGCATCCTGTCATCAATGCTGGTGTGAGCATGACCTATCCCAAAGTTGGCACCCCGGCTTTTTGGAGCTCCTTGTGGAGCCCTTCTGCGAACTCGACGCTCACCGCTCCTTTCGAGTCTGCGGAGCGGTGTCGTCAGATCGTCTTCTGGGCCGTGGATTGGCAAGCCTATGAGGATTTCGAGACCGCCCCCAGTGCTCCGATTGATGCCGGTCGTTATGCAAAATACGCGCCACGGCCAAGTGCGTCGTTCGCGGAGCTGTGTGGCGGAGCCAAGTGGATGGATCACCACATGTTCGGCTACCGCAATCCCGAGAAGATGATTACCTTCAATGGCGACATGACCAACGTGTCGACGGGAACCGCAACCCCACCTGGGAAAAGCAGCAATCCTGGCGTTCATGGTCCCGACGACTTCGGCGGCCAGACCAACGATCAGGGCCTGGGCAGCGCCGAGATGAGCCGTTTCATCGGCCGCTGGGGTGCCGACCGCAATGCCAACCAAACTCTGGATCGTGGACAGGTGCCGCGGTCGACACGCATGCGAGCCGTGACCGTCGCCCGATTCAATTACTACGATCTGCGGGTTCCCGCAGTAATCCGCTGACACCGGAAGGAGCACCGAATGCCAGCCCTACCACCCATCCGCCGCTGTTCCCTGCGACAGGCTTTTTCACTCATTGAACTGATGATCGCCATCACACTCGGCATGCTGCTAGTTTATGTCGCCATGGCCGGATTCAGGGTCGCGAGTCAAAGCATCACCACAGCCAACCGCTTGGCTCTGGAGAACAGCCTGTTGCGTTCTGCATTTCATGAGGCGCTCAACGAAGTCGATCTGTGGACCGCCTACGACGATCCCGTATCGACGCAGGCTGCCGATCAGGCATTGCGTCGTCCGCAGATGCCTTTCTCGGAAATGCCCGCCACGTCGCGCATCATGGCCAGCAATCCGTCAGTCGAAGGAATCCCCTTCACGGAGTCGGAGTTGGATACCGGTTGGGATTACCGCTATCCGTGGCCGGCGAGCTCTTCACGCACGTGGTGGCGGGCGAACCCGGCGGAATGGCACAACACGCTTGGTCGCAGTGGGAATTACACACTTTTCTCAGGCATCGGTAGTTCGCCCCATCCTTGGTTGGCGAGTCAGATGGATATGCTGCAGACCAACCTCGGCTATTATGCCCTCTGCGATTACTTGCCCCCATCGATGTTGTACGCCTATATCGGGCCGGATCCCCGACAGGGCGGGAACATCGATATGCTGAAGGATTTCGTTACCGCGAGCAATTTCCGCAATGGCGACGGTGGCACGGAATTCGCGCAAGGTCGCTACCGTTGCACCAAGGACACCAGTTACCTGCTGGTTCCGCTCAAGCCGATCGCTGGAGCAGGCCAGATCACTACCGGCAATATCCGCAATAAATACACCACCGGCGTTGGTGCCAATATCGATTCCATCAATGGATTCATGAGTCGCGGCCTGTCTTCACGAAAGCAACTCGATCAAAAACCGCAGCATTGGCCGGAGGTCACGCTCCAGGTTGCTCGCTTCCTCTCACACAACCGTTTCGTGACCCTGAGCAAGATCGGCTTCACCAACACGCTGACCGGCCAGCCATTGGAATTGAGCTTCACCGCGATCGGTACCACCCTGCGTGGCGCGCGACAGATGCGAAAGCCCGGAGCACCGGGATCAGGCGCTGGTTGGGCCACGTGGCGGGGGCCAAACGAGACGGACAACGATCGCCATTTGGACAACAACCCCTGATGATCCCCACCACGAGCAGCCGTAACGGCACCATCTTGATCATCGTCGCTGGCGTCTCATCGCTGATGGCGGCAATGGCGTTGACCTTTCTTGTGCGTATGCGCAGCGACGTCGAGGAATCCCAGGCCGTCGTGCGCGAAGTCCAGGCGCACATTATGAAAGTGGCGGCATGTAATTTCATCATGGAGTCGGCGCGCCTGGGCTGGGATCCCAAGCTGCCGAATGGCACTCGTTCACCCATCCGCCGCGAGGCCTTCGGCTGGATCGATGTGCGCGATGGCCGCCCAGGCCCACGCGGCGAAGACGGCCAGCGTCTGGGGCCGGTCGATGACACCGGCACACCGATTCTTGGCCTGGACGGTCTACCGAAATGGGATCCCTGGACCGACCTCGCCCTCGCCGATGTTGAACGTCCGGCTAAACGAGGGCTGATGTATGTGATGCGGCGTCCTCCGTTTGCCGTGTCGCCTAGGGTGGCCGTCAATCCGATCACCACCGAAGGGCCCGATGCCTTCAAGCCCTACATGAGCGAACCGGATCCCCAGCCGTTTCAAAAGGGGATGACGTCCACTGATTTCGCGCAGGCGTACATCAGAGGTAATACAGAAGCTGACCTTGCCCGCTATGTCCCGTCCTGGTTCCGCATCTGGCGGGCGTCGCCAGCCTCGTTCGTTATCACCTGCGGTGTCGGAGAAACGCTTGGTTTCCGCACCTGGGATGAAGTCGTGGACGCGGGGGAGATCGCTCGTTTCGGCTATTCGACAAACGACGGTCGCACGATGTTCAACTTCCACCAACAACAGGAAGTGCGCCTGTGGTATCTGGTCGAGTGGAGCGCACATGTCGCGAGCAGTGACTACCAGAACATCCAAAACGAATTCTCACCCAAGACGGTCGAAACTTATCTGCAACGTCCGGTCAATACCTCGCAAGAAAGTCGTTCGCAGGGAAAGCTGGTGAATCCGGTTGGCACCATCCGGATGATCCAGCGCCTGCTCAATGAGCCGCGTTTTTGGTGATTCGCTGCCGCGGCCCCATCAGCCGACGTTCCTGCACTTCCATCCACAACTGCAGACGGCGACTGACCCAGGCGTCCTGCGCCCGTGGTTCAAGATTCGCCGGCGGTATCAGTGGTGAACCAAACCGCACTTCGATCCCTTTGTTAAAAATCAGCGGGATTTTATTTCCCAGGGGCCACAGCACCTCGCTGCGCACCAGATACACCGGCACGAGCGGCACGTCAGCGCGGCGGGCGAACAACGCTGGACCTTCGCGCATGGCGCCGAGGCGTCCGTTCCTGGTGCGGGTGCCCTCCGGGAACACCAGCACGGCGATGCCGCGACGCAGGCGTTCGACCGCGCCCTTCATGCTCGACAGCCCTGGGTTTTCGCGATCGACCGGGATGCCGAACATGGCGTTGAGGAAGAAGGCGATAATCGGTTGTTCCCACAGATCCGAACGTGCGAAGTAGGCAATCGGTCGATGCATGAACATGCCCACCAAGCCCGGATCGGCATAACTGCGGTGGTTGCACGCGAGCACGCAGGGACCATCAGGCATCGTGCGCGAGCGCCGCACCCGGCCACGCAGACAAAATGCCATCCACGGACGGAGCATCAAATAACCGAGCAACACTTGCAGGGCGTTGGGTAAGAAATTCGCCGGCGGCGGTGGCGTCGCCCGCAAACGATCGCGAGTCACGGACGCTTGTCCTTCTGGCTGTCTTTTTTGGCATAGCGATCCAGGAACGTGATGTTGAACTCCTGGCTGCGGTAACGGCTCGGACCGGTGATGAGGTTGGCGAAGCTGAAGCTGCGATCCTCGCTACGCGGCACGCGGATGAATTGTACGCCATGGTGCTGAGCGGCCTCGGCGTCCAGCGGGCTGTCACCGATGAACACCACTTGCGTCGGCTTGACCTTGAAGTCGGCCAAGGGCACGTCGAGGCGTTTGCGCATGCGCCCGTTGTCGAGTTGCTCGGCGGCATTGCCCGCGTGGTAAACCGTCACCACGAAGGTGCCCAGACGCGCCTGAGAAAGGGCCGCATCGACCTCGGCCTGCTTGGCATCACTGATCACCGCGATGGGGATGCCGACCCGAGAGCCGAAGTGGGTGAGGAACTCGGTCATACCCAGGCGTGGCCGATAGGTGGTGCCCTCAAGTTCGACCATGGTCTCGAAACAGTCGAGCAAAATCAGGCGGACGTCAGGTCCTATGGTCGTAGCGCCGCCGAACTGGGACATGGGCGCGCATGATCGAACGGCTGACCCCCTGACAAGGGTCGACCACCCGCCAGAACGGCGATGTGCCTTGGTGCGGACTGCTGCCGCCCTGCTACTGGCCCCATGCGCTGTCGGGTCTATAACCCCGACGTGTCATTGCGCCGCCTGATACCACTGGCCGCCTCCCTGCTCACGATCGCGCTTTGCCAAGGCGTCGAGCCGGTGGTTGCCACGCCATTCGATATTCGCCATGACGCCAGCGAACTGCTGGATGATCTCCAGACCCGCCGGGGCGAGCCCGGTGCGTTGCTGGAGCGGGTGCAGAACCTCGTGGCGCTGCACGGTGATCGCATGATCACCGACGGTGAGTTGTGCGCCCCACTGGCGGAATTGTTCGCCATCCGCCTGGCCGAACTGGGTCTGGCCGAGACCTTCGCGCGCACCTACGACGGCACGGCGGAGCGCCGCTTGCGTGAGGCCTTACGCGCGCGCGTGAACGAGACCGAACTGCGCACCTTCGCCTTGTCGTACCCAGGAACCGCGGCGGCAACTCAGGCGTGGCGCAACCTGGCCAATCAGGCGTGGGATTCCGGGCGCCTCGGCCAGTACCTCGACTATGCGCGTCGTGCAGGCGACACCGGCGACAAGCAGCGCAGCCAGCGGGTTTCCGCCGCCAATGCCCTGCTGACTCCGGACCAGAGTTTCGACCTGCCCGAGTCGCTCGACGGCCTGGAAGAAATGTGGCGCATCGATCTGAGCGAGGCCATCGAGGCCGCATCTACTCCAGCTGAGCCGGCTCGTGACCAGCGTTTCCGCCGCGTGCGTCGGCAGCCGAATGTGTCGGCACGTTTTACTCTCGCTTCCGCTCCTGGCGAACTGACCGCCGCCAGCGATGGGCAGAAGATCTTCCTCTATGATCACCTGATCGGTCGCCTGGTCGGCGAAGTCCGCACCTTGGGCAACATCCCCCTTGGTCACTTCAAATCGCGCCCAGCGGTTACCAGCACTGGATTCATCGGTCTGGGCTGGGTCGAAGACCACGCGGTACTGATGTCGCTCGATCGCCTGGGCGAAGTGAAGTGGCGCTGGAACTCACCATCGCTGGGGCCGATCGAAGCGGTGTCAGCACCGGTGGTGCTCGACAACCTGGTGGTGTTCTCCGCTTTGGTGTTGGGCAACCAAGAAGGCGCCGAACTGCGCGCGCTCGCCTTCCGTGTCGATACCGGTCGCCCAGTGTGGAACACGCTGGTCGCGCGCATTCCGCTGCCACGACAGCAAATGATTTTTGCCAGCAACGACGTTGGTCTGTCGTCACCAGCGATGGCGGTGCACGGCGGTTCACTGGTGGTGTTGTCGAACAACGGCCTGCTCGCCCGCATCGGCATCGATGGCAACGTCAACCGTTTGTGGACCTACCCGAGCATGGCTGACGAGTTCGACAACGGCTTTGGTGGACCGACCGTGCCGACTCGCCACGGTGCCATCGTCAGCGATGGCACGTTCCTGGTCGCCAGTCCGAGCGATAGCCCAGGCGCGATCCTTTACCTGGGGCCCAACGACCATGCGCCGCGGCGTTTCCAGGGCGACGGTGCGAACGGCGAAGTCCTTGATGTCGTCAGCGGACTCGCCTTGCTCGCCGGCCCACGCAATCTCGCATTGTTCGACATCGCCGGCGGCAAGGTCCGCTGGGCGGTGCCGTTCGCCGGTCGTGACGGCGTCCAAGGACGTATCGGCAAGGACCGCGTGCTGCTGAGTACCAACGAGCAACTTGCGCTGATCGACAGCACCAGCGGACGAGTGACCGGGTCACGTGGTCTCGCCAAAGGCGTCTCCCTGGCCGTCACCGCCGATCTGGTGATGGCGGCCAGCAACGAGCGGGTCATCGGTTGGGGACGCGGGGCGTCGTTCCTCGAACGGCTGACCAAAGCCGCCGCTGCTGATCCGACGGATTACCGCCCGTGGGGCACGTTGGCGTCCTTCCACGAATCACGTGAGGATCGTGAGAAGGCTTTTGCCTGCCTGATCGAAGCGCTCACCCGCGGCGCACCGGTGGACTACGCCGAACGGGCGGCGCGCTTGGTGCGTGGACAACTCGAACTCGGCGTCGGTGACGAAAAGGCCTTCCTGGCACCATTGGCCAAACTCCAGTCGTTGACCGCGCACGATGACCGGCTGAAGGGCGAGATCGCGCTCTGGCGTGGCCGTCATGCCGAGCTGCGCGGTGACATCCCGACGGCGATCGCCTCATTTCACGCGGCCACGACTTTTCCCGATCACCGCATGCTGCTGAAGGATCGCCTGGAGGCGCGGGTCCACGTCCTGGCGCGCAACGGGTTGGTGCGGTTGAAAGCGACGCCGGAGGTGAACGTCGTGCCGGTTGTCCGTCGTCCGCTGCCAAAACCAGCGAGTGCCTGGAACGTGCCGGGGCGACGTGGCGATACCTTGTTGGTTGCCGGTGACGTGGCTGTCGGTTTCAGCGATGGTTTCCTTACGGCATCAAAGGTCGCCGATGGTTCGGTCACTTGGCGGCGTCAACCCGTGCGCCAACTCCTGGGCGTGCGAACCACGCTCAATCCCAACCTCGACAACACCGAAGGCATCCCCATCCAAGAAGTGGTCCCGGGGTCGAGCGCCGATGGTGCCGGCATGCGTAACGGCGATGTCCTGCTGGTCTTCCAGGGCAAGAAGACCACTAACTTCGATCGTGATCTGCGTGCGGTGGTAGCGACCATGGCGCCGCGTACACCGTTCACCATGACCGTGCTGCGCGATGGCGCCGAGGTCGAGCTGAAGGGCCTGCTCGGTGGTGAGCCGGTCGAACCGTTGGCCGCCAATGATCACACGCTGTTGTTGTGGCTCACCACGCCGCTCGGCAGCAGCGTGCAACCTGGTCGTCGTCAGAGTGTG
>Ga0105046_10001232_pt1 | contig 38964 bp, 28 predicted proteins | sample MAT03_FD_78385 | JGI IMG/M metagenome (GOLD analysis project Ga0105046, IMG submission 78385) | Freshwater microbial communities from Lake Fryxell liftoff mats and glacier meltwater in Antarctica - MAT-03 (megahit assembly) | ecosystem: Environmental > Aquatic > Freshwater > Ice > Liftoff... | reverse complement strand
TGCTTCCATCAATTTGACAATAGGCATACTAAACGTTAATGATGCTGTATTTAGCAATACCAGCTCAACTGGTTCAGTTCAAGTTGAAAATGCCAGTTCTGGGATAGTTAATAATAATGCAAGTTTTACGAGTACAAATAATGCTCAGATTTTCATCAACTCGCTCTTTCCTGATGATGTGCGAATTGGTATTGTCAATAATAATGATGGATTTTTTGTGAATTCATCTGGAGCAGATATTAGCATACAAAATACGGTATTAGCTGGTATTCGAAATGCAAATGCAAGTTTCACCAACAGAGACTTGGGAACGACAATCAATACTACGAATACTGGCAACGAAGGTATCAACAACGTTTCGCCAGCTGCCTTGCCTATAACAAGTTTCTTCAACTTGGATCGTGCAGTAATAAATATTTGTCAAGGTGGAATTAATAACACCATGTCAGCAATCTACAATGAAGCCAATTCATATTTTCAAAATGGAAATATTGGTTCAGGAACAGGTGCTACTATTAATATTGCTTCAAGTGGTAGACATGGAGTTGAGAATGCTGGAGACTTTGTAAACACAAGTTTTGCTGCTCCATTATCTCAATTGAACATTGGGGTAGCAATAGGTCCATGTGTTGGAAATATACCTATTGATGGTATCAACAACTCAGGACAATTTACCAATAATACAGACAGCAGAATTTCAATCAGGAATTTTGCTCAAGATGGAATTGAAAATACAGAGATTTTTACCAACAACAATCCTTTTGATCCGAATACTATAAACAGAAGTCAAATTCTGATTACGGGTTCAGGTGGTATCAATGGAGTTAACAATGACGGAAGCGGTACTGTTTTTACAGTGGCAGACAATCAATCATTTTTGAGAATTGATGGTGACCTTACAAATGGATTTTTGAATAACAACTCAGCTAGTTTGATCAATGATAATTTTGGTAGAGTTGAAATATATGCTGGAACAAGCAATGGATTTGGTAATGCGAACCTTTCGATAGTTACCCAAACATTACAGAGTGATCTGGCTATCGAATTTCCAGCACCATTTCCCATTGGATTCTTAAATGACAATTCAGCATTCAATAATTTTGGTGGTTCCTCACTTGCAGTTATTGGTAGCAATTCTGTTGGATTCCTTCAAACTGCTGGTGCTGTTGTCAATAATGGTAATGGTACAGGAACAGGCTCAATCTTTATCAACTTTTTGGTTGGTGGAGCTGCTTATGTTTCGAACCCTTTGAGTTTCTTTTTCAATAATACTTGCAGTGTATTGAGCACTGATGGTCAGATTAATAACAATAGCGTATTCATCAATAACGCCATTATAGAAACCACCTATGCAGGTACTAATATTGGAACTGTTCCAATCACGAACAACGGAATTATAATTGACTACAATAACAGCTTTAATAGCAATTTAATACTTCGTACTCCAGATGCAACTCTGGTCGACAACACACTCGGAATTATTGCGCCACCAATTACTATTTGTCCTGATGATCCATCAGTACCTGGTGGTTCAAGTATGGCAAAAGGTGCATTAATTTCTAATGGCCCAGTTACAGGCAAAACATTTCAAACAAGTCCTGATTGGTTCAACAATCCGGGCCTTGTGGCTCCTCCGTTTGCCAGTTATAGTGCAGCAACCAATATATTAACAATTCCTTCCAATCCTGCTCCGGGCACAATGTTCGATTTGCATTTCGATGTTGACGGTCTGGGCTCAGGTTGTCAATACAATGGAAGAGTTATGGTAATGGTAGATAATTTGCCAACACTTGCTGGTGAATTTACAAAACTAGACAATCTTGGAGCTCAAGTAGGTCCAACTACTACGATTACCGGAGCACTGAATAACCCAAGTTCAATCACACTTTGTTCAGGCACTGGAGTAAATTTTGCTGGTAGCATTCCAGGTGCTTTAGTTGACAAGAATGGCAATCCATTGTTCATCCACTTTGTTGTGAACGATCCCACTGGAATTACTGGTTTACCTCCAGTACTTAATGTGCCAGGAGCATTATTACCTGCTAATTTTGATTTATTTCCATTGATTAACAACAACGCAAGTACTGCAGTTGTTGGCCTTACTGCAATACCTTATTATGAGTCAGACGGGTTACCAGGATTGAATTCCGCATTAGAATGTAGTGGAGTTCCCTTGGGCTTAAACATAAATATAATACCTGACCCAGCAAATTTTGTAACACTAACCAATACATCTGGAAACAACAACCAGACACGGAGAGTATGTTCGGAAAGTGGATTTGCGTTTAATGGGACTGTTTCCGCTTTCCCTGCGGGTGTTACCGGATTTCGTATGCAATGGACATTAACGGATATTACCGGTCCAAATGGAGCTTTTCCATTTGATTATGGTCAGATATCGGTAATTGCCTCAGATTGTGGTCAAGAGATTGAATCCCAACAAGGTATTACACAAACGATTAATGCAGCTGGAAATATTTTATTCAATGGCTCTGATAATGATGCTACACCTTGTGCTGCGCCAGTTTTGACATTGTCTGATTTGGCACCACATGATAGAAGAGTCATATATGAATTGACACCTATTTGGATTTTGGCTGATGGAACAGAGTGTCCTTCAATGCTTACACCAACTGAAGTGCGCGCAATCGTTTATCCTAAGCCTCAGCTTGAGTTGGATAATATTGCTGGTCCTGTCAATGACAATGTGATGATGCAAGGAGCACCGATAGATATCTGTGACAATACATCACCAAATGGATTGATACAAGTGCGTCAATATCCAACACAGGTAGTTGAACAGAGTTTAGCTTCTACAAATGATATGGGTGACTTAGAGTATGATGTCCAAATACTTGTACCTGTAGGTGTAACCTTGAGCGCATCAGGTACAATAAATAATGTTGGTTCTGATGGAACGGGTGTCTTGAAAACAGATTTTATTTCTCCTCTATCGGGATTACCTCTGTTTGATAATACGACCATGTCACCGCAGCAAGTTACCATAGAAGTTACACCTTCTTTTGATCCCAACAATGCAAATGCAGCAGGATTGCCAGCAAACACGGATCCTGATGGAGCTTGTGCTGGAACTACACAGAGGATAATAGTCAATGTGCTACCAACTCCAGATCTAAATCCTCCTTTGTTTACCGATGTTTTGAACCGCATCATTGATGTTACAATTTGCGGAAGTGATGGACCAGATCCGTCTGAATTAGTACAGCTGTTTGTCATGAAAAACATGAATATGGCGCCATATTTTGTTGAATTTGAATTGTTTGATATTGACCTGTCTGGCGCACCTAATGTAACAAGATCTACAGTGGCGGCGGGGTTACCAAACGGAGGCCATCCCAATACCACCGATAACACAAATGGTCTAGAAGTGCAGACCGGAGGAACATTTAATGAGTTCCTGATGAATAATGGTGCTTTAACTGAAACCATTGTTTATACTTTCCGACCTCAAATTGACATAAGCAATCCAGCAGAAACCGAAATCTGTTTTGGACCTACTTATGAATTAAGAGTTCATATTTTACCTAAAGTATTTGTCTCAGCAACCCTCGATGGTTCAGAGGAAGTATGTCAAAATCATACACGATTGGTTGAAGGGGTTCCAGGACCTTTTCCTACCCATCCGGGACCTTGGATGCACAATTGGACTATCGTGTCACCACAACCTGTAGGATTTATAGGAACTGGTAATTTTACTGATAACAATGCTGCGCCAGGGGGTCAATCTTCTACCAGTCAAACTGCTGCATTTACAGGAGTTGGAAATGGTATGATTCGATTGAGCTATACTGCCAAAGCTGCAAATGGTTGTGAGGCTTTCCAGCCTTTCTTCCTTGACTTGGAAGTTATTCCAAGCCCTATTGCCAATCCTATTACAGGCCCTAATGTAGTATGCCCTAGTGCGACTGCTACTTACTTGGTTTCAAATCCAATTATAGGAAATAGCTATGCATGGAGTATTTCATCGGGTGGAACTATCACAACGCCTCCTGTTGGAAATACAATCGATGTAACATGGAGCAATGTTTTAGGCGGACCGCACACTATAACTGTGATAGAAACCGGACCTAATTCTTGCACTACTAGCAATACTTACACTGTGAATATTGTTGATATGAACGATCCAGGATCAATGTGCCCAGCGTCAATTACACTCAATACAAGTGCTGATGGAATGCCGGGTGATTGTTTGCATGAAGTGAATGGTACTGCCTTAGATGTGGTTCCTTCCGACAACTGTGGAATAGCTAGTGCAACCCATGATTATGATTTTGGTGGAACAAGCCTTGATGATGAAGAATTTCCATTAGGTGCAACTGTTGTAACATGGAAGGTAACTGACCTATCTGGCAATATGTCAACTTGTTCATTTACAATAACTGTTGTTGATAATGAGTTTCCTGTCATAACTTGTCCATCTGATGTTACTGTTAACACAGACGGTACAGGATTGAATGCAGGATCTCAAATTGGTGGAGTTACTTTAAATACTGCTCCTTCATGTGGTATTGGCTTAAGCAATTTGAAAGCAACCGCTACTGATAATTGTGGAACTGCAAATATTTCTTGGACAGCGAGTGCAGGTGTTTCACCATTGTCAGGATCAGGAACATTAAACAATGTAACTTTCCCGGTAGGTGCATCAACTGTTACTTTTACGGCTGATGATACACATGGCCAAACGAGTATTTGTTCAATTCAAGTAGTGATATTTGATAATGAAAAGCCAGTTATAACTTGCGCAGCAAATGCTAGTTTTAATACTTCAGGTGATGCAGTACCGAATTTCTGCGGATACCGCAATACAGGATTTACTTTGAATCCGGTTTCTAACACAGACAATTGCGCGGTAGCAGCTTTGAATCACAATTACCAAATTGGTGGATCATCATTGGCTAATTTTGATTTTCCTCTAGGCTCAACTATAGTAGTTTGGACTTCAACTGATAACCATGGCAACACTCAAACTTGCAGTAATGTTATTACGGTAATTGATGATGAAGTGCCAACAGTGTCCAGTTGCCCAAGTAATATAGTTACTACAACTGACCCAGGATTGTGTACTGATTTGGTAAGCTACCAAACTCCAGTGTTCAATGACAACTGTGGTGGTATGAATGTGTTTGGAACCCTTGTATTAGGCCAAGCAAGTAATACGCAATTTCCTAAAGGAATATCCACAGTAAGATATGAATACAGAGATCCATCTGGGAATGGTCCTGCAATTTGTCAGTTTACTGTTACAGTAAATGACGGACAAGTTCCAGTTATTTCATGTGTTCCTGACGTAACAGTGGACAATACAGGAATGAATCTGAACTTTGATGCTTTCACCTATGGTGTTCAAGTAGACGATGCTTCGAATGATTGTTCAGTAGGATTTATTGGTTTGAATCCAGTGATTTCTGACAATTGCCCTGGTCCGTATGTTTTGACTCATTTCATTACATACCCTGACGGTGTAGTATCACTAGGAAATGGAACTGTAAATGGAATGATGTTCCCAGGGGGAAAAAGTACGATTGTTTACAGAGCTACAGATGTAGCTGGCAATTCAAGTACTTGCTCATTCACAATTATGGTGAAAGATGTTGAAAAGCCTGTAATTACAACTTGCCCTTCAAGTGTTGCAATTAATACAAGCACCAACGGTACTGGAGATTGTTCTATCAATATTCCTAACTTAGTACCAGGTTTGGTTGCAATGGATAATTGCACAGCAACAGCTAATTTAACTATTAGTCAAAGCCCATTGGCTGGGACAAACTTTAGTGGAGTGCATAACTCAATACAACTTGTAACATTTACAGTTACTGACTTATCTGGAAATACTTCAACTTGCACGGCTAATGTGACTATCATTGATAATGAAAATCCAACTGCAGTGTGTAAACCATCGTTTACCATTCCTTTAGATGATGATGGTATTGTACCGTTGAATGTATTGGATATTGATTTGGCTAGTTTTGACAATTGTCAATTGAGTACCAGATCTATTTCAGTCCTTCAAGTTACTTGTGATCAAGCTGGCACCACTGTTCCTGTTGTGTTGACCGTAGTTGATGCTAATGGAAACAGTCACCAATGTACTACTATAGTTTTGGTTAGAGATCAAATGGTTCCTACTATTCTGAACTGCCCAGCTAATATTATTGTTGGTAACGATCCGGATATGTGTATGGCTTTTGTGAATTTCTCAAAAGTTCAAGCTTCTGATAATTGTGATACAAACGTTGATATTTACTTCTGGACCACTGGAGCGACTATATTAGGTGGATCTGATATCCTAGGTCTTTCTGGTGATGGTAATCCGACAAATGACCCTATTCTTGGTCATGCCGGAGCGCGTAACTACAATTTCGGTGTAACAACAGTTCACTATGTTGCTGTAGATAACTTTGGCAACGTAACTCCAGAGTGTGTATTTACAATTGAAGTAAAAGACGTTCAAAAGCCAATTATTACCAAGTGTGCTCCTAGCAGAGATATTTTTGTCAATGCTGGTACATGTCAGGGTACAGTGCCTAATATGATTGCTGAAATTGAAAACAAAGACAACTGTATAACTGTGGTTACTCAAGTGCCAGCAGCAGGAACATTGTTCGGTAATGCTCATAATTTCATGCAGTTGGTTACTTTTACAGTTACAGATCAAGGTGGAAATACAGTGACTTGCACTGCTACATTGACACTGAAGGATAATATCCTTCCAGTGATAGTAACTTGTCCACCAAGTAGGAATATCTCTACCAACTTAAATGTTTGTAACGGTACAGTTCCAAACTTGCTTCCAGAACTGGTAGCAACCGATAATTGTACTATTGTTTCTATAACACAGTCTCCAATTGCTGGGACTTTATTTGGTGCAGCCAACAACGATATACAAGTAGTTACTTTCACCGTAACTGATGCTGCTGGTAATACAAGAACATGTACATCCACATTGACTTTAAAGGATACTCAAGTTCCTACTATTACTTGTCCTTCCGACGTTACAGTGGGTTGTTCTCCACCAGTGGTGACTATTCCTGCTCCAACTACAGGTGACAATTGCGGAGTTGTAACTGTTTTGAATAGTTTCAACAACACGAACAATGCTTCAGGTATCTATCCTTTAGGAACCACCACGGTTACTTGGACGGTTACCGATGTAAACGGCAATACTGCAACATGCACCCAAAGGGTAACAGTTGGTCCTCTTCCAATTGTGACTGCTTCAGGTGCTGGTACTTATTGTTATCAAGGGTTTATTTCAGCTTTGACTGCCAGTAGTGTTACTCCAGGTGGACAATTCTCGTGGTTTAAGAATGCCCTTTTGACTGTGCCAGTTAATCCATCTCAGGTGAGCGGTTCTAACGGTCAGATATATCAGCCAACCGGTTCTTTGGGAATTGAAACAGTTTATGTTATTGTTACTAATCCTTTGAATGGTTGTTCAAGCTTACCAATCCCGGTAACTGTCAATATCATTGCATGTGGTGTGACATTGACCGATCCTTGCGCTTGTAAAAACAATGCTACAAACCAAGTAAACGGTCAGTTTGACGAAATAATCACCATTACTGCTCCAGCTGGACAGAATTGGTACATTACTTCAGTTAGCGGTTTGTTCAGAACAATTTCACCGGCTCCTCCTGCAGCTCCAATACCATTTACAACTGGCCCTGCTGGAAATAAACCGGTTGAAGGTCCTGCTGGACAATATGTATTGACTGGTATCCATGTAGATGCAATAGGTTATTCTATCACATTTGCAAATGGTTTAGGTGACACGGTTTCAAGTGCAAACACATGTTTTTATCCAAATCCAGTTATTGTTGGCCTAAATTCTGACTATTGTGCCAATCATCCGATTGTTCCATTAGTTGGAAATGCATTGCCTCAAATGGGAATAGGAACATTTGCACTATACGACGCAACAAATACTATTTTACTCCAGAACAATATAACACAGTTGAATCCTGCTCAGATTGCTCCTGGTACTTACACTGTCAGATTTACATTTGATGGTACTAATCAACCGAATACATCTACTCCAGGTTGTGTGCAAACTATTTCACAACAGGTGCAGTTCTTCCCAACTCCACCATCTGATTTGGTTTGTAACAATATTTCAAATGTGTCTTTGGATCAAAACGGTGAAGCATTATTGAATGCCGACATGATCCTGGAAGGCAATTATGGTTGCTACTCTCAGTATATTGTAGATATCGAAGGTCCATTGACCAACTTGTTCACTTGTGCTGATGTTAATAAGACTTTTAAAGTTACCGTTACTGATCCATTTACTGGAAACAAATGTTGGGGTAGTCTGAAGGTTGAGGATAAACTGAAGCCTACTATCACATGCGCAGACGTTACAGTAAGCTGCAACAATGATGGCCTTGATCCAAGTTTGGTTGGTTTTCCAATATTTGATGATAATTGCTCTGTTGATCCTGCAACTATTAAGTTCAGTGAAACAATTAGTGACCCATCTTGTACTGGTCCGTGGTCAGCAGTTATTACCCGTACTTGGAACGCCAAAGATCAAGTGGGAAATCAAGCTACACCTTGTGTTCAGACGATTTTCATAAAACGAGCAACTCTGGCTGAGGTGAAATTTCCTCTGAATCTTGATGATATTCAAGCACCTTCCTTGTCTTGTGTAAATCCAAATACAACGCCTGCTAATACTGGAGTACCAACAATTGATGGTATGCCTATTAACAAGTTCTGCGAATTGATGGTAGCGCCTGCACAAGACCAAATTATTCCGGTTTGTGAGAATAGTTATAAAATACTTCGTACTTGGACGGTTATGGATGCATGTTCAAATAATATGATCACACAAGTTCAGACAATCTTTGTCAAAGATAAAGTGGGTCCTATTCAAATTTGTCCTAATCCTTCAGCATTTACTTATAGTGTTGATGGAGATGGAACGACATGTAAAGCAATTTTCCAAGCTCCTTCAATTCAAGTTCAAGATAATTGCAGCAGTGCATTGAATGTAGTAACAAAAACATCCGTTACTTCTAATGGTATTGTTTATGACAAACCAACGAATGGTGGAATTTTTGAAATCGGTTTTGGTACCATTACTGTGAAATATACTTCTACAGACGCTTGTGGCAATGTTTCAACTTGTTCAGTGGATGTAAATGTATTCGAAAACGAGCCTCCAGTTACGGTATGTGATGAATTTACAGTGGTATCTCTTATCAATCCAATCACTTATGTAAACGCTTCCACCTTCGATGATGGTAGTTATGATGAATGTGGTGGTCCGGTTAAATTCCAAGTGAGACGTATGGACAACCCGGCTTGCGCTGGCGGTGATGATACGGATTTTGCACCTAAAGTTCCGTTCTACTGTTGTGATGTGAATAATGGTCCTGTGATGATTGTTTTGAGAGTGACAGATGCAAGTGGTAACTTTAATGATTGTATGGTTGAAGCCAAAGTGAATGACAAAATCAAACCTGTCATTACTTGTCCTGCTGATATTACACTTCAGTGCAGTGATCCAATTCAACCTACTGATCAAGCAAATGTCAATTTCAAGAAAACATCAGGCAAGACAATTTCTATGAATTTTGCAAATGCGATTGAAGAACAGATAGTTGTATCTGGCCTTCCAGCTTCTGCAAGAATTGCTGATGTTGATTTTGCGATGGATCTTAAACATGACTTTATTGATCAATTAACAATCAAATTGATCAGTCCTCAAGGTACTGTATTGACATTGTTCCAAGGCGGAAGCTGCGGAAATACCAAGAAAGACATCAATGCTACTTTCAACGATGAAGGTTCTAATTTTGCTTGCAATGGTGCAACTATTGCAGTGAATGGTCAAGTGAAGCCACAAGTTTCTGAGATGTCTTATGTTGATAAAGAGAATCCTACTGGCACATGGACTTTGCAAGTCATCGACAATGCTCCCTTAGGTGGTGGTGTTCTAAACGCAATTGAGTTGAAATTAACTTACAGCACTCCTTTGTCGCTTAAACCTATTGCAACAGATAATGCAATGGATTGTGGCCTGATCACTACATTCTCTGATCTTACTAAACTTGGTCAGTGTTTGGGTGGTTCATTCATCAATCGAAGATGGACAGCAACTGACCTTAGTGGCAACTTTGCTCAGTGTATTCAGAAAGTTAACTTAATTGATAACACTCCATTGGATATTGACTTCCCGGATGATGTGACTGTAACCGACTGCTTGTCTTTTGATCAAGTTACTGGTCTTGGTGCTTTGAAGCATACTGGTGACTGTGAAATCGTTGCGGTTGAAATAGTGGATGAAATATTCAATGTTGTAACTGACGCTTGTTACAAAGTGATTCGTACCTATAAAGTTATTGACTGGTGTAAATACAACCCTAAAGCAACGAACAATACACTCGGTGGTATTGATGTTGACTTTACACAGTTTGATTTCAATCCAGCTGATAATGTGGTGAACAATCAGTTTGACAACAATAAAAACATTATCCGCGATAATGGTGATGGTTACTTTGAGTTCAAGCAGATCATTAAAGTAATCGATACCAAAGCTCCTCAGTTTTATACTTGTCCTAAGGACACTGTTATTATGAGCTTTGCTGCAGATTGTTCGAATAACCCTGTCTCAATTACCAAACTAGGTTTTGATGCATGTGCTCCACAAGCTTCTTTGAAGTACCAGTGGAAAGTGGATATATCTGACAATGGCAACTATGATCTAAATGGTGTTGGTCCTGTATTTAATGGCAATCTTCCATTAGGTAAGCACCACATTTGGTTCAGAATTGAAGATGGTTGTGGCAATTATTCTATATGTGAATATGATATCACGATAGTAGATGCTAAAAAACCTAGTCCGGTTTGTGCAAATGGACTTTCAACAGCTATTATGGTTACCGGAATGGTGATGATCAATGCTGAAGCCTTCAATAAAAGTAGTACTGATAACTGCACTGCGGCTGAAAAGTTGAAATTTTCATTCTCACCAAATGTCAATGATACCATCGTTACTTATACATGTGATAGCTTGGGAAGCCGCCCAGTTCAAGTTTGGGTTACCGATGAAGCTGGAAATCAGGACTTCTGTGAAACTTTCATTTTGATTACCGATAACTTTATGGTTTGCGGTGACACCATGGATATGATCACTGTAGGTGGTAAAATACAAGTTGGTAGCAATGCTGGTGTAAGTGACGTTCAAGTACAACTTGCTGGAAGTGGTATGCCAATGGTAATTACCAACAACACAGGTAACTTTAACTTCCCTCCTATGTCCTTAGGCGGAAATTATACCCTAGTACCGCTGAAAGATACTGAACCATTGAATGGTGTATCAACACTGGATATCATTCAGATTACGAACCACATCTTGGGCAAGAAAGCCTTGGGTAGTCCGTATAAGTTGATTGCAGCTGATGCAAACCGTAACAATCAGATCAGTTCTTCCGACTTAGCACAACTTCGCAGATTGATACTACACATCATTCCTAACTTCAAGGATAATACATCTTGGAGATTTGTGGACAAGGGTTTTGTATTCCCTAAACCAACAAATCCATGGAGTACTGCTTTCCCAGAAGTTTATGACATCAAGAACCTTAACTCAAACATGGCAATCAACTTTGAAGCCATCAAGATAGGAGATGTAACAGGTGATGTCAAAGCAAATGCCGCTTCGCCAAATGAAGTTAGAACTCTAGTAGATAAAGTAAACTTTGCTGTTCAGGAACAGAATTTGGTTCCGGGAGAACTGGTGACAGTAAGCTTTACCGCTGAGAACTTTAAGAATATCAGCGGATACCAATATACCTTGAACTTCGAACAGGATGTACTTGAATATGTAAGTGTAACTCCTGGTGATGTTTCAGGAATTGGTGAAGAAAACTTTGGACTTTCATTCTTGAATAATGGATTGATTACAACAAGCTGGAACGGTCAGGAAGGCCTCATCCCTGATGGCAAAACTGTATTCAATATGACATTTAAAGTGCTAAAATCGAGCAAGTTGTCTAAGTCTTTAGCTATAACTAGCGATATGACAGAGGCAGAAGCTTACACCAACGAAGGTGAAGGCCTTGATTTAGGACTAACATTCATGAATGGTAAGCAAGAAGTAGATGCAAGCTTTGTGCTTAACCAAAACGTGCCAAATCCATTTAACAACAAAACTGTCATTGGTTTCAGAATGCCAATAGATGGTTATGCACAGCTAATTGTCACAGATATGGCAGGTAAAGTAGTGCTTATGAAGGATGGAACATTCAACCATGGTTACAATGAATTCAGTATTCAGAGAACCGAATTGAATGCTTCAGGCATCTATTACTATCAGTTAAATACAGATGAGAACTCTGAAACTAAGAAACTCATTTTGATAGAATAAGGTTTTTTTGTTGGTTTACTTTTCAATCTTTGATTGAAAAAATTACAGCCCCCATTCTTTGGAATGGGGGTTTTTTTATGTCACAAAAGAGGCAGTCCTAAACTAAAAAATATAACAAGAAAAAGTCAATATTTAAATCGGAAATTATAGTGAACTAAAATTGCCAACAAACACCATGAAATTTAGCTCAGCATTTAATTAGAATAACTTATGGCTAAAATGTATTGTGTGTTTCTTGGTCTCATTTTTTTGTTGCAATCTATTGGTTACACGCAAGAGATAGTGCAGTTTTCTCAATTGACGACCGATTATAAGGCAAAAATTGAACTCCAAAAACATGTGAAGGTTTTTACATTAACCAATATCCCTGATTTGGATTTGATGACGATATTGTATGATGGCGATTTACATGATGTTATATTTCAAGGAATATCTTCTGACAAATTAAAGATTTGGGAAAATGATTTGTTGACTGATAGTAGTTACATATTAACCTCTGAAGGTTTAAGACTCAATTCAAAGTCTACAGGAATACGAACTTTTGATATTCTTGGACCAAATGGGGAGGAGGGAGCATTGACTGTTTCTCCGGGTTTTGTGGCCGGATTTTACAAAGATATTTATTTTGAACCTGCCATTCAAATTGACGGATTGAACTTGCCTCGAGGAATATTGGTTATTTATAAGGAAACAGACGCTGTTAACATTGATAATTTAATTTGTAATGACGATAGTGCACCTAAGGACTTAGCCGGTGAAGTTGAAGTGAGGGGAACACAATGTTATAGAGGATTTAGTGATATAGCTGATGATTATTTGATGTATGTCAATCAAGGTAGTTCAGTTACCAATGTCCAAAACTGGAATACTTCAAAGCTGAACACCACCAAAACCCGGTACGATAATGAATTTAGTAACCCGATCCAAATAGTCATTGATCAACAATATATTGTTACCTCATTGGCAAGTGAGCCATGGCCACAAAATATTACAATTAGCGTTCTGTTGTCAAACTTTGCTAATTGGGCCTATGGCACCGGTGGTTATTCAGGTAAAGGATTTCCATCTTCTCCAAATTATGGCACTTTGTGGACTAATAGAAGTTACACAGGGCCATATGGAATAGCATATGTTGGAGAATTTTGTGCTTGGTATGGCTTTCATGTTTTACGACAAGTCAGTACTTTAAGTGATAAATTGCAAACCCATGAAATGGGACACGTTATGAACATGGCTCATGTGACAGGTACTCAGTTCTATATGAATGCTACAGTTACAAGCGCTGCCACTCAATGGGCAGCTGCCAACACCACTTCTTTACAAACTTATCTGGATTTATCTGTTTGCAATAAACCAGAGTTATTTTGTCCAGCTCTTCCTATCGAAATTGCAAAGTTGGAGGCCTATAATGAAGGTTGCGGGAAACAAGGTCTTAGATGGGTTACAGCATCTGAATACAACAATGAAAAGTTCATAGTTCAATCAGCTGGTTCCGATCTGAAATTCAAAGATGCGACAATCATTAAAGGGAAAGGCACCTCTTTTGATTTTTCAAGTTACGAATTTCAAGATCCTAAACCCTACAAAGGGATCAACTACTACAGAATTTTAAATGTGGATTATGATGGTACTCAATATTTAAACCCGATTCGCTTTGTTTATAACTCTTGTGGTGAAACTAAAATATTATTTGATAATTTTATCAATGAAAATGAACTTTCACTGAATATTCAACCAGAAGGTCAACATTACTTGATCGGAAATATGTTGGGATCTGTTCTATTCAGTGGAGAACTCCATTCAAATTCATTGGATGTTTCGTCCCTCAGTGCAGGCATGTACTTCATTTCAATAAATGGAGAAACAGAGCGATTTGTGATAGGAAAGTAATCGGATCTGATCATTTTAATATTATTCAAAGTAGATTATTGATTTCTTAGTTGCATATTTGTGGCTATGAAATATCGATTGAACAAGTCAGGTACTTTTGCCATGTTGGTAGCACTGTTCTTTATGTGGGCATTCTTGACTTCCATGAATGATGTTTTGATACCCTTTGTGAAAGATATTTTCAAATTTGGGTATCTGGAAGCTTCACTGGTTCAATTCTGCTTTTTTGGGGCTTTTGCAATAATGGCGGTCCCTTCCGCTCATTTGTTAAAAACCTTCGGTTATCGCAAAGGAATCATATTAGGCCTGATCATCATGGGAATTGGGTGTGTGTTGTTTTATCCCGCTGCCCAAACAGTTCAGTATTGGGTATTCCTTTTGGCTTTGTTTATTTTGGCTACTGGTGTTACAATATTGCAAGTTGCAGCCAATCCTTATGTTGCGGTAATGGGTGATCCTGAACGCGCGGCGTCTCGGTTGAACCTAGCGCAAGCTTTTAATTCCTTCGGAACTGTATTGGCTCCCATAATAGGCAGTGTGCTAATATTGAGACAACTGGATGTATTGGAAACTGCTGCTGACAAAGCACATGCAGTTGAAATTCCATATTTGTTATTGGCTTGTTTGTTATTATTGTTGGCTATCATATTTTATGTCATAAAATTGCCTGACATGAAAGATGTCCTCACAGAAGAGACTTCGAGCTTGGAAGTGCAGGATATCTACGATTTTAAGAGATACAGGCATTTGTGGTTGGGAGCATTGGCTATATTTTGTTATGTTGGGGCTGAAGTTTCTACAGCTTCTTATCTGATAAATTTCATGCATCTCGACACGGTTGCTGGATTTTCCAAAGAGAAAGCAGGAACATTTTTGGGTCAGTATTATTGGGGAGGTTTGATGGTAGGAAGATTTTTGGGTGCTTGGATCGGTACACATATTTCAGCACACAAGCACATGGCGATGCATGTAGGACTGGCATTGCTTTTGACATGTTTGGGTTTATACACACAAGGTACTACTGCCATGTGGGCACTTTTGGGATTGGGATTTTGCAATTCCATACTTTGGAGTAATATTTTTACGCTTTCCATACGGAAGCTAGGTATGCTGACACCAAAAGGAAGCGGATTGCTGGTAATGGCAATTGTGGGTGGTGCACTCATTCCCCCATTGCAGGGATTCGTGGCTGATTCTGCCGGGCTGCAATCCTCTTTTTGGGTTGTCCTCGTATGTTATGTTTATTTGTTATTTTATGCATTAAAAGGTTATCAGCTCAATAAGGAACTACAATGATTGGGAGAGTAATAGCCATTGACTATGGTATGAAACGATGTGGTGTAGCAATTACGGATAGCTTAAGATTGTCAGCCAATGGGTATCCAACAGTGGAGACACAGCTTTTAATGAAATGGCTGCAAGATTATTTCAAGTTGGAACAAGTTGCAATTTTGATAATCGGACACCCGCGACATAAGGATGGTAATGACACATATTTGGTTAAGGATATTGATGCATTTGTACTGAAGCTGAAAACTCAATTTCCCAACTTGATCGTATTGAAGGTCAATGAATGGGGAACATCACTTCAGGCACGAAAGATCATTATCAACAGTGGAGTTTCTAAAACCAAGAGGCAAGACAAAGGATTGACCGACAAAGTCAGCGCCGTTATAATGCTTACCGAATTTCTTGATTCAACTGATTTTAGAAATCTGCAACCCGATAGCGTTTGATTTGTTAGGTAATTCCTAACTTTGTGGATCTAAATTTTTTTTCGTGATTCTTCCTATTTATGCCTTAGGGCAACCAGTGCTCAAACAAATTGCCAAACCCATTCAAGCTGATTTTCCAGGATTAGCTGGTTTGCTGGAGGATATGTGGCAAACCATGTATCATGCATCGGGCGTAGGTCTTGCCGCACCTCAAATAGGAAAAGGGATCCGCTTATTTTTAGTGGATACGCTACAAATCACTGAAAAGGAGTATCCAATTGACGGAATCAAACAAGTGTTTATCAATGCCCAAGTCATAGAAGAGAGCGGAAAGCCTTGGTCATATGAAGAAGGTTGCTTGAGTATTCCATACATCAGAGGTGAGGTGATGCGCCAACCGATTGTTAGGATAAAATATCAAGATGAAGCCTTTAATTGGCATGAAACAGAATTCAAAGGGATCAATGCCCGGGTAATTCAGCACGAATACGATCACACCGAAGGCAAATTATTCATCGACCTTCTTAAGCCCATCAAAAAACAATTGATTGGCAACAAACTTAAGAAAATAACACTCGGGGAAGTGACCCCAGACTATAAGATGAAATTCAATATTTAAAATTAGGTTTTTATTCTATTATAACTATTGGTAATGTTTGGAAAAGTTTTTCTGAATTTATATTGATGTAATAAACTCCTTGAATCAGTGGATGGTTTTTCAGCAGTGTTCCATTTCCTTTGGCGAAAAGTAAATTTTTCTCAGAATAAAATAGTTGTCCCTGATTATTGAATAATTCAACATTTGCTTTAAAGTCATAATCTTGATTTGAATATAAGCATATAGGACTGCCGGATTTTGTTGGACTAACAACTTTAATTTTAGTGCTAATAGTAGTTACTAAAGTTGAAAAAGTTAAAAATTCATCACCTGTTGTAAATTCGTTCCATCCATCTTCCCTACTAGGTTCACAAAACCCACTTGGATTAAAAGGAATTACTTTCCATCTATACAAACGATAAGATTCCAAAGGAAATGGAAGTATAAAGGATTGTATATTTCCAGACAAGATAAAAGATTCTAATTTTGAACCTCCAAACCAAGATATTTGAAATAAATTGGTAGTCGCACCAGGCACAAGCGACCATGAAAAAGGTACGAACCCTGATGTAAAAAGATAATTTTGATCTTGAGGTTCTATAATGTCAGGAAATTCTACTATTGCTGGTGGAGGCGTGCTTGAAAGTTCGAGATAACCTTTTTTTAGGGGATCTTTGGCTCTTTCACTGATGTCTATATCAATGATTTTGCCTTGCATCGGGCTTGTTTTTATTTTTGCACACTCAAAATTTGCCATTAAGTTATTGTAGGGGGACTTTATTGTATCAAGATTAAAATCCAAAACGGGATGAGTTTTATAAAATGGAGTACAATACAAGCCTTGCGATTGTGTAAATAGACTAAAATTATAATCAGGTGGCGTATCGCAAATGAAGTCACCGGTTAGCTCGCAATTTGAGCCATTAACTGCTTCTAATCTAATGGTATCGCCTTCTAAAATCAAATATTCTGAAAAGACCGGGTTGCCAAATGTTTCTTCTGAATAAGCAACCAGTATTTCGCCAAAAGTTCTTTCTAAGCTAAAATAGTATCCCATCCTACCTGGAAGTGCATATTGAAACCCATTGCCTTGTGTAATACAAATCACATCACTCCATGGATTGTAAAACGCTCCCAAATGACCACTACCCAATTTAATTGCGTGCTTTAAGATGAACACATTGGTGCTGCTCGAATCATATTGTTGTTTGATTTCTGGATAATTTATAAATTTCTGGGGATCAGATAGGAATTTGGAATCAGAAATATAATTGAAATCTCCTCTTATATAGAATTGAACGTTTACTTGTTCAAAGGTTTGGTTTAATTGACAAAGTTGGTCAAAAAGAGCACTTATATCCGGTTTATATTTACCATAGGAATCAGCAACCAAATGAAATTTTATCGGTATGTAAGTTATTCCTCTTGGTTTAATTCCGTTTTTGGTAAGTAATTGTTTGTTGTATTTTAATCTGCAAACATCTGACTCATTTATTCCAATAGTATTTCCATGATTGGAATTTGTTTAGGCCAAAGCCCCAATTTTCATGCTTAATGCAATTGCAAAAAGGAGTATTGGTTTCATGTTGATGCGTTTTTACAAATATGCTTAACTTTCAGAATGTAAAGTTGACAAATGTCAAACAAAATACATAACTGTAAGCTAGTTTACAATAATAGGGGATTGAAGCAGCTTATCTTGCGGTGATTTATTGAACTTTTAAATAATTCGTTTTATTCTAGATCATTAATTTAAGAACTTCTTAATTCAATTCATAGCTAAACCGTATTTTGTAAATAATGACTAAAGCCACCTCTCTATTAAATTTCAAAATTCTGCTGCTATTTTTACTTATTGCATTTGTCATTTGTAGCAACAGTTCAATATTAGCTAAAATATAGTGTATTTGTATGAGCAGCTATTTAATCAACTAAAAAAGGTGAATTATGAAATTATTTATTTTGCTTTTATTTTCTCCTACAACATTTTTTGCCAACGGGCAAACATCTATATATCATGAATTTCCAGATAGTAATTCGCTATGGAACTTTGAAAGCTCAGGGCATTGTTTTCTTTTCTCCCAAACATTCACTGATTTTTATTCAATTACATTTGCAGGTGATATTGTTATTCAGGGACAGAACTACCATAAACTTAGCTCTCCTTTCGTTAAAATGGTAGGCACCCATTCTTGTGGGGTTAATGAAGCAGGGTATAAGGGGGCAATAAGAGAAGATGTGACAGCTAGAAAAGTCTATTATTTTTCACAAAGTGATACCACTGAAAAATTGCTTTATGATTTTACAATGGCGGTAGGTGATACTGTGAGGGGATGCCTTGAAAATTTTATGTATCCGTTTATATAAGATACTGTTCAATCAATTGATTCTGTTTTAGTCGGCAATGAATATCGCAAAAGATGGCTCATTAATTCATGGTATGATATTTCTCTTATTGAGGGAATAGGCTCTACATACGGTCTGATTCAAGCCTCGCCAACACAAATCACTGATCAGTTTGGCTACGATCTACTTTGTTTTTCTCAAAATGGACAAAATCTCTATCCAAGTACAACAAGTGATTGTCAGTTAATAAGTTCAACAATCAACTTTCCTAGTGATCCCGTTCAAGTTAATGTGTTTCCCAATCCATCATTTGGTTCAATGACAATTGATTTTAAAGAGCTTATTATTAAAGAAATAGCATTATGTGATTTGGTTGGGAATGTTATCCTAAAGAGAAAGATAGAAAACCAATCAACAACTCTTTTAGAGAATATACCAAATGGTTTATTTATTCTGACCTTGTTGGATAAAGACAACAGGTCGATTAAAAGAAAAATTGTAAGTCTTCGTTAATCCTTAAAATAAATATGCAAGCATCAAGCTCATTTCATTTATGCTTTTCTTAAACCCAAAATCCGCAGTATCGGATATTGCCCTTTGGGTCTGACGAGCCAAAGGCTATCAGACTCTAAGTAAAGCTCTATGAGTGGACGAAAATCTTTGATTTTTCGACTTTAAAGCCCTGATATTTAAAAATCTTCAGGGGGGACAAACCTCCTACGAGTCTGAGACGACTGTAGGTGTCATCATACCCGACTAATTTTTGGGTTAATTAAAAATTTCGTTTATTCAGCGTCAAGCTGTATTTGGGTTGAAATATGAATTGATAATAAGTAAAGGCTTTTATGATAAACACATTACAAAGAGCATAGTGGATGATGCTTTAAAGTTACTAATTTACCTTGACTAAACTTTGGATATTAACTCATTATTTTCATAAGATTAAGTGTTGATGAAGCCAAGATTAATTGCTTAACAATTTGGCAAAGTTAGACATCCTTTTCATGCCAATACTTCATTTTGATTTAACTCATTTTAAATATTAGCCTAACCTTGTCGATAGACCTTTGTGATAAATAAAACAAAAAAATTCACAATGAAAAAGTTATTTCTATTGGCAATTGTAGCCATAAGCGTTTTTGCATGTAAAAAGGATGATGATACTACTTCTTCATCTGTTGTGCTAAAAAATCATTCGGTAACTCCTGCTTTTGCAACCAAAAAGGCTGGATTCGAAAACTTGCAATTGTTTTCACTTATTGGATCTGATGATGTCTTAACAGCTTCACCAAGTTTTATTTTTGGTGGATCTTCTGACGGTGCAGGTTTGATAAAAAATTTGGATGGAAGCTTTTCCTTACTAGTAAACCACGAAGACAACTTTGCGGTATCAAGGATTACTTTAGACAAAACATTTGCTCCGACCAAAGGTGAGTATATTCTAAACTCTGATGGTGGAACTTGGAGATTGTGCAGTGCCACACTTGCTACTCCTGAAGAGCATGGATTTGGTCCAATTTACTTAACATCAGGTGAGTCAGGTGAAGAATCAAGAACTCATGGCGTAAATCCTAGTGACTTGAGTTCACCAAGTATCTCTAAAGAACTTCCAGGCTTAGGCCGTTGCAGTGCCGAAAATGCAATGCCTCTACCTAAGGGAGCCTACTCTGGCAAAACTGCGATAATTATTGGTGATGATGACTCAGGTGTGAACGGAGGTCAAGTATTTATGTATCTCTCCAACACGGTTGGTGATCTGCAAAATGGTAGCTTTTATATGTTAAAGCGCAAAGATGACAACCAACGTGAAAAGGATATGGAAGAGAGAAAAGATTATGCAGTGGAATTCGTTAAAGTTGACAACCACACTTCACTTACTGGCGCACAAATTAACGCCGCTGTTGATGGATTGAAAGCTATCAAGTTTGGACGTGTTGAGGATCTTGATTATCGCAAAGGTGGCGGCAGCAACGATCGTGAAATCTATTTCAATGTGACTGGTCAAAATAATACTGGGAATAATGCTGATTTTTCACGCACCAAGTATGGTCGCGTATATAAATTGAATTTGGACGCCAATAACCCATTGACTGGCACAATTTCTTGTATTTTGGATGGTGATAATAAAGGAGGTAAGGCTGGTTTGTTTCAGAATCCTGATAATATTTGTGTGACCAACAATTACGCATATATTCAAGAAGATGCAAATAGCTACGGCGACGAAACACATGATGCATATATTTACCAATTTGATCTTAAAACTGAAACTCTAAAAGTGGTTTTGGAATTGGATCATAGAAGAACTGCTGCTGATGCTGCACAGTACAATGTAGGTGGAGCTTCAAAATTTGGTTCATGGGAGTATGGAGCATTGATTGATGTTTCCGATAAATTGGGCAAAGAAAATTCCTTCCTACTATGCATTCAGCCGCATACTTGGACTGGAGATAAATACAAGGCAGTTGATGGTGGTACCAAACGTCCAAACGAGAATCAAGCAAGTCAAGTCATTTTGATTCAAGGATTACCAAAATAGTTTGTAAGCAAAGGTTAATAATTTATTGCCTGCAAGGACATTTGTTCTTGCAGGTATTTTAATACTCAATCATGAAATATTCCGTCATTCTAATTCTTTTTTCATTCCTAACAGTGTCTTGTCAACAACAAGAACCAAGCAAACAGTTATTAACTTTGTTCCAAAATCAAGTTGATATTTTGGATTCTAAAATTCTTCAACTTCATGCCGGAATAAAAGCAAATGAATCTGAAAAATCAGTTCAGTTGGCTTTTCTTGACGCACGGCTGGCTTATAAAGGACTTGAAGCTATTTGCGAATTTTACTTTCCTAGTTTGTCTAAATCCATGAACGGCGCTGCCATAGGTGAATATGAAGAGGAAGAAGGGAAAGTACTGCCACCCGAAGGCTTTCAAGTAATTGAAACCTATCTGTTTCCTCGCTTTCAAAAGGAAGAACGCAATGAACTCATCAAAGAATCTGCAATATTAGTTTCTAACATGGTGCGCTTGCAGCGTGTGTCAGAATCTCTGGTGCTGTCAGATGCCAATATTTTCGAGGCAATTCGATTGGAATTGATCAGAATAACTGCTTTGGGGGTCTCAGGCTTTGATGCTCCAATTGCTCAGAATTCAATTGATGAGGCTAAAACTGCTTTGGATGGGATTCAATTGTATTTGAGTTTTTACATTTCAAAAATTGAAAAGAAAGATTCAGCACTTAAAAATCAGTTGGCTTCTCAAATGGGTAAATCCAGACAATTTTTAACTAGCGCTAAGAACTTTGAAACTTTTGATCGGGCAAGCTTTATTGCTGATGGGCTGAATCCATTGAGTAGCAATATCCTAATCCTTCAGAATTTGCTTGGAATAACAGGAATGCCTGGCACAGCATCTTTGAAGCTCAATTATCAACACATTTTTGCACCAGGTGTATTTAATCAACAAGGATTTTTAGCTTTTGCTGAGAATGAGAATTCTGAGCAGAAAATAGCACTTGGTAAATTGCTGTTCAACGAGAAAAGAATTTCCTCCGTGCGTACAAGGTCGTGCGCAGATTGTCACAATTCTAATAAATCTTTTACAGATGGACTTAAAATTGCCAGGACGCTGGTGAATAAATCTCCAATTTTGCGCAATACTCCTACTGTGATGTATGCAGGTTATCAGCGTTCGTTATTTTATGATTCCAGAGTAAGTTATTTAGAAGATCAAGCTGTTGATGTTATTCAAAATGTGAATGAAATGCATGGCAACATGGATGATATTGTCAATTTTATTTCTACAGATAAAGTCTTAGCAAAAAGTTATCGAATTGCGTTTCCTGACAAAAATATCAACAGTAAAGGCATACTTAATGCATTGGCCAGCTATATGCGTTCATTGGGAAATTTTAGTTCCAAAATGGACAAATTTATGAATGGCGATAAAAAGGCATTTAATCAGCTTGAATTGTCGGGATTTAATCTATACATGGGTAAAGCAAAATGTGGCACCTGTCATTTTATGCCATTGACCAACGGCACTGTGCCTCCTATGTTTGATAAATCAGAAAGTGAAGTTTTGGGTGTGCCCAATCATCTGAATAAACTGGATTCTGATCTGGGGAAGTATAACGCTACCAAAGTAGATTTACACAAACACGCTTTCAAAACTCCAACACTCCGAAATATTGCCAATACTGCTCCATACATGCACAATGGAGTTTATAATACTTTGGAAGAAGTTATTGATTTTTATAACAAAGGTGGAGGAAATGGCTTGGGATTTAAGCTTCCAAATCAAACCCTGCCTGAAGACAAGCTTAATCTTACTGATCAAGAGCAAAAAGCATTGGTCGCCTTTATGAAAACTTTAACCGATGAAAAGTATTAGTGGCTATTCGTAGCCAAGCCGCTTCAACATTCTTTCATCGTCACGCCATTTGGGGACAACTTTAATCGTAATTTCAAGATATACTTTGGTACCGAGAAATTCTTCTGCGCTAATACGTGCTGCTGTAGCTGTTTTTTTCATAGCGGCTCCTGCTTTGCCCAAAAGGATGCCTTTTTGAGTTTCTCGTTCTACCAAAATATAAGCCCGGATTCTGGCAATAGGTACACCTAAATTGGTTGTAGTTTCTTTGTATTCTTCAATGACTACCTCTGAGGTGTAAGGTATTTCATCTTGATACTGGTGAAATATTTTTTCACGAATAATTTCACTTATAAAAAAGCGGTCAAGTCGATCACTTATTTGATCCTCTGGAAAGTACATTGGACCCTCTGGCAGCAATTCTTCAAGTTTTAGTAACAATGCTTCGCATCCATTTTTTGTGAGCGCTGATATGGGCAGTACAATTGCATCAGGGAGCAACTCACTCCATTCTGCCTTCATTTCATTCAATACTTCTTCATTGATCTGATCTGTTTTATTGATCAAAATAAATAGAGGAACTTCAATATTGCTTAGGGTTTCTAATAACGCAGCATAATCAGGACTTTTTTCAAATGGATTGATTAACCACAAAAAGGCGTCCGCGTCTTCCAAGGTTGACAGCACATACTTATTCATGGCTTCATGCATCCTATAACTCGGTTCATCAACGTAGCCAGGTGTATCACTGAAAACCATCTGAAAGCGTTCATTGGTCAAAATTCCCATGATCCGGTGACGGGTAGTTTGAGGTTTTGGTGAAATAATTGACATACGTTCACCAATTAGGGCATTCATCAATGTGGATTTTCCGGCATTGGGTTTTCCTATTATGTTAATGAATCCTGACTTAAACTTAGCTTCTTCGTTTGTTGACATACTATTTTTATCTGAGCCTTCTGCGGGCATCTTTTTGTAATAATTCTATTGATTGCATAATCCCAACAGGCTTCATCCTTCTCCAATTAAAGTCATTAAAAGGATCCCCGAACAAGACGTAATATTGAAGTTGGGTGTTCAACATTTCTTCCTCAACATGTGGTAAAATGTTCAAGAAAGCTATCCAACCTCCTTCCTCCATAACATCTTGGCTCCAATCTTCGTAATAACAATCGTCCGATCCATGGAAGTTAAGCACATTTTCACATATCAACACAAATTTCACTATACCATTGTCCATTAAGGGATCGATAACTTGTTCTTTGAGGAACATGATGTCATTGTAGAGTGTATCATTCCATTCTCCTATAAATTCCAAAATTGCGAATTTTTCATCGTAATCCACAAAAAGCAGTTTTGCATACAAGGTCAAAGAACCAAATTCATCCCATTGAGGGTGGATGAAGTAATTGTAAACTTTGTTGGTAAATGCAAATTCGTCATATTCTCTCCCATGAAATGGTGAAAGTTCGTCTTGTTCAGAGGAATAATCGTTCCTCCAGTAATAATATGGCTCTAAATCATGCATAACAGGTGTAAAGTTCCGAAGTTTTTTCATTTCTTCGCATTCATGAAACCAAGTTTGCGAACTTTAGTTGCCACTGGACCTGAAAGTGCCGGCAAAACAACCATTGCTGAATTCATGTGCACCTTCCTGAACGCCCCATTGGTGCCAGAATACGCTGTAGATTGGTTGATGAAACGCAACGGAAAATATGGTTATCATGATTTAGAAAGAATCGCCAAGGTTCAGATAAATTCTGAAGTTGATTCCTTGAAACAAGCCAATAAGTGGTTGGTTTGCGATACGGATATCACGGTTTTGTATATTTGGTCACAGTTTAAGTACCAAAAAGTATGCGATTTTATCCAAGAACAATTGGATCAACTCAATGTGGATAATCGATTATATTTGTTGTGCTCACCGGATATACCGTGGGAGGCACATCCACTGCGAGAACATCCAAATGATCGCAAAGAACTATTCCTTTTGTACAAAGATTTATTGGATACGAAATCTTTGAATTATCAAATACTTTCAGGAATTTTCCGAAACCGAACAAAGCAGGCCATTGAATTTTTGAGGCCATATCGATAAATCCTCGGGGTTAATTCTATATTTTCCGAAGGTGACAGACCCATCAATGTGCCCAAAATGAAAATGCAAAATTGATTATTTGTATAATGAACTGTGATTACGAACTCCACCTACTAGAAGCTCGCTAGCAACGAACATGAAGTGGAATACAAATAATCGGTTTAAGTCTATTTTAGATAATGCATTGACGACTGCAATTATTCAAGACCTCATGGCTAAATTTTGCTTATTTTTGACATATGGAACTTAGCAATATTGAAGAATTTAAATCCTCCTCTAGAATTAGGAAGAAACTGATTGATGTCGGTTTTGTGCAATTATTTCAAGAAGGTGAAGTAGTTCTAAATGAAAACGCATACATCAAGGCGATCCCAATTGTCACCAAGGGAAGTATTAGAGTAATGCGGTCACATGATGAAGGGCATGAAATTTTGCTCTATTATATCAGGGCAGGGGAGAGTTGTATCATGTCTTTTTTGGGAGGAATTCATCAGGATACCAGCAAGGTTAAAGCCATTGCTGAAGAGGATACTGAAATCCTTTTTATACCCATTGACAAGGTTACTTTAATGATCAAAGAATATCCTGAATGGTTGGATTATATTTTTCGGCTTTACCATAAGCGATATGAAGAATTGCTAGAAGTTGTTAATGCAATTGCATTTACAAAACTGGATGAAAGGTTGCTCAATTTTATACAGAAGAAGGTTGAAGTCACCAGAAATAAGGTCCTTCACATAACTCATGAACAATTAGCCCATGAATTGGGCACTGCCAGAGTTGTTGTGTCTAGGCTTCTAAAGCAAATGGAAGATGAAGGTTATGTTGTTCTTGGCAGAAATAAAATTTCGCTTGTGTAACATAAGTAGCAATTAAGCTTTTTGGGTTGTTCTACCTTTGATGTGAATTTATTGTTCATTTTAAAATTACAGACATGAAACAGAATATGGGATCGATCGACAAAGCAATTAGAATAGCTGTAGCTCTGCTAATTATTGGCTTGTACTTTGGTAATTTTTTATCAGGAACCACAGCAATTGTTCTCTTAGCTCTTTCGGGAATTTTTATTTTAACCAGCTTCATGAGTTTTTGTCCTTTGTATTTGCCTTTCGGTATTCATACTAATAAGATTGCGAAGTAAGCTAAATAACAAAACATATTGAAAACTGAAAACATTGAGATACTCAACTTAAGTTGTGGTGGTTGTGTCAATACGATCACTAAAAAATTAAAGTCGATAAAAGGTGTCGAAACAGTTGCAGTTGATCTTGAAACATCAATGGTTGACGTTCAACATTCTAATGGAGTCGTAAGAGAGCAACTGATTCAAGCACTTTCATCCATAGGTTATCCTGAATCTAAAGAATCCAACGGCCTTTTGACACAAATGAAAAGCTTAAAAAGCTGCATGATTGGAAAATTATCTAAAACAGAATAAATATGAACATGGAACAATTAATGAAAGAAAGACTGGGAACTGTTGGCGATTTAAGAACCCAGAAGGAATACATGGGAGGAAGCGTTGTTAATTCCATCAATAACCAATTGAATGAAATTTCAACTCAGGTGAATGAACTCAAAGAATTAAGTCACCCAATTGTACTTTGCAGTGCCTCAGGTGGCAGAAGTAGTATGGCCACTCAAATACTTACACAAGCTGCTACAGAATGCGTGAATGCAGGTTCTTGGATGGACGTGAATTATTACAAAAATCAAACGAATTAGAAATGCTGAAGGCACTTAAAAAATTATTGGGTTTTGGACCTGCGGTAAATTATTCCGACTTAATGAAGCAAGGCGCTGTTATACTCGACGTCCGTACCAAAGGAGAGTTTGCCAATGGGCATATCCCTGGTTCAATAAATATTTCAGTTGATACATTGGTCGGGAATCTAAATAAGTTAAAAGCTAAAGATAAACCTATCATCACTTGTTGTGCTAGTGGTATGCGAAGTGCCTCTGCAACGAGCATCCTTAAATCCAAAGCTTATACCAATGTACACAATGGTGGAGCTTGGAATGCTCTTCAACATAAAATCAAATAATCATGGAGCCACATTTTTATAATGTTGATGTTAGTTGGGTCGCTGATCGTAAAGGAAAAATATGTTCTCCAGAAATATCCAAAGAATCTGGTATTTGCATTGAGGTTGCTACACCTCCTGAATTTCCGGGAGGCATGTTGGGTATTTGGTCTCCTGAACACTTGTTCACAGCCGCAGTGAGCAGCTGCCTAATGACAACTTTTTTGGCGATTGCAGAAAATTCAAAATTGGATTTTGTATCATTTGGATGTCCATCTAAAGGCAAATTAGAGCAAATAGACGGAAAATATTTGATGACCGAGGTAGTATTAGAGCCAGTTATTGTTATAGCTGACGAAAAAGACATGTCCAAAGCAGAAAGAATTATTCACCGAGCAGAAGCTGCGTGTTTGATATCAAATTCTGTCAAAGCAAAAATCACTATGATACCAACAATTAAACTGGCATAAATGATCAACAGAATTAAAACAGGATGGACATTTACAAGAATTTTGTACCTTTCCATAGGCGTATTTGTTATGATACAATCTCTTACCGACCAAATGTGGGCAGGTGTGGCTTTTGGAGCCTATTTTGCATCAATGGGTTTATTCGCATTCGGTTGTGCCTCTGGTAATTGCCACGCAAATACTCCAGCCAATCAACAAAAAACTGAACTTAACACAATGGATTCTGATATTCAATATGAAGAAGTTAAATAAGTAAACATTATGTCAGCTACTTTCTCCGAAATAATAAATAGCGATACACCGACATTGGTAGATTTTTTTGCAGTTTGGTGTGGGCCTTGTAAAACCATGACACCCATATTACAAGAGCTCAAATCAAAAGTTGGTGACAAAGCAAAAATCCTAAAAATTGATGTAGACAAAAATCCTCAATTATCTGGAAACTATAAAATTCAAGGCGTTCCAACATTAATTCTCTTTAAAAACGGCGAAATAAAATGGCGGCAATCAGGTGTTGTGACTGCCAGTAGCCTGCAAAAAATCATTCAACAATACTCAAATTAGTATGTATAAAATTTTAACTATCGCCATCATTGGCCTATCTACTTTATTTAATTCTTGTGCTAATGGCCAATCCCAAGAGGTCAATACCAATCTGACGGCTTCTCAATTTGAACAAAAACTGAATGAACTTAAATCCGCTGTTTTAATTGATGTACGCACACTAGGTGAGTTTGCAGAAGGCCACCTATCCAGTGCTGCCAATTATGATTGGAATGGTCCAGATTTTGAAAAGCAAATTGAAGGTCTGGACAAAAGCAATCCTGTTATGGTTTATTGCCTTGCAGGGGGGAGGAGTTCCGCGGCAGCTAAGAAGATGCGATCTTTGGGCTTCAAAGAGGTTTACAATCTCGATGGGGGAATTGTAAAATGGAAAAATGCCAACTTGCCGGTAACTACGGATCCATCCAAGTAGTACTACATGCGGTTGCATCTAATATAGTTTTATATTTCATGAAATTTCTGTCCATACTATTTACTATTGGACTGAAGTATTGCATCGATTCTACTGTGATGTTTCTTCCAATAAATCAATTTCTTTCTTTATTTTATGATGATCAAGTCAGTATGGAATCCTATCTTTGCGCGCAATTTCAACAGCCCTCCATACTATGCCAAAGGATTCTTCCATCCGCTCCATTCTTATCATCGGTAGCGGACCTATCATTATAGGTCAAGCGTGTGAATTTGATTATTCAGGAAGTCAGGCTTCCCGTTCTCTTCGTGAGGAAGGAATAGAAGTAACGCTGATTAATAGCAATCCAGCTACCATAATGACCGATCCTGTCACAGCTGATAATATTTACCTACTGCCTTTAACGGTTGAGAGTATTATTCAAATTCTTGAAAAACATGATATTGATGCTGTTCTTCCAACTATGGGTGGTCAAACAGCTTTGAATCTGGCTATACAAGCTGATCAACAAGGTGTTTGGGAAAAATACAATGTCAAAATGATAGGCGTTGATATCGCGGCAATTGAGACTGCAGAGAATAGAGAAGAATTCCGAAAGCTGATGACACGAATAGGAATAGGTGTTGCACCTAGTTTTATCGCTAACTCATTTCTAGAAGGAAAAGAAGCTGGTCAAAAAATTGGATTCCCCTTGGTCATTCGCCCGTCCTACACTTTAGGCGGAACTGGAGGTGGAATTGTCATGTCGGAAGACAAATTTGACGAAGCACTCAAACGGGGACTTAATGCTTCTCCTACACACGAAGTTTTAGTTGAAAAAGCAGTTTTGGGTTGGAAGGAATTTGAACTTGAATTGCTCAGAGATAAAAATGACAACGTTGTAATTATATGTACAGTTGAAAATCTCGACCCAATGGGGGTTCATACTGGGGACAGTGTTACTGTGGCTCCGGCAATGACACTTTCTGATACTGCTTATCAGCAAATGAGGGATTACGGGATCAAGATGATGCGTTCATTAGGGAACTTTGCTGGTGGTTGTAATGTACAATTTGCCTTGCACCCTGATACGGAAGAAATAATTGCTGTGGAAATAAATCCACGTGTATCTCGCTCATCTGCATTAGCAAGTAAAGCTACCGGATATCCGATTGCCAAAATCGCAGCCAAATTGGCTATTGGATATACATTGGATGAATTGAGCAATCAGATAACTGGTAATACATCAGCCTTCTTTGAGCCTACACTAGATTATGTAATTGTAAAAATTCCGCGTTGGAATTTTGATAAATTTCCAGGATGCGATGAGACACTTGGACTGCAAATGAAAAGTGTTGGTGAAGTTATGGGAATTGGACGATGCTTCAATGAAGCGCTTCAGAAAGCCTGCCAAAGTTTGGAGAACAACAGCATTGGACTGGGATATTATGGAGACTTCGCTATCAAGCCGAGTGAAATGCTTGAACGACTGGATGTGCCCTTTTGGAATAGAATATTTTATATCAAAGAACTACTTGCAAGTGGTGTGCCAGTAAAGACCATACACAAGCAAACATATATTGACAATTGGTTTTTATATCAGATTCAGGAACTGGTGCAAATGGAGAAGTCCCTCGATGCACTCAAGAATGTTGAAGATATAACCGATGAACTATTAAAAGCCTGCAAACGACTTGGCTTCAGTGATGACCAAATAGCAACACGCTTTCACAACTGTTCGCCAGCTGATGTTTATGAATTACGCAAGCAACGCGGTGTCCGTAGAGTTTATAAAATGGTGGATACTTGTGCAGCAGAATTTGAAGCTAAGACTCCTTATTTTTATAGTACCTATGATGGTGAAAATGAATCCAAACCATCCGATAGAAAGAAAATCATCGTACTGGGTAGTGGGCCCAACAGAATAGGGCAGGGTATCGAATTTGATTATTGTTGTGTTCATGGTCTGTTGGCAATCAAAGAGGCGGGCTACGAAGCAATTATGGTCAACTGCAACCCGGAAACAGTTTCTACTGACTTTGATATTGCTGACAAACTTTATTTCGAGCCAGTATTTTGGGAGCACCTTGAGGACATCATAGATCATGAAATGCCAGATGGAATCATTGTTCAATTGGGTGGCCAAACTGCGTTGAAGCTCGCTGAAAAAATTCATAATAAAGGAATAAAAATTATCGGTACCAGCTTCGACAGCATGGACCTTGCGGAACACCGAGGAAGATTCTCTGATTTGTTGAAAGAATTGGAAATTCCTTATCCTGATTATGGAGTAGGAGTCGATGTTGATAGAGCGATTGAAGTAGCCAACGAAGTGGGTTATCCGGTGTTGGTAAGACCGTCCTATGTTTTGGGAGGTCAAGGCATGAAAATTGTAATCAATGATCAAGAATTGGAGCGTCAGGTTCTAAAGATATTCCGAACCATGCCAGACAACAAAGTCTTGATTGATCATTTTCTAGACAGAGCTAAGGAAGCAGAAATTGATGCCATTTGTGATGGAGAGCAAGTTTATATAATGGGAACTATGGAACACATTGAACCTGCTGGTATTCATTCTGGCGACAGTTCAGCAGTGCTACCTACATTCAGTTTGACGGATGATGAACTCAGTCAAATGAAAATGTATGCTGAAAAATTAGCCTTTGCACTGGATATCAAGGGATTGTTGAATATTCAATTTGCAATCAAAAATGGCAAGGTTTACGTAATTGAAGCAAATCCAAGAGGATCAAGAACCACTCCTTTTATAGCTAAAGCTTACGGTGTACCATTTTTGCAAGTAGCAACACATGTCATGTTGGGACGCAAATTGAGCGAATTCCAAATGAATCCCAAAATGGATGGATTTGCCATTAAGGTACCAGTATTTTCATTTGATAAGTTTCCAGGAGTTGACAAGAAATTAGGGCCCGAGATGAAATCAACTGGAGAAATGATCTATTTCATCAAAGACTTGAAGGATCCTTACTTTAGAGAATTGATGAACGAGCGAAGTATGTATTTGTACAATTAAAAAGAGCTTCTCTGCAATTACAGAAAAGCTCCTTACATTTTACCTTTCCTCTGCGGCTCAGCCAAACAGAGGATTAACCTACCTAGCAAGGCAAAGATAGACATAAATGTCATTTTGATAGTATCTCTTCCACTAAATATTTAACATTACTTTTAAAGCCTCTCAAACCCGAATGATTTCAACTGACAAACTGTAATTTGCTGTAACTTTGGCAAATGAAAGAAGGGTGGAATAGGCAAGATTCAATGAGGTTCATCAGAAAGCTGACTTTCAAAAAGCTTGTCAATGCATTTTTGGTTTACTCAAGTTACCAGCTAACCAAAATCCTTCGCAAACCGACTCAATGGGGGCAGCCGTTCACAATCAGTTTTGAACCGACTACCGCTTGCAATCTCAGATGTCCGGAATGTCCAAGCGGACTGCGTTCTTTTTCAAGAAAAACTGGAAACTTGAAAGAGGATTTCTTCCGTTCTACCATAGATGATATCGCAGATCAATTGTTGTATTTGATTTTCTATTTCCAAGGAGAACCCTACATCAATCCCAAATTTTTGGACATGGTCAAACATGCTCATGACAGAGGGATATATACAATTACCTCCACCAACGGACATTTTTTGGACGACGATGCTGCCAAAGCTACGATTGAAAGTGGCTTGGACAGAATTATTATTTCAATTGATGGGACTACACAAGAAGTATATGAGCAATACCGCAAAGAAGGGAAACTAGACTCAGTAATCGCTGGAACAAAAAGACTCGTTGCCTGGAAAAAGAAGCTCAACGTATCGCATCCCCACATCATCTTCCAATACCTTGTAGTCAAACCCAACGAACATCAAATACCCGAAGTTTATAAACTGGCTGAAGAACTAGGAGTTGATGAAGTAAGGTTAAAAACTGCCCAGGTTTACGATTATAAAAATGGAAACAAATTAATACCTGATAATGAATTTTATAGCAGGTACAAACTCAAAGCAGACGGAACCTATGGTTTGAAATATAAGATTACCAACAATTGCTGGAAGCTGTGGCACAGTTGCGTAATCACCTGGGATGGCATGGTGGTTCCTTGTTGTTTTGACAAAGATGCACAGCATGAAATGGGAAAACTGCAAACCCAATCACTTAAGGAGATATGGGCAAGTGATAGCTACCAAGATTTTCGCATGAAATTATTGGACGACAGAGCATCAATTGATATCTGTTCCAATTGCTCTGAAGGATGTAAGGTTTGGGAAGAAGTAGGCGCTTGACTGTAAGCTTTGAACCATAGATAAAACAGCTGAATTGTCTGAATTTAGCTATAAAAATGTAAAAGCAGCCTATGATTTTAGGCCAATCTTTCTGAATTGCAAATAGGAATTTTTGCAATTTAGTCAAGCAGAAAAACCAGTTATTTGATTTTCGTTGTCAAGATTTTTGGCTTTATTATCTACAAAATCCCTTTTTAGGCATCTTGCATAGTGTCAATATCGAACTATCTCAGCCAATTATTATTTCATCAATATAATTTCATGCATATTTGCTGCTTATAAAATTAGGAATGAAGAATAAGATGCTCATCATTGCCATCTGGGCAATTAATTTCACGGGTTCACATGCCCAAATATCCCAAGACTCAGTATTACAAATCATACGTAAACATGGCTTAAAAGAAAGTAAGGTGATGGATATCGCTTGGAATATCACCGATGGAAATGGACCTAGATTAACAGGATCACCCGGAATCAAGAAAGCCAGAACTTGGGCTCAATCTGAACTCAAATCCTGGGGCATGAACAATGTGCACGAAGAAGCTTGGGGCCCTTTCGGCAATGGTTGGGAATTGAAGAATTTCTCCATGAATTGTCGTGCACCTTATTATTTTCCGATTATAGCATATCCTAAGGCTTGGTGCCCAGCTGTCAAAGGAACCTTGACGGGCGAAGTTATCTATCTTGACGCCGGTACGGTTGAAGAATTGGCGAAGTACAAAGGTAAGTTGAAAGGAAAGTTTGTCCTTTTGGATACTGTAAGAGTTGTAGAGGAATGGTTCAAGCCTACAGGTAAGAGATTGGAAGACAAGGATTTATTGGAACTTGCACAAGCCGAGATGCCGTCAAGGAGTCGATCAGGGCGGTGGAATTGGAATCCTCCTGCTTTCAGCAAGGCTCTCTGGGAATTGATTTACGATGAAAAGCCCCTCGCAATATTAGAACGCAATTATAAAGGAGACTTGGGTACCGTGTTTATTTCAGGTGCACGGGCGCGTAAAGGCAACGCCCGGGATAAAAATGCAGAAGTGCTTCCTCAAGCAATATTAGGTGTTGAGCATTACAATCGATTGTTGCGCATGAGCTTGAAAGATGAGAAAGTAATCTTGGATATGAGTCTGGATGTTCAAATCAGCAACCCAGAAGGAATGGATGCCAATGTTATTGCCGATATCGAAGGTTCTGCAAAAAAGAACGAATTGGTAATGTTCGGTGCCCATTTTGACTCTTGGCATGCTGGCACAGGTGCAACGGATAATGGATGCGGCAGTTCCGTGATGATGGAGGCAGCCAGAATTCTTAAAGCTACTTTTAAGGAAGCAGGAATCACACCCAAAAGAACCCTCCGGATTGGATTGTGGTCTGGCGAAGAACAAGGATTATTGGGATCGGAGGCATATGCTGAACAGCATTTAGCAGATTACGATACTTTGGGTGCAGTAGAAAAACTAAAGCCAGAGGCATCTAAGGTTTCGGCGTATTATAATATGGACAATGGTACTGGTCGAATTCGAGGTATCTACCTGCAGGGAAATGCTGAGTGTGATGCAGTTTTTCGTCCTTGGTTTGGGAAGTTCAAAGATTTAGATGCCCATACCATTACTTTGTCTAACACAGGTGGTACGGATCATTTAACTTTCGTAAAATGTGGTATTCCAGGATTTCAATTCATTCAAGATGCTGTAAGTTACAGCACAAGAACCCACCACAGCAATATGGATAACTGGGATCATCTGGTGGCAGATGATTTGATGCAGGCCGCTACTATAGTTGCCTCATTGGTTTACCTAACTTCAGAAATGGACGAAATGCTACCTAGGGAGGAATTGAAGCTGGATTGAGTTTTGATTGGATACGTTGACGAGGTTTTCTTCATGAAATTATGGCACTAAGTGCCTTTGGCTTATCTTTACAATATGTATTTTTTGTTGATAAGTTTGGTCATTGGAGTATTCATTGCAATGTTGTTTTTGAATGTATATTTCAGAGTAAAAGTGCTAAAAGTGTACAAGGAATTGGTGCGAAATCGTGTGGAATTTCATGCCAAACATGTGTTTAATAGTCAGAAAATGGAACTTGAAATCATACCCAAGTATCCTGAACAAGCTGATAATATTAGAAGCTTTTCACGGCACATGAAATATTCAATCAATATGGCCTCGGTACTTATTGTTTTGATCACCTTATTTGGAGGAATTTTAATGTATTTTCGTTAACAGCTAACAAACTTTCTTTTTTCTGATCCATGAATGGCAATAATATGAACAATGTAAACTTTAATATACTTAATGCGTGTTCTTAAAATAGCTGTAATCGGTGCTGGCCATTTGGGCAGAATCCACATCAAATGTATTGGTGAAGTTCCAAATCTGGACTTGGTTGGCTTCTATGATCCTGACCAGGAACGTGGGCGCATTATAGAGGAAGAATTTAACGTAAAGTATTATTCGAATTTCGAAGAGCTGTTGGCATTGTGTGAGGCGGTGGATATCGTTACTCCAACTATTTATCATCATGCAATGGCATTGAAATGCCTGAATGCTGGTAAGCATGTTTTTATTGAAAAACCCATTGCTGCCAACGTGTCCGAAGCAGAGGAGATTGTTCAATTGGGTATAGAGAAAAATTTGTTAATTCAAGTGGGCCATGTGGAGCGATTCAACCCAGCATTTCAAGCCATTAACAACACGCCACTCAATCCCATGTTTATTGAAGCGCACCGACTTGCCACCTTCAATCCACGCGGAACCGATGTGTCAGTAGTTTTGGACTTGATGATTCATGATTTGGATTTGGTGCTCGCCATGGTGAATTCTCCCATCTCTAATGTATATGCAACAGGTGTCTCATTGATTAGCAAAACATCGGATATCAGCAATGTCAGGTTGGAATTTGAAAATGGAGCCGTTGCCAATCTTACCGCAAGCCGATTGTCAATCAACCCAATGCGCAAATTGCGACTCTTCCAAACGGATGCATACATCTCGATGGATTTTTTAGATAAAAAAGCACAAATAGTCCGTTTGTATGAATCAGAGCCTGAGGGCCGTTCGGGCCAATTGATGGAATTTGATACTCAAATCGGTAAACGATTTCTTGAAATAGAAATGCCAGAATCGCCTGAAGTAAATGCCATACGGGATGAACTTGCGGCATTTGTCAACAGTATTATTAACAACGAACCTTCCAAGGTTAGTGGGCAAGATGGTTTAAACGCCTTGCGCCTTGCTTATCAAATAATGGATGCAATCGACCAACATCATGAAAAGACAAAACTATTCAATTAGTGTATTAGTGTTCACTGCAGGCTTACTTATGTTGGGCGCTTGTGATAAAGCGGACCCAATAGCATCGTACGTGTACGTACCAAAGATGGAATTTGCAGCTGGCTCAGGTCAGGGAAGTTCATTACAGGATTTTCCCATTATTTATGCCTATGCCAACGGAAAACTCTTGGGCTTGTATCCTGTACCAGGGCTTATACCAATAATTGCATCTGGAAGTACCGACATGGTGTTTTTTCCAGGTATTTTTCGCTTTGGCATCAAGAGCTTGCCAGATATTTACCCTGCAGCTTTGAGAATTGATAAACTCATAGATCTTCAACCAACGGAAGTTGACACTTTCACTCCTGTATTTACTTATGATCCTAAGGTGAATGTGTTGTTGACGGAAGATTTTGAATCCAATGGATCCGTTTTTTCAAATACTATACAAGGCACTCCTTTATCTTTAAGCGCGGAGTCAGTATTCGAAGGGTCAAAAGCTGGGCTATTGTTTGCAGATACTTTGAAGCCAGTTACCGAGGTATCCAGTATTCCGTTATCAGGAATTCCTGATGACAACTCACGCAGGGTTTATATTGAAATGAATTATAAGACTGAAACTCCTATGGCGGTAGGTTTGAGGGGGTTTAATAACAACAGCAGTTTGTCCGAGACTTATTACATTGTAGTCTTGAACCCCACTGATACTTGGAAAAAAGCCTATATTGATGTTACTACGGAAATAGTGACTTTAAAATATGATAATTATCAGATTTTGCTTCAAACCGGACTTGCATTTACAGCCAATGGATATGAAAAGCTCCAAGCCAAAACTTTTGTAGATAATATTAAGCTGTTGTATTGATGCAATTAAAACAGAGGCGGAAGGCGGTTTTTGGATATATTGCTATGGATTTTATGGCAGCAATGCTCGCATGGGGAGTGTTTTTTATTCTCCGTCAGTCTTGGGTATCTGTTGCAGATGATTATTTATGGTGGAATGACTTAAAATTCAGATTGGGAGTAGTTATTGTGCCAGTTTGTTGGGTTGGATTTTATTACTTATTTGATCGTTATAGGGATCTGTATCGCCTTAGTAGATTGTATGTTTTTTGGAGAACCCTTTTACTAAGTGTAATAGGAGTTATCGTTATATTCTTTGCCTTTCTTTTGGATGATCAGGTTGAAAACTATAAGGTTTACTACAATTCTATTTTTATTTTATTGAGTCTTCATTTTGGGTTGACGGTGACTTTCAGGATGATTATCTTGACTCGGGCCAGTCGTAGGCTCAAAGCTGGATTGGTTTATTACAACACTTTGATCATTGGTGGCAATCAGAATGCGGTTGATTTATTTCATGAAATATCCGCTCGCAAAAATGGTTTGGGAAATAAGTTTTTAGGCTTTATAGATACCAATGGGCAAACGGGACATCAATTGGATTCCTATTTGCCGGTATTGGGTAAAGTTGAGGACTTAGGCAAGGTGATCAGTGAACTTCAAATTGAAGAAGTAATTATTGCTATAGAAACTTCCGAACATGGTCAATTGAAGAAAATCTTGGATTCGTTATTTGATTTTGAAGACCAGGTTTTGGTGAAAATCATACCTGATATGTATGATATTATGCTAGGGTCTGTTAAAATGAACCATGTCTTTGGAGCGATTTTGATTGAAATACGCCGTGAATTGATGCCTACTTGGCAGAAGATTATAAAGCGTGTATGTGATTTATTCCTCAGTATTACAGGGCTGCTTCTGTTATTTCCATTGTGGATGTATATCATTATTCACATGAAATTGACTACCAATGGCCCAATTTTTTATCTTCAGGAAAGAATCGGATTAAATGGTAAACCATTCAAAATCATTAAGTTCAGATCAATGAACCAAAATGCCGAACAGGATGGTCCCCAATTGAGTCAGGAAGGCGACTTGCGCTGCACCCCTATTGGTGCTTTCATGCGCAAGTATCGAATTGATGAAATTCCCAATTTTATCAACGTCATTCTCGGTGATATGTCGCTAGTAGGTCCACGTCCGGAAAGAAAGCATTATATTGACCTCATATTGATTGAAGCCCCGCACTACCGACATTTGCTAAAGGTAAGGCCGGGCATAACAAGTTGGGGGCAAGTTAAATATGGCTATGCAGCCAATGTTCCAGAAATGCTCCAGCGTTTGAATTTTGATATTTTGTATATCGAGAATATGTCCCTAGCGCTGGATTTTAAGATACTTTTCTACACAGTGTTGGTTATCTTAGGGGGCAAAGGAAAGTAGACGGTCTATTTATCAAAATTATATTTCAAGTTGATCATGCTCCAGCTTTCCGAATAGATTTTTGTGAAAAGGAATCAATCGGTAAAGTCACAGCTTCAATCGAGTTAACTCGGACAAATTCTTGGAATATCCAAAAATTTCGTTAATTCAGCGTCTAAGGTTGATTTTGGGTTAAAATAAAAGATTTCATTATTCCATTGTCTAAGAATTGAGACTCAATTTTTGGACTTAAACTGACTCATCCTAAAAGCTTAAGAACTCAAT
>Ga0105046_10001230_pt1 | contig 39042 bp, 30 predicted proteins | sample MAT03_FD_78385 | JGI IMG/M metagenome (GOLD analysis project Ga0105046, IMG submission 78385) | Freshwater microbial communities from Lake Fryxell liftoff mats and glacier meltwater in Antarctica - MAT-03 (megahit assembly) | ecosystem: Environmental > Aquatic > Freshwater > Ice > Liftoff... | reverse complement strand
AACATATCCATCGCGGGCATGAACGTCGCATCCTTGATTTTTTGCATATCCTCTGCGGGCGCATAGACCGAAAGCCGCGCTTCTTCATCAGACATCTTCGCAGCTTTAATCTCCGCGCTGCCGCAGGCGGCTTTGATCAGGTCTGTCATTTTTTGAATGGCATCATCAATCGACATAATAGGCTCCCAATTTAAGTATAAAAAAATTATATACCATCTTCACAGCGCTTCGACATACTGAAATGCAAATCATCAGGAAAAAGGTACTACCCGTTCCTCATCTTCGCAACCGTCACACCCTCGCCGCCTTCCGTGCTTCCGCCTTCCTCAAACGCATTCACATACTCATGCCCGCGCAAGGCATCACGCACCGCCTGTCTTAACTTGCCCGTCCCTTTGCCGTGAATGATTCGCACAAAAGGCAAACCCGAAAGAAACGCCTGCTCCAAATACCGTTCCATTTTATCCAGCGCATCATCCGCCATCAACCCGCGCAGATCCACTTCCATACCGGGGGAGCTCTTGACGTTTAACGTTAAACGTTCAACGTTCGACACTTGATCTTTGACTTTTGACTCGACTTCACCTTTGGGTTTTCGAATCAAATCGGATAACCTCGCCCGTACACGCAGCGTCCCAATTTGGACTTCCGCATCCGACTCACCCAAAGCGGTTACCAATCCCTCAGCATTCAACGTGCTGACAGTGACCCGCTCGCCCAAGCGAATTGACGATTGACGATTGACGATTGACGACTGTTCTTCGACCTTTGACATTCGACGTTCAACAGGTCTTTCCACTTTCTCTTCCATCTTATCCATCTTTTCTTCAATGGCTTTGATGGCCTGCAAAGGCTGACTGGCTTTCTTAAGTTGAGACTTCAACGAATCAATATTGCTTTTCATCACCGCCACTTCCAGTTCACCTTCAGCGCGGGCTTTGGCTAATGTATCGCGGCGTTCATCTTCAATTTTTTCGAGTCGCTTTTCAAGTTCGCGGGTCTGCGCTTCCAGTTTATCGCGCGCTTTCTCCAGCTTCTCACGCTCGCGCGATGTGCGGTTGCGTTCCTTGCGGATATCATCCAGCAATTTATCAGCCCGCAGATCCAGCGGATTAATTTCTGCTCTGGCCGAGTCAATAATGGATTGCGGAAGGCCGAGTTTTTGCGCGATCAATAAAGCGTTGGATCTGCCCGGGAGTCCGAGAGTCAGTTTATAAGTCGGGCGCAGCGTTTTTATGTCAAATTCAAGAGACGCATTGACCACGCCCTCTGTGCCATGCGCGAACGTTTTGAGCTCAGGATAATGCGTGGCGACCAAAGTCATCGCGCCTGATTCAAGCAAGTGACTGAGAATCGCGCGCGCGATGGCAGCGCCCTCCTGCGGGTCGGTGCCAGAGCCAAGCTCATCGAAGATGACCAGCGAGCGGCTATCTATTTTTTTCAGGATACGAATGATATTCGTAATGTGTCCGCTGAATGTGGAAAGTGATTGCTCAATGGATTGTTCATCGCCGATATCAGCCCAGACCGAATGGAAGAACGGCAGTTCCGATCCGCTTTGGGCGGGGATATGAAGTCCGCTTTGCGCCATGACCACCAGCAAACCAACTGTTTTTAGCGAAACGGTTTTGCCGCCCGTGTTGGGGCCGGTAATGACAATGGCACGCGTGCCGGGCGCGGGGTCCACATCAATGGGCATAACATGAGTTGGGTCTATGAGCGGGTGGCGGGCGTGAAGAAGTTTCAGGTCGAAGGTCGAAGGTCGAAGGTCTTTTGACTTTTGACTTTCGGCTTTCGACAAATCTTGAAGCATCGGCTCACTCGCGTGCAATTCTTCGGCATATTTTGCTTTTGCAAATGCAAGATCGAGAACTGCGAGATTTTCCACGCCGTATTTCAATTCAGTTACATGTTCACCGACTTGCGCCGAGATTTCCGCCAGGATGCGCCGTTCTTCATCGCGTTGGGAAAGCTGTAATTCGCGGATCTGATTATTGGCTTCCACAACCGGCAGCGGCTCTACAAATAAAGTCGCGCCGCTCGAAGACTGGTCGTGGATAATGGATTTTATTTTGCCTTTGAATTCTGCACGCAAGGGAATCACATATCGCCCGTCGCGCTGGGTAACGATTGGTTCCTGTAACATTGCAACCGTTTTTGAATCGGTTACATATTTCTGCAGGCGGCTCATCAAACGATCCTGCGCGATGCGCAAACTACGGCGAATCTCTCCAAGTTTGAGGGAGGCTGAATCTAAAATCTCGCCGCGGTCTGAGAGGATGCGTGAAATCGAATCAACAAGTCCGTAGGTATCAGGCAAACCAAGCGCAACCTGCGTCAGGCGCGGATATTCATCTGTTCGTTTTTCAAAGGCTTTCTTGAGTTCACGACACGAGATCAATGTGGATTTAATATCAAGCAGTGCGTGCGGATCCAGCACACCGCCGCGCGCGGCAAGGTCTGCCTGCGGGCGGATGTCATGCGCGGCGCCGATGCCTGTGCTTTGCATCGAAAGCAATGCACGGGCTTCGCTGGTTTCTGCAATGTGTGCGATAGCCAGCTCGTAGGAGGAAGTGGGTTCGAGCGCGCGCGCCAGATCCATCGAAGCGGAGAAATCACAAAAGCCTGCCAGCCGTTCGAGTATCTTTGGGTAATCGAGAACGTTGAGTGTCTTACTGTCCATAATGGAGGATTATACTTCTTGAAATGATGAATGCAGAATGACGAATGGAGAATAGGATGAGACTCAAAAATAAAACAGCGATTATTACCGGTGCCACAAGCGGAATTGGAAAAGCTACCGCGCTTCTTTTTGCGGACGAGGGGGCTGATCTGGTCTTAACGGGCAGACGCTCCAGGTTGGGAAAACTCCTCGAAACAGAATGCAGGCAAAAGGGCGGAAGATGCGTTTTTGTGGAGGCCGATCATACGAAGCTGGAAGACTGTCAAAGAGTAGTGGATGCCGCGCTTAAGGAATTTAATCAAATTGATATTTTGTTTAATAACGCGGGCATTGTTACCCAGGGGACAGCAGAGACTACGCCCGAAGATGTCTGGCTTGATACGCTGAATATTAACGTGACGGCGGTCTGGCATATGTGCAAACTGGTAATTCCGCACATGAAAAAACAGGGCAGAGGCGTGATCGTCAACAATGGATCAGATTGGTCGGTGGTGGCGGGGAAGAATGCCTTTCCGTATATTATGAGCAAAGGCGCGGTGGGCATGATGACGAAGGCCATGGCGTTGGATTATGCGCGCGAGGGAATCCGCGTGAATGCGGTTTGCCCGGGCGATACGTTTGTGGAGCGCTGGATCGAGAAGGGATATTTCGAAGGCTCTGATCCTGTGACAGTTGAGGAAGCGATCAAAACATCAAGTGAATATATTCCAATGGGACGTTTTGGGAAGCCTGAAGAAATTGCAAAGGCGGTTTTATTTTTGGCTTCGGATGATTCAACTTTTGTGACGGGTCATTTGCTGTTGGTGGATGGCGGCAATACGGCGCAGTGATCTTGTGAGTAATAGTCATAATCATCAAAAACGAGAGGTCATCTTGGAAGACAAACATCAAGTTATTAATGTTGATTCGAAAGTAAAACGAAATTTCTCATTCGCTGAAATTCTCGCTTTTGTGCTCATCAGCGGGCAAATTGCGTTGTATTCTTTTATGTGGTTCCGTTTGATAAGTGATCCATCTTTGAAAACAATGGATTTCATCAGCTTTTACGGAACTGGTCGTTTGATTCGAACTGGTGAATACAAACTAATCTACAACTCTGAAGCAGAAGCGGCCAGCCAACAACAGATTGTTGGCTCCACTTATCAACAACCTTTAATATTTAATCACCCGCCGTATGTGACACCGCTATTGGGATTAATTGCCAGTGATAATTATGTTCTCGCATATATATACTGGACTATTGCAGGTTTACTCATCGTATCCGCATGTGTGGAATTAACCCGTCGTCATCTGCGGCATTCAGGATGGAGCATACGTTTTGCATGGCTTGGCGCGGTGGGGTGCGTAGTCTATTTTCCGATTTTCATTAGCCTGCTTAGCGGACAAGATACGGTCTACACCTTGCTTGGGCTGTTGCTATGGATGTTCGCTTTATTGAAGGGGAGAGAAATATTTGCTGGATTAGGATTGGCCTTTGCTACACTATCCCCCACCATTGCAGGAGCACTGGCTTTGCCGCTCATGGCCTCCCGCCGCCAAGCCAGTCTATGGTTTATTGTCGGGATGTTTGGTCTGGCTATTTATGGTTTTTTGCTTGTAGGGACTCAGGGGATCACGGATTTTCTTTTCTTGCTAAGGACCAGTTCACAAGGTCGTTATTACGGAATCAACTGGGCTGTAATGTATAACCTGCTTGGGTTATTGATACGTATTCTTCCGAGCCCAAACATCGATACAGTTCGTTCCATTTCATGGATAGCAACAGCCATGTCCATATTGGCCATGTGCATTTTTTGGTGGAACAAACAAGAGCAGCTGACTGTTAAGCATATCGGTATTGCAGTTGTGCTTGGCACCTTCACTTCACCACACTTACATTTACATGGATTAAGTTATCTGCTTCTTCCTCTCCTGGGCATTATTACAACATTACATGCTCGAGGAAACAAGGCGATTGCTCTGATTCTTATCCCTGTCATTTCAACGGTTCTTATCTTTGTGCTGTTGCTTTTACCCGCCTGGAATTATGCCGCATACTACCTGCTCATGCTAACCTTACTTTTTGGCTTTGCTTTCCTCAAGCCGCTGGCAGCACCAAACGTTTAAGCAAATCATCCTTTTTATAACGGGTCATTTGCTGTTGGTGGATGGCGGCAATACGGCGCAGTGAGTTGCCACGTGATGGACCGCCAACAGCCGACCACAGACCACTGTTTGCCGTCCGCGGTCGGCCGTCAGTTCATAAAAGCAGACTGAAGTCTGCGCTCCATTATTCATTCTCTGTAAATAAAGGTAATGTACGCGAAACAGCCGACTGCATCGCTTCAGCAACAGTGGTCGCTCCATAAAAGGCGCGCTGTAATTCTTCGTCGCAAATTTCTTCGATCTCTGCCCAATTGGCATACTGCGGCAGGCGCAGCATGTAGGGAATCACATCCAGAAATACACGGCTGTGTGCGGGTTTTGCTTGCGGGTCAAGAAAGGCATCAGACTCAGCCACTTGAATCAACGAAGGCACGGTGCGCCCGGTTTTCGCAATGATCGTCTGACCCGCTGCCGAATTGGCAAATTCAATAAATGCCCACGCCTCATCTTTATGCGTACTCGCGGCGGTTAGGCAATACGCATCAGAATGCAAAATGGTAAATTTGTCGCCGCCAGCCGGCAAAGGCGCAACATCCCAATCGAAGGCGGTACTCTCGCGCAAGGTTGGCACCAGGCGGCGGCTATTAAAATACATGGCCGTGCGCCCATTCAAAAAGCGGCTTTCACTGCTCTCCGCTTTTTCTCCAACCGCATCCGGCACAATGTGATACTTCACCTGCCAATCTACAAACCATTGAACCGCACTCATATCAAGCGGCTTGTTGAGCGTCAGAATATTGCCCTCACTTAATTTTCCGCCACTTTGCCAGATAAAAGGCGCCACGCGAATAAACTCCGGCTCCACACCCACGCCATATTGATCGACACTTCCATCTTGATCTGTATCCAATGTCAACGCTTGGGCCGCGGATATAAAATCATCCCATGTCCAGGTTTCATCAGGATACGCAACGCCCGCCGCATCAAACAAATCCTTGTTGTAATATGTCACCAGGCTGGAAATATTTTGTGGAATACACACCAACTGATCCTTGAGCGAAAAAGCCCGCATCGGCAGCGCGTAAAAGTCATCATATTTAATTTCACTTGATTTTTCAAGATAAGGCCCCAGCGGCTCAAACGCATTCTTAAGAGCCAACCCGCTAAAACGCCGATAATTGATCAGCACCACATCAGCCGGCGCGCCGCCAGCCAGATCAGCCGCCAACCGTTTACGATAATCACTCTGGCTCGGAATGTGGATCAACTCAATGGCAACATCTGAATTCTGTTTTCGAAACGCATCCACAAGTTCCTGATAAGCCTTCAACTCGGCAGGCTCACCGAACACCATAAATGAAACTGCCTCAGCCGTTTTGCCTTTTCCGCACGCGTTTATAAAAAGAAGCATCACCAATAAAACAAAACTACCGAATCGATTACGCACAGTACGTCTCCTGTTTTTGAAACTATCCACGCCAGTTATGGATGGAAGTAGACACCGCATCCGACTTAACGGTCAACTGGGGACTATCCAATTTATTTTTTCGCAGCTTTGAGAGTCAACTTCCAAAAGCCGCTATTTGACATCTACCGTGAAAACATAATTAATGGGCGAAGCGGGTGGGCATGGCTGCGGCCCATCACAGGCCGGCGCCTGCATCGTCAACCGTATATCGGCCTGCCCAATTTTAACTGCACGAAAAAACCAACCATGCGGGCCGGGTTCACGCATATTTTCCTGAGGCGTCAGAGGCTCAAAGATTGATGAATAATCCACCTTCCAGCGCAGCGAATCCATTGGGACAGATATTGCGAATACATCTCCAACTGAAACCGTCACGAGTTTTCCACGTTGTTTCAGCGGGTCGATCACCAGGCTGGGAATTGGCATAGTTGGCATGACCAGAGTCTCCTTCACAACCGTACTGCTCGGAGCAACCGTCGCGTTAAGTGTTGGAGTACTTAACGTCTGCTGCGCAGTACACGACTGGCAGAAAAATATCGCAATTAATGAAAACAATATGAGTTGACGCATGGTTAAAATCCTTATACCAGTTATGAATATTTTTTTGACACAAATTCATGGACCACAAACGGCAGTCGGCGGTCAGTATTTATATAGTAAAGAAGTCATTAATAACTCACCTTACGCAAAAAAAAATACTGACCCTGAAAGGGTCAAATGATTATAGTTTAAGAGGCGATTAATACCCAACCCCACAGGGGTGTCATAGGCTGTAAAATCCCTGCCATCTGTTTCGACACGGTGAGCGAGAGACGAACCGTCAACACACCGCCTTCGAGATTTTGTTCTCTTGTCACTATTTTCTAAAATCCTTTCACCCCTTCGGGGTTGAACCGCGTAAGGTGAGTTAATAAATCTGAGCATATTTATCAAAATTTCTTGAGTATCTGCGTCAGATCTGGCAGACTGACAGCCGGGTATTGCTGGGAAGATAATACCGTTAATTGTTTGGCATCTGCGTTCAAACTGATAAATGGCAAACCCGGCCTGGAGGGAAATGACAACATCAACAGGCTGACCTGGTCGAGCGATATCTGCGAAGAATCCACTACAACAATATCAGGCTGGGAATTTTTCAGTTTCACTTCGCTGTTCTGAGTCTGAATCTCAACAACCCGTAACTCCAGATCGGCGCGCAAGGTCTCGGCGATACCGCTCAAAAAAATAGAATCCCCATAGACAATCACACGTTTTGGATGCAGCATAAAAAGGGACTCCCAAGTCTGTAGTGTTTTGAGATCAGGTCAGACAGCGAAAAACAGCAGTTAAGTGTACATTTATTGTAGAGTATGGGCTGGGATTTTAAAGTACAGTCTGGGTACAGTCTGGGTACAGTCTATGTTTGGGGGGCGTTTCCTGCTTATGGAAGGATTGATATTGGAAAATTCAGCCGTAAAAAATGGGAGAAAACGTGCATAAGCGCCAAATCAAACAGAAGCCGCGCCAACCTTTTGGCCTGCATAGCTTCTGTTTCAAGTTTTCTTCTATATGTATTGTATGTAAATCGTTGAATCGCCTAGCAATTATGGCAGCATTACCAACTCGGCGTTTACAAATCCTTTTTTGCCATCCTTGGTTTGTACATTCAGCCATTTGCCAGCTTTTCCAATTTTAGGTCTGGCTTTGCTGGCGTCTTCGATCACGATCAATTGCGCGCGCGCTTTTTCAGTGGCGGCAACATGCGCTTTGACAGAAGTTGTTTCATAAATTTTCACGCCGAATTTCCCGACACGCGCTCGAACCATAACGACCAGTTGATTGGGTGTCGTCACGGTTGTGGTTATAACTTCTGTGGCGGTCGTATCCACTTCAACCTCACGAGGGGTATCTACTTGAACTTTTTCCAGATACCAGGCGGCGGCAAAGCCTTCGTGACCTTTGTCATCACGCACACGCACCCATTGATTCACTGCTCCGATTTTTGATACGCCATCTGCTTCAACGATGGTCAACAATGAACCTGCGGGAACGGAGACAATAATATTACTTGTACTGGAGGTGTTAATACTCGAGCGGATGTTCAGCCCCCAACTGACATCTGCTTTGACTCGGGCAGAGAGACTGCCGCTCGAAACCGTATCAGTTGTCGATTGAGTCTGATCCGTGCCTGTCGTCGAGGAAGTGTCTACTTGAGAGATTCCGCCGCTGGCGTTAAATGATTCATAGATGATGACATGCATAATCGAACGCCGCAGCGGGTTGCCCTGACTATAGCGCGGCATGAGATATGTTTTTTTATGCATGTCTGTTTGGTAGGGCCACGGATCGAGCATTAAATAATCGCTGCCTTCTTTTGCATATAACACGACCCAGTGTGTGGAAAGCCCGGGTGCAGACGCGCTATCGACCATTACGATGACTGGCTGACCTGCCGCGATGGAGGCATCGATCTGCGCGAGCGGGGCGTCGCTATTGACGCAGGAGATAGTGCTTTTGAGATTGACCTGGGGATAAATTTGACTGACGCTGCCCCAGCGAATGCCCGCGCTGGCAAAGCCATTTACATCCTTTAATTTTTGATTGAGAGTTTTGGGGGTTTCGATATAGCCATGTCCGCTGAGGAGCATGGCCACGCTGGTTAGCGCGCAGCCGACATAACCAATGGTATCGCGCGGGTCGCCGAAGCCGAGAATTTCTGGTTTCCATTTCGGGTCTTGCTGGGAGTAGTACACAAGCTGGAATGTCATGGGGCACCTCTCTCTTATGAATGAAATAGACAATAGGATTATACACGCGGATGTAATCCCGAAATTCTTTACTGTGCAAATACCATTCTCAAGTTAATCAAAAAAATATACACGCGTACAATTCTTTTCTCTAGCGTACATCTTCAAAAAATAACACTGTTTTCTAAATGGAGCGCAGACCACCATCGGCTGTCTGCGCTCCATTAGGTGAACAACTTAGTTTGTACGGTAGAAAGTAATTCTTTATGCAAAACAGGCCGCAAAAATTGCGGCCTGTTTTGCATATTCTACTTTTCGGCCTTATCCAAATCTTTGCCGATGTCACGTTGGAAATCCCACGTCAGGTAATCGAGATTGGAAGGAAGTGACAACTCTACTGTATATAAATACTGCAATTCTATTTTTATTTTGCGCGGACGGCATTCCAGTAAATGTCCGCCGCTGGCATGGTCTTCGGTGATGAAATGCAAGTGTACGCCGGGTACGCTTAAGGATGACATGAATGCGGGTGTATAAAACCCGACCATGGTGCCTGTGACATTGCTGAATTCAAAGGTGGGTTGTTCCTTCGCCACTTCCACCAGTGGGCGGTAATTTTCCTGCTTGGGCACGGAGCGTGTTTTTACATATTCAAATTCACCGTCAATGCGAAAGGCGTAGAACAAATTGGGCGAAGGCATGAGTTCCTTCATCCAATTCAGAAATTCTGTATAGGATAATTCCTGTTCCAACTCTTCTGCGCTGGATGGTTGAAAGGAGGTAACGCAGGCGAACGGTGTGCAGGTTTCTTCATCTGTAATCTGACTCGCCTTTCCGTCAGAACCTATGCGATAGATCAACCCATCAAACATCATCATTTCACCATCAAGATCATTAAAAGTACCGAGTCCAAAATCGCCGTGTTTCTTGATCTCGGAAAATGGAATATTCTGTTCGTAAATTCCTTCGACCAGCGCGTTGACAGGCGCGCACAGATAAATTTTATTATCGGCTTTTCTTTTTCTGATTCTGCGTAAAGTTGTCCGTTCCATTTTCGCCTCTTTTAATGATACCCAGTACCTACCCGATCTTCGGTGTATCCCCAATAATTTCCCAGCCGCGCTGTAAAGCAATGACCTTCAACTTTGCATCTGGATAGACAGCCACAGCATGATCGGCATGTTCAAGCAAAGGCACATCCAAAATCGTATCCCCGTAGGCAACATCCACACGATCAACGCCGAGTCGGCTCAAGACCTGCTCGATCTTCTTTTCATTTGCCATCAACTCACCGACCAGTTTCACACGTCCGTTTACAATTTGAATCGGTGTGCCGATGGTATGCGCGCCGATACGCCTTGCGAACGGTTCAATAAATGGCTCGACCACACTGCTGGCAATGTAAACCTGCGCGCCCTGTTCACGATGTTTGATCAGCCGCGCAACCACATCCTCACGGCGTTTCTCCCAAAAATTATGTTCCACGACCCATTCTGAAGCATGGCTTAATACTTCAGGGTTGGCATCTTTGATATAAGCCAGACTATCCACCATTAATTTTTGTCCCCAGGCCTGCCAGTCTATTAATCCATTTTTTGCGAGCATATACGAAGGCATGATGGCTGCCATATAAAGATTCGCACGGAATGTACTCTGGTTATGTTTTACCCAATCCACCAGCCCTAAAAACGGCGAACCAGTGGTCAACGTGCCCATTAGATCTGATGCAACAATCATGCCATTCCTCTTTTTCTATAATGCCCACGCTCACAAATTACACTTTTTCAAAGACGGGAAAGCGTAATTTATGAGCGCCCTGGATATAAATTAAATTTACGATTCGGGGAGCCTAACACCATAAACGGCCTGTTGGAACCAACAGGCCGTTTATGGTAACTTTAATATTCACTGCTGTACGGCTTTACACCCTGCTCAAACTGCTATTAATCTTGCTAAATACGTTACCGATCATGGGTCCCATAATCAAGAGCGCAGCGATGACAACAATGGCAACTAAAACAAGAATTAACGCATACTCAACAAGACCCTGGCCCTTCTCTTTTGGAGAAAATAACATGTGCAAATACCTCCTTTCTAAAAAAATGAAATGCACTTTATTATAATGAAGAATCGCTAAAAACGGGCTAACAATTCGGTAAACTCGCATGCCCGCCCACAGAGGATTTCCTGATACACTTTAGAAAGAGTTCAAACTGATACGTTACTTCATATTCACATTTATACTGTGGGACATAATTCTACAATGCCTGTTTTACATAAAAAGCCCAAACCACGCCCATTCTCGGTTTCCTATCACACCCAGTTGATATTTATGCTGGCACCCTACCTATTGGGCGCGGCATTATTGGTGGGAGTGCCGGCCCTGCTTTCACTGGCGCTGGCCTTTATACGCTACGATGGCATGTCACCTGCCGTTTGGGTCGGCTGGTTTAATTTCCGCACTGTATTGGCCAACCCGGTAGATTTGCTCTTCCCCATCTCTTTATACAACACACTTTACTTTATTATCCTGGCCGTACCCATTCGCATATTGGGAGCATTGGCGCTCGCAATATGGCTCAGCCGCCAGACCCGCGGAGTGGGGTTGTATCGTGCCGCCGTATATTTACCAACTATCATTCCCGATGTAGCCTACGCCCTGATCTGGTTATGGATCTTCAATCCGCTATACGGCCCGCTTAATTTAATTCTCGGAGCCATCGGGCTTCCCACGCCCGGCTGGCTGGCAGATGCGCGCTTTGCCAAACTTGTTTTTATTGTTATGGCAGCCTTCCAGATCGGCGAAGGCTTCGTTGTTTTACTGGCAGGCTTACAGAATATTCCATCTGAATACTACGCTGCTGCCGCCGTGGATGGAGGCAGTATCTGGCAGCAATTTCGGTATATTACCCTGCCTCTGCTGGCTCCCTGGCTTTTATTGCTCACCCTGCGCGACATTATTCTGAGCAGCCAAAATATATTCACCGCCAACTTCATCATGACCAATGGTGATCCCTATTACTCCACACTCTTTCTGCCCTTGCTGATCTACGAAGAAGCCTTCGACCGTATGCACTTCGGGCCGGCCTCCGCGATGACCGTTCTATTAAGCCTCGCCACAGCCGCATTGATCGGGTTTGTCATCTCTATTGTTGGAAATTGGGGAGAAGCCGATGCCGACTAAACAATCCCCCACGCAACGAAAAATGATTTGGGGGAAACGTGCCCGCGCCATAGGATTTCACATCGTCTCAATTTTGATCTCCGCCTTATTTGTTCTGCCGTTGATTTGGATGTTTGCCGCTTCGCTTCGTCAACCGGGCCTGCCTCCGCCTCGAACAGTGGAGTGGCTGCCCAATCCTTTGGCTTGGTCAAACTATGCGCGTGTATTTCAACTTCTTCCACTCGGGCGTTATATTCTCAACTCACTGCTGGTGGCCGGGCTGGCAATTCCTATTACTCTGGTAACCGCATCGCTGGCAGGCTTTGCAATGGCACAATTAAGCCGCCGCACACAAAGCCGTCTCATCAGTCTGTCTGTGATTCTGCTCATCATCCCCGCCACCGCCGTCTGGCTGGCGCGTTTTATCCTCTTCCGCGAATTGGGATTATTCAACACCTACGCTGCTTTAATTGCGCCCAGTATCATGGGATCCAGCCCATTATTTGTGCTCCTCTTTTTCTGGAATTTTAGACGCATCCCACCTGACCTGTACGAAGCCGCCCGCATAGACGGAGCCAGCCCCCTGAATATTTGGTGGCGCGTGGCTTTGCCCTTATCCACTGCCACCCTCGTTGTGGTCAGCATCCTTACCTTTTTATTGTACTGGGGTGATTTCGTCACGCCCTTGTTCTACCTCAAATCACAAACACTCTACACACTGCCAGTAGGCCTGCGTCAGCTACAGGAACTCGACCGCACCAACTGGTCATTGCTCTTATCGGGGGCAGTCATCATGACCCTGCCCCCCGTATTCTTATTCGCAATCGCGCAGCACTTTTTTTTACAGGAAAACCGCCTGACCGGCATCCATAGACAATAAAGACTGTACCTAGACTGTACCTACTATGAATGACAAATACTTTTATTGCTCATACAATAAAATTCAAAGCACAATTTTTGTGCCTATTAAGATTCTGTTTATTTTTTTTATAAGGAGATATCCATGTCAAAAAAGAATAGAATATTTCTTTCCGTCATTTCCAGTCTCATGCTTGGAGCAATTGCCTTGGGCTTATGGGGCAGGCTGGGGCCGTTGGCGCCCAGAGTGAATCAGGCGCTTGCAAGTAACTCAAGCGCACAACATGTGGAAGAAAAAGAACCGGGAGCAGATCACCCGGATGATGCGAGGCTATTCCGCGCATTATCATTAATGGACGAGAACGGCAGCATTGACCCCAACGGGTTGATTACCGCCGACCAGAAGATTGACGCGATGAAAGCTGCCCAACAGGGAACTTCTGGCCAGAAGATTAAAAGCAACGCCTGGTCGTGGATTGGGCCTGGAAACATCGGCGGGCGTGTGCGCTCGATCGTAATCCACCCTACCAGCACAAATATCATGTGGGCGGGTAGTGTCACTGGCGGTATCTGGAAAACCACCGATGGCGGCGCCTCCTGGCAAATCCAAAGTGACTTTATGGCTAACATGGCTGTATCCACCCTGGTGATCGACCCTACGGATCCAAATACACTCTACGCCGGCACCGGCGAGGGCGTGACAAGCCCCGGCTGGAATCCTATTTCAGAGCCGCGCGGCGCCGGAGTTTTTAAGACTACCAACGGCGGCACCACCTGGACTCAACTCTCAGCCACCAACGACTCAAACTGGTACTCGGTCAATCGCCTTGCGATCAGTCCAGCCAATCATCTCATTCTTTTAGCGGCCACAGATACAGGCATCTGGAAAACCATCGATGGCGGCACAACCTGGGCACCAACCACAGGCCCATTCTATGGCATTGATGTGAATTTTAATCCCAGCGATGGCACCAAAGCGGTTGTGGGAGAATATAATGGACGAGCCTGGTATTCAATAGATTCAGGTGATACCTGGACTCTAGCTACAGGGCCGGTCTCCGGTCGTGTAGAAGTCGCTTATGCCGCGAACAGCCCAAGCACCGTATATGCTTCAATAGATGCAAATGGCGGCGAAGTCTGGAAAAGCGTAAATGGCGGCGCAAGTTATTCCAGTGTGAATACTGGAGATAATCTACTAAATGGTCAAGGTTGGTACGATAACATTATTTGGGTTGACCCAACCAATGCCAGTACCATCATCGTGGGCGGGGTTGATCTATACCGCAGTACAAATGGCGGCATTTCATTTACCCAGATCAGTCAATGGTGGGCTTCACCGTTTTCAGCCCATGCAGACCACCACATGATCATTGAAAAACCCGGGTTTAATGGAACCAGCAACACAACGGTTTACTTCGGCAATGACGGCGGCGTGTATCGCGCCGACAATGTGTACACGGTGATTGGAACCACTGGCTGGACCGAATTAAATAATAACCTCGGCATCACCCAATTCTATGGCGCAGCCGGCAACCCCACAACCGGAACCATTGTGGGCGGCACACAAGATAACGGCACCTTGCTCTACACAACCGCCGGCGGCACTGAAGGCTGGACCACCATGTTTGGTGGAGACGGCGGCTGGTCTGCCGCAGATGCGACCGACCCCAATTATTTCTACGGTGAGTATATATATGGGCAAGTACATCGCAGTGATAACGGCGGTGTATATTCTGAAGACATTTGGGGCGATTATTGGGATGGCTCCATGTGGGTCTACAAATCTGCACCCTACATCATCACTGACGCACTAAATCAATATGCAAACTTTATAGCGCCTGTAATCCTTGACCCCAACAACGCCAACCGTTTATTTGTCGGCGGTGAATCTTTATGGCGCACGAATGATGTCAAAGCCCCGCTCACAGCCACCACCGGGCCAGCCTGGTATGCGATCAAAGCCCCCACAACAGGCTACAGCAACATCAGCGCGATCGTGGTCGCCCCGGGCAACTCAGATATCATCTGGGTTGGTCATAACAATGGCGATGTTTATAAGACGAGTAACGGCACTGCGGTTACCCCCACTTGGACACTAGTGGACACCAATTCACCCGGGCTGCCAAACCGCTACGTCACACGCATTGCCATCGATAAAAACAATAACAACAAGGTCTATGTTACTTTCGGCGGTTTTAGCGCAGACAATGTCTGGGTCACTACCAATGGCGGCTCCAACTGGAGTGACATCACCGGCAGCGGCTTAACAGGTTTGCCCGACCTACCCGTCCGCAGCCTCGTGATCCACCCCTATAATTCAAATTGGCTTTACATCGGCACCGAATTGGGTATCTTTACCAGTCTGGATGGCGGCGCAAACTGGAGTCTTCCACACGACGGCCCGACCAACACCCCTGTAGATGAACTATTCTGGATGAATACAAAACTGGTGGCTGCCACCTATGGCCGCGGTTTGTTCACACAGGAAACTACCACCTTCTCGGACGTACCTGGTGCTTATTGGGCTTGGTCCTATGTTGAACGGCTCGCCAGCGCTGGAGTCACCGGCGGATGCGGCGCGGGAATTTATTGCCCCGACGCAACTGTCACCCGCGCCCAAATGGCGGTCTTCCTCTTGAAAGGTATCCACGGCTCAAGCTACACACCGCCCGCTCTGGGAGGCAGTACCGGCTTTACCGATGTTGCAATTGATTATTGGGCAGCGGCATGGATCAAGCAGCTCGCCGTCGAAGGCATCACTGGCGGATGCGGCGCTGGCATCTATTGTCCTGATGCAACGGTCACCCGCGCGCAGATGGCGGTATTCCTCTTGAAAGGCTCCCACAGCTCAAGTTACACACCGCCCGCCTTGGCAGGCAACACTAACTTTACCGATGTGGCGCTGGATTACTGGGCAGCCGCGTGGATTAAGCAACTCGCCGCAGAAGGCATCACCGGCGGATGCGGAGCAGGCGTCTACTGCCCCGAAGCCGAGGTTACCCGCGCACAAATGGCGGTCTTCCTGGTCAAGGCTTTTGGGTTGCCCTAATTAATACGATTACGCTATAGGGGAGTAAAAAAAAATAGACCTCCAGCAGGTATCAGGTTGTAAGACCCGATCAAGCTGGAGGTCTATCCTATTAAAGACCAGTCATGGCAATCGTCACGATACTGATGTGAAGCCTATCCTAAAAACCGCAGAGTGCAGATGCTTGTGCTGACAGTTCGTCTATTGCTCACGTGTCAAAGTATCGGCCTGCCTTGTATTGCGGACTGAAGTCCGCGCTCCGTTATAGGCCAAATGCTTTCACAAGAAAGACGGCCATCTGGGCGCGTGTTACGGGGCTTTCCGGGCAATACATTCCAAGGCCGCAGCCACTGGTTACACCTTCAGACGCCAGTTGTTCGATCCACCGATCTGCCCAGTAGCCGATGGGGACATCATTAAAAACGCCGCTGGCGCCAAGCGGATTGTAAGCTGAACCGTGCGTGGCCCTCAAAAGGAAGACGGCCATTTGCGCACGGGTCACAGTTTCGTCGGGACAATAATTCCCGTTGCCGCAGCCGCTGGTGACGCCTTCCAATGCCAGTTGTTTGACCCAGGCGGCAGCCCAATAGTCCACGGGCACATCCGTAAAACCGCTGCCAGCGTCCACAACGGGCGGCGTATACGCAGAACCGTGAATTCCTTTTAAGAGAAAGACCGCCATCTGGGCGCGGGTTACGATCTCAGCGGGACAATATAGCAAACTGGGAGTCGTGACGCATCCGCCGGTGATGTTGGAGTTTTTCAAAGTCTCAATCGAGGACCAGGCCCAATAATTTTTGGCAACATCTGCGAAGGTTGTTTGCAAAATATATTCATCGCGCTTAGTTGGGGTACGGCTCCAAAATTGGAAGTTGATCTGAGTTTCTGTGGCAGTAACGAGCATGGCCCCATAGTTGTTGTTATAACGGACTTCGCTCCCGGCTAGCGGCGTATAGAATGGATAGATGCTATAGCCGCCCAGTCCATTTACAAAATAAGGAAGGTCATCCACCACAATTCTTTCGTAGGTATGATCGTGCCCAGCCAGGACAGCGTCTGCGCCCCAGCCTTTGTAGTCCCATTGCATATACACATTGGAGCCGTGTGAGGCGGAGGAATAGGGCGCGTGATGAAGAAGAACAATCTGCCAGGGAGAGGTGGATGCGGCCAATCCGTTTTTCAGCCAGAGGGCCTGCGTGGATGAGGCGCTGGTTCCATCCGGTTCACGCGGGTCACTATCCAGCGCGAAGAAATGAATCGGTCCTTGTATAAAATCGTAATAGCGTTCATTACCGGGCAGGCTAAAGTAATCAAGATAGGGCTGCGCATTGGGTGTCTCCCAATCATGGTTGCCAAGAACGGGAAAGAATTTATTCGTCGCGGCTCCAGCGCCATACGAGCCTTGATATGGATATATATAGTCGTGATAATACTGACCGATATTGGGGTCGATTTCTGCGGCGGAGCCGGTGGAATAATTATTGTCGCCGAGTGTGACAATAAACTGCGGGTCCCAGCTTTTTACAAGCAAGGAAACATCCTCTTCAGGCTGGCTGGCTTTTCCATAATCGCCGATCACTGCAAAGCGTATGGAATCAGGGTTGGAAACTGTTTGAGCAGATGTTGTAGTATTGCCCAGCCATAGCAAAGCGCAAAACGATAAAAACAAAGCAATTCTTATTTTGGAAATCATAAAATTCTCATCCTTTGACAACCAAGCTGGGCTATTTCTTAAAGGCTTTTTCACCACAGAGGCCACGAAGAACACGGAGAAAAACCATTAAAAGCCTTTGTGGTGAATGCTCTTTTTCGATTGACAATTTATACTTACGAAACACTCCAAGAACTATCTCCTATAATTCTTACCGCCTAAAACATATTAAGACATTAAGGCAGGTTGAATGTTTTCACAAGGAAAACGGCCATCTGGGCACGGGTCACGTTGGCATCCGGACAGTAGATGCCCGCCCCGCAGCCGCCGGTGATGCCTTCGGCCGCAAGTTGTTCGATCCATTGATTTGCCCAATAGCTGAGCGGCACATCGCTGAAAATTCCAACAGCGGCGGGCGGTGTGTAGGTGGAGGTATATTTGGCTTTCAAAAGGAAGATCGCCATTTGCGCGCGAGTAACGGTTGCATCGGGACAATAAATGCCCGCGCCACAACCGCTGGTAATGCCTTCAGCGGCGAGCTGCTTAATCCATGCGGCGGCCCAGTAATCCGTTGCGACATCTGCGAAGCCGGTGCTGACTCCGACAACGGGCGGCGTATAACTGGAGCCATGAATACCTTTCAAAAGGAAGACTGCCATTTGCGCGCGAGTGACAGAATCTTCGGGGCAATAATTCAGCGGCGTGGTTGAACATCCGCCGGTAATGCCGGCGCTATACAATCTTTCGATCCATGACCAGGCCCAATAGGATGGAGCTACATCTGAAAAACCAGAAGCTTCAATTTTATAAATTCGGCCGCCATAATAATCTGTAACATATAAATTCCCATCTTCGCCTTCGCCAAAGGTTGTGATGGTGTACTCTGTATCTGAAAGCTCAACCGCATTCCATATGTTGCCATTCGGTGAAGCGCCCCAAATACGGCCCGTGCAAAGATCTCCATACAGATAAACGCCATACAAACTCGGATAGGCATTCCCACGATAGCGATAGCCGCCGGTAATGGAGCAGCCATTACTATCTGATACGCCATGGTTATATTCCACAAGCGGGGTTGTAATTGTTCCATGCGTACATGCGCTGGGATTGGAGAAGGGATGCAGCCCTTCATAACACGGCCAACCATAATTTTGCCCGCCCGTGCTGGCATTGGATTGAACATTGACCTCTTCCCAATCATTTTGACCCACATCCGCAACGATCAAATCACCCGATAATTGGTCAAAAGAAAAACGCCAGGGGTTGCGCAACCCCAAAGCCCAAACTTCATCAGCAACGGCGGCATTCGAGTTGAATGGGTTGGTAGCAGGAATCTCATACGGCGCGGCACCATCTACATCGATGCGCAGCAATTTTCCGAGCAGGGATGCGCCGTCCTGGGCACTACTTCCGCCTGTGCCGCCATCGCCTGTGCCAATATATAAATATCCATCCGGGCCGAATTGCAATTGACCGCCGTTATGATTCGCGGCATTAGGATGTGGAATTGTCAAAAGGATGGAGGCTGAAGAGATATCCACGATGTTTGGATCGGGAGAAATATGATACCGCGCGACAACCAGCGCTCCATTTGACAAGCCTGTATAAAACACATATAAAAACCCATTGTTTTCGTAATCAGGATGAAAAGCTACGCTTAAAAGTCCACGTTCACCACCGCCTGAAATCAAGGATGAGATATCTAAAAAGGGCGCGGCTACCATCTGGGTTCCATCATAGATCATGATTTGCCCGCCTTGCAGGGTAATGAACACCCGCCCAGACGCATCTCCGGCATGGGTGATCGAGACCGGGGAATCTAGTCCGCTGGCGATTTGTGTAAAGCCCAGTAACGGGGGCGAGTCGGTCAGCGAGAAAGACTGATTAAAATTAGACTTTTCGGAAGGCAACGCAAAAGCCGCATTTGCAGAACCCAGCAAACTTAAAACAAAGAGCATGGCCAACAGTTTACGCATCATATTTTCCTCCGGGATTTTTTAAAATTATGACATACTCCATCATAAACCCTATCCCCCGTTTACCCTACTCTGTTTTGATACGAGCCTGCCGCGCGATAAAGATATGGCGTAAATCAATCTGTGATGTTACACTAAAAATTACGAAAAGCGTTTTGATTCATTCCCCCGCGCCGCAACATGCCACACGCTGGCATTACCCCCTACCTTCCCCGCCAAGACCAACGTTCAATAATAATACAATGCGTATTACAAGGAGATACTGTGCAAAAAAACCGCTACCTATCAGGCATTATTTTCACCTGTTTAATCATTCTGACCGCCGCAGGATGCACGTTCTTCAGTAGTAAAAAATCAAGTCTCGAACCATCCAACGGCCAGCCGGTCATTGACTTAGCCTATTGCAATGTTAATACACCTTCCGATCTATGTGTTGCATCTTTTGGAATCGAAAACGGAGATAAAACACTGGTCAACTTTATTGCCTCGGACCCGGAATTCCCTGAATTCAACTTGAAAATCCAACGGAATGGAATTCAAAGCGATTATGAATGTGTACGGGTTGAAGATTTCCCCACCAGTTTCTATTGTGTTGGAGAAAAAATTTCACTGGGCGAAACCATAGAAATGGAAGTTGTTTCAAAAACCGAAGAAACCCTGATCGCAAAAGGGAATCTGAATATCTCCTTCCTGGCAGTCTCAACTTCAATTGCCATGATGCCCAAGACCGATACAACACCTTCGGCCGTTACAACAGCCGCCACCCAAACGCCACCGCCACAAGTCACAGCAACTGTAGCGGTGGGGATTCGGGCCACAGCGACCCCTGTTGACACGTACCCTAACTCCTCGTACCCATAAGCATGAATGAATATACTACTTGAAGGGTGGCTGGTTCTTTTATATAACTGGACCATCATCGCCTGGATTCTGCTCACCCTCCTTTCAGGCTATATCATTGTTCTGCACATATTAAAATATTTTTTTGAAGATACACTGCAGGCTGCCGAGTATTTCTCGCTGGGACTGGCAGGCAGTGTATTACCCATTCTATTTGGCGCGCTGGTTCTCTTTTCACAGAATATTTTTCAAAGAATAGACTTAAGCATACTCCTCCTATTGTTGCCCGCGGCTCTGGCAACGACTCTTTTTCAGCGACGGCGGGGGAAAGCCGCGGTTCAAAGATCAAACTCAACCCTGCCGGTATTAATTCTGATCCTGCTGGTTTCCATTTTTCTTCGGCTGGTTTTTGTCTCGCGCATCACCACGCCCTTGTATTTTGACTCGGCAGAACACTATAGAATTCTGCGCTCCCTGTTGGGAATATATAGATCATCGCAGTCAATTCTGCAAACGAATCTGCCTGTTTCAGGCTATTACCACCTGGGATTCCATTTAATTACAGCAGTCATGCCTTCTTCAATTCAATGGTACGTTATGGATACCATGATGCTATTGGGGCAAATTATTGTTGCCATGATCCCCATTCCTGTCTTCTTTATCGTCAGGCACGAAACAAAATCAGAGCAGGCCGGAGTATTCGCAATCTTGCTAGCCGGCATAGGCTGGTACATGCCGGCCTATGCTCTAAACTGGGGAAAATATCCAGCGCTGACCAGTTTGCTGATGGTGCAGTTCGTGGCAGGCGCCGCGTACGCTGCTTTTCATTCCAAAAATGTTCAGTTAACACAGTGGAAACGATATGCCCTGCCCGCTCTGGGAATCGTGGCGGCGGGTCTTATTCACGCCCGGTCTTTGATCGTGATCGGAATTATCTTCAGCGCCTGGGGACTGGCAAAATGGCGGCTGAATTTCTCCAAGCCAGTTCAAGCCTGGCTTTTATTTTTATTGTGCGGCGGGATACTGGCAGAATTAATCCATATCCGCTCGATTTCGATTCTTAGCGTGGTGTTCGACCCCTATCTGCAAAGTGGACACCTACTCACTACGCTGGTTATATTATTGACCGTGTTTGCCTATAGAACCTTCCCGCAGCTTGCCGCGGCCAGCCTGCTGACCATTTTCTTTTTACTCGCCAGCCTGTTGATTCCGATTAACATCCTATCCTCCAGCCGCGGCTATCAAACCCTGCTGGACAGGCCGTTTGTTGAGATGATCCTATATCTTCCATTGGCAATGCTGGGCGGGCTGGGATTCGCCGCGCTGAATCTCTATCTGCACAGGATCACGCGCAGACAAAACAAACCATTTAAAGTCATTCGAATTTTAACAAGCGCCTTCATTGCAGGCGCCGTCTTCTTTTATGCATTTTCAAATTACAACTTTCATCCCTCCGATTGCTGTCAAATTGTGAGCAGTGACGATCTTGTGGCTTTTGATTGGATAAAAAGGAACGCGCCCCCGGATGCTACCATCCTGATCGCCACCATGAATCTGGATATATTTACATCCAATGCGCCGGAAGGCTTCGCCGGCGCAGACGCGGGGATTTGGCTTTCCTCGCTTGTCAAACGACCTACGCTTGGCGCACCCAACTCCCTGGATTTTAGCCAACCCAGCACGCTCGACGCGCTTTGCATGGATACCGTGCGCTATGTTTATGTGGGGGGAACACAACAAAGTTTTAATGAGTCGGGGTTGAAAAGCAATCCAATTTGGTATCGAAATATATTTTCCCTGCCGGGCGCGCGTATCTATGAAACGATCGGATGCGCTCTTGATGGATAGTATTCTTTTACAACGACTCAGCCCGCCCGACGGTAAACCGTGCGGGCTACTCTTACAAAATCGGCTACAACCGATTAGTCCGCTTTGCGAAGCAAAATAGCACGGGGGGCCATGATACTGTTGCCGAATATAGTAAAATAAATTTCACATCATTCAGTCAAAGGTCAACCATGCAGCAAATTAAACTTCTTCGTTTTCTTCGCAACATTCAGTGGCGCGGGGCGCGTGCCGTCACCTGGATAAAAAACAGGAGGATCCACGCAAGTCAGGCGCGCGAAATGAACCGCGCTTTATTTGCAGATACCGCTCAATTAGACAAACTGGAACTTAAAAAAACCATCCAAAAAATGCATGAGCTATGCACAGCGCGCGGGTACGACAAGGACACCCATGATTTTTGGGAAACCCACATCTACCGCATGATGTTGACCGAAGCATGGATCGCTGAAATTTTACAGTCACTTCCAGAAAACGCAAAAGCCATCGATCTGGGCGTGGAAAGCATTACCAGCGACTACTGGCGTTTGCAATTTCCAACCATAGAGTGGCGCAATACCGATTGGGATTTACGCAATCCATGGAAAACAGAGGCCGGGGCAACAGACCTGATCGTCTGCACGGAGTTGGTGGAACATCTCTCTGACCCGATCAGTGAAATATTCAATGAGGGTTTTTATAAACTTGGGTTTATGGCTTTGTTGCGCGAGAGTTATCAGGCGCTTAAGCCCGGCGGCTATCTCTTTATCACCACCCCCAACGCGGCCTCTGTTTTGCACGTCAGGTTGACCTTGCAGGGCGACCCGCCCTGGTTCTTTACCAAACATGTCCGCGAATATACAATGAATGAAGTGGTTCAGTTAACAAATGAAGCAGGTTTTGAACTTGTGCGTAACAGGGACATACACTGTATGTCTGTCATGGCCTATTCAGATTTCTCCCCCATTTTTCAGATTTTATTGGAGAACGGTTTCGACACGCATGGACGCGGAGATGATCTATTCGTGGTGGTTAGAAAACCCATTCATGTTATTTAATGTGAATAATGGATAAAGAATTTCTACCGCGGAGGCGCAGAGTCCGCAGAGTTTTTAAGTGCTTTTCTCTGCGTCTTATTACCCTGCAGGCTGCGGTCAGAATTTGATGTTTTTGGCTGAACAAGTCTTATCCATTATCCGCGTTATTTAATCGCCGCGAACAGACCTGTTCCCCCCTAGCGGCTCAATTGTTTGAGATCTTCTTCGACCATCATTTCAACCAGTTCACGAAACGAAACGCTCGGTTTCCAACCCAATACGGTATTGGCTTTGGTGGGGTCCGAGATCAGCAAATCCACTTCTGCGGGGCGATAAAATTGCGGGTCTTGAATGACATGTTCCTGGTAATCTAAATTTAAGCAGGCAAAGGCGATCTCACAAAACTCTCTAACAGAATGCGTTTCACCTGTTCCGATCACGAAGTCTTCGGGGGTTTCGTGTTGCAGCATCAACCACATGGCACGCACGTAATCGCCGGCGAAGCCCCAATCGCGCTCGGCATCCAGATTGCCCAGGCGCAGTTCCTTTGCCTTGCCCAGTTTGATGGCGGCGGCGGTGCGGGTGATCTTGCGCGTTACAAAATCCAAACCCCGGCGCGGACTTTCATGATTAAACAAAATTCCTGAGACGGAATACAGATCATACGACTCGCGATAGTTGACGGTGATCCAGTGACCGTAGACTTTCGCAACCCCGTACGGGCTTCTGGGATAAAAGGGAGTGGTTTCACTCTGCGGCACTTGCAGTACCTTTCCAAACATTTCACTGCTGGATGCCTGATAAAAACGGGTCTTGGGGTTGGTCTGACGGATGGCATCCAACATGCGCAGGACGCCGATGGCGGTCACTTCGGCGGTGAGCACGGCTTGCTGCCAGGAAGCAGGGACAAAAGATTGCGCGCCCAGGTTGTAAATCTCTTCGGGCTTGTAGGTTTCAAGGATGGAGACGAGTGAGCTTTGATCGTGCAAGTCACCTTGAATCAGGGTCAGGTCATCTTGAATGTGACTGATCCGCTCAAAGTTCATCGAGCTGGTGCGCCGCGACATTCCGATGACATTGTAGCCTTTTGATAATAAAAATTCCGCCAGATAGGAACCATCCTGACCTGTGAGTCCTGTGACAAGCGCAGTGGTCATATTATTTTCCTTTTCCTATTTTTTTAATTAAAAATAATTTTCTTTACTTGAAACTTTCAAGTGTGTAGCCGCTTCTCTAATTTTACTGGAGACCATCGGGTTTCGTGTTTTTCCACATCAGGCTGTGAGTCGCTCAAGTAACGTAAGCGTAGCATAGTCACCAATAAAAATGTTTTCTTTAAGGATAGGATGAAAAAATCTTAGACACATCTATTTACTATTTATTAAGAAACCAACAAGTTACTTATAAAACCCTGGCAACAGATTTGATTTCATCTTTAATCCTTTGAAGAGAAAAGCTCTTGCAGCCAGCTCCACTGTTGTTGAGCTATAACGGTTACATCGTATTCCAGAGATTGTTGATAAGCTGCCCTGCCAGTTTCCTGACGCAACTCTTCATCTTTCAACAATTTAACCACATGATCCGCAAGACCAGCCTTATCTCCTATTGAAACTGTCAATATTCCCTGGCGGAAAACAGAATGGTACGCCGGCAGGTCATAGGCAACAACAGGAAGTCCACATGCCATTGCTTCGCAAACAGCAATTCCCCACCCTTCTTCACGGCTCGGGGCCAAAAGAACCTTACTTCCTTTGAGGATACTATATTTATTTTGCTCCTCAATGAAACCTGCAAATTCCACATTGCCACTTAAACCTGCGGCTTTAAAACATTCTGTTAGATTATTCCGCTCAGGCCCATCCCCAATAATCAGCAACTTACTATCGGGTAAAGCTGAAGTTATCCTTGCCCAAATATCGGGTAAATCAAAGACACCTTTGTTTCTAGTTAATCTACCAAGAACAACAACTTGATGATCATGAGGCTGACCGACAGCACTTTGAATATTTTTTAAGGAAACACCCAAATGTGAATCAAACATCCGGTCTGGAGCCAACCCCATTTTATTAAGTTGGGCAGACACGATCTGATTATCTGTTATGACCAAATCTGCATATTTTTTAATTAAAAGTAAAGATAACTGCTCAGATATCACAGAAATACTATTCCTTAAACTCCAAGCACGGTTTTGCTCCTGAATCAAATGATAAATATATACAACCAGTTTTGCCTTATAACGGCGGCTTAAAATAACAGCCGGCCACACATCATAAGGCAAATGGCTAGAGGAAATCAATATCCTGGGCGGATGGGATAAGTTTACGAAGGAACTTTCCACTATTCTCCAGATATAAGCAATTACAAGATCAAGAGTGTTGGAGAGGATTTTTTTATCAAGACCATATCTCAAAACATAAGGCGACATTATAGGAAGATAACTGCTTATGACTTGTCTGCCAAGTTCAGGCAAGATAACTTGAACAGGTGAATCTCCTATAACTGACCAGCCAGATATCATGTCCAGTAGATGGCGGTCGCCACCACTAATGCCCTCAAATGACCAGCCGTTCCAGAGAACCAAGATATCGCTGGCTGTCAAAGAAATATCACCCATTATCTCTCCTACTACTATCTTCTGTAACCCAACGACTTTGTATCTTGACAATATTACCAATATGAATATCGGTGTTCATGTACAGGTCATTGTTTAAAACGCAATTATGTCCAAACATCGCGCCTCATACACCTGGCAATGTTGCCAGATATTGGTATTTTCACCAATCACAGCTTTAGGCAAAACCTCGACAGTCGGATGAACAAAATCGTGATGATCCATAAAATCTCTAGCCTTGATAAGGGTTGGTATTTATTAAAATATAGCGCAAGGTTAGTCTAAATCTGCCAGGCTTCAGGAACCCTTTGATACGATATATTATCCAGATCATTAATCGGTTTGGTCTCGAATAATGATCTGGATGATTTCCACCATATCAATTAGTTCAAGGAACAAAAGCATATAACTTATGCCGTCTCTGTATGACTTTATAACTGGGATTTGATTCCAGGATAATTCTTCCCAAAACCTCAGGATCGTCTGGAAAATGGTATGTACATATCGAAAGCGTGGGCCCGAAATCTTGCAAAACACGTTTTGCGCCCATAAGCATTTTCCGTTCCATTCCTTCAATATCAGCTTTGATAAAGTCCACTTTTGTGATTTTGTTATCTTGCGCCCAATCATCTAATCTTATTATTTCGCAAAGCGCGTCCTGATTAGTACCCGCATTCAAGAATGTTCCCGTCCCACCCTGATCATCGTGAAACTGTATTCTTTGGTTTAAATCGCCTAAACCATAAGGAACACTTATCAAATTTGGATAATAGGAGGTAGTAACTTTAAGCCACTCCGCAATTTGACGTGATGGCTCGAAAGCATATACTTTCCCCGTTTCCCCAACCAGATGTGCCGCTAACGCAGAAAAATCGCCGATCCAAGCCCCAGCATCAATTACTACGTCCCCTGACTTTAATATAATATTTTCACCATTTGGTCCAACATAAAAATAGGGGCCTTCAGAATACCTTAGGTCTAATGGATCAACAAGGGTGTAACTATAATCACCTGCATATTCACAATGTATCTTAAATAAATCATTATATTGATATGATAATCCGGCCATAAGTAATTTGCTGGGGCCAAACCTCACATCTGGTAAAAAGACGCCCTTAAAATCAAATCTCTGACCATCGAAATATTTAAGTAGTCTTCTATTAGCATTTCCCACTAGCAAATTCAAACCCTGGTCAGCCAGCATTTTCTTCAGACGAGCTTGTGAAGTATAGCCGGAAAATTGAAGGCAAGCATAGCCCACAAATTCTGAATAATACATCTCACCATGAAGCACTCGGCTGATCGCATTTCTTAATTTCAAATAAGCAGTATCGGTCATGTTTAATCCTTTTCACCAGAATCTTATCTAACTTAGGCGGATAAATTACAAAACAATTGCCTTATGACAACTAACTAGCCCGCATAGTCGGATCTCAAGAAATCCATGGGGGGTAATTGTTATTCTTTCCAATTTAGTTTTGCATTCATTTTACGAATTATTCATATAATAGCCGCGTAATGCACCTGCAGCACCCGCAAAAGCCTCACACAATCGCAGAAAAAACATCCCAATTGCCAGGTGAGGCTGCCTAACTAAGTCTCGCCAATGACGAAAATAAGCAGGGCGCAGAAGGAAATTGGCCTGCCGCCAAAACTGCTTTGGATTTTTACGAATATAACTGCGCAGATTTTGGGCATAGTAATATTTTTTTTGCATCTGGCTTAGCAGATTGATATGCCCTTCATTATGATGGATCAAACTCCGAATCGATCCGATCTGTGTAACTTGTGCCACTCGCTGAGATAGATCCCAGTCTTCGGGACCGGTGATTGCCTCATCAAATCCTCCCACTTGCAAAAAAGTTTGGCGTTCATAAAACCTGGCGCCTGTTACTTCAGAAACATCATCAATGTAGCAATTGCGTTCCAGAGCCTTACAGCGCGCCCAAAAGTTTAGGCCAAAGGACTGCTCTGGAATAATAAGCGCTTTTATGGATGGTTCCTTTATGACACAGTCTACAGCCTCTTTGACTACATTTGTGGAAAGCTCCATATCCGCATCCAGGATCAACACATACTCTCCGCCTGCTTCACGAACTCCGCGGTTGCGTTGCGCGCTGCGTTCCGGCCCTTGCATTATGAGTTTGTCTACGTAGAGATTCGCAATCGCACAGGTACGATCAGTGGAATTATTATCCACCAATACAACCTCCACACTGGGATATGTTTGGGCGCACACGCTTTGCAAAAGTTTTTCAATTACAGATTCTTCATTGCGAGTTGTAATAATAACGGAAACCAATGGAAAGTTATTCTTGATCATCTAAAGTCTCCAAAACATTTAAAAAATTAACTGCATTTGTTTCCCAGGTAAACTGACGACTCCACTCCAATGCTCCTTCAGCCAGCTTCTCTCTCAACGTATGGTCAATTAACACGCGCGTTACTTGATCTGCCAGGTTTTGAACGGTATTTTGTTGACAAACCAATCCGGTCTTGCCATCCTGTACCGAATCCACCAGTCCAGGCACTTTGTATACCACGGCCGGGGTTCCCATTGCATTCGCTTCAATCACCACTAACCCCCATCCTTCTCGCACTGAAGCCATTACCAATAGATGAGCCTGTTTCATAAGCATCTGGCGCTCTTCAAATGAAATCTTTCCCAGAAAGAAAACCTGCTTTTCAATCTGGTATTTCCGAATCATGCGTTCCAATCTGGCTAAATAAGTCGGGGTGGTACTACCAGCTATCCATAATTGAACATCCGCAACCTGCTTACTCACCAGATGAATGGATTTGACAATATCCATCACTCGCTTGGAAGGCACCACGCGACCCATATACAACACGGTAGGCTTTTTAGCTTTCTCAGCAGGCAGGGGGACTTCGGGCAAAGGAATACCACTAAAACCAGGGTGTACCACGTGTACCTTATTTGCCGCAAATCGGTTTAGGTCTCTTTGAGTAGATTCGGAAATGGTTACGATGGGCGTATTTCGATAAAAGCGCAAATATATCGGCTCCAACAAGTAGCCCAAAAGGTTTAGTGGAAAAGACGCCTCATAGAACCAGACTTCACGAGCCAGTTGATTAAAATAAGCAACTTTCCTTTCCCTTATATACAGAGGCGTAAAAAATGGAATGGTGTTGATCTCATCAATAACCACATCAAAATAACCCCGCCAATATCGGCGATAATAACGAAAAGCTTCATAGTGGACTGTGAATTGCTTTCCACGTCGAATAATCTGGATACCTTCCAGTTTTTCTTCTGGCAGGCAACCCGGAAATCCTGCCGTGAACCAGGTTACCTCATGTCCCCATTGTACCCAGCGCTTGGCAACTTCAAAGGTAAGTACCTCAGCCCCTCCCGCAGCTGGATGATTGATATCTCGCCAATTTAGAATTAATATTTTCATTTTTAATTTCCAATTATCGCAGAGAAATTTTTAATTAGTCCGACTACCCTTACAACAACAAAATCGTTATGAATATGAATTCATAACGACCCCAGATTCTGTTCATCATTAAGTTCACGCAGCTACAAAACCCCAACTTAATTCCATATTAACGTTTGCAACATAATAATCTACAAGTTTCATATTATCTCATCTTTGGTTTATTTTTACAACCCATTTTTGAAATTTTTTTATACAAATCGGAAGGCATTAGCTATCAATTTTCGTTTCAGTTTCAAATTTCAGTCATAATATTTAAGTATATACATTCGATAGAATACCATAAGCGTGTCCTTGAAAACCTCCAACACATCCTTTATGGTAATACGCCCCCAACGACGTCCGCGAAGAAAATCAAGTTTTATGGGCGCATCCACTATTCGGAATTTCATACGGTTTATAATAGCCAGCACTTCTATATCATAAGCGAAGCCCTTAACCAGTATTTTACGCATGACGGGCTTGATGGCAGGCGCCTTAAAAAGCTTTATTCCGGTCTGTGTATCCCGGACATTTAGTTGAAAAAATATGCGCAACATCAAATAATAACCATAACTAATTAATCTTCGGCGCCTTGGATAGTCAACCTGTGAGTCGGGGTGCAATTTTGACCCAATCACAACATCTGCCTGCTTTTCCTCCATTGTTTCAATTAAACGTTTTAATTGCGATGGACGCACATCCAAGTCGCCATCGAGAAAAGCAATATACTCGCCCGAAGCTTCTTCAACACCAGCTTTGAGCGCGCTGCCTTTGCCTCGGTTAATCGAACAATGAACTATCTTAATACAATCCCATTCAGCGGCTGCCTTTTGGGCATTCTGCAAGGTATCGTCTGTGCTGCCATCATTAACAAAAACGATCTCGAATTCCTGCGCCATCTCGCGCAGCGCCTGTACTGTTTCAAACAAATTTGCATACACGCGCGAGCCCTCGTTATAGCCCGGCATCACCACAGACAATTTCCCATTCAGCATTTTCAAATCAACCTTGCTTCATTATTATATGATTTACGATACTTAAATGTCATTTCGGCAACGTTTACCAAAACGACCGCCAAGCCAATCAGGGTCATTGTGGACAAAACAGCAGGTACACTGGAATGATCAAACTCGACCAGTAAAAAACTTAGCAGGCACCCAATTATTATCGTGACGGTCAAAAACCTGGTGCCACCCACCGCCATGGCATAGTTCATCAGCACCGTAAGATAACAAATCGGAACAACAAACAGGCTGGCGGGAAGAACATAGATTGTGGAATTTATAAATTTTTCACCAAACAAAAGAGGAACAGCGATGCCGGAAATTAGCCATAATCCGCCAACACACGCAACAATGATTAGCGTGGTGAATAACAGCACCTTCAAAATCAACTTATACGTGTTGCGCGGGTCAGCGGCATGCGATTCTATAACAAGCGGATACATAACCAATACCAGCGCAGCTGGCGCATACAGGATTATCCGTCCCAATATCATAGCCGGCCCATAATAGCCGGCTTCATCACGGGAAAGGTAATGACTGATCAACATCATGTCCAAATTGGTCAGAATGGACAGACTGGCGCTGAGCAAAAATGCAGAGGTGAAGAATTGGAAATACGCTGTGGTATCCAGCTTAATATCTGCCTGATCGCTTATTTCCGTTTTTTGCCTTATGTAAATAAGACCAAATCCTATCGTCAGAATTAGAGCAATTATAATAGACATTAGAGCGCCAAAGATCTTGAAACCGAGCGCCACCCAAATAATACCAAGGGTGAGTTTAAGTCCCGGCAACACAACCCCCAACAAACCTAATGCAGAAAAATATTTTAAGCCCTGGGCAATTCCGATGATGGTAACGAATAAAATATTGAGAGAGATCAAAATCATAATATACAAAACAAGGCCAACCGATGAGATATTCAAATAGCGTGAGACCGTTGGCGAAAAGATCAAACCAATCATAAAAACTATCAAAGATCCAATTAATGCGGCTCTTAAAACACGGAATATAAAGATACTAACCATCTGTTTATTATCAGTGGAGTTATACTTCACCAGATATTTAGCGGTTAACGCAGTAATTGCGCCGCTCGGAACAGCTGACATCATAAAAAAAGATAGCAGAGCATTCAAGGTTCCAAATTCCACAACAGACAACATGCGTCCCATTGCAATTTGAAAACAATAGTTAATCCCATTACCTATTGTTGTAAGAATTAATAATATAAAAACACTGTTTACTACCTTGCTGTTAAGTTTTGTCATTCGCTACAAGCATTCCTCAAAGGTTGTACAATACATGAAAAAAAGATATATTGAATCTTTCATAACCGATTCGGTCTGAGGAGTTGAAACAGGGCTAATGAAGGCCGCCACACGCAGCTTCTCTGTGACCATTCTCATCAATTATACATGTATAGGGATCATGGGTAAATTGCGTTATGGATCATGCAACTCCAGCACGTCATTAAACATCAACCCTTGACACAGTAAGTGGGAGTCCACCTTACTTAACACATATCCTTGTATTTCAATATTCGATTCTTTATTCACCCAAACCCTGATTTGTAAATCATTCACATTTCGATCTATAGATACCGTTTTTTGGACAGAGAAATTGCCATCACTATCGACCAAAGATTTATCCAAAGTAAGCTTTAGATGGGTTACAGTCCCTACTTGGGAAACAACATCAACATTAACCGAACCTGATGATAGTTTTCCATACATCTTGAGATTGTATACACCTGCGCTCACCGGGACATATGGACCATACAACAAAGCCCCCTCAACACCATTGCTGGATATACCTGTATTTGACCAAATACCTGTATTAGAAGGACTAGAAGGCAGGCTTCGATCTGTAGAAAAATCATAATCTAACATGAAAGTATTACAAAGGACCAAAGATTTTAAGTCGAAATCATCTACCGCGCCCAATTCGTATATCGCAACGCCATCCAAATATACTAAAGGTTCATAATCCATATCATCGAATTTCGTTTTTATTTTCGAATCACTGACTGCAATATACTTAATATCAGCTTGCCTTAGCAGATCAATTATCTCGCGGTCCGGATTGTTGAGATAATGTTTAAATTGGTCGAGCCCAGAAGCAAGGAGTGGATTCGTTTTATACATTAAATAAGTCGGGTAATTAACGATCGTTTTCTTATGGTAAATTCGGTTATACAAATATGGATAGCTAAGTTCTGGAGCATCGGATGGTCCGTAAAAAGGCAACTCAAGCAATAGTCCCTGAGGGTACTCAGCAATAAACTTGTACGCCCTTTTTTCAGGCAAAGGATAGAGATATGGTCCTTTGATGTAAAATCCCATTGAAGTATCGAGCAAGATAAAAACCAGTAATAATGAAGATAGGGGAGTCATAAAAGATGTATTTTTTTGCATCCTAAAAGATTGTGCCTGCACAATATCTCTATATAAAATCGATGCAATTAATATGAGTGCAAAAGAAACCCAAAGGTATGCGCGTGCTCCAATTCTGAATTGCGGTGCGATATAGTATGTTATCTTTTCCAAAGAGAGAAGATCATCTGGATTCAAACCAAATAGCGCTAGCATCAACCCGGAAAACGATATTGATAGAATTAATTTATTATCCAAGCAAATCCTTCTAACTATTGCGTAGAGAAAAAATGTAAAGATGATAATTAATATAAATGATCCAAGATGAAAAGTAAACTCACCTGGATTGGAAAGAGCAATATTTTTCCAATATTGACCGCTATAGAAAATCTCTAAGGGATGCTTCACAGAATAATAAACATGTTCCGCATATGAGTGAGTTATCAATGCCTGCGTGTCGTTATGTACTATCAGGGAGCGAAATATATTAACATAGACCATCCCCATACCAGAGCAAAAAATAACAAACCCCAAAACGATACCCTTGACTTTAAACTCCTTCACCCTTTTCATGTTTAATAGAAAATAAAATATGATCAGTGTTGCTGAAAATATCAAGCCGAAATATCCATAATACTCATTAGAAAGAAAGCATGCAAAACATAACATGGCGAAAATATATACATTTTTATTCGAAGGAGATTCCATCACTTTAAATGCATACGCTAATTGCATTATGGGGATAAAAATAGCAGCCATTGTTAAGTGCCCGGTAATCCTGGATGGAAACACCTCCAATCCTGCAAGTACAAGTCCAAAAACGACTGCGGAAAAACGATTGAGTTTGAGTGTTCTGAATAAAAAATATCCCGCGAAAAAATTCAAAACCCAAAATAATATTACTAAATAATCATACACATTGTCCGGTGAAAAGAATAGCGCAAGATATTGTTTAATGATCGTCCACGCATCTTCCCGGGTAGCAGGCATGAACATAAGGGGAGCAATAATCTTATATTCATCATTCTGCAAGAATGGCTGTGATTTTAGAAATCCTATTGATGCAATGGTTCCAATTCCATCTCCTGAATGATCTGTTGCCGCAAAAGTATAGTCCCTATCCAAAGTTTTATATGTTATAGACGAAAAAGCAATAAGCAGCCATATGCCTATTACGACCAGAATAAATCGCTTAATAAGCTTATCGACCTTTATATTTATCTCTGTTAAATTCTTTTGAAATCTCATATTACGAAATAAAATAAAAAAAACTAAAAAAATTACAAGAGTGTTAATAATTGCGATGAAAGTTTGTATTGGTCCAAAGACCAGCTTTGTTCCTGTAATAACATCAGAAAACATCACTAATAGTAATAAAAAAAAAACTGTCACACAAATAAATAAACTTTTCCTGTTTTTATCCATATTTATCCTTTAATGTTTAATAATTTCAAAGATTCGATGCATCATAATTAAAGAAATATTAGTTGGAGCGACGCCAATACTGGCTGCCATCAACTTGCGTCATAGCTTCTAACGACGCTGGAGATTCTCTCCATTCAACTCTGCATGGTTTTTCTCGATGAAGATACCATCCATTTTCGTAAAGCAATTCTATCAATTTTCCTTCAATGACACGGCTATGCGTTGCGATCATCATAGATTTTACCTGCGTATTTAAGCAATCAATCCCAGAGTTTATTATATCAAATTCTGCTCCTTGAATATCTATATGTAATAGATCAATTATTAAATCGTCGATTATTTCTTTTAATACAAAACCAGCAACGGGAAAATTATCTGCATTCAAGCCGCGATAGTCATTTGAAACGTTCGCATCTGATGCTGCCGCACCCATATCTTTAATATCGAAATTTGGAAACCATAAAGTCTTGTGTTCAGCAGATGCTGCTCCCTGAATTAATTTACATTTAACACCATTGAAATCAGTTGTATTTTGAATGTCAACCGGACGCAGCAGATTCGCTGAAAGTTGTTTTTTCATAAGATCAAAGCGGCCTGGATGAGCCTCAACGCCAATGATATTAATGTCTTTAATACCATGGCTGCGAGCCAGCACGCCGCCCAAATTAATCCATGGTCCCCATCCCGCCCCAACTTCCACAATACAATAGCTTGAGCCGGCACGCTTCACTGAATCACAAACCGTTACATACTCAAGCGCCTCTGCATGAAATCCATCATCCGGCGCAGGCAGTGTCAACCGTTCAAGATCAAAATCTTCACGAAATGGGACAGAACTGAATAAGGTTTTATTAGAAAACCCGTCTATATAAAAATCTCTTTCCAGAGAGGCCTTTTGAACAACAAAAGACTGAAGCAATAAAACGTCCTCTTCGGTATAGCCTGAATAGATTTGCAGTGGTGATGTCATTTTTTGCGGCCGTCCTTCCCGCCGTTCCATACTATAACCCAATTCGCATCCTGAGGGTCTTGCATCAAGTTTACCAAAGATTGCGCACTTTCCTCCCAGGATAAAAAGTGAATTCCCTTACTGGAAGGTGTTTTTTTCAAATGGTACTCTTCAAGCCATTGTATAAGAGCCGTGGCAAGTGATCTTGAGGTGATCCCACTAAAATATGCTGCATGGTCGCCGGCAATTTCCCGAAACACGGGCAGATCACGCAATATCAGTGGAACGCCATGACGCGCAGCTTCAATGATTGGCAGGCCAAAGCCCTCCGCTTCAGAAGCCATCAGTACCGCACTGGACAGTGGATAGAGATGTGCAAGGTATTCGTCGCTAATCCCTTGCAGCCAGAAGAGGCGTTTCCCAAGCATCGGATGGCTATTCAAACGCTCGATCAAATGATCCATCAGCCAGCCGCCTTTCCCCACGATGACCAGATTGGCTTCCACCCCTTCATCCCAGAGAGTCTCAAAGGCAGATAGTGCCTGCGCGTGACCTTTGCGCGGCTCAATCGTCCCAACCATCAGGAAACTTGGCGCCCAGCTCAAGGCTTTCAGAACTTCGTCAGCATTTTTGGAAAGCCCAGTACTGGGAGCGCTGTTTTCAATATCTGCGCCTAGATGAAAGTACCCAATCTGGATCGGATCAATACGATCAGGCGGGTTGGCATCCAGCCATTCTTGCACTTCATCTGCCACCGCGTTGGAAATACAAACGAGCCCGGTTGCAATTTCTGATATGGATTGCAACCATTGGAGAAATATTTTACCCGTACCTTCTGCCCACCATTCAGAGTGTTGTATGAGAATGATATCGTATACTACAAAAATGAGTTTTACTCCAAGAGCATTTAACTTTTCAAGATAACCACGAATTGCCAAAGTTAAATGGGCTGAAAGGTCAAGCCCAAGGTAGATATCATCACGAGTAATATCTACTACGCCATCGTCAAGTTCCGCCGCTTGATTGCCAAGAAAATCATTTACAAAATGATTGGCATAACGATAACGAACGTCATCAAAATAGATTGGCCTAACTTTATAGCCGGGCGGGGGGGATTTCAATAACTCCAAGAGGATGCTGCGCACAACACGCTGAATACCACTTTTAGAGTCACCATGAACCAGCACAGAAATATCCACAAGGATCTGCCGTGAGTTTGGCAAGGGAGTATTTAATGCCATACTATCAGCAGTATTTCCCAAGTCTCTATTCGTTGGGGCTATGGAGACATTAATTTTAGCAAGTGAAGTTAATAATTTTTTATAATTCACTTCACTGTCAAAGTTTTTTTCTTTTCCCTTGGCTGAATTGACCAAGTACATTTCTTCAAATGCCGCAATCGCTTTTTTTGCAGAATGATCCCAGGAAAATTTCTTCGATTGTTCTCTTCCATACTCACGCAAGTTTTGTCTAAACGGCTCGTCTTGTAATACAACTTGCATTAACTTTGTGATTTCCTCAGGGCGCGCAGGGTCAAACAACGCATCTGTTCTGCCGACTACTTCCGGAATACTGGTTGTATTGGAAGCGATCACCGCCGCGCCGCAGCTCATTGCCTCAAGCAGCGGCAGCCCAAAACCTTCGTAAAAAGAGGGGAAAACAAATAAAGTACAGAGATTATAGAAAGTTACTAAATTAGCGTCGTCAACATAACCAGTAAAAACCAGTTCGCCCTGGCGCAACCCTACTGTTTTTATGTGCCGAGTAATTTTCTCAAGTTGCTCATTAGGAATTTTTCCGATAATGAGCAATTGATACTCACCTCGAATATGATCCGGCAAATTGGCAAAGGCCGTCATTAACCCCATAACATTTTTTCGCTCATCAAATCCACCTGGCGCATATAACAAAAACGGACGGGTGATCTTATGGCGGTTAAAAAATATGTTTTTTTCTTCTGCTGAGATTTCACAGGGTTTAAAGTGAGTATCAATCGCAGCAGATATATTAACGATCTCTTCATTATTAAATCCGAGTGCTTTGATCGCCTCTTGTTTTGAATATTCAGAAATTGCCAGAATACGATCTGCATTTTTTAGTGACTGAATTTTTCTTAGATAATAGTCTTTAATTCGTGGGTTTGGCAGATAGGTTTCTTGATGAATGAGGGGAATAAGATCATATAAGGTCACAGTAGTGGGTATTTTATTTGCAAAGACGCCAATTGAACTAACCACATCCTGATAGTAACCCTCAAACAAACTGGAGACATGCACAATATCCGGGTGCAACCCGGCCAGGAAGTGTTCCCGAAGCAACTCTGCTGTATGGGTACGCCATACATTCTGTCTATTTTCCTCCATAACTAAACCAGGAACAGAAAATGTGGCGATGCGTTCTTTGGGCACCAGACCTTCAAGCTCAACACGAATATTTGAAATCGTATCCGGAAAGCGATCACTGACAGCAATCCAAATTTCATGGCGGCCTGCCTGGCGGGCAATGGCTTTGGTCAAAGACATGGAATAACGTCCGATGCCGCGCACACGGCTTTCAGATTGACAGGCTTGCAGATCAATAACAATACGCATTGGTTTACCCTCTTGTTTTATTTTTTTCAATCGCGCCCAGTAAATCTTTATAAATTTTCTGGGATCGTACAGAAAAGACGGGAGATTCGTCTTCCACCGCAATCGTTTCTTTACCAGATTGACTCACGCGCCCAGAAAGGCGCAGAATCACTTTGCCGAGGAACGTCTTTGCAAAGCGCACCGGCGCTGAAATTTTCCACGAGCTACTGGAATATACAGACTTTAATTCAATTTTAGTCTTCGACAGTTCCAGGTCGAGGCTTATCATTTTCTGCCGAAGTTTTTTATATTCGGCAGAAAGCTTCGCTGCTTCTTTTTCACGCGCATCAAAGTCAACTTGCTCTGCTTGCAGCCTGGAAATCTCATGCAGCGCATTCTGATATTGTATTGAAAGATTGGAACGCTCAATCAATACACCGCCCAACTCAGCGCGCACACCGCCCAATTCAGCACGTACTCCATTCAACTCGGCTTGAAGATTTTCCTTTTCAGAAACAGCCCGCCCCAACAAATTCTTCTGCTGAGTATCATAACGCGTTGCCAACTCATCGAGCGTGATGCCATATTTAACATCAAAAGCGCCTTGAAATACTGCCATATCTTTTTCGCTGCCATTTTTTTGCGCAACCACAGAATAATCCGGGCTGACCCCACCCAGCACATTGAGCAGGGTGGGCGCGGGGTCTTCACGAAGTTCGGCAGCTTCCTGCAGGCGTACTACTTTGGTGCGATAAAAGCCATAGTAATCCGGCAGAAAGGCCAACAAGGGCGGGGGAATGGGATGGATATGGGTTGGGTCAAGATAAAAATTGGAAGTACCCACCCTGATATTTTCAGGATTGGGGGTTTCCAAAATTAATAACCCGGCCGGCTTGAGCACACGCAGCGCTTCCTGAACCAGTATTTGTAACTCAGAAAATGGAATGTGTTCAACTACATGAAAGGCGGATACAACCGACAGACTTTCGCTGGGAACTGATTTAAGATAAGCAATGGCTTCCCCCGTTTCCACAGACAGTCCCAGGTCACGACAGGCTTGCAGCATGCCGTCATCCAAGTCCACGCCATGCCCGTCCATCTTTATTTCCTTGAGCAGTTCCAGCCACTCGCCGCGCCCACAGCCAAGATCCAGAGCTTTACAGCCGCGGTCTACTTCTTGCAGCGCCGTAAGAAATGGAAGATATACCCGCAAACGGGTTTTGATCAGCTCGCGTGAGCCGCGATGTTTATCTTCGAATGCTCTGTAAAAATCTGATTTCATTGGGTCTCCATATTGCGGGTGTTTCTTTTTTACTACCAACAAACTTT
>Ga0105046_10001225_pt1 | contig 39139 bp, 31 predicted proteins | sample MAT03_FD_78385 | JGI IMG/M metagenome (GOLD analysis project Ga0105046, IMG submission 78385) | Freshwater microbial communities from Lake Fryxell liftoff mats and glacier meltwater in Antarctica - MAT-03 (megahit assembly) | ecosystem: Environmental > Aquatic > Freshwater > Ice > Liftoff... | reverse complement strand
TGGACTTGCCTTTGCGCGCGGTTTTCGACATCAGCGACGGCTTTGCGAATCGTGGTGTCGCGTTCGAGCCACGCGTGACTTACGAAACCCGGCTTCAGGGCTGGGGCGTGTCGGTCAGCGGCGGCGCCATCGTCGGCAGCAGCAAGCTGGCAGATACCTTTTACGGCGTGGCGCCGCAGTTCGCCACCGCCGACCGGCCAGCCTACACCGCGCGCAGCGGTTTGATCGCCTGGCGCGCTTCGACCACCGTGTCGCGAGCCATCATGCCCGGCCTGCGCGGCTTTGCCACGCTGCGCATGGACACTGTGGCCGGTGCCGCCAATGAAGACAGCCCGCTGGTGCGTCAGCGCAACGGCTGGTCGGCAGGCCTGGGGCTGGCGTACACCTTCAAGACATCGACGCGACCGGCGGTGGACTGAAGCTCTTCAACTGCCCGGAACCTCATTAAATGTCCTGGGCAGCAGCCTCCACCACCATCTGCACCCGCTGCCGGCCTTGCCACTCATCCAAGTTCAGCCGGTAGGCCAGCCGCAACTGGTCGGGCAGCGGCTCAGTGTGGCCGAACCAGATCGCGTCGCGCTCGTGGCCTTCGTGCTTCAAACGCAATTTGAGGTGCTTGCCCCCCACCAGACGCTGCTGCAGCACCTGCACCTCGTCGCAGAACACCGGGGCCTCAAAGCCCTGGCCCCAGACCTGCGCGTCCAGCAAAGCCACCGTGGCCGGGGTGAACCACTGCGCGCTCAGCGGGCCGTCGGTGCGCAGGCTGCGTTGCAGCGTGGCGGCGTCCAGCCACTCTTCTGCCACCACACGCAAAGCCTGAGCAAATCTCTGCACCGCTTGCTGCGCTGTAGCCAGTTGGGGCATATCTGTGGCCATGCCTGTGCCTATGCCCTTCGCGCCGTCCAAACTGCCTGGATCGGCAGGCGCGATGGCTGCCAACGTGCAGCCCGCCGCCATCGCATGGCCACCAAAGCGCTGCAGCAGTCCAGGCTCGCGTTTGGCCACCAGGTCCAGCGCGTCGCGCAGATGAAAACCCACGATGCTGCGGCCCGAGCCCTTGAGCTGGCCGTCGGCCCCGCGCGCAAACACGAAAGTCGGCCGGTGCAGGCGGTCTTTGACGCGGCCAGCCACGATGCCCACCACACCTTCGTGAAAGCTCTCGTCAAACAGCACACAGGCCGCCGGGGTGGCAGCTTCGGTGTCGTCCAGGCTTTTGACGGTGGCTTCGGCCAGATCGCGCATGCCCTGCTCGACCTCGCGCCGCTCGCGGTTGATGGTGTCTAGCTGGGTGGCCAGTTCGGTGGCACGCGCCGGGTCGTCGGTCAACAGGCATTCGATGCCCAGCGTCATGTCGGCCAGGCGGCCAGCGGCGTTGATGCGCGGGCCCAGCGCAAAGCCGAAGTCAAAACCCGCAGCCCGCGCCGGGTCGCGCCCAGCAACCGCAAACAAGGCTTGCAAGCCGGGCTGCAAACGGCCGCTGCGGATGCGCTTGAGTCCCTGTGCCACCAGGCGCCGGTTGTTGGCATCGAGCTTGACCACATCAGCCACGGTGCCCAAAGCCACCAGATCGAGCAGCGCATCCAGCCGCGGCTGCTGGGCAGCCTCAAAGGCGCCGCGGCTGCGCAACTCGGCACGGGTGGCCAGCAGCACATAGAACATCACGCCCACGCCGGCCAGCGCTTTGCTCTCGAACGCGCAATCGGGCTGGTTGGGGTTGACGATGACGTTGGCTTGCGGCAGCGTCACCTGGCCATCGACCAGCGCCGGCAAATGGTGGTCGGTGACCAGCACCTGCAGGCCCAGGGCCCTGGCATGCGCCACCCCCGCGTGGCTGGCAATGCCGTTGTCCACGGTCAGCAGCAGCTCGGGCGGCCGGGTGCCGGCCGAGGTAAGGGCCAAGTCGACGATGGCAGGGGTCAGGCCATAGCCGTGCACAGCGCGGTCTGGCACCACATAGCCCAAGTCTTCGGCCCTCGCGCCCAGCAGGCCCAGACCGCGCAGCGCCACGGCGCAGGCGGTGGCGCCGTCGCAGTCGTAATCGGCCACCACACAGACCTTCAAGTGCTGCTGGATCGCGTCGGCCAGCAAGCTGCCGGCGGCTTGGGCGCCGAGCAGCGTGTCAGGTGGCAGCAGGCGCGCCACGCCGTCGTCCAGCTCTTGCGCCTGGCGCACACCGCGCGATGCCAGCAGGCGGGCCAGCAAAGGGTGCACACCGGCTTGCTCGAGCGCATAGGTGATGCGCGGTGGCACCGCTCGCTGCAACAGCGTCGGGGCGTTCATGTCAGGCCGCTCACAGGGGCTCCAGCGTCGTCCACAGCGGGGCGGGGCTGAAACTGCCGCGCAGACGCTGCCACAGGCTTTGCGGCTGTGCGGCCAGCGTCAGGCTGGCGCGTTCGCCGCACAGGCTCAGGCGCATGGGTGCGCTGTCAGCGCCTGCTTTGGCGTGGCCTTGCTCGATCTGGCCCAGCATCTGAAGCAGCGGCCCTTCGTCCAGGCTGTGCCAGGCCTTGACCCAGGCCGGCCAGTTTTCAGCCAACGCGTGGCTGCGCAGGCGATCGTCCAGCACGGGCAGTGAGGTGGACGCAGGCAAGGACGCGGGCGAAGCTGTGCCATCAGCCGCTCCTGTGGGGGAATAAGGGAGATCGGGGCCATGGGCGCCAGGCGCCGCAGGCAAAACACCGCAGCCGCTGAGCCAGAACGAGTTGACCGGCAGCAGGCCTTTGGCTTCACGCGCGTCGTTGATGGGGTGCGTGTGCAGCAGCATTTGTACCTCGCTTTGCAGCCGGCGGATCAAGCCGGTGTGGCCCAGAAAGCGATCGACGTTGCGGCCGATCACGCGGTCCAGCGAAGCGCAGCGTTGATCAGCCAGGCAGGCATGGCTGGCGTACCAGCGCAAAGCGGTGGCCCAGTGCAGCTCAAACCCTTCGCTGGTGAAAAGTGGCGCCACGGCATCAAAGATCGCGTGCGAGGCAGCTTCGTCCAGCATCAACTGCGCCGGGTCGAGCAGACTGACCTGGTCGGTGCCCACATGCCAGTGCACGGGGCTGAGCAAACCCCAGGCACGCTGGCCCACGTCCAGCCCATCGGCGGCCGCCTGTTGCGCTGCCAGCGGCAAGCCGCCATCGATCTGCGGCCAGCCCATCGCAGCGGCCCACACACGCTCGTGCGGCGGCGACAGGCTCCAGACATCGGCTTCGTCAAGCCCAGTCCGCACCAGGCGCGACAACAGTTTTTGCAGGTTGGGCAACTGCAACGCGGCCGCCGCCTGCCGGCCGGCATCCGAAATGGGACTGGCAAAGGAAACCAACAGATGCATGCGGAGATTATCCGGGTCGCCAGCCGCAGGTCGATTGGGGCAGCATCGCTGGGCTTGTGGCTGGGCTTGTGGCTGTGCTTGTGGCTGAGCTGGTGCCGCCTGACCCCCGCCTGACCCCCGCCTGACCCGTTAGCATCGGCCGTCCCGTGAAAAACCTGCCCGTCCCTGCCGCCATCCCGCCTGCCACCTCTGGCAACTGGTTCGACCGCTTCGAAACCCACATCGGCTGGCGCTACACCCGCGCCGGGCGCGGCGGGCGGCAAAACCGCTTCATCTCGTTCATCAGCGGCATCTCGATCCTGGGCATCGCTCTCGGCGTGGCGGCCTTGATCACCGTGCTGAGTGTGATGAACGGCTTTCAGAAAGAGGTCCGCGACCGCATGCTGGCCGTGATCTCGCATGTGGAAGTGCTGGACCGCAATGGCGAGGCCCTGCCCGACTGGCAGGCCACCGCAGCCGCCGCGCTGCAGAACCCAGAAGTGCAGGCCGTGGCACCCTTTGTGGCCACACAGGCTTTGGTGGGCCTGGGCGACACGCTGCAAGGCGCCGTGGTGCGCGGCATCGACCCGGCGCAGGAAGCCGGCGTCACAGCCCTGGCACAGCAGCAGCAGCCTCTGTTGGCGCAACTGCAGCCAGGCGCCTGGAACGTGGTGCTGGGGGCAGAGTTGGCGCGCCTGATCGGCGCCCGGCTGGGCGACAAGGTGACGCTGGTGTCACCCAGCGGCCAGCTCACGCCGGCGGGTGTGGTGCCGCGGTTGAAGCAGTTCACGCTGGTGGGTGTTTTTGAGTCGGGGCACTACGAGTACGACGCATCGCTGGCGCTGGTGCATCTGGATGACGCTGCCAGGCTGTTCCGCACCGCCGGCCCCACGGGCGTGCAGTTGCGGCTGCGCGACGCGCAAGTCGCGCGCACGGTGGGCGAGCAACTTCAACAAAGCCTGGGGCCAACCGTCGAGGTGCGCGACTGGACCCGCACGCACCGCAACTGGTTTGACGCCGTGCAGATCGAAAAACGCCTGATGGCCGTGATCCTGACGCTGATCGTCGCGGTGGCGGCCTTCAACCTGGTCAGCACGCTGGTGATGACGGTGACCGACAAGCGCGCCGACATCGCGATCCTGCGCACCTTGGGCGCCAGTCCGCAGTCAATCATGGGCATCTTCATGGTCCAGGGTGCGGCCGCTGGCATCTTGGGTACGGTGGGCGGCACCTTGTTGGGTCTGGGCTTGGCCTTCAACATCGACACCATCGTGCCGGCGATAGAAAAGCTGCTGGGTGTGGCTTTTCTACCCGGCAATATCTACGTCATCAGCCGCATGCCCAGCGAGCCCCTGGCCGCCGACATCGTGCCCATCGTGGTGGTGGCGCTGGTGCTGGCTTTCGTGGCCACGCTGTACCCCAGTTGGCGCGCCAGCCGTGTCAACCCTGCGCAGGCGCTGCGTCATGGTTGACGTGCAGGCGCTCCCTGCTCAGCGGCGGTGCCCCGCACCATGAAAACGGGTGCCGTGCTGGCCGCTTTTGACTTGCACAAGAGGTACCGCGAAGGGCGCGGTGCCGATGCGCTGGACGTCAGCGTGCTGCGCGGCGTCAACCTGCAGGTGCAGCGCGGCCAGACCTGGGCCGTGGTGGGCGCCTCTGGCTCGGGCAAAAGCACCTTGCTGCACCTGCTGGGTGGCCTGGATGCGCCCAGCTCAGGCCGCGTGGAGCTGATGGGCCAGGATCTGGCCCAGCTGGGCGCGGCAGAACAAGGGCGCTGGCGCAATCAGCACCTGGGCTTTGTCTACCAATTCCACCACTTGCTGCCTGAATTCAACGCGCTGGACAACGTGGCGATGCCGCTGCGCATCCGGCGCCAGCCGCTGGCGCAGGCACGCGCCGACGCTGCCGAGATGCTGGGACGGGTAGGCCTGGGGCCACGCCAAACTCATCACCCGGCGCAGCTCTCTGGCGGCGAGCGCCAGCGCGTGGCCATCGCCCGTGCGCTCGTCACCCGCCCGGCCTGCGTGCTGGCCGACGAGCCCACCGGCAACCTGGACCGCGCCACGGCGGACTCGGTCTTTGCGTTGATGCTGGACTTGGCCAAGGCAGACGGCACGGCTTTTGTGCTGGTCACCCACGACCAGAGCCTGGCAGCACGCTGCGACCAGCGGCTGCAGCTTGACCAATGAGTCGACCCACGACTGGCCAGTCCACGGGTCAAACGACGGGTCCTGCGTCAGCACCGGTGAACAGCCCCGCCCCAGCAAAAGCGTCATCGCGCTGGGCCACGTCGCTGCCCTACGAGTGGCAGATCGGCTGGCGCCATGTGCGGGGTGCAGGAGGCGGAGGCAACCGCTTCATCGCCTTCATCTCGCGCGTATCGATGTTGGGCATCGCCCTGGGCGTGGCGGCGCTGATCGTGGTGCTGTCGGTGGTCAACGGCTTTCAGGTCGAGGTGCGCGATCGCATGCTGGGGCTGGTGCCACACATCAGCCTGAGCCTGCGCCAGGCGCAGGCCGCTCAACTGCCCGAGTTGCAGACGCTGCTGAGCACGCAGCCAGAAATCAAAGGCATGGCCCCTGCTGTCGTCGGCCAGGCGCTGCTGGGGCGTGGTGAAGCGCTGCGCGGCGTGGCTCTGCGCGGCATCGACCCCAGGCTGGAGCCCCAGGTCAGCCCACTGGTGCAGAAGATGGACCCGGCGCTGCTGAACAAGCTGCAGGCAGGCGCTTTTCAGGTCATCCTGGGCCAGTCGCTGGCGCAGGACTTGAAGCTCCAGACGGGTGACTCGGTGGTGCTGGTGCAGCCCGGCCAAACTGGATCAAGCGGCTCAGGAGGATCAGGCAGCCCCCGCATGACCCCGCTGCAAGTGGCAGGCACCTTCTCTGCCGGCCACTTCGAATATGACAACGGTTTGGCGCTGCTGCACATCACGGATGCCGCTGCCGTGCTGGGCACCGGTGGGCCCAACACGTTGCACCTGCAGTTGCACGACCCGCTGCAGGCGCCCTCATTGGCCCGGCAGTTGCAAACCGAACTGGGCTTTGACACCACGGTGCGCGACTGGACGCAAGTCAACCGCACCTGGTTCGAATCGGTGCAATTGCAGCGCCGCATGCTGGCGCTGATCCTGACGCTGATCGTCGCGGTGGCGGCCTTCAACCTGGTCAGCACACTGGTGATGACGGTGACCGACAAACGTGGCGAGATCGCGATCCTGCGCACGCTGGGTGCCAGCCCGCGCTCGGTGATGGGCATCTTTGTCTGCCAGGGGCTGCTGGCCGGGCTGGCGGGCACAGCAGGCGGCGTGGCGCTGGGCCTGTTGATTGCCCACAACCTGGACGTGCTGGTGCCGGCGCTGGAGCGCGCCCTGGGCACCCGCTTCCTGGCCCCCAGCGTGTACCTGATCGACCACCTGCCCAGCCTGCCGCTGGCCAGCGACGTGTTGCCGGTGGCCGGCGTCTCGCTGCTGCTGTCGCTGCTGGCCACGCTCTACCCCAGCTGGCGCGCCAGCCGGTTGCAGCCGGCGCAGGCGCTGCGCGACGAATGAGCGTCGCAAAGCACACCCTGTTGGGGCAACTCTCCAGTCCACCGGCTGCTTGTTACCTACAATGCTGCAGTGCATCAACTTCTGAACGCCGACCTCCACAGCCACAGCAATCTGTCTGATGGCACCCTGAGCCCCGAGGCGCTGGCGCAGCGCGCTCACGCCTGCGGGGTGGAACTGTGGGCTCTGACCGATCACGACGAGCTGGCAGGCCAGGCGCGGGCCCAGGCTGCAGCGCTCGAGCTGGGACTGGGCTACCTCAGTGGCACCGAAATATCGGTCAGCTTCGCCGGCCAGACGGTGCACATCGTCGGCCTGGGTTTCGATGCGCAAGACAGCGCGCTGCAGCAGGGCCTGGCGCGCACGCGTGCTGGACGACTGGAGCGCGCACACGCCATGGCGCATGGCCTGGCCAAAGTCGGCATAGAGGGCGCTTTTGAAGGGGCGCAGCGCTATGTGCGCAACCCGGATCTGATCGCCCGCACGCACTTTGCGCGCTTTTTGGTCGACAGCGGCGTCTGCAGCGACATGGGTGCGGTGTTCAGGCGCTATCTGACCGAAGGCCATCCAGGCTACGTGCCGCACCAATGGGCACGGCTGGGCGACGCGGTGTCGTGGATCACGCAGGCAGGTGGTGTGGCCGTGATTGCGCATCCAGCGCGCTACAAGTTTTCGCCTTCGGCCGAGTACGCACTGTTCACCGAGTTCATCGCGCATGGCGGCCAGGGTGTGGAAGTGATGACCGGCAGCCACAGCCACGGCGAGCAGCTGCGCTATGCCGAGACGGCGCTGGAGTTCGATTTGCTGGCCTCGCGCGGCAGCGATTTCCACGACCCGGTGGAAAGCCGCAGCGATCTGGGCAGCCTGCCCGACCTGCCCGGCAAACTGCGCCCGGTGTGGCTGGCACTGGCCGACAAAGTGGCGTGGCCCGCTGCAACCGCCGCCGCCGGCACGGCGAGCCCGAGCAGAAGCCCGGCACCCACCTCTGTTCGCGCAGCCACGGCTGCCTGAGAGGCCCCGCAACCGAATCCAATGGACTCGTCAGGTCGTAGGGGCACAGCTTAAAATCAGCACACCGTAAAAACCCGAACTGGGGTTATACTCGTGGGCTGGCCTTGGCGACAAGGCCATTCGTTCATCCCCTTCGACCACCCCGTAGAAGGGTTTCGGGCAACAGCCAAGCATGCTTCCTGGAACTTTCAAGAAGCAAGCGACGCGCTGAAACTCCGGGACCTGTCCGCAGCACCTCTTGACGTGTTGTGCGCAACTTTTCCAGGTCGGCGGCGATGCCGTCGCTGGTTTTTAGTTGCAGCGCACTGATGTCCCGGCTTGATGCACGGGACGCAACAGCGAGCCGGACACCCCCTGCGACTTCACCCCGCGTGGCCCACCGAGGCCGCGCAGGGGCACTCAAGCGTGCTGAGCCCTGGGGCCGACTACGCTTGCGTTGCCCCGTGCAGTAACCGAAAGAACGACATGAGTTTTGATTCACTGGGTCTCCATGAAGCCCTGAGTCGCGCCCTGAGCGCTGCCGACTACACCGAGCCGACTTCGGTCCAGGCCGAGGCCATTCCTGCCGGTCTGGCGGGGCGCGACCTGATGGTCAGCAGCCGCACTGGCAGCGGCAAGACGGCCAGCTTCATGCTGCCGGCCTTGACGCTGGTGCTCAAAGCGCGTGAAGCGCAGCGGCTGGCCAGACAGCAGTCGGCAGGGCAAGGTGCTGCAGGGCAAGGTGCTGCAGGGCCGGATGCCCCAGGGCCGCAAGCTGAGGACGGGCAAGGGCGCAAGTTTGACCGCAAGCCTGGGGGCAGACCTGGGCGCGACACCCGAGACGACCGGCCCCGCAGCTACGCCAAGCCCACCGGCCCACGCGTGCTGGTGCTGTGCCCGACACGAGAGTTGGCCATGCAAGTGGCCAAAGCCGCGATGGACTACGGCCGTTTTGTGCCGCACCTGAGTGTGGCCACCGTGGTGGGCGGCGTGCCTTATCACGCCCAGCTCAAGGCCCTGCGCGGCCCGCTGGACATCCTGATCGCCACCCCGGGCCGTTTGATCGACCACCTGGGCACCGGCAAAGCCGTGCTGAACAACATCGAGATGCTGGTGCTGGACGAAGCCGACCGCATGCTCGACATGGGCTTCATCGACGACATCAACCACATCGCATCGACCACGCCCGAAGCGCGCCAGACCGTGATGTTCAGCGCCACCTTCAGCGGCGCCACCGGCACACTGGCCAAAGAGTTGCTGCGCGAGCCGCAGCGCATCGATGTCGCCTCGCACACCGACACCCACGCCGACATCGAGCAGCGCCTGCATTGGGCTGACGATTTCATGCACAAAAACGCGCTGCTGGACCACATCCTGACTGGGCGCGAGGTCGAGCAAGCGCTGGTCTTCACCAGCACCCAGCGCGACGCCGAAGTGCTGGCCGACCGGCTGGCCGAATTGGGCCACGCGGTTGAAGCGCTGCACGGCGGCATGCCGCAAGGCCGCCGCAACCGCGTGCTGCAGAACCTGCGCAGCCGCAAGCTGCGCGTGCTGGTGGCCACCGATGTGGCGGCGCGTGGCCTCGACGTGCCAACGATCAGCCATGTCATCAACTACGGCTTGCCGATGAAAGAAGAAGACTACGTGCACCGCATCGGCCGCACCGGCCGCGCTGGTCGCACCGGTCTGGCAGTGACGCTGGCCGAGCGGCGTGACTTCGGCATGATCCAGCGCATCCAACGCTTCACGACCCAGCGCATCCCGGCCGCAACCATCACCGGCCTGGAGCCCAAGCGGGGCGAGCCCGCGCCCATGACGCGTCCCAGCGCACGCCCTGGCAGCCGGCCGGGTGCTCGCCCAGGGGGATATGCCGGGGCTCGACCAAGCGGTCACCCCGGCCAGCGTCCGAGTGGTGCACACGGCCCATTCACAGGTCGTCCAGGCGGTCACGCCGAGGGACGGCCGGAAGGCGCAGCGGGTGCCAAGAGCTATGGCCCCAAGCCTGCAAGCAGCTTCGGCAAAAAAACCTTCAAGCCGGCGGGCAAAGTGTTTTCCAACAAGAAGGTACGCCCAGGGCCAATGGTTTGAGGCAGAGCGGCATAGCGGCACAGCGGCACAGCGGCCTGGAAAGCTTCTTCAAGGCCGGTGCCATGAACTAACCGGTTCAGAAGATCTGAAGCGGTTAGTTCGTGGGCCAACGACAGTTCCATGCGCCTGGCAGCAGACCACCAAAGCATCCGGATCAGGGCAGCGGGGTGCCGTATGGAGCGAAGTAAAGGAGGAGTCGGCGTCCGCAGGACGGCGGCGGGGGACATGAGCGCAATACGGCGCCCCGCTGCCCTGATCCCGCCTACACGCTTAACCGCTTGCACGCCAGCAGGCCACCAAGCCGTTCCGCCAGCCACCCGAAAGCCTAAAAAAAAGCCTCAAACCGCCAGCAAATCCACCTCAAACACCAACGTGGCATGGGGTGGGATGACGCCGCCTGCACCGCGCTCGCCATAGCCCATCTCGGGCGGAATCGTCAGCACACGGGTGCCGCCGACCTTCATGCCTTGCACGCCCTCGTCCCAGCCGCGGATGACTTCGCCGCCGCCCAGGTTGAACTGAAAGGGCTGCCCACGGTCTTTGCTCGAATCGAACTTCTTGCCGCGCGACTGGTCGGCCGCCGGATCGTGCAGCCAGCCTGTGTAGTGCACGCGTACGCGGTTGCCGGCAACTGCTTCGGCGCCTTCGCCCACAGTGGTGTCTTCAAATTGCAATGTCGTCATCGGGTGTTGCTCCTGGTTGAAAAGGTCGGATCGGTGAAAACGAACCCCGGATCATGCCAGCCCAGGCGTTGACGGCCTGAGCCAGCCACTCAGCCAGCGGCGGCGGCGGTTGGTCTGACCTGGGGTCAGCGGTCAGAGCCGGCAGATGCAGCACATCGGCTGCAACGCGCAGCGCCAGCAGCGGCTGCCCCGGGCCCGCCAGGACCAGCGGCGCCGCGCCGTTCTGTTTGCTGAGCTTGTGGCCATCGGCTGCCAGCACCAGCGGCGTGTGCAGATAACGCGGCGTGGGCAGACCCAGCCGCTGCTGCAGCCAGATCTGACGCGCCGTGTTGTCCAGCAGGTCTGCGCCGCGCACCACGTCGGTGATGCCTTGATCGGCATCGTCAACCACCACCGCCAATTGGTAGGTCCACACGCAGCGCAACTGCATCTGGAGCCAAGGCAAAGCCTGTTCTGCGGCATCAGCGTTGCCCGTCCGTGCACCAATCGGTGCATCAGTGGGTCCATCCATGGGTGCAGCCGCCTGCCCCTCCGCAGCCACCGCCATCGGCTCAGTCAGGCGGCACAGCACAAAGTCTCCCACCTGCTGCGCCAAATCTTGCTGCTGCGCACCCAGCCAGCGGTCTTGCCAGTGCATCACCCCTTGCACACGCAAGCGCACGGCGCGGGCTGCTGGGCCGTGCAAGCCGCTGCTGCAAGTGCCGGGGTAGATGCGGGGCTCAAAGCGTTGGTGGGGCTGGCCGCGGGCTTGCCAAACGGCTTCGATGTCGCGCCTTGAACACGCGCAGGGGTAGGCCAGGCCGCCCCGCAGCAGCCGCTGGAGGGCCTGCGCATAAACGTGGTCGCGCTGCTGCTGCCACAGCACCTCGCCATCCGGCACCAGGGCGCAGGCGGCCAGTTGCTGCAGGATGTGCTGGCCCATGCCGGGTAGGCAGCGCGGCGCGTCCACATCTTCGATCCTGACCAGCCAGCGCCCTGATCGGGCGCGGGCATCCAGCCAACTGGCCAGCGCTGCGACCAACGAGCCGGCATGCAACGGCCCGGTGGGCGAAGGTGCAAAGCGGCCCACCACTGCCGCAGGCGTTGCGCGGAGCGTCACGGTGTCAAGGGCCCGGCATGCCGCTGCAGCAGCGCCTGCCGCGTGGCCGGGCTGCGCAGGTGCGTCAGCCACCACTGCAAGGCCTTGCCCAAGCGCCGATCTGCGCCGCCTGGCTCTGCTGCAGGCGCATGTTCTGCACGCCAGGCGTAGGACAGTCGGGCCACGTGCGGCCCGCGCAGCGTCTGCTTGGACACCAGCCGGCCGGCCTGCAGGTGGGGCCGTGCCATCGGCTCCGGCACATTGCCGCAGCCCAGGCCGCGCAGCAGCGCCTCCAGCTTGTGGCCCATGCGGGCCACCGTCAGCACATCCTGCCCAGGAAGCAGGTTGACCGTGATCGGCGACAGGCGCTGCGCCGTGTCGGCCACGGCCACCGCCCGGTGGTGCACCAGTTGCGCGTCAGACAAGGGCTCAAGCTGCGTAGCCAGCGGATGGTGCGGCGCCACGCAAAAGACAAAGGGCACATCGCCCAGGGGCTGGATCTGGATGCCGCCCGGGTGCGCCATCTCAGCTGCCACGCCGATCGCCAGATCGACCTGCCCGCTGAGCAGCGCCTCCCAGGTGCCGGCCAGCACATCGTTGCGCAGCCGCAGCCGTGTGGGTGGGCCCTTGTCCGGCGCTCTTGCTGGCCCGTTGCCGGTCGGCTCAGGTGGTTCGCGCAAGTCACGCGCTTCACAAAAGGCCTGCACCAGCTCAAACACCACGGGCATGGCCAGGATGTCTTCGACGCTGATGGCCAGTTGCGTCTCCCAGCCCGAGGCCACGCGCTGCACCCGGTTGGCTACGGCATCCATCTCCTGCAACAACCGCCTGCCCTCTTGCAGCAGTTCAGCCCCCGCAGCGGTCAGCCTGGCCTGGCGCGAACTGCGGTCGAACAGCAGCACGTCCAGCGCGTCCTCAAGCCGGCGCACGCTGTAAGTCAGTGCAGAGGGCACCTTGCCCAACTCACGCGCTGCGGCGGCGAAGCTGCCGTTGCGCGCGATCGTGTTCACCAACGCCAAGGCATCGGGCGTCAGCGCGCCCCCGCCTTTGCCTGGCAGATGCACGGGCCCCGAATCACGCTGCTTGGTCATGCCTTCAGTTTATTTGAATGCAATCAACAATCACGCGCCATGCCGAACCCGCCGGAGGTGCATAGAGTTTGGATTCGTCGTGGCGCACCGTGGTGGTGGGCCAGCCCCCAGGAGATCAAGACATGATCAGCTTCCGCCCCAGCGCCGACCGCGGCTACGCAGACCACGGCTGGTTGAAGAGTTTTCACAGCTTTTCTTTTGCCGACTATCACGACCCTGCCCAGATGGGCGTGGGTAACCTGCGTGTCATCAACGAAGACCGCATCGCCCCAGGCACCGGTTTTGGCACCCATGGTCACCGCGACATGGAGATCGTCAGTTATGTGCTTTCAGGCGCGCTGGCGCACAAGGACAGCATGGGCATTGGCAGCGCTCATGGTGCAGGTGCAGGTGCAGGCGCGGGCGCGGGCGCAGCCAAAGCCAGCGGCGTCATCTTGGCGGGCGACGTGCAGCGCATGAGCGCAGGCACAGGCGTCAGGCACAGTGAATTCAACCATTCAGCCGATCAGACAACCCACTTTTTGCAAATCTGGCTGCTGCCGCGGCGCGCCGGCATCGCACCCGGCTACGAGCAAAAGCACTTCGACGACGCCGCCAAGCGTGGCCGACTGACGTTGATTGCTTCAGAAGACGGCAGCGAAGGCTCGGTGACGATCCACGCCGATGCAGCGCTGCGCGCCGGGCTGTTTGACGGCTCAGAGCAGGCCCAACTGACGCTGAACCCACAGCGCTTGAGCCATGTGCACCTGATTCGCGGCCACCTGCGGGTCAACGGCCACGAGCTAGGAGGAGGCGACGCCTTGACGCTGAAGCAGACAAGCCTGCTGCAGATCAGCGAAGGCAAGAACGCCGAGGTGCTGGTCTTTGATCTGGCGGCGTGATCTCAAACGATCCCGGGGCCAACAGCCAAAAGCAGCAGCCAAAAGCGACTGGAGCAACATCGTCATCATTTTTCACAGCGTCTAGGTTCACACCGCCAAAGTCGCAGAGGCCGTGGCTGGGGGCAGCGGCGGCCAGTTGCTGGCCATCGGCGCCGAAGGCAACCTGCCTGAGGGCTGCCGGCAGCAACCGGCAGCCGCCAAGACCCTTGTGACGGGCTCGCCCACCAGCATGGGCATGGTCAGCCGGCAGTTCAAGAAGTTCGCCGACGCTTCCAGCAAACCCTGTTTTGGCCTGCATTGGAAAGACAAGCTCGCTGCCGGCTTTACCAACTCAGCGTCGATGCACGGCGACGAGCACGCCACACTGCGCTGCCTGTTCACGTTGAGCCAGCAGCACGGCATGTTCTGGGTGACCACTGGATCAGCAGGTCCGGGTCGCTGTCCACTCGGTCCTGCCCACTGGCAGCGGAGGCAAAAACTCGCACGCTGCTCACACCGCGTGCGGCGCTCAGCGCCAATATCTGATCTTGCTGTCGCAGGATTTTCGCAGAGGGCCGCAGCGCTAGAAACCAGGGCTGCCCAGCCCCGCCTCCTCCTGCAGCGAATACCTGCAGCGAATGTGCCAGGCAGATAACCCGAAGGCATGATCACTCGCCCCCTCAACAAACCTGGGCACTCGTAGGCAATCGGATTCGCGCCGACTTCTTGATGCGTCAAGCAGGGCACGGCATCCGGGATCACCTGTTTGCAGGGGGACTGCCGAGTTGAGGGGTGCCGCAGCACGGGAGGGTCTCAGGAGTCTTTTGAGCAGTTCGGCTCGTGCCGAAGCAACTGCCACATCAGCAGCATGCCGAGCAGGGCGTTGAGCAAGGCCAGCACCGCCACCAGCGCGAAGCCGGCACCCGTCAGCGGCAAAGCTCTGAGAGCCCAGGCACAAGCGGCAGACAAGAGGTTGACCGCCACCCAGATCCAGAACAACGGCAATTGCGGCTGCCACAGGCGGCTGAGCTTCACGACTTCAGGCTTCCTTTGTCGGGTGCTGTTGAGCCGGGCCCAGGTCGCGCCAACAGCCAGCAACTGCCACGGGTCGATGAAGTTGCCGCGCGCGGGCAGCGGGCGATCGGCCAGTACAGCCAGATGGCGCAGCAGCCAAGCCCGCATGTGGGCTGAACATCCAGGTGATCGCCACCACAGGCCCGGGCAACCCGACTCTCACCCGCGCCAGACCCAAAGAGCGATCCGGACTCAAGCCGGCTCAGGACTGAGCAAGCCACGCTGCTTCAGCAGCGGCTGCACGGTGGCCGGGCGGCCCCTGAAGGCCAGGTAAGTGGCCTGCGGCTCAACACTGTTGCCGGCGCTGTAGATATGCTGCTTTAGACGCGCGGCACAGTCTGCGGCAAAAGGGCTGCCGGCTTCGACAAAAGCGTCGTAGCCATCGGCGTCGAGTACCTCGGCCCACAGGTAGACGTAGTAGCCAGCGGCATAACCTGAGCTGGAAAAAAGGTGCTGGAAGTGCACCAGGCGGTGGTTCAGCCCCACGCCATGCGGCAAGCCTCGGTCGCGCAGCAGATCGGCCTCAAATACGCACAGATCGGCCGGCGGCTCGGCATCGCCGAGCGCATGCACGACCATGTCGACCAACGCACTGGCGGTGTAGCGCACCGTCTCGTAGCCCTGGCCGAACTCCTGCGCCTTTTGCATGCGCTGCACCAGTTCCATCGGAATCGGCTCGTCGGTCTGCCAATGGCGCGCGTGGCGTTGCAGCACCTCGGGCTCGGTGATCCAGTGCTCGAAGATCTGCGAAGGCAGCTCGACAAAATCACGCAACACCTGGGTGCCCGACAGCCGCTCGTACTGCACGTTGGACAACAAACCATGCAGCCCATGCCCGAACTCGTGGAACAAGGTGCGCGCGTCATCCAGCGACAGCAAAGTCGGCTCGCCGGCTGCGCCCTTGGCGAAATTGTTGTTGTTCATGACGACCGGCAAGACGGGCGCCGGCAGCGCACCCGCTGTCGAATCTTGCTGACCATTGCGCGACTGCCAGCGCAGCGCGTTCATCCAGGCCCCGCTGCGCTTGGCCGGCCGCGCAAAGTTGTCTTGCATGAAGATGCCGACCACCTGGCCGCTGGCGTCCGCCACCTCATACACGGCAACGTCGGGGTGGTAGGACAGCAGATCGGTGCGCCGCTTGAATTGCAAGCCGAACAGTCGCTGTGCGCAATCAAAAGCCGCCTCGGCGACCCGCTCCAGCGACAGATAAGGCTTCAACTCGGCCTCGTCCACCGCGTAACGCTCGCGGCGTACCTTCTCGGCCCAAAAACGCCAATCCCAGGGTTCGATGGTGTCGGGGCCGGCAGTTGGTTCTGCACCTGCAGGAGCCGATGTCGCTGCCACCGCCGTTGCACCCCCCTGCTCAGCCCGCAAGGCCAGCAACTCTTGCCGCTCGCGTTCAACCGCTTTCAGCGCGCGCGGCCAGACCTCGTCCAGCAGCTTGAACACGGCAGCACGCGAGCCGGCCATCGTGTCGGCCAGCGCATGGTCTGCATAACAGCCGTGGCCCAGCAACGCTGCCTGCTCGCGGCGCAAGCGCAGGATGTCGCGCGCCACTTCGCGGTTGTCGTGCTCGCCTGCATGCTCGCCGCGCGAAACCCAGGCTTGCCAGGCGGTCCGACGCAAATCGGCGCGCTCAGAGTAGGTGAGAAAAGGCACCACCAACGAGCGCGACAAAGTCACGACATGCCCGGCAAGGCCGCGATCCTCTGCAGCCTGGGCTGTGGCGGCCCGCAAGAACGGCGGCAAGCCCGCCAGAGCAGCTTCATCCGCCAGCGCCAGCGTCCAGCTGGCCTCGTCATGCAAAACGTTTTGTGCGAAGCGGGTCGTCAGGCTGGCCAACTCTTCCATCACCTGCGCATAGCGCTGGCGCTTTTCCGGGCTCAAGCCTGCACCGGCGCGCAAGAAGTCCAGATGCACACGCTCGACCAGGCGCATTTGCTCGTTGGTCAGCCCGGCGTCTTCGCGCTGCTCGTAAACACTCTGAACACGCGCAAACAGCGCCATGTCCATGTAGACGGTGCTGCCATGCGCGGCCATCGGGCCCGCCATCCGGCGTTGAACAGCTTGCAGTGCGGGGCTGGTGGCGGAAGCGGTCAACGAGTAGAACACCGTGGCCACGCGCGACAACAGCTTGCCGGCGCGGTCGAATGTGGCGAAGGTGCTGTCGAAGGTGGCCGGCGCAGGGTCGGCCACGATGGCTGCGAGCTGCTGCAGGTGCAAACGCATGCCTTCGCGCAGGGCGGGCTCGATGTGTTCGGGCTGGATCAGCGCATACGGCGGCAGACCGTAGGGCGCTGCCCAATCCTGCAGCAGGGGGTTGTCATGCGCGGCTGCGGTTGCGGCTTGGGCCGCCGTTGTCGAGTCATGTGTGGAGGTCTTCATTTGCCCGCCTGAATCGCTTTTTCGTCGTCTTCACGGTAGCGGCGGTCGGCGCAGTTGGCGATCCAGTCCTGGCGCTCGCTTTCCAGCCCGACGGAGCTTTGGTTCCAGGCACCGTTGCGCACGTTCCAGTCAGCCACGCGAGCGTCCACCGCCTGTGCCTTGACGTTGTAGGCGTTGACGGCTGCGGCGCTGTTGGCGCTGATCCTGGCCTTGTCGGCCTCCAGCGCAGCGCGCTCTTTGCCGATCTCTTCGCGCTCCTGATTGAGCTGCACGCGCTCGGTCTCGGCCTGCGGGCCCTCACGCTTGGCTTCGTTGAAGCGCGTGACACGCTGGTTCCAACTCTCGACCTTGACCGCAAAAGCCTTGGCACGTTCACCAAAAGCGTCGGCCTGCTTCTTGGCTTCGTCCAGCGGCGCCCGATCGGCGCGCAGCGTTTGCTGGTCTGTCGCGATGCTGTTCTTTTCTGTGTCCAAGGTTGCGCGCGAGCCTTCCGTGCTTTCCAGCCGGGTGCGGATCGATGCCTCCTTGGACAAGCAAGCGCGCAGCTCTTCGCGGCTCAGCAAGACGCCGGTGGATTTGCCGCTGCCCAGCGAGTTGGTCTTGTCGGCGGCTGGGGTTGCCGCAACTGCCGCCGCCGGTTTGGCAGGCGCAGCGGTCTGCGCTTGAACTTGAGCAGCGGCCAGAGCCGATGCAGCAGCCAAAACAAGCCCGCGCACCACGCCACTGGGCTTGGCGGCAAGAAACATGTGGGCCAAGCGCGAGTCTTGCAGCGTGTATCTCGACATCATCTCAATCCTTGACTGATCGGGTCGCAGCGCTTGGTCTGCGTGGCTGGCCAACAGACGCAGCCACGGAGGTCCTGGCCCGCTGCGGCGCACGAAACCTGAATGATGCCACCCTTGCTCTACAGTCCACCCAGGCTGCCCCCCGCAGCCGAGGCATGCGGCGCCCAACCTGGTGTGGCACAGTGTGCAGTTGTTTCGCCGCCCATGCTGCTGTGTCCATTCCAATCCGCCTTCACCTGCGTCCCCCAGTGCCAAATCGCCCATGGCCCTGAAAGCCACCATCTACAAGGCATCGCTGCAGATCGCCGACATGGATCGGGGTCTGTACGCCGACCACCTGCTGACGCTGGCCATGCACCCCTCGGAAACCGAAGAACGTCTGATGGTCAGACTGTTGGCGTTTGCATTGCAGGTGCCGTCCGACGACCACCAGGGCGCCCTGCTCAATGCCAAGGGATTGTCGGACGCCGATGAGCCTGCACTGTGGCAACACGACCTGACCGGGCAATTGCTGCACTGGATCGACCTGGGCCAGCCCGACGAGCGGCGCCTGAGCAAAGCCTGCGGCAAAGTGGGCCGCGGCGGGCGCGTCAGCGTCTACAGTTTTTCTTCTTCCACCGCCGTTTGGTGGGCAGGATTGAAAGACAAGCTGAGCCGATTGCAAGCGCTGAGCGTCTGGCAATTGCCCGCCGAACAGAGCCAGGCGATGGCGCGCTTGGCACAACGCTCGATGCAATTGCAGATCACCGTGCAAGACGGCACCGTCTGGGTCGGCGACGGCAAAACCAGCGTCGAAGTGCAACCGTTGTGCCTGCAAGGCGCCCAAGCATGAGCGCCACCGGGAGGACGCCCTGCGTCGTGCGCCCTGCGACGCGGCCCGTGCAGCCGGCTTGTTCGCGATCCCATCACCGACAGTGGGTCGCTGGCGCTTTGCTGCTGTCGGCACTGGCCTTACCCATGATGAGCATGTCCAAAGAAAAATCCGTCAAACCCGCTGAGCCTGCCGCGACCTCTGCGACCTCTGCGACCGTTGATCCTTACCTGTGGCTGGAAGAGGTCTCTGGCGAAAGAGCGCTGGCCTGGGTGCAAGCGCGCAACCGCGAGAGCGAAGCCGCTTTGGGCGCCCAAGCGGGCTTCGATGCGCGCCGCCAGCAAATCCGTGAAGTGCTGGACTCGGTTGACCAGATCCCCTATGTCTCGCGCCAGGGGCCCTGGTTTTACAACCTGTGGCGTGACGCCAGCAACCCGCGTGGTCTGTGGCGGCGCACGACGCTGCAGCAATACCGCAAGCCTCAACCCCAGTGGGAAACGGTGCTGGACATCGACGCCCTGGGCAACGCCGAGAACGAGAACTGGGTCTTCGGGGGCGCCACTTGCCTGGGCCCCGGCTACCAGCGCTGCCTGCTCTCGCTGTCGCGCGGCGGCGCCGATGCCCAGGTGCTGCGTGAGTTCGACACCGTCAGCAAAAGCTTCGTCAAAGACGGTTTTGTGGTGCCGGAGGCCAAGACCAGCGTCGAGTGGGTGAACGCAGACACGCTGCTGATCGGCACCGATTTCGGCCCCGGCTCGATGACCGACTCAGGTTATCCCCGCGTCTTCAAGCGCTGGCAACGGGGCCAGGCCCTGGCCCAGGCGGTCACCGTGTTCGAGGCCAAGACCAAGGACGTCAGCGCCTTTGCGCAGGTCGATCTGAGCCCGGGTTTCGAGCGCACGGTCGTGGGCCGCGTGATCGACTTCTACAACACCGAGCAGTTCTTGCTGGTCAAAGGCACTTTGCAGCGCCTGCCCAAGCCCGATGATGCCGAGATCGCCTTCTGGCGCGACCGCGTGCTGCTGCAATTGCGCAGCCCCTGGCAAGTCGGCAGCAAGACCTGGCCCAAAGGCAGCCTGGTGGTCAGTGATTTTGATGCTTTCATGCAAGGCAAGCCGCAATTGGAGCTGCTGTTCAGCCCCACCGCGACGCGCTCTCTGGAGGCCTACAGCTTGACCCGCAGCACGGTGATCCTGAACATTCTGGACCGGGTCGCGAGCCGGCTGGAAGAATGGCGGCACGATGGCAAGGCCTGGCAAAAGCGCGAGGTCAACGCGCCCTACCCGGGGCAGCTGAGCGTAGGCACGCTGTATGACCCGCTGCTGGCCCCAAGGGTGAGCAAAGCGTCGGACGCAGCACAGAACAAGTCGCAACCCGAGACCCGGGATGATCCGCTGGCCGAGGCCTACCTGCTCAACGCTGCAGACTTCCTCAAACCCGATTCGCTGCAACTGGGCCGCACCGGCAGCGACCAGCGTGAGCTGCTCAAGTCACGACCGGCCTTCTTTGATGCTGGCGGCATGAAGGTCGAGCAACACTTTGCGAGTTCGCGCGACGGCACCGCGGTGCCCTACTTCGTGGTCTGGCCCGAGGGCGCCAAGGCCGATGGCCGCAACCCGACCTTGCTGTATGGCTACGGCGGTTTCGAAGTCTCGCTGGGGCCCTGGTACTCGGGCTCGACAGGCCGGGTCTGGGCCAGCCAGGGCGGCGTCTTCGTGGTCGCCAACATCCGCGGCGGCGGTGAATTCGGCCCCGCCTGGCACCAGGCCGGCATTTTGAAGAACAAGCAGAACAGCTTTGACGACTTCGTGGCCGTGGCCGAAGACCTGATCAAACGCAAGATCAGCTCGCCCCGGCACCTGGGCATCCAGGGCGGCAGCAACGGCGGCTTGCTGGTGGGCGCAGTGATGTTGCAGCGGCCGGAGCTGTTCAATGCAGTCGTCTGCCAGGTGCCGCTTTTGGACATGCAGCGTTACCACAAGCTGCTGGCAGGGGCTTCGTGGATGGCCGAGTACGGTGACCCCGACAAGAAGCAGGACTGGGCCTTCATCTCGCGTTACAGCCCCTATCAAAACCTGAAGCCGGGGGTGCGCTTGCCCAAGGTGCTGTTCACCACCAGCACCCGCGACGACCTTGTGCATCCGGGGCATGCACGCAAGATGGCGGCGCGCATGATGGCGCAAGGCCATCCGCTGTTGTACTGGGAGAACACCGAAGGTGGCCACGGCGGCGCGGCTGACAACGCGCAGCGTGCCCAGATGATGGCGCTGGAATACAGCTTCCTGTGGAAGCAGCTGGGCCCCACCCCGTGAGCTGCGACAAAACAAACCAGCCAGACCAGAGCTGGCGCGTCATGCGGCTTGAAGGCCGCTGCAACGTGTAGAAGCGCACTGAGAGGCTGAGACAAGACGGTCATGGGCCACAACAACCCCCGCACCGAATTGCTGCGTTGGATCGACGACAGCACGCCGCTGCCTTCGACCGCAGGCGCGCTTGACGAAGACAGCGTGGCGCCTGGCCTGGTGGCTGCCAGCGGGCGCGTGACGCCAAAGCGTTTGCAAGAGGCTTACAGCCGCGGCATCTTTCCCTGGTACAGCTCGGGCCAGCCGGTGCTGTGGTGGAGCCCCGACCCGCGCATGGTGCTGCCGGTGGCCGAGTTCAAGTTGGCACATTCGTTGCGCAAGACGTTGCGGCGCTTTGTGCGCAGTGCAGGCTGCGAGATCCGCTTTGACCATGACTTTGATGCCGTCGCCACAGCCTGCGCGCAAGTCGAGCGCCGCGGCCAGGACGGCACCTGGATCGTGCCGGCGATGATCGATGCCTACGCCGCCTGGCATCGCCAGGGGCAGGTGCACTCGGTCGAGACCTGGATCGATGGTGAACTGGCGGGTGGCCTGTATTTCGTCTGCCTGGGCCGCATGTGCTTCGGCGAGTCGATGTTCTCGCACCGCAGCGATGCTTCCAAGATCGCGCTGACGGCCCTGATAGCAGCTTGCCGGCAGCGCCAGATCCCGCTCATCGACTGCCAGCAGCAAACCGGCCACCTGGCTTCGCTGGGCGCCCATGCGATCAGCCGGGCGGCCTTTGAGCAGCACCTGGCGACCCATGTGCTTGCAGCGCGGGTCGCAGAATGGACCTATGATCCTGCGGCATGGGACCTGCTGTTATGAAACCCACCCTTGCCCCAGTGGCCGCTGCATGACCCACCCCAGCGAACTGCCGCTGCGCTCGTTGCAGTTTTATGCGACGGCGCCCTACCCTTGCAGCTATCTGGAAGGCAAACTGGCCCGCTCGCAAGTCGCCACGCCCAGCCACCTGATCAACCCCGACACCTACTCGGGTCTGGTGGCCAACGGCTTCAGGCGCAGCGGCATGTTCACCTATCGCCCCTATTGCGACGGCTGCCGCGCCTGCGTGCCCTTGCGCGTGCCCGTGGAAACATTCCTGGCCAGGCGCAGCCAGCGGCGCAGCGTCAAGGCGCATGGCCATCTGGTGTCACGTGTGCTGCGACTGGGCTTCATGCCAGAGCACTACCGGCTGTATTTGCGCTATCAATCCGGGCGCCACAGCGGCGGCGGCATGGATCAGGACAGCGTCGACCAGTACTCGCAGTTTTTGCTGCAAAGCCGCGTCAACTCACGCATGGTCGAATTTCGCGAGCCCGCTGGCGAGGCACGGCCCGGGCAGCCAGCACAACTGGGTGCGCTGAAAATGGTCTCGATCCTGGACGTGCTCAGCGACGGCATCTCCGCCGTTTACACATTTTTCGACCCTGAACCTGGCTGCAGCTACGGCACCTACAACGTGATGTGGCAAATCGAGCAGACCCGCATGCTCAAGCTGCCCTACCTCTATCTGGGCTACTGGATCGAACAGAGCCAGAAGATGGCCTACAAGGCGCAGTTCGGGCCACACCAGTTGTTGGTCGACGGACAGTGGCGCGCTGAGCCAGTGCCGCAGCGGGCTTAGTCACCCAGCGCCCACCAAGCCTGCTGACGCTGCTCGACGCGCTGATCAGTCTGCAGTTTGAGCAGATGGGCCAACAAGCTGCGTTCGGCCACGCCATGCAGCGACGCGGGCACGTCGTCATACACATGCTTGACCAAGTCGTCGAGCGCCAGCCCCGGCGCATCCAGCACCGCTTGATGCACCTTGGCTTCGCGGCGCAGCCTGTGGGCGATCAGCGCGCGCAGGCACTGGTGGGGTTCGCCGACCAGAAAGCCGTGTCCAGGCGCCAGCCATTGCAGATCAACGGTCAACAGCTCGTTCAACGAAACCAGGTAAGCAGACATGTCGCCATCGGGTGGGTTGATGACCACCGTCGAGCCCTGCATCACATGGTCGCCAGTGAACAGCAGCGCTTCTTCTTCGAGCAGATAACACAGGTGGTTGCTGGCGTGGCCGGGGGTGTGCAGCACGCGCAGGGTGCAGCCTGGGCCGATGGCAATGCGCTCGCCGTCCTGGGGCTGGTAGTGGGGTGCAAAGTCAGGGTCTTGCCACTGCGGATGCTGTGCCACCCAGCCCCAAACCGGCGCGCCTGTGGCCTCGGTCAGCGCCACGGCGCCCGGCGAATGGTCGCGATGGGTGTGGGTGACCAGAATACGGCCGATGCGCCCCGGTGCAACTGCTGCCAACAGCGCTTGCAGGTGAGGCTGGCTGTGGGGGCCGGGGTCGATGACGGTCCACTCAGAGCTTGCATCTGATGCCTGAGCGGGCGCGCGCACCAGGTAGGTGTTGGTACCGGGTCCGGTCATCGGGCCAGGGTTGGGGGCGGTCAAGCGCATCACGCGCTCAGACAAATGCACCACCCGGCCAGCCATCAGGTCGCTGTGCACGTGGCCACGGCCTTCGGGGTCGAGACGCCCGATCTCGGCATAAGGCAGCTCATGCGGCAGCACCACCCTGAAAGCCCTGGGGTCGGCGCCGGCGCTGATCGCGCGGCGCGGCATCGTGAGCCGGATCGCATGGGGCGACTGCGCGCGCTCGCGTGCTGCCGCCAGCGCTTGGTCTGCACTGTCGTGAGCAGCCAGTTCGCGCAGGGTTTGCTGGGTGACAGGCAGCAGCTTCAGGCCCCGATCCGGATCCAGTGCGGCCTGCGGGCTGAGCCACATCAGCTCAACCGCTTCACCCAGATCGGCCTGCGCCAGCTGGCCGGCCGGCGCCTGGGCGATGAAAAAGCGGGTGTCAAACCGTTGGGGCAGGCCCGGCGGCGTCAGCCAGTGGCTGAAGTAGCTCAGGCCCTGCAGGTCCAGTCGCAAACCATGCTCGACGCAAAAGGTGCTGATGCTGGCCTCACCGCGGTTGAGGCGGTCGCGCCAGGGCGTCAGGGCGGCCGGTTCCGGTGGGCTGTCCACCAGCAACAAGCCTACTTCTTCAAAGGTTTCGCGCACCGCTGCCACCAGGTAGTCCAGGCCACCTTGCTGCAAACCCAGCCAGCGGCTGGCGGTGGCGTCGTCGGGGCCCAGACAATGAGCGTGGGCCAGGCGATCGTTGGCATCGACCACGCCCCCTGGGAAGACTGCCGCACCGCTGCGCAGGTCACCCTCACGCTCGGCACGGCGCAGCATCAGTACCTCCAGCGTGCTGCGGCCGTCCTCGGTCAGCGCATCGCGCACCAACAGCAGCGAGGCAGCGCAACGAGCGTCGGCTGGCGGCTGGTAATGCGCGACAACAGCGAGGCTGCTCATCTGGCGGCGCCTTGAGCCATCAATTGACTGATCTGATCGGCGCTGTAGCCGGCCTCGGCCAGCAACTGCGCTGTGTGCTGGCCTTCTTCGGGGGCCGGTTGCGGGTCGGCGCTGACGCTGCGGCTGAAGCGTGGGGCAGGCGCAGGCTGGGCAAAGCCTCCCACGTCAACAAAGGCCCGGCGCTGTGTGGCCTGGGCGTGCAGCGGCGCCTCTTCAAAGCTCAGCACCGGCGCAAAACAAACATCGGTGCCTTCAAGCTTTTGGCACCATTCATCGCGGGTGTGCTGCAACACCGCTTTGCTGATCGCCTCGCGCATCTCTGGCCAGACGCGGCGGTCGTACTGGCGGCTGACAAAGCGCCCATCCAACTGCAAGGCCGTGGCCAGGGCAGCAAAGAATTTGGGCTCCAGCGGCGCCAGGCTGACGTATTTGCCGTCGGCCGTGGCGTAGGTGCTGTAAAAAGGTGCGCCACCATCCAGCAGGTTGTGGCCACGTTCGGCCTGCCAGTCGCCAGCCGCCTGCAGGCCCCAGAACACCGATGCCAGCGATGCTGCACCGTCCACCATCGCCGCGTCCACCACTTGCCCCAGGCCTGAGCGTTGGCGCTCGAACAGCGCCGCCATCACACCAAAGGCCAGGTACAGCGCGCCACCGCCATAGTCGCCGACCAGATTCAATGGCGGCAGCGGCGGACCATCCGGGGCACCGATGGCATGCAAAGCGCCACTGAGCGCGATGTAGTTCAGATCGTGGCCGGCGGCCTGGGCCAGCGGCCCGGTCTGGCCAAAGCCGGTCATGCGGCCGTAAACCAGGCGGGGGTTGCGCGCACTGCAGACTTCGGGGCCCAGCCCGAGTCGCTCGGTGACGCCTGGCCTGAAGCCTTCAACCAGCACATCGGCGGCATCGATCAGCCGCAGCGCTGCTTCGCGGCCTTCAGCGCTGCGCAGATCCAGGGCCACCGAGCGCCTGCTGCGGCCATTGACGTCATGTTGCGGCTGGATGTTCAGGCCCAGTCCGCTGGGCTGCAGGCGGTCGATGCGCACCACGTCTGCGCCTTGATCGGCCAACAACATGCAGCACATCGGCACCGGACCGATGCTGGCCAGTTCGATCACCCGCAGCCCTTGCAGCGGGCCCAGCCTGGCCGTGGGCGGCGAAGCTGCCGCCGCGTCACCCGGGCTCAAAGCTGCTCCTCGGGCTCAGAGCAGCAGCAGGCCCACAGGCTCAAGCCTTGACCAGGCCCAACAGGTGCGCCATGTCCTTGAAGAAGATGCGGATGTGGGCCATCGGCTTGGCGCGCACCAACTCCTTGTTCATGTAGGCATCGAAGGTGAGTTGCTGAACGTCCTTGTCGCGACATATGCTGACGAAGCGCTCGCGGCGCTTGTCGCTGCTGTACCAGAAGCGTTGCATGATACCCAGCACCCAGAACACCTTGCCGTGCTGGCGCATGAAGCGCTTGCGGGCCGTGGCCAGCGCTTTGACGTTGCCAGTGGCCAGGAACTCGGCGGCTGAGTCGGCTGCCAAGCGCCCACCGGCCATCGCGTAGTAGATGCCCTCGCCCGATGCGGGTGCGACCACGCCTGCGGCGTCGCCGGCCAGCACCACATCACGCCCGTTGTCCCAGCGCGGCAGAGGCTTCATCGGGATCGGTGCGCCCTCGCGGCGCAGCGTTTTGGCACCTTCCAGCCCACTGGCCTGGCGCAGTGCGCCCACTGCTGTGCGCAAAGAAAAGCCCTTGTCGGCGCTGCCCGTGCCGACGCTGAGCGTGTCGCCGTGCGGGAACACCCAGCCGTAAAAATCGGGCGACAACTTGCCCTCGTAGACCACGTCACAGCGGTCGGCGTTGTAGTCTTCAGGCGGGTTCTCGGGCTTGGCGATGATCTCGTGATACGCAAAGACATAACTGGTCTTCTCGGCACCCTTCACCGCCTGGCGGGCAACTTCTGAGCGTGCGCCGTCGGCGCCGATCACACAACGGGCGCGCACCTGAATCTGCTCGCCAGGCTCGTCGGCGACCTTGCTGCGCACCTCGAAATGCACCACGCTGACCCCCTCTTCGTCGCGCGAGAGCTTGTCAAAAGTGCCACGCTGGCGCACCGCACCCGCACTTGCGGCACGCTCGCGCAGCCACTCGTCAAAAGCGTCGCGGTCGACCATGCCTACGAAGCCACCTTCGATCGGGATGTCGACCTTCTTTTGCGTCGGCGAGACCATGCGCGCGCAACGAATTTTTGCCACCAACAGGTGGTCAGGGATCGCAAAATCCTTGATCAGACGCGGCGGTATCGCGCCGCCGCAAGGTTTGGGGCGGCCGGCGCGGTCCAGCAACAACACCGACAGGCCCTTGCTGGCCAGATCGTGCGCCGCCGTAGCCCCTGAAGGGCCGCCGCCGACGATCACGGCGTCATAAGTGTGCAACCTGCTCATGAACTTCCTTTCCGGCGCTTAATGCGCCTGCCAAAACTGTAGGGGACCCTGAAAACCTGGGTGCAGCGCTGGGGAGCCCAGGCCAGCATGAGGCCGACAACGGCAGCACCGAAGCCCCAAGGGCCCAGCACCACCGACAAAGCCACGGACAACAGCGTCCACAGCACCGCCACATACAGGCCCCAGCGGCCAGGCATGCGCCCCGAAGGGATGGGCCGATGCAGCTCGTTCATGGCATCGACATGCGGTCGAACCAATCCTTGACCGCCTGGCTGGTGGCGCACACCGCTGGGCCGGCCAGCAACACACCGGCCACCACCCGGGCGATACGGCCGTCCAGCGACTGGCCAGAAGCCACCACCCCACAACTGGAGGCCCACACGGGCAGAAACCAGGTGATGGGCTTGAGCAGCTCTGCAACCGCGGAAGGAGCGGGATACGACATGCCTGCATAGTGGCGCAAACTGTCGATTTCGTCAACCGTGGTTTACACCTCAAATGTCAACTCAGATTGTCAACTTGTCTTGGACACTTGTCTTTCCCACGTGTCTTGGGCACTTGCCTTGAGCACCCACCAGCCGAGACCAGGCCAGACCTGCCTCAATTCTCCGGCTCCAGCTCCCCCAACCCATAGCGGCGCAGCTTGACATACAGGCTCTGCCTGGAGATGCCCAGCAGCTGGGCGGCCAGCGCGCGGTTGTCCGACGTCATCTGCAGTGCCGTTTCTATGCAGAGTTTTTCGATCATGTCGCTGGTTTCGCTGACGATCTCTTTCATCGGCATGCGGCCCACCAACCCACCCAGCTCGCCCGCGGTCGGGGCCAGCGAAGGATTGTCGGCACCTGCGGCAGCCGCGCGCCGGCCGGCATCACGCAACACAAAGACCAGCAGCTCGCTGGACGGGCCCGCACTCTGGTCAATACCCTGCCCAGCACCTCGGCCGCTGCTCCTGCCGCTGCGTTGGCGATGGCCCTGAGCCAATGCCCGGCTGGCCTGCCGTCCGCTGCCCGGCTCGGTGGCCTCAGCGATGGGCAAGACCGTGGCCGACAGCTCCACTTCCAGCTTTGTGCCGCCTTCGGCGCGCAGCCTCGTTGCAAAGTAAGCCACCGCACCGCGTTGACGCAGGTTGGTGATCAGCACCGGCAGCTCCACGCTTGTGCTGCCCAGCCAGCGGTCGAGCATCTCGCCACGCGCCACTTCGGCGCTGGCCAGTTGCGCCTGCGCGGCAAAGGCCGGGTTGGCCAGCAGGATGCGCCCTTGCAAATCGGTGAACACCAGCGCCTCGGTGCTGTGCTCGGCAAATGAGCGCAGCCAGGCATCGCGGCCGGTGTGCGAGGCCAGTGCCGGCGCAGCCAATTCGCCACGCGGCACCACGGGCTTGAACCGCAGCAGCCACAAGCTGTCCTGCTGCTGCTTGAGCGAGCTCAGCGACAACAGCACCGAGACATCGCTGTGCGCCAGCCTGAGCTGCAGCGGTCGATGCTGACCACTGCCGCGCACCTCGGCCATCGCGGCCGACAAAAGTGGCTGGTCGGCACTGTGAAACAACGCGAACATAGCGCTGCCATTCAACTTCGCACCCCCGGCCAACAGGGTCTGCGCAGCAGCATTGCACTCTTGCACCTTCAACGCAGGATGGTCGGCAATCAACATGGCTTCGTCTGCTGTCTGAAACAGCGTGCGATAGCGTGTTTCAGCCTCTCGAAAGCGCCAGTAGTCGCGGTCCAGCGCCTGTTGCGACTCAACCAGGTTGCGCTGCAGCTGCACCACGCCGCGCAGATCGCGACCACTGACCACCAGCCGGGGCTGGCCAGCCGCAGCCGAAATGTCGGGGTCGCTGCCGGGGTCGCCGCAGGGGTCGCCGCCGGGGCCAGGCTGATCCGGATGCAGACACAGCGCGCTGTAGGTGATCGGCACGTCTTCAAGCGCCGGCACATGGGCACCAGCCGCAACTTGCGGATGGTTGAGCTGACGCCAGCGTTGGCTTGTGCCGTGCAGCAAGGCCTCATCCAGCAGACTTTGCACCTTGGGGCGGCTCTCTGAGGTGACCGTCTCCATCCAGGGGCGTCCGACCCAGCTCTTGCTTAACGACTGCAAACCTGGATCCCTGCTCAGCGCATCCAGCACCCGACCTTGGGAGTCCAGCGTCAGGGTCAGGTCATTGGTTGACGACAACAACTCTGCAGCTTGCGCCACAGAGATTGTTTCGGGGATGGATGAGCTTCCGGCTTGGGCGGCTTTCAGGGCAGGCGCTCCACAAGAAGCCCCTGGCACATTGAGCGTAGATCACGCAGTACAACTGGGGTCGGTAGGCACGTCAGAGCCAGGGGACACGAGAGTCACAGCCCAGCGCTGTCGGGTGCGGGAAAGCCCGCACCTGACAAGGCACCCAGCCCGTCCAGGGCATTGGATGTACTTGAAGCGGGACTGCCCTCAACCGAGACCGTCGACGGGACTGCGGACTCTCAGAGATTGCGTGCCTGGCCCGACTGCTCCTGCACGCGGCGAAGCAACATTGTCTCAGCCAATACGGGCGCGTTCTGGCCGTCAGTTGTTGCATCGGCGCCAATTTCGTCGCACCACGCCGGATTGCGGGTAAACACTGGCCCGCCCACGAGGATGACCACAGCACTGTTGCGCGAGGCCCGACGCACGGCTTGGATGGTGTCGCGGATCCAAGGCAGCCGTTCCTCGTCGCCGACCGAGAAGCCCACGCAATCGAACCAGTCTCTGCGCACCCACTTCACGGCGTCAATGCCAATACCCGCTACACCTCCCAGGACGTCCCAACCATCTCGCCTGAAAAACTCGGCCACCATCGCCAAGCCGAACATGTGCAGCTCTTGCTCCGCCTGAGTCAACAACACCTTTCGACCTAGCGAGGGCTGGCCAACTTCGTTACCGAAAGCGGGGCTCAACTCTCGCAACAGTCGTTGCAAGCGGCCCAGCGCCATTGTGACTGTGGCAAAGTCGATCGTGTCTTGATCCCAGCTTTCGCCCAACAAGCGCGCGGTGGGAGCCAGCAATTCCAGATAAATGGCCGCTACAGGCACGCCGCGGCCCTTGACGTTTTCAATGAGGCGCGTGACGCGCTGCGAATCATCGGCTGCCAGCGCCTGCACCAGCTCGCCCACTTCAGACTGCGCGGGGTGCAAGCGACTGTGCGCAGCCGGGTCACGGTGATGCGCGACCAATCGAGGAATGACTTCGGATTCGATGGTGCGGGCCAGCCGCGCAACGCGCTGGCGCATGACATCGATGGTCGCATCGACACTGAGCGCAGATGCGCCCCGGTCAGCCCAGTCGGCAGCAAAGCTTTCGCTTTTGGCTTCTGCACTACCGCTTTGCGGATTAACTCTGCGCATCTCCACTCCTTCAGCAGCATGACTGCCCGACCTGCTGAGCCGGACGACTAGGCAAGGCGGTGCGGCCTGCTGTCTAGAACAAGACAGTCCCGATGACCGCAGCTTTTTGCCTAAAGTGACTTTGGATTCCGTGCCCTGACACGGCCCACCGCTTGCTTTTTTCGTCAGGCTCTTCGGATTCGTGGCCTGCCGAGGTTTTACACCTCCACCCGGTGGTCGGTCAAAAGTCTTGGCTCGGTGTTTTCACTGATGCGCCGACAGGGAAATCCCGAACTTTCACCAATGGGTCCTGCAAAAAGTCTCATGCGGGCGCACAAAAAAAGTGTTTGACGTGATCTGAAAAGCTGTCAACCGCCAAACGGTTCTGAACCGCCGGCACCTCCAACTGCCCTGGACAAGCCAGTGCACCAGCCAGTGCTGCGTGTCAAAGCCCAAGCAGGATTCAATCAGTCAAGAGTCTGGTCAGCCGGTTGGGGGGCATAGAAATCCGCGCCAATCCCCCGACTGTCAGCTTGGGTTGACGTCTACCTCAATTGACAATCTTGGCCAAAGCACATAGTCTGAGTGCATCCCCGGCCGAACTGCGGCCACTTGACGAGCCAAGAGAGAGTTGATGTCCAGACCCGCTCCAGCCCCGCCGCTGTACACCCCCGAACAGAGAATCCTTCGGGACAACACCAAGTGGACGCTGGTGCAAGGCATCTTGGCGCCGCTGCAATTCCTGGTCTTTGCGATCAGCCTGTGGCTGGTGCTGCGTTATCTCAATACAGGCGAAGGCCTGATGTCGGCGACCATCTCGGTGGTGTGCAAGACGCTGCTGCTGTACACCATCATGATCACCGGCTGCATCTGGGAGAAAGTGGTCTTTGGTGTCTGGTTGTTTGCACCGTCCTTCTTCTGGGAAGACGTGTTCAGCATGCTGGTGCTGGCTTTGCACACCGCCTACCTGGTCGCGCTGTTCACCGGCGCACTGGACGCCAACGGTCAGATGCTGCTGGCGCTGGCCGCATACGCCACCTACGTCATCAACGCCGGGCAATTCATCCTCAAGCTGCGTGCCGCCCGCCTTGCTTCGAACATGCAAGGCGCCACCGCGTGAACAGCACTGCCAAGGTGGTGACACTGCATCCGGCCGCCGGCTGCGAAACCGCACCGGTGTTGAAAGAGCGCGGCCAGCGCGAAGTGTTCTGCGGCCTGACCGGCATCGTCTGGCTGCACCGCAAGATTCAGGATGCATTTTTTCTGGTGGTTGGCTCACGCACCTGCGCGCACCTGATCCAGTCGGCTGCGGGTGTGATGATCTTTGCCGAGCCCCGATTTGCCACCGCGATCCTGGACGAGCGTGATCTGGCCGGCCTGGCCGATGCCAACGAAGAGCTGGACCGCGTGGTGCAGCGCTTGTTGCAGCGCCGACCCGACATCAAGACACTGTTTCTGGTGGGCTCTTGCCCTTCAGAAGTGATCAAACTCGACCTGGCACGCGCTGCGCAGCGCCTGTCGACCCAGTTTTTGCCGCAGGTGCGGGTGTTGAACTACTCCGGCAGCGGCATCGAAACCACCTTCACGCAGGGTGAAGATGCCTGTCTGGCCTCGCTGGTGCCGGTGCTGCCGGCCGACGACACACCGCGTCTGGTGGTAGTGGGCGCCTTGCCCGATGTGGTTGAAGACCAGTTCGACCGGCTGCTGCGGGCCATCGGCATCCAGCAACTGTCTTTTCTGCCGGCGCGCAACAGCCAGCAGATGCCGGCGGTGGGCGCAGGCACGCGCTTCTTGCTGGCCCAGCCATTTCTGGCCGACACGGCACGTGCGCTGGAAGCACGGGGTGCCAAGCGCATCGCAGCCCCCTTCCCAATTGGCGCTGAAGGCACCACGGCCTGGCTGCAGGCGGCGGCTGAGGCCTTCGGTATCCCAGCAACGCACGTCGACGAAGTCACGGCGCCAGCCCGCAAGCGGGTCAGCGCGGCACTGGCACGCCAACGCGAATCGCTGGCCGGGCGCACGGTGTTTTTCTTCCCCGATTCGCAGCTGGAGCTGCCGATTGCTCGCTTCCTGTCACGCGAACTCGGCATGCAGCTCACCGAAGTCGGCACGCCCTTCTTGCACCGTGAGCACTTGGCGGAAGAGCTGGCCCTGCTGCCGGCCGGCATCCAGCTCAGCGAAGGCCAGGACGTCGAGAAGCAGCTCGACCGCTGCCGCGCCTTGCGCCCGGACATCAGCGTCTGCGGCCTGGGCCTGGCCAACCCGCTGGAAGCCGAAGGTCTGACCACCAAGTGGGCCATCGAACTGGTCTTCACCCCCATTCATGGTTACGAGCAAGCCGCCGACCTGGCCGAGCTCTTTGCCCGCCCCTTGCGCCGCGCAGCCTTGCTGCACGACGCCTTGGCCGCCTGATCATGCAGCTGACCCTGTGGACCTATGAAGGCCCGCCCCACGTGGGGGCGATGCGCGTCGCCACCGCGATGCACGACGTGCATTACGTGCTGCATGCGCCGCAGGGCGACACCTACGCTGACCTGTTGTTCACGATGATCGAGCGCCGCAACAAGCGCCCGCCGGTCACTTACACCACCTTCCAGGCGCGTGACCTGGGCAGCGACACCGCGCAATTGTTCAAGGACGCCGCCCGCGATGCCTACGCGCGCTTCAAGCCGCAGGCCATGCTGGTGGGTGCATCGTGCACTGCAGAGCTGATCCAGGACGACCCGGGTGGCCTGGCGCTGGCGCTCGACCTGCCGGTGCCCGTGGTGCCGCTGGAGCTGCCGGCCTACCAACGCAAAGAAAACTGGGGCGCTGCCGAGACCTTCTATCAACTGGTGCGCCACCTGTTGCCGCAGAAGTCAGAGCGCAGCTCACGCGAAGCAGGCCAGCGCCCCACCTGCAACCTGTTGGGGCCCACCGCTCTGGGCTTTCGCCACCGCGACGACGTCACCGAAATCACCCGCTTGCTGAACAGCCTGGGTGTAGATGTCAACGTCACCGCACCGCTGAACGCCAGGGTCGCTGACATCCGGCAACTGCTGCAAGCCGACTTCAACGTCGTGATGTACCCCGAAGTGGCCGGTGTGGCCGCAGCCTGGCTGCAGCGGGTACACGGCATGCCGATCGTCAAGACAGTGCCCATCGGCTACGGCGCCACGCGTGACTTCATCGCTGAGGTGGCTGCATTGGCCGAAGTGGATGCCACCGAAGTACTGGCGCAAGCCCAAGGGCAGCACGCACGTTCGCCGTGGTACTCGCGCTCGGTGGATTCGACCTACCTCACAGGCAAGCGCGTCTTCGTGTTCGGTGACGCCACCCACGCGGTGGCTGCAGCCCGCATCGCAGCCACCGAGCTGGGTTTTGAAGTGGTTGGCCTGGGCACCTACAGCCGCGAATTTGCGCGCGAAGTACGTGAAGCCGCCAAACTTTACGGTGTTGAGGCGCTGATCTCCGACGACTACCTTGAAGTCGAAGAGCGCATCGCCGAGCTCAATGTCGAGCTGGTGCTGGGCACGCAGATGGAGCGCCACATCGCCAAGCGCTTGAAGCTGCCTTGCGCCGTCATCAGTGCGCCGGTGCATGTGCAGGACTTCCCGGCCCGCTACTCACCGCAGATGGGCTTTGAAGGCGCCAACGTGCTGTTCGACAGCTGGGTGCACCCGCTGATGATGGGGCTTGAAGAGCACCTGCTGGCGATGTTCAAGGACGACTTCGAATTTCATGAAGGCGCGGCTGCTTCGCATCTGTCGCACGCGGGTGGCCGGGTTGAGCCGGTTGCTGCATCGGCATCGGCACCGGCCCCGACCCATCCAGACCAAGACCAACCGCTGCCTCAAGAACCGGCGATGCAAGCAACAGTGCAAGCAACAGTGCACGCCGCAGTCCAGACCGCAAAACCGGCGGAACCAGCGGCTGAACCAGCGGCTGCAGCAGCGACTGCAGACAGCCCGATCCAGCCAAGCGCCGCAAGCGCAGAGCCGATCGCGCCGGCCTGGGGGCCAGACGCCCACAAAGAACTGCAAAAGATTCCTTTTTTTGTGCGGGGCAAGGCCCGCCGCAACACCGAACGCTTTGCCGCCGAACGCGGACTAAGCCACATCACCGTGGAGACGCTGTATGACGCCAAAGCTCACTATGCCCGCTGAGATCAAACTGCAGGCCACCCCCCACACGCCGATCCGCGTGGTGGTGGTCACGATGGATACACATGCTTCGAGCGCGACCGAACGAGCGCGCAAAGCGCTGTCGCTCGACTTCCCTGGCATGACCCTGAACCTGCATGCCGCCTCCGAGTTCGCAGGCAACGAAACGGCGCTGGCGCGCTGCAAGTCTGACATCAGCCATGGCGACGTGATCCTGGTGTCGATGCTGTTCCTGGAAGACCACTTCCTGCCGCTGATAGACACGCTGCAAGCACGCCGGGAGCAGTGCGACGCCATGGTCTGCATCATGTCGGCCTCTGAAGTGGTCAAGCTGACCCGCATCGGCAGCTTCGACATGGCCAAGCCGGCCAGCGGCCCGATGGCGCTGCTGAAAAAACTGCGCGGCGACAAAGACAAGAAGTCCACCGGGGGTGCAGCGCAGATGAAGATGCTGCGCCGCATCCCGCAGATGCTGCGCTTCATCCCAGGCACCGCGCAAGACGTGCGGGCCTACTTCATGACCATGCAGTACTGGCTGGGCGGTTCGCAAGAGAACATGCTCAACATGGTGCGCCACCTGGTGGACCGCGGCGCAGACGGCTCACGCCGCGTGCTGCGCGGTCAGGTCAAGGTGCCGGGGCCCGTGGAGTACCCGGAAATCGGTCTCTATCACCCGCGCCTGGGCAGCCACCTGGCAGATCGTTTGGGCACCGAGATCAGCCGCTTGCCCAAGCCGTTGGTCTCTGTCTTCCCCGGCAACCCGCCTGAAGTGGGCCACACCGGTACCGTGGGCCTGCTGCTGTTGCGCTCGTACTTGCTCGCCGGCAACGCGGCGCACTACGACGGCGTGATCACCGCACTGGAAGCACGCGGCCTGCGGGTGGTGCCGGCCTTCGCTTCAGGCTTGGATGCCCGCCCGGCCATCGAGGCATTTTTTGTCAAAGACGGCCACACCACGGTCGACGCCGTGGTCTCGTTGACCGGCTTCTCGCTCGTAGGCGGCCCCGCTTACAACGATGCCAAAGCGGCCGAGGACATCCTGGCCCGACTGGACGTGCCCTACATTGCGGCCCATCCGGTGGAGTTCCAGACGCTGGATGTCTGGGGCGGATCGGAGCGCGGATTGCTGCCGGTGGAAAGCACGATCATGGTCGCCATCCCTGAGCTGGACGGCGGCAGCGGCCCGATCGTCTTTGGCGGCCGCCCGGGTGCGGACGGCGTCACCTGCACGGGCTGCCACCACGCCTGCACCTTCAAGGCCGGCGACAACGAACAAGACATGCACAGCTGCGGCGAGCGCGCCCAGATGCTGGCCGCCCGCGTCGGCAAACTGGTGGCACTGCGCCGCGGCCAGCGCGCCAGCCGCAAGGTCGCACTGGTGATCTTCAACTTCCCGCCCAACGCCGGCAACATTGGCACCGCGGCTTACCTCTCGGTCTTCGAGTCGATGTTCCATACCCTGGGCGCGATGAAGGCGCAGGGCTACAGCATCGACATGCCGGCCGACATCGACGAGTTGCGCGACGGCATCCTGCACGGCAACGCACAGCAGTACGGCGCCGACGCCAACGTGCACACGCTGATTCCGGCGGCCGACCATGTGCGGCGCGAGCGATGGCTCAAAGAAATCGAAGCGCAGTGGGGCCCGGCACCGGGCAAGCAGCTCAGCAACGGCCGCGGCATCTTTGTGCTGGGCAAACAGTTCGGCAACGTGCTGGTGGCTGTACAGCCTGCTTTTGGCTACGAAGGCGACCCGATGCGCCTGTTGTTCGAAAAAGGTCTCGCGCCCACCCATGCGTTCTCGGCCTTCTACCGCTACATGCGAGAAGACTTCAAGGCCCACGCCGTGCTGCACTTCGGCACCCACGGCGCGCTGGAGTTCATGCCGGGCAAGCAAAGTGGCCTGTCGGGCAACTGCTGGCCCGATCGCTTGATCGGCGATCTGCCGAACGTCTATCTCTACGCCAGCAACAACCCGTCCGAAGGCGCGATCGCCAAGCGCCGCGCTGCTGCGACGCTGATCAGCTACCTGACGCCCCCAGTGGCACAAGCCGGTCTGTACCGTGGCCTGAGCGAGCTGAAAGGCACCATCGACCGCTGGCGCGGCATGGAGCCCCGGGCTGTCGAGCGCGCCGCCGTGGCGGGCTTGTTGCAGTCACAAGCCGCAGCGCTGGACCTGGCAACGGCAGAACCACTGTGGGATCTGGGCGACGATGCAGCGCTGGATTACCAGGTCAAGACCCTGGCCGACCAGTTGCTGGAGATGGAGTACACGCTGATCCCGCACGGCCTGCACGTCAGCGGCCGCGCGCCCAGCGCAGCGCAACGCGTGGACATGCTGATGGCGATGGCCGAAGCCAACCACAGCCTGAGCCTGAGCCGTGAGACAGCGCAAGCGCTGGTCGATGAGCACAAGCTCGACAAGGTGCTGGCCATCAGCGGCCTGCCGCGTGACGACCAGCATCTGCAGACCTTGACCGAACTGGCCGCCGCCAACAAGCTGCTGGCGGTGGACGCAGAAGTGCCAGCGATGTTGGCAGCACTGGACGGCCGCTACATCCGCCCTGCGCCGGGTGGCGACATTCTGCGCACACCGGCGGTGCTGCCCACCGGGCGCAACCTGCACGGCTTCGACCCGTTCCGCATCCCCAGCGCTTTTGCTGTCAAAGACGGCGCGCAGCAAGCCCAGCGCCTGATCGACCGCTACATGGAAGACGGCAACCCACTGCCGGAGTCGATTGCGATGGTGCTGTGGGGCAGCGACAACCTGAAGAACGAAGGCGCGCCGATTGGCCAGGCGCTGGCGCTGATGGGTGCACTGCCGCGCTTTGACAGCTACGGCCGCATCGCAGGCGCTTCGCTGATCCCGCTGTCTGAGCTGGGCCGCCCGCGCATCGACGTCGTCATCACGCTCTCGGGCATCTTCCGCGACCTGATGCCGCTGCAGATCAAGCTGCTGGCCGAAGCAGCATTTCTATGCGCCAGTGCTGACGAGCCACTGGAGCAGAACTGGATCCGCAAACACGCCCTGGCCTACCAGCAAGAGCATGGCTGCACACTGGAAATCGCATCGCTGCGGGTCTACGGCAACGCCGAAGGCGCTTATGGCTCCAACGTCAACAACCTGGTCGAAAACAGCCGCTGGGACGAAGACAACGAACTGGCCGAAACCTACACGCGGCGCAAAGGTTTTGCTTACGGCCGCACCGGCCGCGCAGTACAGCAAACCGCCCTGCTGCAAAGCGTGCTGGCCGATGTGCAACTGACCTACCAGAACCTGGATTCGGTGGAGCTGGGTGTGACCACGGTCGACAACTACTTCGACACGCTGGGCGGCATCACCCAAGCCGTGCGCCGGGCCAAGAACGGCGGCAAAGGCGGCGACACGCCACCGGTCTACATCGGTGACCAGACGATGGGCGACGGCGCCGTGCGGTCGCTGAAGGAGCAGGTCTCGCTCGAAGCTCGCACCCGCATGCTCAACCCCAAGTGGTACGAAGGCATGCTCGAGCATGGCTACGAAGGTGTGCGGCAAATCGAAGTGCACTTGACCAACACCCTGGGTTGGTCGGCCACCACCGGGCAGGTGCAAGGCTGGGTCTACCAGCAAATGACCGAGACCTTCATGCTCGACCCGGCGATGCGCGAGCGCCTGGCCAAGCTCAACCCCACCGCCTCAGCCAAGGTCGCCAACCGGCTGCTGGAAGCCCAGGCCCGCAATTACTGGCAACCCGATGCCGCCACGCTGGAAGCGCTCAAGCGCGCTGGCGAGGAGCTGGAAGACCGGCTTGAAGGTGTGTTCCCTGAAATCACAGAGAAGGCAGCAGCATGAACCTCGCAGAAATCCCCATCACACAGATCAGCCGCAGCCGCGCGCTGGGTCAGCCGCCCAAGCGCGGCATCGAGCTCGACAGTGACGGCAGCATGCAGGTCAAACTCGACCCCAGCGACAAGATCGGTACCGCCAAGGTTTTTGCCATTTACGGCAAAGGTGGCATCGGCAAAAGCACCACCTCCAGCAACCTGTCGGCCGCCTTCTCGAAACTGGGCAAACGGGTGCTGCAGATCGGCTGCGACCCCAAACACGACAGCACCTTCACGCTGACCAAGAAGATGCTGCCCACCGTCATCGACGTGCTCGAAACCGTGGACTTCCATTCTGAAGAGTTGCGGCCTGAGGACTTTGTCTTCCCAGGCTACAACGGCGTGATGTGTGTCGAAGCCGGCGGCCCACCGGCTGGCACCGGCTGTGGCGGCTATGTGGTCGGCCAGACCGTCAAGCTGCTCAAAGAGCACCATCTGCTGGAAGACACCGACGTCGTCATCTTCGACGTGCTGGGCGACGTGGTGTGCGGCGGCTTTGCAGCGCCGCTGCAGCACGCCGACCGCGCCATGATCGTCACCGCCAACGACTTCGATTCGATCTTTGCGATGAACCGCATCGTGCAGGCGATCGGCGCCAAGGCCAAGAACTACAACGTGCGTTTGGGCGGTGTGATCGCCAACCGCAGCAAAGACACCGACCAGATCGACAAGTACAACGCCAAAACCGGCTTGAGGCTGTCAGCGCACTTCCCCGATCTGGACGTGATTCGCCGCAGCCGGCTGAAGAAGAGCACGCTGTTCGAGATGGAGTACAGCCCCGAGCTTGAAGCGGTGCAAAAAGAGTACATGCGGCTGGCAGCATCGCTGTGGCTGGGTTCTGACCCACTGCCATCGGTGCCGATGAAAGACCGCGACATTTTCGATCTGCTGGGCTTTGACTGAGCCGAGCCAAACCGTACATAAGCCAGAGCTGTCTCCATGACCACACGCACCTATGCCACCCGCCGCAGCGAGCTTGAGACCTACT
>Ga0105046_10001222_pt1 | contig 39175 bp, 29 predicted proteins | sample MAT03_FD_78385 | JGI IMG/M metagenome (GOLD analysis project Ga0105046, IMG submission 78385) | Freshwater microbial communities from Lake Fryxell liftoff mats and glacier meltwater in Antarctica - MAT-03 (megahit assembly) | ecosystem: Environmental > Aquatic > Freshwater > Ice > Liftoff... | reverse complement strand
ATTCCCAGCCTGACCAGCAATATTTTTGGGCCGCTCGGCGAGTTGCATGTTGCGGGCGATTTGGCCAGCAGCACCATCCGGGTTTTTGGTGCTCAATTTGGAAATATTGGTGTGATCAAAGTTGGCGGCGCACTCGGGGGGGGCAGCAACATTGCCTCGGAAGGCGGCGGGGCGATTTATTTCACCGGGGAATTAAACCACGCGGTGTTTGGCAGCATTCAGGGCGGGAATAATCAGTTTTCGGGCGTGCTACAGGGCGTGGGCTCGGATCTTTCGGGAACGACGGGATCGACCATTAACAAATTGACGGTCCGGGGTGATGTCGTTGGGGGTGCTGCAACCAACAGCGGTCTAATTCTTGCCAACATTGTTCGTGATCTCGACATCCGGGGAGAGTTGCAGGGTGCTGGCGGGGCGAACAGCGGCTCGATTTCCATTTCCAAAAATGCCGGGAGCATTCATATCGGAGATGGAGTGAGCGGAGGCACGGGGAATAGTAGTGGCACGGTGCGGGTGGACGGCAGGATCGCAAGTCTGGACATCGAAGGCGATATCACGGGCAGCAGCGCTGACAACAGCGGTCGCGTTGCGGCCAACCTGATCAAACAACTGAGCATCGCGGGCAGTGTGGTAGGAGGTGGCGGGGATTTTTCCGGGAGCGTGACGATCCGGAAATTTAATGACGCGACGATCGGCGGTAATATCACCGGCGGAGCGGGCGGTCGTTCGGGTTTTTTCACGACAGACGCCGTGTTGGCCTCCAACTTTCTTTTTGGAAATGATTTCGGGATTTTCGGCTCGGAGGATGCGGGGCGCTTGAAGGTTGGCGGCGATATTCAGGGCGGTTCAGACGACGGCAGCGGTTCGGTGATCCTTGGGGGGAATATCAAAAGCGTAAAAATCGGCGGCAGCATACTGGGCGGGAATTTCGCAGCAGATGCGAATACCACCGGGCAGACGCTGCAAAATAGCGGTTACTTTGAGGCGCAGAAGATTGAAAAAATGACCGTGGCTGGTTCGCTGATTGCCGGCACGAATGTTGAGACTTTGGAGAACAACCTGCTCAACAGCGGGGCCATCCGTTCGGCGACAAAAATCGGGGAGTTGACGATCCTCGGCGGGGTGTTTGGAGATCGTGATGTCCAAGAGGTGGTTACAGATTCCTCGGGGGACTACGACTACACCTTTACGGGAAAAGCGCTCGATGTTGCGGCGGTGATTTCTGCGGGATCGAAGATCGGGACTGTGCGGATCGATGGCAACGTGTTGGGCGCGCACATTTTGGCCGGAGTGAATACGGCAGGAATTGCGGTGAATGCGGATGCGAAGATCGGCAAACTGTTCGTCGGGCAGGTTATGGAGATGACCAGCATTGCGGCGGGTGTGGGACCTGGTGTGGATGGTTTTTATGGCACGGCGGATGACGTTGTGTTGTCTGGAACCACGGTGACGGATTCCGACGGCGTGATTTCCAAGATTGGAAAAATCACGGTGCGCGGAGGGATGGGAATAGGCACAGTGGGCGGGATTACTGTGACGCCACCGGAGATTCAGGATGGCGACACGCCGACGCAACCGGATCCGACGGCTGGTTTTCAGGCATTGTTCAACGACCACTTCGGGTTCGTGGCGCAGCGGATTGATTTTGTAGAAATTCCGGGAGAGGTCATCTCGCTCAATCCCGGGACCAAGGATGTAATTGACTTGGCGACGACGAACGAAACCACGGTGCGGGAAGTCTGATTTTTTTCCGTTGGTGCAAAAAGAAACTTGCGCATCAGCGAATTTCCATCGAATGATCTCGGCGTTCTGCGGGTATAGCTTAGTGGTAAAGCTCCAGTTTTCCAAACTGGCTAGGAGAGTTCGATTCTCTCTACCCGCTCCACTTCCCCTCGACGGGAAATTTTTGGCCGTTTCATTTTGGAAATTGCCTTGCGTCAGGCCTTCCGTTAGTGCCTCCCGCTCCCCGGCGTTTATCCTGAGCCGGGTACCATCACCCTTCACGGCCCACTCATGATTTTCCACCGGCATATCCTCTGTCTCGCCCTTGCCGGTGCGATGTTGCAGCCCTCGCTGGTGGCGCAGGAGGATATCTCGAGTATTGCGCCGACGAGCGGAGGCGGCAGCAGTTCAGGCGGTGACAGTGGATTTGTGCCGAGTTCGACCCCGGCAACTCCCGCTGCTCCATCGACTCCGGCGGGTGGAAGTACAACGGCTCCGAGTGCGCCTTTGACTGGTCCGGCGGCAGCGGCTTCGGGAGGGGGCGCTTCTTCCACGGCGGCTCCGGAAGTCACGGTGCAATCCGGTTTTGGCGATGCCCCGATCCGCGTCTCGCCCGGATCAGGTCGCTTGGCGGGAAAGGCGTTGAAACTTCGCCTTTCGATCAGCCACGGTTGGGATTCCAATATTTTCACCACACCGGATAAACAACCTGAATTTGAGCCGCTACCGGAGCCGACGCCCATCCGGATTGTGATCCCTGCTCCAACACCTGGGCCGACCCCCGATGGGGAACCCATTCCGAATCCTTTTCCGATTGCCACTCCGGCACCTACGCCTGTGCCTACTCCCCAAGTGATTATCATCGAGCCCGACCCGACGCCCGAGGTGATCGAGCCTGAACCCGAGGAGATTACCTCGAGCATGGTGACGACGGCCAATGTGGGAATGACATGGGGTGTGGTTGCGGCGCGAACGATTTTTTCCCTCGATGCTTCGATGGGGATCAATCATTACTGGTCGCGGCCCACGGATAAAAAAAGTGATTACGTAGGCGGCGTGAGTTTGGTGGTGTCCCGCTCCTTGACGCCACGGATGCGATTTAATCTTTCGCTGAACTCGGTTTACCAGACCAACCCTGATCTTTCCCGCCGGAACGCGCCGACCCGTGAGGGTGGGGGCGCTTACATCAACACCCAATCGAGGGCTGATTTGATTTATAACATCACGGGCCGCGTCTCGACGGTGACAAGCTGGCAGCTCAACGCCAACCTGTACAATGAGCAGGCATCCCGCAGTGATAACCTCGTTGAGAATACGTTCGGCGAATCCGTCCGATACTTGTGGTCGCCGCGCATGACATTTGTTGGAGAGTACCGGTTTTCCACCTCGCTTCGGGACAATCAGTCGAACAACACCTCCAGCAACTTCCTGTTGATCGGTGTGGATTCGAAATACAGCAAGCGTCTTGGAGGATCGTTGCGCCTTGGGCAGCAGGTGCGATCGGCATCGGAGGGAGGCGGATCGCAGACTTCGCCGCAGCTTGAACTCGCTGTGGCGTACGAATACGGGCGGGGTTCGTCGGTCTCACTTACGACGAGCTACGGGCTTGATGGCAATTCATCGGATGTGGTGAACAAATCCACGGAGCTGCGGTTTGGGCTCAATGTGAACCATGTGTTTACCCCGATATTTTTTGCGGGCGTCGGCTTGAATTGGAACAAATCCTCCACCGCGTACGATGATGGCCTTCGGGAGGATATTAGTGAGGATGCGATCACTTTGTCGCTGGGTTTCAACTACGTTCTCAATCCCCAGACGCGTCTCTTTTTGAATTACAACTACACCACGGTGCGTTCCAGAAACGAGTTCAGCAGCTACAAACGTCAGATTATCACCGTGGGGACGAACTATGAATTTTAGCCATTTTGCAGCCTGCAATTTGCGAACAAATTGCTACATGTCGCGACGGACTTTGCCTTGCATCACATTGAACAGCCATTACTCTACCCAACCCGCTCTATGAACGACACAACGGAAGTAAAACTGCATTTTCTCGACTACTGGCGCGTCGTTCGCGCGCGGTGGGTGCTCATTTTTCTGACATTCCTGCTGGTGGTTACCACTGCGGGCGTCACGTGTTTCTTTTTGCCGCGTGAATACTTCTCGGTGGTGAAGTTGCAGGTTCAGGATGATAGCAAAATCATAAGTATAGGCGGCGGCCCTGGTTTCGGGGGCATCAAGGACCCCAAATTTGTCACCACGCAGTTTGAAATTATTCAGACCAAGGAGATTCTGTATCCTGTGATTGAATCCCTTGGATTGAAGAAAAAGTGGAAAGTCGGCGGGTCTGAAATGCCGGATGAATTCAATTACTTCAAACTCAAGCGCATGATGAACATGCAGGAGGTGCGGGGAACCGATCTGATTCAGATGGGCGTCTGGAGCCGCGATCCCGAGGAAGCGGCTGCTATCGCGAATACCATCGCGGTGGAGTACCAGAAAAAGCGGCGGGCGGATCAGGATTCATTGCTGAACCGTGGATTTCGTGAGTTGGAGGAAGAGGTCAAAAATCAACGGCTTGCGGTGAAGCAGAAAGCCGATGCCGCTGCGGAGATTCGTGCGAAGAACCGGATTGTCGATCTCAATCCGGATACCTTGGAAACGCCTGAAACCATGGATAAATCGGTGGTAATGGGTCTTCAGGCCCGTTCCGAGGAACAAAAGCTAACCGTTCTGCGACTCAAGGGGCAGATGGAGCAGGTGGATAAACTCAAGCCCGAAGAACTCATGGTTGCGCTTCGTTTGCTCGAATTGGACGATCCCACTATCGCGAAAAATTTGCCGCTTTTTCAGGAGTCCGTGGCCGAAATTGCCCGATTGACGAGTTCTGGAATTGGGAAAAAACATCCGCGGATTCAGGCGTTGGAGGCCTTGAAGGTGGTGTACACCCAGCAACTCATCGACGCCACCACAGCGCTCCGGGCGAGTCTGGTCACCAAGTTGAGCATCGCGGATGCCCAGCTTTCGAGCATTGATGAGCAGCTCAAGCGTGCGCAGGATATCTTCCGAGATGGTGGAACGCAGGACGCGGATTACATCCAGGCCAAGACGGACTACATCATGACCAAGCGGCTGCTGGACAATACGGAGCAGCGTTTGAATACGGAAAAGATTGACCGTAAGGGGACCTCTGATCCGGCAAAAATCTGGGAGCGTGCCGAAGCAGCATCGGGACCTGGCAAACCCAATGTGCTTTTGTATATGGCGATTGCCACGGCGCTGGGAATGATGCTTGGCGTCGCGTTGGCGTTTTTTATCGAATACCTTGATACGAGCGTCAAATCGCTTGAAGATGTGGAACGTTCGCTGGGGGTTCCTGTGCTCGCGGTGATTCCATCCAACATCCACCTTTTGCACACGTTGCAGGGCGACACGCCGGATGCGGAAGCCTATCGCATCCTGCGCACGAATCTCGAATTGCACCGAAAGGATCCGCGCCAGAACTCGGTTACGCTTATCAGTGGCGGACCGGGCGAAGGCAAATCCACGACGCTCTGCAACTTGGCGTATACCTGCGCGAAAGGCGGATACAACGTGCTTGTTGTGGACGCGGATTTGCGCCGTCCTTCGCAGCACCGCATTTGGGGTGTTGAAAACAAGCGTGGATTGACGGATTACCTGACCGGCAAGGCGGATTGGGAGGAATGCGTGATGCGGATTGAGGACGCCAGTGTATCCTTCATGCCGGCTGGTTTGCTCGCACAGGAAGCAATCGGGATTTTGAACTCCCAGCGCATGGTGGAGTTGATCCAGCAGGCGAAACGCCGTTACGACCTCGTGTTTTTCGATTCACCGCCGATTCTCGGGGTGAGCGACGGTTCGGTGCTTGCCAGCGAAGTGGATATTACGCTGATGGTCATTCAGCACCGGCGTTTTCCACGGAACATGCTGGTGCGTGTGAAGCAGGCTGTGCTCAACGTGGGCGGAAACCTGCTCGGCGCGGTGCTCAACAACGTGGATTCGCGTCAGGACCAAGGCTACCAGTACTACACCGGGTATAAAGATTACTACACAACGCAGGGCAAAAATGAAGAAGCTGCGCCGAAGACCAACGGCACACAGCGTCCGCGCACCGCATCGGTCGCGAGTGAAGATGAAGATCAGTATTAACAAAACCATTCCCATGCTGAAACGTTCCACACTTCTTGCTCTCGCCCTTGGTGCCTTTGCAGTTTGCAACAGCTTCGGACAATCCGCCGTGCTGCGTCCCAGCGATTCCATAGAGATTCGTCTGAGTGGGGTGCCTGCGGATTTTGTCTCCGAAGTGACCTCGCAGTACACCGTCGATGATGAAGGTAACCTCAATCTGCCCTACATTCCGCCGGTCAAGGTTTCCGGACTTTCGATGAGCCAGGCCCAGGCGGCCATTGAAAACCAGTACCGGCAGGCGGAAATCTATTCGAGTCCGCGCATCCTGATTTCCACGCAGGCCTCCCAGCGTTTTGTGAACGTGGGCGGTGCGGTGCGTGGGCCGGGACGACTGCCATGGACATCCGATCTGACGCTCACGACGGCCATTAACGCGATGGGCGGACTGAACGAGTATGGCAGCGAAAAAAAGGTGTGGTTGATTCGCGCCGGGCAGCGTACCCCGTATGATTTGCGGAAGATTAAAAAAGAACCATCCACGGATCCCAAGATTATTCCTGGCGATCAGATTGAAGTTGGACAGAGCATGTTCTGATTCGGAATCGGGATTTTGTATGGGCGGGTTCTGCATGATTTTCCTTAAACCATGGCAAACGCAGGGGCACCAGGGGTAGTTTTGAGTTCACCAGAGCAGAGGCTTAGTCCGTTTGCTGCGGTGGTCTTTGCGGCGGGTTGTTTTGCGAGCGTGTGGGTGTCCCACCAGCTCACGCTTCGACCCACGGGTTATCTTCTCGTCTTTTTTCTCAGCGGTTGGATCACGGGGCATTTTCTTGCGCGACCGCTGAGACAGTGGCCTGTGCTCGTTGCGCTCGCCATTCCCGGGGCCATGCTTGCGGAGTGGCTGTGTCACGGCGATCCGGTTTCGGGATTGGCTTCCGTGGCGTCCGCCCTGACTTGCGGCGGGGTGAGTGCGTTCGTGATTCGAAATCTGAGTTCGAAAGTCTTCGATCTCACCCGGGTGCGCCATGTATTTACCTTCGCATTGGCCACCCCGTTTGCCTGCATATTCAGTGCCTTGATTCATGCGGCGCTGTATGGTCACAGTGCTCCCTACTCATTTTCCTTTGAGCAGCGCTGGCAGCTTTGGTGGCTGGCGGAAGTCTGTGGTGTATTGATTGTAGCGCCTCTCGCTCTTGCATGGAGTCGGCCTCAATCCCTGAGGCGGTTTACCACGGGTGCGGGGCTGTCCGAAGGTTTGCTTTTGGCGATGGTGTTGCTCGTTCTGGTGGATCTGGTTTTTGGCTCCACCCTTTGGAGACTTTTCAACATTTCCTTTGCCCATCCCTATGTGCTGTTGACCGTACTGCTCTGGGCAGCGGTGCGATTTGGGCCGCGTGGAATTTCCGCCATGGGCGTGATGCTGGCCGTGGGGGTGCTCTGGAGTGTTCACTTTGGCGGGGGAGCTTTCCCGCCTCCGGGCACGCCACTGGAGCAGGCTTCGCTGATTCAAATTTTCCTTGCGAGCGCGCAACTGTTTTCTTTGCTTCCTGCGGCAATGATCGCCGAGCGGGAGCGGGTGGCGGCGTTGTTGAATGAGACGAGTGTTTTTCAACGCACCCTGCTCAACAGTGCAAATGCCGCGATTTTTTCGTTCGGTCCGGATGGAGTGCTCCGGAGTTTTAATGTGGGTGCGGAGAAACTTCTAGGGTGGAGTGCTGCGGAGTTGTTGGATCGGGAAACGCCGCTTTGTTTTTTGGAAAAGCAGGGTCTTGAGGACATGGCCGATCATTTAAGCGCCATTCTGTATCGTCAGATTCGCGCCAACATTGAGGTGTGTTATGCTCTGGCTCTCGAATATTCGCAGCATGAGATCGAGCTTGCACTGCTGCACAAGGACGGCAGCCTGGTATCCGCCGCAGTGGTGATTTCCCCGCTTCGCGACGAGAAGAATGCTGTGACCGGATACGTGGGCATCGCGCGGGATCTGACCTATCGCAAGCGGACTGAAGCCGCATTGCGCGAGTCGGAATCCGCAGTGGGCAGTTTTTTCGATGCATCGCCGATGATGCTGGGAATCGTCGAGTTGCAGGGGGACGACATGATCCACATTTCAGATAATCCTGCCGCAGCGCGTTTTGCGGGAATCAGCGTGGAGGCGATGCGTGGAGTGCGTGCCTCGGAGATGCCGCACATGACGAAGGAAAACCGGATCTTGTGGCTGCAATACTATCGTCAGAGTGCCGCGAGCGGGCGTCCGGTGCAGTTTCAATACACCCATGAAACCGGAAAGGCGGAGTGCAGGCTTTCGGCCACGATCAGCCCAATTCAAAGCGCCCGCAGCAGTGCTCAGCGTTTTTGCTACATCATCGAGGACATCACGGAACAGACCGAAGCGCTCGAGGAGGTGCGCCAGTTCGCGGCGATCATTGGAGCGACAACGGATTTTATTGCCATTGCGGACCGTCAGGGCAATTTCACCTACGTCAACCGCGCCATGCGTGCGCTGGCGGGTCTGCGACCCGAAGACCCCCTTCCTGCATGGAAGATCCAGGATTTTCATCCGCAGGCATCGAGCGAGATGGTGCGGCATGAAGGGTTCCCTGTGGCCATGCTGGAAGGCGTGTGGCAGGGGGAGACGGTTTTTTCATTCCGTGGCGGCGTCGAGGTTATCACTTCTCAGTTGCTGCTTGCGCTCAAGGATTCCCGGGGCGCGGTGGAATTTATAGTCATCATCGCACGCGACATCACACAACAGAAGGATGCCGAAGAGCAGATCCGGAGTTCACTGCGTGAAAAGGAAGCGCTTGTGCGCGAGATTCACCATCGGGTGAAGAACAACATGCAGGTCGTGTCGAGTCTGCTGGGGTTGCAATCCGGCTACATCAAGGATCCGGTGGCGAAGACTGTTTTCGACGAAAGCCGCGAGCGCATCAAGACCATGGCGCTGATTCACGAGAAACTGTATCAGTCTGACGATCTGGGGTCCGTGGATTTTGCGGAATTTTTGCGCAGCGTGGTGCCGATGATTTTTGGGGCGCATAACGTCCGGGGCGCCACGGTGCGCGCGAAAATCGAGACGGTGCCGGCGCGATTCAGCCTGGATACGGCGATTCCGCTGGGACTCATCGTTAACGAACTGGTTTCAAACTGTCTGAAACATGCGTTTAATCAGCGCGAATCCGGTACGGTGAGGGTGCTGCTCGAGGCGCGTCCCGAGGCACGATTCGCGCTGATCATTGGCGATGATGGTCCGGGGATGCCTGTGGGTCTGGATTTGGAGAAATCCGGTTCGTTGGGGCTGCGTCTGGTTCGGATTCTTACGAAACAGCTCAAGGGCACGCTTCAGATTCACCGTGAGAACGGGACGACGTTTGAGATGATTTTCCGGGAAATATAGTCCCGGGGAAACTATGTGCCGAGCAGCGCATTCAGCACGCTGCCCACGTCGCTGAGATCCTCAAACAGGAAATCGGGTGAGCATGCTGCAAGCTCGGCGCTATTAAATCCCCCCGTTGCGATAGCCACGGCTTTTGCCCCGATAGCGCGGGCGCAGGAAATGTCGTGCGGAGTGTCGCCGAGCACAAAGATGTGTTCGGGTGCAAAATCGATACCGTGTTTTTCTTTCGCGCGTTTTTAAGCAAACGGGCCGAGCGCATTGCGATCGCGGTGATCGTCCGCATACGCACCGAATTCAAAATATTGCCAGACTCCGTAGTGGGTGAGCTTGAGTTTGGCGCCACGTTCGAGATTGCCGGTTAAAAGACCGAGTGCTACTTCGGGATTCGCCTTGAGAGCATCCAGAAGCTGGACGATACCGGGCAGCAATCGCCCCGGGCTGAGGGGCAGTTCTTCGGCCAGACATTGCAGGTAGGAGTCGAAAAAACCCAGGATGTTTTCCGGGGTATTTTCGATGCCGTGAATTTCGAAAACGCGATGGGCGATTGAAGCATCCGTGCGCCCTGCGATTTCGACCATGGACAGGTCATCCACGATGTTGAAATACCGTTGCAGAGCCATTCGCAAGGAGCGTTCTCCTGCGCCGCCACTGGTGATCAACGTTCCATCGATATCGAAAAGGAACAATCGCCTGACCGGCGTTGGCGTGCCCATCAATCCTCTTCCTCGAACTCTTCGTCGGCCTGATCGATCGGTTCGCTGCCGTCGGATTCGAACTTGCGTTTGCGTCGGCTGGCGGGAAGCGGTGAAAGGGTCATGCTCACGTTTTTGCCCACCTTTTTGGGTTCCATTTCGACCAGTGCCATTCCGGCAAGATCATTGCGAACCCGCAGCATGAGATCCATGCCCAACTCCTGGTGCGCCATTTCGCGACCGCGGAACATGAGGGCCACGCGGACCTTGTTGCCCTTGTCCAAAAACTCCTCGGCGTGACGCAGTTTCGTTTCGTAGTCGTGGCTGTCGATGTTCACCCGGAACTTGATTTCCTTGAGCTTGCTGCCGGTGCTCTTTTTTTCCTTCTCCTGTTTGGCAAGGTTGTAGCGGTACTTGCCGAAATCGACGATGCGGCAGACGGGTGGATCGGCATTGGGCGCGACCTCGACGAGATCGAGGCCATGTTCCTGGGCTTTTTTTAGCGCATCGGGAAGCTTGAGGACGCCAAGCTGTTCATTGGTGGCAGCGACGATGACGCGCACTTCACGTGCACGAATGCGCTGGTTGACTCGTATTTGTAAGGGCTGGATAGGTGGTTTTCAGTTTGCTTGAAAAGCCGTGAGCAGTGGCGTTTCGAGCGGTCATTGTGGGTTTTCCATAGATCGCATCCTCTCCGGACAGGCCGGGCTCATTGTATGCCGGAAAAAATGCGATCCCTTTTCCCGGATGAAGCGCGTTTGTGAGGACGCGTTTCGTTGGTGGACTTAAAGAAGATTCGCTAAAGCAGCAAGGTTTTTTTGTTCAAAAGCGCTGTGGAAGAAAAAACATCGAGACGGCGCTTGACGCTTTGATGATGCAGCAACTATATCCGCGATGTGCATAGAAATCCTCTTCTTCACACCAGTGCTGTCCGCACCAGAGACTTCGTTCTTGGCATGCTTGCCATGGCCATAGTGACGGTGCAGGCGGCGATTCCCTTCGATTCCGCAAAACTTTCCTTTGTGGAAAACGACGTGCGGATTGGTGCCCTCGGGGGCGGAGCATCCAAGTCGGCGGCGATTTCTGATACCGTCAAGGCTTCGGACTACGTGCAGACGGCGGTTGACTCGCGCGCGGAGTTGACGTTTCAGGACAACAGCATCGTCCGCGTGGGGCAGAGTTCGCTTTTCACCTTCGAGGCTGCATCCCGCACGCTCTCGCTCAAGAAAGGCACGATGATCTTTTTTGTGCCTCCGGGTTCGGGTGGTGGAAACATCAAAACCCCGAGTTTGACCGCGGCCATCACGGGAACGATTTGCAAAGTTTCCAAAGAAAAAAAGCGCGAGTTGATGGCGGTGCTTTCCGGCGAACTCAATACAACCTATGGCCGCGTTCCTGCGGGATGGGTGATCGAGTGGAGCAATGGCAAGGTTCGCATTTACCGCTTTAATCCGTCGGAGACCACAAAAGGAAAACTTTTCCTGCTCGGCAACCGTCGTCTTCCGGAGGAGCCCGAAGTCCTGAGTGCCGCGCGGCTTCGCAATTACAGCGCGCCGGACCTTTCCAAATTCGACCGCCACGAGAATGCGGTATTGAATCCTGAGATCAAGGATTTTGAACCGGAGCCGGATCCAACGCCGGATGTGGAACAACCCCCGGACGCGAAGGATCCTGAGCCCACGCCTGTTCCGCCTCGGCCGGACAAAACGCCCGTTGACGATAACCCGGGGTATTTCTAAGCCATGATGAAAAAATCACTATCCGGCTTCATTGCTTTTGTGCTCGTTTCCGTTGCTCCGGTTTCTGTGTTCGCACAACTGGAGGATAATCTTGAGGTGGGTATTAGCGATCCCTTGACCGAGGAGGATATCGGTGAAATCCAGCCTGCTCGTGAAGACGCCTTGCAATCCGTGATGCGGATTACCGGTCAGGTCCAGGGCGAGTACACGAGCAACGCCAAATTGCAGGGCGACCACGGCAACAGCGATGTGCTCTGGTTGCCAACGGTCGAAGTTGGCTACAATGTTCCTTTGACCCGCCAATTCAGTCTGGATGTCATGGCCAAGGCGGAGACGGTGCTTTATTCCGATAATTTTGGACTGTCATTTTATGGTGTGACTGCTGCTGCGACTCTGGAGTATCGGCATAAGGTGGAGTATCCACGCATCTACGTTGGTGCAGAGCCCTACTGGTATCAGGGGATTGAATCGGGCGATAAACTCGCCAGCGCAGTGAATTTCGTCATTGGCTCGGATCAGGGTGTGCCGTTCAATCGCGGGCGCAGCATGATTTTCTGGGGCTACCGTTTTGGTGCCTCCGTTTCGGACCCGAATGACGACGCCCGCTACGCTCACCGCGGCATCGTGGGCTTTACGCATCAGTTTAGGCCTTTGCTTTATGGCCAGGTTTATTATTCCTGCCAGTATTCAGACTATTACAACGCGAGCCGTCAGGACATTCGTCACGTGTTGGGTGCGACGTTGTCGTATCAATGGACGGATGGCATGTTCACGAGTTTGAGTGCCGGTTTTGCTGATAACGAATCGGATCAGGACATGGCCAGTTACCAGTCGGCAACGGTTGGGTTTGCGGTGACCTGGCAGTTTTAGTCCCGGTCGGACTTCGATCGGTTTACTGATGCGCTTTGCCGTTACGCTTGTTTTGTTGACCTTCTGGTCGTTGGGTGTTTCTGGATTTGCCCAAGTGGTGACCGGGAATGTTACTACGTCTAGCGCAGGGCTTTTTGACGATCAGCAAGCCAAAAACGAGGCGCAACTCTACAAAGAGAAAAATCTGACGCCGAATCAGCGGGCGGAAGTGGATCGACTCGAAAATGAAGCGCGGATGCTGGAACGCTCGGGGCAGACTGACCGTGCGATTGAGCGCCACTCACAGGTCATCAATATCAACCCGGGTGATTTCGACGCCATGGCGCGTCGCGGGAGTCTATGGCTTTTAAAAAAAGAGTGGGCCAAAGCCAAGGCCGACTTTGTCGCGTCGCAGGAACTGCATCCCAAAGCTTTCACCTTAGTTGAAAGCGCCAACAATTTTGCATGGCTGCTTGCAACCTGTCCGGACGATTCGATTCGCGATGGAAAACTCGCGGTGGAGTTGGCGGAGAAGGTTTACTCCCGCTCCCCCGGGATCGCGACGGCGGATACTTTGGCTGCGGCGTACGCCGAGTCGGGTGATTTTGCCAAGGCAGTGGAAACTCAGAAAAAAGTTTTGGCTCTCGCGCAGCGGATTGGTGATCCGGAAGCTGTCTTTGCTGCGCGGTTGGCGGAGTACGAAACGGGAAAACCGCATCGGGTGGACTAATCGCCCGTTTCGGGGTCAGGTCAGGGAGTTTTCGAAGAACTCGATGACTTCGCCCGTGGGCGAAACAACGAAGGAGATGGTGATGGGCGTCGGTCCCTGTGCGGCGTCGATGGTGTGATTTTTGGGTGCCATGCGCTCGGTTGCGCCATGCGTGAGAGCCAGCGCGTGCGCGGCTATGCAATTCGTCGTTCGAAGGGCGAAGTGAATCAGTCGCGCCTCGGACGCCGCAGCGGGATCGCCCCCGGCAAAAAGTTCGAGGTAATTGCCGTCCCCGGTGTCGAGCATTGCGGCGCGGCCATCGGCTTCGCCCCAGGTGAGCTTGATCGTGAAGCCAAGGCCCTCGGTGTAAAAGCGGATGGCGGCATCGAGATCAGCGACTTTTGCTGCAACGTGGTGAAATCCGCCGCCGCCGAGTTTGGAATTTTGCATTCGCGCACTATGCGTCGATGCGAAAAAGAAATGCACGCGTGATTTTTTGTGTGATTTTTTGCGGAGACGGACACGGTTTTCGTGGCAGGGTGGGCGTTGTGATTGAAGTTTTGCTGCGCTGCACGATGAAGATTTATAAACGCTGCACCCAGTTCTGGAATTCCGGAAGCTTGGAGTTCCTATTGCGGAGGGGGGGCGCGTTGTTTTTTGTGTTGGTATTTTGCGGTGAAGCGGTTCGTGGAGCGGAAGAACTTTTGCCGGGTGGAGATTTTGAGAATGAAAAGAAAGTGTGGGATCCGTGGATTCCTCGCGAGGCATATGGCAAGGGATGTTCGGCTGCGCTGGTAGCCACGGAAAAGCAGGACGGGACAAAAAGCATGGAGCTTTTGAGCGACCGGCGGACGACATTCGGAGTGGAATCGCCGATGGTTTCTGTTCAACCGACGCAGCGTTATCAAGTCACAGCCTGGTGCAAAATCGATGTGCTCTCGACGGGTGAAGTGAAAAAAGGCGGGCCGGTGGTGGTGATCGATTATTTGAAATCACGCGATGGCAAAGGCGAAGGGGTTCTGCATTTCAGCACGGAAAACAGGGGCACCACCAAGGGCAAGGTGGATGATATTTTGCCGGCTGAAATCGTTCCCGACTGGAAACGGATCGCGGTGGTTTTTGAAGTACCCGAAGGCGTGCTCTTGATGCAGGTGCGGTTGTTGCGCTGGAATCTCGTCGGTTTGTCGTGGTGGGATTCTGCGCGACTGGAAAAGGTGGATGAAACCATATCGCTCACCTTGTTGGACGATGAAGTGCGCGAACCGTTACCGGGTGAGGAAAACCTGCCTGTGGTGCAGGCCGAAGTGATTCCGAAGGAAGCGCTGAGCCCCTCGCATCAACCTGAGAAAGACATTGAGGAATGAAGAGTCGATTATAATTTTTGCCCCATCAAAAGAGCATTCCCCCCTCGCTGCCATTGAACCCACCTAACCCCGCATCGCCCCTAAAAGCTGTGCTGGCGGCTTTTGCAAAAATAGCGGGCATATTTGCTTCATACGACGGTGGGTGCGTTTGAATCGGGGCAACCAGTGCTTGTTTCCGCTCCGGTGATGGTGTTGAAACAGCCGCCTATGATTCGTATCCGTGCTTTCCAGGGATTGCGTCCGCCCGTTAACCAGGTCGCGCAGGTTGCTTGTGTTCCTTATGATGTCGTGGACCGAACGGAGTCGGCGGCGTTGGCGGAGGGGTTGCCGGACAGCCTGCTTCATGTTGATCGTGCGGAGATTGATTTGCCGACGGAGACGAATCCTTACAGCGACGCGGTGTACGCCAAGGCGCGTGAAAATTTTCTCGGTCTGCAAAAGCGTGGAGCGCTGGAGCGCGAATCGGCTCCGTGCGTTTATCTTTATCGTCAGGAGATGAACGGTCATGTGCAGACCGGACTGGCGGCGGTGTGCCACATTGAGGATTACGAGAACGACCTCATCAAGAAGCACGAGAAAACGCGGCGGGACAAAGAGGACGATCGCACGCGGCTCATCGACACGCTGGGTGCGAATACCGGTCCGGTATTTCTCACGTATCGCGGTGTGAACGCCATAGACGCCGCGGTTGATACGATCACGTCCGGGGCTCCGCTCTATGATTTTACTGCACCAGATGGAGTGCGCCACACGGCGTGGCGTGTGGAGGGGGGCGGGGAGTTTGCGGAGCTTTTTGCGGCGCATGTACCGGTGGCGTATGTGGCGGATGGGCATCATCGTACGGCGAGTGCGGTGCGGGTGGGGCGCGAGCGACGTGCGCAGAATCCGCAGCACGACGGCACGGAGGATTACAACTGGTTCCTGTGCGTGTTGTTTCCGGCGGATCAACTCCAGATTCTGCCCTACAATCGGGTAGTGAAGGATCTGAACGGGCATACGTCGGCAGCGCTGATTGAGGCGGTCGGCAAGGTGTTCACGGTCACGGAGGCTGCGCCCGCATCGCCGATTCAGCCGGGGCATATCAGCATGTATCTGGAAGGAAAATGGCATGGCCTTGAGTGGACTCCGGAGGCCGGGGCAGACCCGATCTCTCGCCTGGATGTGAGTGCGTTGCAGGATCGTGTGCTGGCTGCGCTGCTTGGCATTGATGATCCGCGGACGAGTCAACGCATCGATTTCGTGGGTGGGATTCGCGGGACGGATGAGCTGGTGCGCAGGGTGGAATCCGGGCGTGCGGCTGTGGCGTTTTCCATGGCGGCGACGACATTGGAACAGCTCATGGATATTGCTGATGCCGGGCAGATCATGCCGCCGAAGAGTACATGGTTTGAACCGAAGCTACGGTCCGGGCTGTTCGTTCACACGTTGTGAGGTGAGGATTCGGGGGTAATGACTGCATGCGAGGCGATGTCGGGTTGGAAACGCCTTGATGCGGCTTGGTGTGTTTTGGTGTTTCTGATTCTCGGGTCGATTTATCTGGGATCGCGGGAGACGCAAGCCATCGACTCGAACTACAGCTTATTGCTGAGTGAGACGCTGCTGGAACGCGGAACGTTTGAACTCGACTATCCTGCGGACGAGGTGCTTCTGCAGAGCGCCTACCAAATTGACCGGCGGGTTCCGGGAAAGTTATACTACCTCTATCCGCCGGGATCCCCGGTGCTTTCGCTGCCGATGATGGCTGTTGCGCGCAGTCTTGGGTGGACGGTTTTTAACGAGCGGGGACGTTTTTCCTATGAGCGTGAAAGTCGGCTGGAGCAGGTGTTTGCCTCGATCATCACGGCTGCAACAGGAGCGTTGCTTTTTGTGTTGGGACGACAATTTCTGACCACGTTGTGGAGCGTGGTGCTGGCTCTTGCTATGGGTGTGGGGACGCAGATGTACAGCACGAATTCGCGAGGCTTGTGGAGCGACACGTGGGGCGGGTTGCTGCTGGCGGTTGTGCTGTGGATGTTGCTTGCAAGGAGGGAAAAACAACCGCCCTGGTGGTTGATGGGGACGTTGCTCGGGTGGCTGTACATCACGCGTCCGACTTACAGCGTGCATATCGCGTTGATTGGAATTTACCTGCTGATTGAGCATCGGACGATGGTCTGGCGTGTGGCCGTCGTTGCGATGATTTGGCTGGGGGTATTCATGGTTTGGACGTGGAGCATTTACGGCGCTTTGCAACCTGCCTACTACCGGCGTGCTGGCGGGCCGGCGTGGCATTTGCTTGGGGAGAATCTCGGGGTGTGGCTGGTGAGCCCTTCGCGCGGTCTGCTGACCATGGTTCCATTGACGATTTGGATTGTGGCCATGCTGTTGTGGTTTTGGAAACGGTTGCCGGAGCAGCGTTTTATGATGCTTTCGGCGGCGGTAGTGGTGGCTCATATTTTTTTGATTTCCGCGTATCAAACTGAGTTCGGCGGGCACAGCTATGGTTCGCGTTTGACGGCGAGTCTTGTTCCGTGGATTGCTGTGTTGACTGCTGCGGGGATGAGCGTGTTGCTGCGAAGTCGTTTTCGTGCAGGATGGCTACTGACCGGGGCGGTGTTTCTCGGGGCGAGTTTTTTTGTGCAATGGCGCGGGGCCACCGCTCCAGCAACTTGGAGCTGGAACTATTATCCCGTGGATATTTGCAGGACGCCGGAGCATGGCTGGAACTGGCGTTATCCGCAGTGGATCGCGGGTTTGGTCGATGTGCCTATGTATCTGCCGAAGACGTTCCCGGCATGGCAGGGGGCAGGTCGCCTGCGTTTTGATCGTCCAGAGGTGGAGCCGTATCTCGCCTATCACTGGAGTGTTGCCGAGGAAGGGTATCGGTGGAACAAGGGGCGCAAGCCGGTGCTTATTTTTTCGGGTTCCTCGGGGGAACCGGGTGGGATCCGGATGAAGCTCTCGTCGTTGGGGAGCCAGAGGATGGAGCTGGAACTGAATGGCGTAAAGCTTACGGATATTGCCGCAGCAGATTGGGAGACGCGGGTGATCGAGTTTCCGCCCGGAAGTGTTCGCGAGAAAAATGTACTGCGTTTTTGGCTTCCCGAGGCGCGGCGTCCGGATGGCGGGCACGGTGAGGAGCGGGAGCTTGGTTTGTGCGTGGCGTGGATGGAGTTTGTGAGCGGGGCGGAAACGGAGGGAACCACGCGATGAGTGACCCGACCAAGACCTGGGACTGGGGGCGGATGCAGTATTTGAGTGGGTTGGTCTTTCCGCGTGCACCGGCTGTGTGGCCGTTCGTTACGGAGAATATGGAGCCGGTGAAATTTGGTGCGGGCGGCGGGAGCGACGCCTTCCGGTGGTTTGGCTGGAGCACTCCGGAGAATGGGGGATGCTGGAACGATGGCCGACGCGCCGGGGGTGTCTTTCGTTTGGAAAAGCCGAGGCCGATCATTCTGCGGCTTGAGGGGACGCCGTTTTTGTATCCGGGCAAGGTGGAGCATCAAGCGCTGGTGCTGCGGGTCAACGGGCACGAATTGCCGGAGCGCAAATTGTCGGATTCGGACGGTTGGGAGTGGTCGATTCCGGCGGTATGGCTGCGTGAAAAAAACGTGATCGATTTTCGATTTCCCGATGGGCAGATTCCGTGGCGGATATCGGATAATGGAGATCCCCGGCAACTGGCACTTTTTGTGCGCACCATGGAGTGGCGCTATGCGAAGTAAGAAGTTATTTAACGCCCTTTCGAGATGGGCATGGGTCTGGAGCGATGCGCTTTTGCCGTTTCTGCTCTCGCGCATTTTGATTTTGTCCGTTGCGTTTATTGCGTTGCAGACCTTTCGTCCGCCGGAATACCGGGATGCATGGCAAGTGAACGCAGATGGCGCTCCCCTGCCGTTTGCCGCCGGAGCAAATTTGCAGTTGAACCGGACTCATGCGCTGCAGAACGCGCTCTCGCGCTGGGACGGCGGCTGGTATTTGGCGATCCTGTTGGAAGGCTACTCCTACGATCCTGAAAAGCAGAACCCGAGCGGGTTTTTTCCGTTGTATCCCATGATGGTCAAAGGGGTGGCGTTGGTGCTGGGCCAAGGCATGTCTCCGGTAGGCTTGATCACCGTCGGGGTGGTAATTTCGCACCTTTGTTCGGCGTTGGCGGTGATTTTGCTTGTGGGACTTGTGCGCATGGAGGGCGACGCCGAACTCGCGCGAAGAGCCGGGCTGTATCTTTGTATTTTTCCGTCCACGCTGTATTTGAGCGGGCTGTTCACGGAGGGTCTGTTTTTGGCGGTGACCTTGGGGGCATTTTATTGCGCGCGCTGCAATCGTTGGTGGTGGGCCGGGTTGTTGGCGGCTGCGGCGTCTGCCACGCGTTCACCGGGGGTATTTATCGGGTTGGGTCTTGCCGTGGAGTACATGAGGCAGCGTCAGTGGCAATGGCGTGCGATCCGTTGGAACGTGCTGGCGCTGGGTTTGGTTCCGGTGGGGTTGGGGCTTTTCTGCGCGTGGTTGTGGTGGCGGTTTGATGATCCGTTGCTGTTCAACCGGGGACAGGCGCAGCACGATCGACATTTTGCGGCTCCCTGGGTTCCTTTTGTTCGCGTCGTTGAGACTGGAAACATCATTTTGGGAGCAGAGAATTCGTGGGTGGACTTTGGTGTGGGTCTTGCCGTGGTTTTGGTGATGATTGTCAGTTGGTTTCGTTTGAGTCTGCCTTACGCGGTGCTTTTAAACGTGATGCTTTTGCTGCCGCTCTGCACGAACCAGATTTCGGGAATGCTGCGCTATGCGATGGGGACGTTTCCGGTGTTCATGGTGCTGGCGGGTTGGGGGCGCAACCCATGGTTCCACCGGGGTTGGGTGGTGTTCAGCACGGCGCTCGCGGCGCTGTTTACCGCGATGATGGCCACGTGGTATTACGTGACGTGAGAAGTTGTTTAAGTGGAGGCTTTGGTGATGCGCTGAAACATGGGTTTCGTGAGGGGCATCACGGAGAGCCGGGATTGGCGCAGCAGCCCGATCTCTGCGAAATCGGGCTGGGATTTAATCCAGTCGAGTGTGACGGATTGCTTGAGGGATTTCACGGGAACGAGATCCACGCATGACCAATCGCCTTCGCCGGCGGTAGGATCGGGGTAGGCTTCGCGTGAGACTTCGGCGATGCCGACGATGCATTTGCCGACGACGCTGTGGTAGTAGAGCACGCGATCGCCTTTTTTCATCGCGCGGAGGTGATTGCGAGCCTGGAAATTGCGGACGCCGGTCCATGTGGTGCGTCCGTCTTTGAGAAAAGTTTCCCACGCGTAGGCCGTGGGTTCCTGTTTGACGAGCCAGTAGTTCATGAAACGGAGGGTGATAGGGAAGGACCGAGCAAGAGCCAAGCGTGATTTGTGCGGTGCGTGGGGGTTTAGGATTTACATTTCCACCGGGCGGAGGCGGGGTTAGCTTCTGGGTATGGAACCGCAGTCCGCCGAGGTAGTTTACGGGTCTTCGCGTGGCGGCTCACCACTGCTGAATTCGCGGTGCGGCACGAACTGCCGGGCGGCGATTATCACGGGGGTGTATGCGATTTTTGCTGGGCTTTGGATTGTGTATTCGGACCGCGCGCTGGCAGCGCTTTTTCAGGATCCGCAGGATTTCGTGAAATGGAGCGTGTTTAAGGGGATCGGTTTTGTCGTCGTGACTTCGACACTGCTGTTTGGGCTGATGCTTTGGTTGTTCGGGACGATTGAGAAAGCATATAATGATTTGGTTTTGCATGAGCGGGAGCTGGAAAGATTTAAAAGGCTTTACGCGGTGTTGAGCCAGGTTAACCAAGCCATCGTCTGGACGAAGAGCCGGGACGAACTGCTGAACAAAGTGTGCCGGGTGATCGTGGGGGGAGGGGGGTTCCGCATGGTATGGATCGGATGGAATGATCCGGCGACGCATTTGATGAAACCGGTTGCGGTGTGGGGAGATGATGCGGGGTACCTGGATGCGATCCGTATTTACACGGACGATCGTCCCGAGGGGCACGGGCCTTCGGGAACTGCTTTTCGTTCGGGGCGGTCAGCGGTTTTCAATGACATGCTGGAGAGCGCAGCCTTGGGGCCGTGGCGCGATGCGATTCGAAAGCAGGGATTCCGTGCGTGCGGTGCGTTTCCGATCCGGGAGAATGATGAGGTCAAAGGAATACTCAACGTGTATTCGGACGAAACAGATTTTTTCCAGGACAAAGAGGTGGCGCTACTTGAAGAGGCGGCCCGGGATATTTCGTTTGCGCTGGATAACCTTGCGCGTGAGCAAGAGCGCATCACAGCGGAGGGGATGGCGACAACGGAGCGGCGCTTTTCGGAGACGATGATCGAGAGCATGCCGGGCATTTTGTACTTCTACGATGCCGACGGGACGTTTTTGAGATGGAGCCGCAACTTTGAAATGGTCTCCGGGTATGCCGGTGAAGAAATTGCGAAGATGCATCCGCTGGATTTTTTCCGGAGTGAGGACAAGGCTGCTTTGCAGGCGCGTATTGCGGAGGTGTTTGAAAAAGGGGAATCGTCTCTGGAAGCGCCTTTTCTTTTGAAGGATGGGGGGACGATTCCGTATTTCTTCACCGGGAGGCGCGTGGCGTTCGAGGGCAAGGAATGCCTTGTGGGTGTGGGGATCGATATAACCGAACGCAAAAAAGCTGAGGAAGCGTATCGTGAACTCAACGAGAGCCTTGAGTTAAAAGTGGCGGAGCGCACCGAGGAGCTTGGCGCGGCGTTGGTCCGTGCGGAGGCGGCGGATCGGATCAAGTCGGCATTCCTTGCGACGATGTCGCACGAGTTGCGCACGCCGTTAAATTCGATCATTGGGTTTATAGGGATTGTTCTGCAGGAACTCGCGGGGCCGCTGAATGAGGAGCAGGCGAAGCAGCTTCGGATGGTGCAGGGAAGTTCGCGGCATTTGCTGGAATTGATCAATGACGTGCTGGATCTGTCGAAGATTGAGGCGGGGCAACTGGATATGAAGCGCGAGCCTTTTGATGTACCGGCTTCGCTTGAGCGCGTTGTGGCGAGTGTTCGACCGCTGGCGGACAAGAAGGGGCTTGAGCTTTGTGCGGAGATTCCGCCGGGGCTTGGACAAATCGTGGGGGACCGTCGGCGTCTGGAGCAGATCCTGCTGAATCTTTTGAATAACGCGATCAAGTTTACCGCGACAGGCAGGGTCACCTTGAGAATGGAGACGATGGAAAATTACAAAATATCGGAGGTGCGCGCATCGCATCGGGCGTTGTGTTTTAGCGTCAGCGACACGGGGATCGGCATCAAGTTGGAGGATATGAGGGCGTTGTTTCAGCCGTTTCATCAGATCGACAGCGGGATTGCGCGGCAGCATGAGGGCACCGGACTCGGTCTCGCCATTTGTCGGAAACTTGCGGAGTTAATGGACGGCGAGATGGCGGTGCAAAGCGAGTGGTTGAAAGGAAGCACCTTTTGTCTTACGATCCCGCAGTAAAATTCGCACGAACTGGTATGAACCCAACGATCTTACTTATTGAGGACAACGAGCAAAACCGCTACCTCGCAACGTTTCTGCTTGAAAAAAACGGGTTCAAAGTGGTTTCCGCGTGCGACGGAACCAAGGGGGTCGAACTGGCCAAATCCATGAGGCCCGATCTTATTCTGTTGGATATTCAGCTTCCGGAGAAGGACGGTTACCAAGTGGCGCGGGAGTTGCGTGAAATTGAGGCGACGATTTCGACGCCGATCATTGCGGTGACGTCCTACGCGATGGCGGGAGATCGGGAAAAGGCGCTCGCGGCAGGATGCAACGGGTACATCGAGAAGCCGATCAATCCAGACACTTTTGTTGAGGAAATTCAGCGTTTTTTTCTACCATCCGACAAGGCATAAACCCATGGCACGCATCCTGATCGTCGATGACAAAGAGGATAATCTGTACTATTTGCGGATGCTGTTATCCGGCCAAGGTTGGACGGTGGAGGAAGCCCGGCACGGGGCTGAAGCGTTGGTGAAGGCTCGGCAGGAACCGCCGGATTTGGTTGTATCCGACTTGTTGATGCCAGTGATGGATGGGTACACGCTGCTGCGGCATTGGAAAACCGATCAGCGCCTCGCCCGGATTCCGTTTGTGGTGTACACGGCAACGTACACGGAGGAGGAGGACGAACGCCTGGCGTTAAAACTTGGGGCGGATGCATTCCTCCTCAAGCCGACGGAGCCGGAGATTATTGTGGAGCGGTTGCGCGAAGTTCTTGCGCGGGTGAGTATTACCGCGGCGAAACAGCCGCAGAGTTCCGGCGGCAAGGGAGAGGAGTTGATGGAGGTGTACAGCAAGACTTTGGTTCGCAAACTGGAGGAAAAAACGCTTCAACTCGAGGAGGCCAACCGCGTTTTGCGCAGGGATATTTCCAATCGCAACACGGCCGAGCATGAAATGGCGGTTTTAAACCGCGCACTTCGCATCATGACCGCATGCGGCGAGGTGCTGATCCGGGCGACGGATGAGATGAAGCTGCTGGAAAACGTATGCAGGCTGGCTGTTGAAATCGGGGGATACCGCATGACGTGGGTCGGTTATGTGGAGGGTGATGCGGAGGGCACGATCAAGCCGAAGGCTCATGCCGGGGTTGAGGACGGTTACCTGCATAAATTTACAATGAATTCGCTGGAAAATGATCCACGCGGTCAGGGTCCGGCGGGTATGGCGATCCGCACGGGGGAAGCCAGGTATGTATCTGATGTGCACAAGGTTCCGTCTTTTTTCGAATGGAAAAGCGCCGCGCTTGAGCGTGATTTTCGCAGTGTGATTTGTCTACCGCTGCGGCATGAGAAACAGGTGTTCGGCGTATTGGGTTTATGCTCTGCACAAGTCCATGATGTGACGGTGGAGGAGTTAAAATTGCTGCAGGACATGGCGGATGAACTGGCGTTTGGCATCATGAACATCCGGGCATGGACGGCGAGGCGGCGAATGAACGATGCGATGCTGAAAGTGGCGGCCAGCGTATCGAGTCATTCGCGGACGGAATTTTTTGTGGATTTGACCAAGAACATGATCGAGGCACTGGGCGCTCACTCGGCGTTTGCCGCGAGATTGCTTGCCGGTGAGTCGCATCGGGCGATGACGTTTGCCCACGTGGAGCAGGGGTTGGTGATGGATGACTTTGAGTTTTCACTGGCTGAAACGCCCTGCATGAATCTGTTGCAGGAGGATGAGTGCATGGTTCAGCGGAAGTTGAGAGAACTGTATCCGCAGTGCCCGATAGGGGCCGCCAAGGGTGCAAAGGCATGTGCCGGACGCCGTTTGACGAGTTCCAGCGGTGAGCTAAAAGGGTTCCTGTTTGTGTTTTTTAAGGAGGAGTTTACCGACCGGGATCTCGTTTCCTCGGCGCTCCAGATTTTTGCTTCGCGGGCTTCTGCGGAGCTTGAGCGGGAGGAGGCTTTTACGCAAATCATCGAACAGGCATCGCTTTTGGACAAGGCGCAGGATGCCATTCTGGTGCGGGACCTTGAGAACAAGGTCAGTTTCTGGAACAAGGGCTGCGAGAACCTTTATGGATGGACGCGGGAGGAAGTATTGGGAAAATCAATCCATGCGCAGATTTACAAGGACCCCGAGGAGTTCCTGCGGGCCATGGAACTCGCGATGGAGCATGGGGAATGGTTGGGGGAGATTCAGCAACAGAGCAAAAGCGGGAAAGAATTATATGTGAATGGGCGCTGGACGCTGGTGCGGGACGACCAAGGCATTCCCAAGGGCATGCTCGTCATCAATACAGACATCACGGAGAAAAAGCGGATCGAAGCGCAGTTTTTGCGGGCGCAGCGGATGGAGAGTATCGGCACGCTGGCCGGAGGTATCGCGCACGACTTGAACAATGTGCTTTCGCCCATCCTGATGTCCGTGCAAATGCTTCAGTCGAAGGTGGCCGATGAACAGGGGTTTGCGATGTTGGAAACGGTGCAGAGTTGCACGCAGCGCGCGGCGGACTTAGTCAAGCAGGTGTTGTCCTTTGCCCGGGGCATGGAGGGGAAGCGGATCGACGTAAATCTTCGCCATCTCGGAACGGATATTCAGCGGATTGTGCAGGAGGCTTTCCCGAAAAACATCGAGTTTGCGTTCAGTGCGAACCGGAAGCTCTGGTCGTTTTTAGGGGATCCCACGCAGTTGCATCAGGTGTTGATGAACCTGTGCGTCAATGCGCGGGATGCCATGCCGCAGGGAGGAAAACTCACTGTTACCATGGAAAACATCATGCTCGATGAGGTCTATGTCGGGATGTACCCGGGAACGAATCCTGGGCCTTATGTCTCAGTGGAGGTGTTGGATTCCGGCACTGGAATACCCGAGGAGATACGCGACAAAATTTTCGAGCCATTTTTCACCACCAAAGCACAGGGCGTTGGCACCGGGTTGGGGCTTTCCACCACGGCTGCGATTGTCCGAGGGCACGGCGGTTTTATCAATGTGTACAGCGAGCTGGGTGGCGGGACGAAATTTAAAGTGTTTATTCCGGCTGATCCGGCATCCATCGTGAAGGATGATGAGGAGCCTGAACAAAGACGTTTGCCACATGGAAATGGAGAGGGAATCCTGATTGTGGATGATGAGGCCAGCATCCGCACGGTGGCCCATCGTTTGCTGGAGAGTTTTGGTTACAGCATTCTACTGGCCGATAACGGAGTGGAGGCGCTGGCTTTGTATGCGCAGCGCCGGTCGGAAGTGGATTTGGTCCTGACCGACATTGCGATGCCTGTGATGGATGGATCGGCGCTGACCATTGCGCTTAAGGCGCTCAATCCGCAGATTAAAATCATCGGGAGCAGTGGATTCGCGACGAACGAAAACATTGCGCGGCTTTCTGATCAGGGTGTTCTTTATTTTCTGCCCAAGCCCTACACCACCGAGTCGCTGCTGCAAGTGATCCGCGAAGCGCTGGATGCTACGGATTGAAAATGGGCGTTGGTTGAGCGGGCTTGATGTTGCGAGCGGGGTGGTTCATTGAATCTTCTGTAATCACGTTTTCATGCCCACCAACGTTCTCGGTTCTGATTTAAAATGCTGCTGCAACCATCCATCAACGGGTTATTACCGAGATGGCTACTGCCGAACCGGTCCGGGTGATGTCGGGTTGCATACGGTTTGTGCGGTGATGACCGGGGAGTTTCTTGAGTTCAGCCAGCAACGGGGGAATGACTTGACCACGCCGGTTCCAGAATACGATTTTCCGGGACTGAAGCCCGGCGACCGTTGGTGTTTGTGTGTGAGACGATGGGCTGAGGCCCTGGAGGCGGGGATGGCTCCGTCGGTGGTCATTGGCGCAACGCAGGTGAGCGCGCTGGAGTTCGTGTCGCTTGAAGATTTGCAGCGGCACGCGGTGTGAGCGCTGCTTATTATCCTAAATTCCGAGATGAAAATTGATCGTTGCTGGTTGATAGGTTGAACAGGAGCAACTTGCGTTGAACCAAAGTTTCATTCTGCGGGTGAGGAACCCGTCCGGCGTAAGCCGCTGAAAACCAACAATCGACCACTATCTCTCAACCATCACCTTCCTTTCTAGGATTATCCGCGGCCGCGGCGTTTTGTCGGATAGCGCGTGGTTTTTTTGCTGGACTCGATTTTTGAGATACCGGTGCCGTCTTTAAGTTCCTCGATCTGATCACGAAGGAGCGCCGCGCGTTCGAATTCGAGGTTGGTTGACGCGATCTCCATCTCCTTCTGCAATTCCATGAGGAGTTCTGAAAGGTTGAAGTCGCCGCCTGCTTCATTGACGACCGAGGACTCCATCTCCCGTGCTTTGAGGATGGTGTGCAAACTCTCCTGAACAGCGCGTTGCACGCTGCGCGGCGTGATTCCATGTTTCTCGTTGTATTCCATCTGCTTCGCACGTCGGTAATCCGAGATGTCGAGCAGCGCCTGTATCGAAGCCGTGACGGTATCGGCAAACAGAACAACGTGGCCGTTAATGTGGCGTGCGGCGCGGCCTGCGGTTTGGATGAGCGAGGTCTGCGAGCGCAGATAGCCCTCCTTGTCGGCATCGAGAATGCATACGAGGGAGACTTCGGGAAGATCGAGTCCTTCGCGGAGCAGGTTGATGCCGACGAGGATGTCGAACTCTGCAGCGCGCAGGGCGCGCAAAATCTCCACGCGTTCGATGGTGTCGATGTCGCTGTGCAGATAACGCACACGCAGGCCCACATCGCGGAGGTAATCCGAAAGATCTTCGGCCGTCCTTTTGGTGAGCGTTGTGATGAGCACGCGTTCGTTTTTCTCCACGCGCGACCGGCACAGTTCCATGGTCTCGTCGATTTGGTCCTTGAGCGGGCGCAACGTGATGTGCGGATCGAGCAGGCCGGTGGGACGGATGATTTGCTCAAACACTAGAGAATCAGGACGGCGAATCGCGAGCGGCTTGGGTGTCGCCGATTTTCTTTTGATCACTTTGGTGACGGGAATCAGCGCATCGCCATTTTCCAGCGGGGGAGTTGCGGGGACGTGATGGCTCTGGGTGAGGCTTTGCGGCAGGTATTCCGTGTTGCCCGGGATGCTGTTGTTGATTTCAAAAGGGCCTGGTGTCGCGCTGACGTAAATCATCTGGTTCATGTGGCCCATGAACTCGTGAAATTTCAGCGGACGATTGTCCATCGCGCTGGGGAGGCGGAATCCGAAATCCACGAGCACCGATTTGCGTGAACGATCCCCTTCGTACATCCCGCCGACCTGAGGGACGGTGGCATGCGATTCATCCAGGACGCACAGGAAATCCTTTGGGAAAAAGTCGATCAACGTGTAGGGCGTCGAGCCGCCTGGACGCCCGGTTAAATGGCGCGAATAGTTTTCGATTCCGCTGCAGAAGCCCATCTCCTGCATCATTTCGAGGTCGTACTCCGTGCGCATCTTGATCCGCTGCGCCTCCAGCAGTCTGCCATGTTTTTCAAACCAGATCACACGCTGCTGCATTTCCTCGCGGATAGTGCGCAGGGCGACGTTGAGTTTTCCCGCAGGCGTCACGAATTGTTTCGCGGGAAAAAAAGTGACCATGGCGAGCTGCTCCTTTTGTTTGCCAGTCAGCGGGTCGAAACGCGTGATGCGTTCCAGTTCATCGCCGAAGAATTCCAGGCGCACCCCTTCCTCGTCGGCGTTGGCGGGATGCACCTCGACGACATCGCCGCGCACGCGGAACCGGCCGCGCTCAAAAGCGATATCGTTTCTTTCGTAAAGCATGTCCACGAGCTTGGAGAGCACGGCTTCGCGGGTGATTTGCTGTCCGACCTTGAGCGCCATGAGCATGTTATAAAAATCCTCCGGCGAACCGAGGCCGTAGATGCAGGAGACGCTGGCGACCACGATGACATCGCGCCGGGAAAGCAGTGAGGAGGTGGTGGAAAGGCGCAGGCGCTCGATCTCCTCGTTGATCGAAGAATCCTTTTCGATGTAGGTGTCCGTGCGCGGGATGTAGGCTTCGGGCTGATAGTAGTCGAAGTAACTGACGAAGTACTCAACGGCGTTGTGCGGGAAAAACTGTTTGAACTCCGAGTAAAGCTGCGCTGCGAGTGTTTTGTTGTGCGACATGATCAGCGTCGGCTTGTCCACATCGCGGATCACGTTGGCGATCGTGAAGGTTTTGCCTGAGCCTGTTACGCCGAGGAGGGTCTGATGCCTGTTACCTGCCAGAACGGAGCGGCTGAGACCCTCTATGGCCTGCCCCTGATCGCCCATTGGCGCATAGTGAGAAACGAGATCAAACGGCATAATGCGGATGTCCAATCTACACGGCTTCGCGCAACTTGCAGAAAAAAATCAGCGGGCGAAGCGCAATGGCCTGCTTCAGCGCAGTCGCTGGTATTTACCGGTTTTGATTTTGAGGAAGAGAAAATCCTTCTGCGCGGGTTCCAAGCAGCGATAGACGGGGAATGACTTGTCGTCGGTGCGTCCTGCGAGGCGCATGGCGCTGTCGTCGAGTTTGATGTCGTCGGCGAGATCCGCGACGAGTTTGCGCCCCTGAAACGCCACGAGTTCCGCGCCGGGTTGCAGGTTGTCAGGTGGACTGTAGAGCGTGCGCTCCTCAACTGCTGAGGGTTGTGAAGCGATTTCGAGCACGGAGCGTTGTGATGCGTTGCGGGTTGCGCTGAAAACGATCAGGCCATATAGCGCCAGCAGAATGGCGCCCAGAAAGATGGCGTTTTTTCCAAAGCTCAACGGTGTGGATGCGGATTCGGACATTGTCTGAAGCATGGGAAAAGACTGGGAGCTGTCGAGCCGGAAACACACTCACACCTTGCAACCGGTGCATGAACGAAGACAGGATACTGCGATGAGTCATTGCCGCTGGATTTTCCCCGAACCTGTGGAGGACGGATATGTGCGGTCAATGAGCGAGGCGTACCAGTTGCATCCCGTTCTCTCCGCGCTGCTGGTGAGGCGCGGGTTTGGCGGTCCGGACGGTTGCGGAAGTTTTATGGATCCGCGTCTGGCCTCGCTGGATGATCCTTTTCTGCTCCCGAACATGGAGGCAACGATCCGGCGCATGCTCGTGGCGGTGGACTCGCATGAGCGCATCGTGCTTTACGGTGATTACGATGTGGACGGCATTACGTCGCTGACCCTGATGACGCGGTTGTTGCGGGCTGCTGGTGCGGATGTGCGCACCTTTCTTCCGCGTCGCATGGGGGAAGGTTACGGGCTGAGTGCGGAGGGGGTTCAGCGGTGTCTTGACGATGAGCACCCGAGTCTGGTGATCGCCTTGGATTGCGGCACCTCCTCGGCGCGAGAGATCGCTTTGCTGATGGAAAAAGGTGTGGACGTGCTGGTGATCGACCATCACGAGATCAAGGGAGAGCTTCCGGCGTGTCCGCTGGTGAATCCCAAGCTGGGCGCGGATTATCATTATCTCTGCACGGCGGGATTGGTTTTTAAAACGTGCCACGCATTTCTAAAACAGCGCCGGCTGCCGGATTTCGATTTGCGGGAATACCTGGATCTCGTTGCGTTGGGGACGGTTGCCGACGTCGTGCCGCTGGTGCATGAGAACCGGATTTTTGTAAAACGCGGACTTGAACGCATGGCGAGTACGCGCTGGGTGGGGCTTCAGGCGCTGATGGAAGTGTCGCGCACACGTCCGCCATTTTCGCCGATGCACGTGTCGTTTCAACTGGCTCCGCGCCTCAACGCCACCGGTCGTCTCGGGACCGCGCAGGAATCGCTGGAACTCCTGCTGACCGACGACGCTGAGGAGGCGCATGTTTTGGCCGAGGCACTGGATGCGCACAATCGGGAGCGGCGCACGCTTGAGGAACACACGGTCCGCGAGGCCATGCTGAAGCTGGAGGATGTTTTCGATCCGGCGCGCGATGCGGCGATCGTGCTTGGAGCGGACGGTTGGCATCCCGGGGTGATAGGCATTGTTTCGGGGCGGTTTTGCCGGGATTACCATCGACCGGCATTGGTCATTGGTTTTGATGAAAACGGCCAGGGAAAAGGCAGCGGACGCAGCATCACCGGACTATCACTGGTGGATGCGTTGGGGGAATGTTCCGATCTGCTTATCAACTTCGGTGGGCACGAAATGGCGGCAGGATTGACCATTCGGAAGGAAAACTTCGAGGCGTTCCGCGAGCGGTTTCTGGCGTATGCGCGCGAGCATTTATGCGGCGAAATGCTTGAGCCGAAACTGCGACTCGACGGCGAGCTCGCGCTGCGCGAGGTGGACGACGACTTGCTGAATCAGCTCACGATGTTGCAGCCGTTCGGATCGGCGAATCACACGCCGGTGTTTTGCAGTCGGCGGGTGGAACCCGTTGGGAGCGGGAATGTGCTGCGCGAAAAGCATCTGCGTCTGCGGTTGAAGCAGGATGACGCCTCCTTGTTCGCGATCTGGTTTAACGGGGCGCAGGAACACCTTCCGCCGCCGCCGTGGGACATCGCTTACGTGATTGAGCGCAACGAGTACCGCGGCGTGGTGACTCCGCAGATTCAGATCCGTGCGGTTCGGGCGGCGTGCAAGTAAGGCAGGGCGGTTAGCGTTCCAGTTGAGCACGACCGCACAAAAAGGAACCGCCCATGTCGAGCCGGGAACCAGAGAATTTCAAACGTCCACGACTCATTCGGCCGCCGCACTTTCTTGACAAGACATCACTCTTCCAACGAAGAGCTTGATTCCATGGTCACAAAACGCATTCCGGTTTTCATTTCAAGATCGGCAACATGGCTCGGCTTGATGGTCGCATTCGCATTTCTCACGGGCTGCGCCACGAGCACGCGCAACTCGATTCGAAGTTTTGACACGGTGGTGATTGACGCCGGGCACGGGGGCAAGGATCGGGGGGCCACAAAGCACGGGGTGCAGGAAAAAGATGTGGCGCTGGATGTGGTCAGGCGATTGGAACGGCATTTGAAGGATGCCGGTTATAAAACCGTGATGACGCGGCGCAGCGACGTGTTTATTGAACTCAACGACCGTGCGGCGATTTCTAATCGCTACCGCGACGCGGTGTTTGTCTCGGTGCATTTCAACTACGGGCGTCGTCACGCGAAGGGTGCCGAGGCGTTTTACTATTCTGGTCCGGGAAAAATCATGGCGGATGCGATGGGAAGCAAACTGGGGCGGATCACGGAGTATCGCGGGAGCAAAAAGTCCAAGTTCCGCGTGCTCAAACTCAATCGGAATCCCGCCGTGCTGGTGGAGTGCGGGTTCCTTACGAATCCGCGTGATGCAGCGCGCGCAAAGTCCGAACTGCATCGCGAGAAACTGGCGGATGCCATGTTCGACGCGCTGCGAACTGTGCGAGGCAAACGCTGATCCGGCCACCGCGTCCGCCGTTTGTTCTTGTTGGAATCGAGTACGGGGTTGGTAAGATGCGCCCTCTTCCAGCCATGCCGCACGCTACTTTACTTCATTCCATCGACGAAATTCTCACGGATATTCGTGCGGGAAAAATGGTGATCATTGTGGATGACGAAGATCGCGAGAACGAAGGCGACCTGGTGATGGCGGCGGAAAAGGTGACGCCGGAGGCAGTGAACTTCATGGCGAAAATGGGGCGCGGCCTGATTTGTACGCCGATCACGGAACAACGCGCCAATCAGCTTGGGCTCCAACGCATGGTGGCGGAAAACCGGGAGAGTCATAAGACGGATTTCACGGTGTCGGTCGATGCTGCTCACGGCGTGAGCACGGGGATCAGTGCGGCAGACCGCGCGCTCACGATTCAGATTCTGGCGAACGTCAAAGCTGTCTCGCGGGATCTTGTCCAACCGGGGCACGTTTTTCCGCTCCAGGCAAAGACGGGCGGGGTGTTGCAACGCGCCGGGCATACCGAGGCGGCGGTGGACCTTGCGCGATTGTCCGGGCTCGATGCTTCGGGGGTGATTTGTGAGATTTTGAAGGACGACGGATCCATGGCGCGGTTGGCCGATTTGAAAAAGCTCGCGCGCAAGCACAAGCTCAAGATCGGAAGTATCCGCGATCTCATAGCATGGAGACGGCGCAGCGAGAAACTCGTGGAGCGCGAGCAGGTGATTAAAATGCCGACGGACTTCGGCGACTTTGATCTGCACCTGTATCGTTCAGTGCTTGATGGTGCGCATCATCTCGCGTTGGTGCGTGGTAAACTTTCGAAAACCAAACCGACGCTGGTCCGCGTGCATAGCGAATGTCTGACTGGCGATGTTTTTGGGTCGCGTCGCTGCGATTGCGGAAGTCAGCTTCACGCGGCCATGCAGCAGATCGATGCGGCGGGGAGCGGCGTGATTCTTTACATGCGTCAGCATGAAGGACGAGGCATCGGGCTTCCGGCAAAGATTCACGCTTACAAACTTCAGGAGCAGGGGTTTGACACGGTGGAGGCGAATTTGAAGTTGGGATTTCCCGCGGAGCTTCGCGAATACGGCATTGGCGCACAGATCCTGCACGATCTCGGGGTGCGGAAAATGCGGTTCCTCACAAACAACCCGAAGAAGGTGATCGGCATTGACGGTTACGGATTGGAAATTGTGGAGGTTGTGCCGATTCGCACGGAGCCCAATGAACACAATGCGGCCTATCTTTTGACGAAGCGGAAAAAGATGGGGCACATGTTGTAGTTGCGGGGCGTCTTCCGTCTCCATACTTGCGGAGCGGGGAACGAATGGGCTAAGCTTTCCCATCATGAACTTCGCTGAACTCAAGGAGATCTATCACACCCCGTTTTTTGAACTCATCTCCAGATCGCGAGCTGTTTTTGTCGAGAACTGGCCGATTGACGAACTTCAGCTTTGCACGTTGCTTTCGATTAAAACCGGCGGTTGCTCCGAAGACTGCGGGTACTGTGCGCAGAGCGCGCATCATGACGGCGCGGTGAAGGCGGAAAAGCTGATGCCCAAGGCTGAGGTTGTGGACGCGGCGCTTCGTGCGCGTGCGGCGGGTTCGACCAGGTTTTGCATGGGTGCCGCGTGGAAAGGTGTGCGCGATGGAGACGCCAAGTTTGCGCAGGTTTTGGATACGATCAGCGATGTGAGCAAGTTGGGCATGGAAGTCTGCGTGACGTTGGGGAATCTCACCGATGTTGAGGCGAAGAAGCTCAAGGAAGCGGGCGTTACAGCCTACAATCACAACATCGACACGTCCCCGGAATTTTATCCCCAGATCGTATCGACCCACACGTTTGATGATCGGATTAACACGATTGGAGCGGTCCAGCGTGCGGGGATGGATGTGTGTTGCGGCGGCATTATTGGCATGGGCGAATCGCTGGATGACCGGTTGAAGATGCTTGAGGTGCTCACGGGATTTAACCCGCCACCGGAGAGTGTGCCGATTAACGCGTTGATGGCGATGCCGGGGACTCCGCTGGCGGATCAGCCACCAGTTGATGTGTTTGAGCTGGTGCGTTTAGTTGCGACGACGCGCATTGCGCTGCCGAAATCGAAAGTGCGTTTATCGGCGGGACGTTCAAGGCTGACCAAGGAAGGTCAGGCGCTGTGCTTCTTTGCGGGGGCGAACTCGATATTCTACGGTGATCGTTTGTTGACTGCTGAGAATCCTGGCAAGGATGAGGACCATGAGCTCATGCATGAGCTGGGTTTGGTCCCGCAGCCGAGCCGTGTGAAGGCGCATTCCCATGGGCATGGGCACCATCATCACGACCATGCTCATGCTGGTTGAGGCTTGGGCATTATAGGCATTATGGGACCTATGGGACTTATGGGACTTATTACCACGTGTAGCGCACGGTGTAGGTGATGAGCTTCTCTTCGTCGGGTTTCAGCGGGGCGCGGAACTCGATGGTTTGGGAGTCACGCTTTTCGAAAGCTTGCGAGGGTTTTTGAATTTCCCATTGCAGCCAGCGGTAGAGGTGTTCGACGACGCGGATTTCGGCGGATTCCTTTTTGCGGTTGCGCACTTTGATTTCGATGGTCTCGGTTGCCCAGTTGTTTGAGGAGTTCACCTTGTAATCGGTCTGGCGGCGTTCGCCCACGAGATCGAAAGAATCGCCAACGTAGAGACGGACGAGTTCGTTTTTTGCGGTGTGATCAATGTTGTTTTCTCCGACGAACTGGAGGGAGCGGTCGGTTTCGTCCTGGGTGTAAAAGCGCACGCGTCCTTTCGGTAGCGGGATGCCGAGTTTGTTTTCCTCGCTGTTTTTGAACTCGCGAAAGACGTTCACCTTCTTGTTCATTTCGGTGCCGTAGCCGGGGTTGTCGCCAATCATGGAGCCGACGCGCCAACCGGGTATGAGCGCACCGTCATAGACGTAAATGCGTTCGGATTTCACGCCTTGGGCCCGGACGAACTCGACCTGCTTGGTTTCCTTGTCGCGCAGCGTCATGGGTCGGGCAACGGAATAAAGATGGAACTCGTCGAAGGCTTTTTCGGTCACGGCTTCTTGTTCGGCGGGCGCGGACATTGCCATCACGGCCATGTCACGGCGGCTGCGCTCCGCTTTAAACTGCGGTTGCACCTTGTTGACGTCGCCGGCCATGAGTTTGACTGTGGCATCCTTGAACAGCTTGCCGCTCTGGTTGTTGACGGTGACCCAGCCGGTGAAGTCTACGACGTCGCCTTTTTCGGGCGCCACGAGATTGTAGCTGGCTTCCCAGGTGAATCCGCCGGTGACGTAGGCGATTTCCGCTTCGAGCTTTGCGGCTTGGCTGCTTTGGATCACCCAGTTGAGTGTCGGGTTCAGCGCTGCGTCGTCTTTGAGTGAAGGGAAAAGGGGAAGACCCGGCAGTCCGAAGCGGATTTTGCCGTCGAGTTCGATGACGGGTTCTGTCGTCTGTCCTCCTGCGCTGTAGCCGGAGCGCAGGATTTTGCCGCGCACGACGGCGTCAGGTTTTTGGAATTCTTTTTGGAAAAAGTCGATCTCCTGCCCTTCGAACATTGAGAGCAGCAGGCCCTGCGAGACGGGATCGTTGCGGTAGCTCTGTTCGAGAATTTGCAGGCGCACCTTGCCTGCCGGATCGCGCAGGATAACGGAATCCGGTTCGAGCTGAGCCGTCATTTGCGAATAGCTGAGCGTGTTGGCACCGGCCTGGAGATCGAGCGGGACGGTGTCGCGCACGACGGCGAAGTTTTGGTTATAGACCGTGAGCGATGGCCCGGCGAAGAGGGCGGTGGTCGTTGTAAGGAGGAGGGCTAGGGACTTTTTCATGATGCGAGAATGGTAGCACGTGGAGGCGTTGAGTTGTCAGGGAATTGTCAAAAGATGGCAAAAACCGATGCCGCCCGATGTGAGGTTAGCTCGGGTGCAAATCTCGATACGTGGCCAGGGCGAGCAGTGGAAAGTTGTTCCGATACATGTCGTAGCGAAGATAAAAAACGCGGGGAAAACCGGTGCCGGTCGCCTGCGGTTCGGTCCAGGACCCGTCGCGATTCTGCGTCCGCAGCAGGTAATCGACGCCGCGATGGACGGCGTCTGCATTTTTGGCGTCAGCGGCCATGAGTCCCATGAGGGCCCAAGCCGTTTGCGAGGCGGTGCTTTCGCCGCGTCCTTTGAGTGACGGATCATCGTAGCTCGCGCAGGTTTCGCCCCAGCCGCCGTCTTCATTTTGGCAACTTAAGAGCCAGTCGCGGGCCCGGATGATCCAGTCCTGCTGCATGTTTTCGCCTATGGCCTGAACGCCACGAAGCACCTGCCATGTTCCGTAGATGTAATTGACGCCCCAGCGTCCGTACCACGATCCGTCCTCCTCTTGGGTGCGGCGGAGATAGGTCAGCGCACGCTGAACTGGACGGCTTTGGCGATCCTGGCGGAGGTACCCGAGCAATTCGAGCATGCGACCGGTGAGATCGCTGCACGGCGGATCAAGGATTGCGTTGTGATCCGCGAACGGCATGTCCTCGAGCCAGCGCTGATTCACGCCTTTGTCGAAAGCGGCCCAACCGCCCTCGCGACATTGGAAACTCATCAGCCAGCGCAATGCGCGTTCGGATTGCGCAGCGTCCGGTGGGGCGTGGCGCAGCGCCATGAGCACCATCATCGTGTCATCGGTGTCGGGGTAAAACGCGTTGTCGTATTCGAACGCCCAACCGCCGGGTTCTTCGTGTGGATTGTTGACGTGCCAGTCGCCGGTGCGTTTCACCTCGCGTGCGGAAAGCCACTCAGCGGCTTTGGCGAGCTGTGGTTCTTTCGGGGAAAGCCCGGTGGCCACGAGCGTCATGAGATTGATCGCCGTGTCCCAGACCGGCGAGAGGCACGGCTGAATGCGAAAGTCCTCCGGATCATCGACAAAGAGTTGTTCGAAGTCGGCGCGCGCTTTTTGCAAAGCCGGATGAGAAGGAGCGTAGCCTGCGGATTCGAGGGCGATCATGCTATTGAGCATCGCCGGGAAAACCGCAGCGAGTCCGCCGGAATCCGGCCCCATTCTTTCCAGCATCCATTTCCCGGCTTTGCGAAGAGCAAGGTGTCGCAGCGGTGTGAAAACGGGATGACGCAGTGCCTTGGTCAGACGACTCGTGATTAAGAAAAAGCTGCGCCTTGAGAAAATCGGTGTGCCGCGCGGAAGCATCGGGTTTGCGCCCTCGAGTCCGGCGGGATACAGCTCGTGAAGCTGTTTAGCCGCCGCCAGCGTGCGAGTGGGGCGGTAATGGCTGATGATCGAGAGCGGCACAATCATGGCCCGGCTCCACGAGGACATGCGGTAGAGGTTGATCGGAAAACTTTGCGGCAGCAGAACGAGTTCGACGGGAATCGCCGGGAGATGTTCCCACGGAAACTGCCCCAAGAGCGCGAGGTACAGTTTGCTGTAGGTGTTCATCTGCGGGATGCCGCCCAGGCGCAGCGCGCTGGCGCGGGCTTCCTTCATCCGCGGCGACTCCGGCGAATCTCCGGCGAGCTTGAGTGCGAAATAACATTTTACCGTCGCGTTGATCTCGCTCGGGCCGTCGGAGTGGATATTCCAGCCGCCCTCGGGCAACTGTCTTTGCCTGATGTGCTCGGCGCAGCGTTGTTCGAGCACGGGATCGATCCGATTGCACCAATGCTGGTAGAGGATAAAATCGGCGCACAGCGTGGCATCGACGATGAGTTCTCCGCACCAATGCCCGTCCGTATGCTGGAGATGGAAGAGGTTGGTCTGGCCGCGCACAATGGCAGCCTGAAGTTGATCAGAGGCTGGCCGGTTGCTCGATACGTGCGGGCTCATCGTGGGGTGGTTTCGACAAAGTGACGCGCGGTTTGGCCTTTGAGGGGTTGGGTTTGGGGCCGAAGTTGAAGCGGATGATTTTCCAAAGATCACCTGGCTGCGGAGCGAGTCCGAGAGCCGCGCTGGGCTCGAACCCGCAGTGTGTCATGCAGTTTTCGCAACGCGGATCGTTGGCTTTTCCATCGCTGACGCCGACGCCGGACCAATCCGTTTTTTCTAAAAGATCGCGGTAAGTTGCGTGATGACCGTCAGTCATGAAATAGCACGGCCCCTTCCATCCGGCGACGTTGCGGGTTGGGATGGCCCATGCGGAGCAGGGGAGTTCGCGCTGGCCGGCGAGAAATTCGAGGAACGCCGGGGTGCCGAAAATGGGGTAGCGTTTTCCCCAGGCGACGGCGTTTTTGAGTTTCTCAACGGTGGCTTTGCGTGTGAGAAAAAACTTTGCGGGATCGATGCCAAGGCGGTCGGCCATGTCGCGCTTGGCCGCGTCGTATTCGTAGCCGGGAGAAAGGGTGTGGCCATCCACGCCGAGGTGCGACAGCATTTCAAACAGGTGCTCGATTTCCGCCGGATCGGTTTCGCGATAGATTGTGGTGTTGGTTGCGACCTGAAAGCCGAGGATTTTTGCCATGCGGATTGCGGCGATACATTCGGCGAAAACTCCTTTGCGTTCGACGATGATGTCGTGTGTGGTTTCGAGTCCATCGAGATGAACGTTCCAGTAAAAACGCGGGTGCGGTGCGATGGCGGGATGTTTCGGGGTCAGCGTTCCTGAGCGGATTTTTTCCGCGTCGGAGGGCGTGAGCAATTCTTCCGCGACGAGTTCTTCCAGAATCCACGCGGTGCGCGACGGATTTTGCTGAAACTGGACGGCGAGATAATCGCGCATCTTTTTGCGCATGAACATCCCGTTGGTGCAGACGTAAACGATGCGTTTGCGTTGATGAAGCCCCGCGACGAGTTGTTCGATGTGAGGATAAAGGAGCGGTTCGCCGCCGCAGATCGATACCATGGGTGCACCGCATTCGTCCGACGCGGCGAGGCAGTCCCCGAGCGGCATGACGTCCTTGAGCGAGGTGGAATATTCGCGAATGCGTCCGCATCCCGTGCAGGTAAGGTTGCACGTGTGAAGTGGTTCGAGTTGGAGGACGGTGGCGAACTTTTTCCGGCCCCGAATTTGGTTGCCGAGAATGTGGCCGGCAATTTGTAGAGTGAGCGGGAGTGGAAACCTCATAGAAATGAAGTTGAAGATTAGCGGAAGGTTGCCGATGAACGCAATGGCTAGTCTTTCCATGGAAATGAGGAAGCACATCGTTCTCGTCAAAATGGAAACGTCGTCGCTAGCCTCCGGCACATGAATGTGGACGGACGCCCTTACCGAACCATCTGGATGCCTGATCCGGCAACAGTCCGGATCATTGATCAACGTTTTCTCCCGCACCAATTTATCGAAGAGAACCTGCGGACGGTGGACGACGCCATCCGTGCCATTGCGGACATGCACGTTCGCGGGGCGGGCTTGATCGGCGCCACGGCGGGCTATGGGATGCTGCTCGGCGCGATGGCGGCCGCTAAGGCAACGGATTTCGACACATTGCTCGGGCTGTGTGCTGATCAACTCAAGGCCGCGCGTCCGACCGCGGTGAATCTCGCATGGGCGGTGGATCGGCAACTCGCGGCGATTTCGGGCGTGGTCACGGTGGAGGAAAAAATAGCTGTGGCGCGCAAAACGGCCGATGCCATTGCGGATGAGGACGCCGGCTTTTGCAAACGAATCGGGCAGCATGGACTTTCAATTCTACGCGCGATGTTCGAAAAAAAGCAGGGCGCTCCGGTGAATGTGCTGACGCATTGCAACGCGGGATGGCTTGCTTTTGTGGATTTCGGAAGCGCGACGGCTCCGATCTACGCGGCGCATGACGCAGGGATTCCGGCCCATGTCTGGGTGGATGAAACGCGTCCGCGTT
>Ga0105046_10001221_pt1 | contig 39178 bp, 29 predicted proteins | sample MAT03_FD_78385 | JGI IMG/M metagenome (GOLD analysis project Ga0105046, IMG submission 78385) | Freshwater microbial communities from Lake Fryxell liftoff mats and glacier meltwater in Antarctica - MAT-03 (megahit assembly) | ecosystem: Environmental > Aquatic > Freshwater > Ice > Liftoff... | reverse complement strand
GAAGCCGCCGCGAAGCCGCCGCGAAGCCGCCGCGAAGCCGCCGCGAAGCCGCCGCGAAGCCGCCGCGAAGCCGCCGCGAAGCCGCCGCGAAGCCGCCGCGAAGCCGCCGCGGAGCCGCCGCGGAGCCGCCGCGAAGCCGCCGCGAGGCCGCCGCGAGGCCGCCGCGGAGCCGCCGCGAAGCCGCCGCGGAGCCGCCGCGAAAGCTCCGACAGGGTTGTTGCCGGACACCAAAAGAATTTTAGTTTTCAACCAGAAATCAAAATCTTGTTGAAAGCTAAAGTCAACCCTGTCGGAGCTAGCCCGCCGCGAGGCCGCCGCGAGGCCGCCGCGAAGCCGCCGCGGAGCCGCAGACCGACCACCGACCTTATCCACTATCTTTGACACATGAAATTACATTTTCGCGAGACAGGCACCGGCACGCCCATTATTATTCTTCACGGACTATTTGGTTCCTCCGATAACTGGCAATCATTTGGGAAAAATCTTGCTGAAAATGGTTGTCAGTGTGTGATGGTCGATTTGCGTAATCATGGACTGTCGCCGCATGCGGAAGGATTTTCTGTTGAAGAAATGGCCATGGATGTGAAGGAGCTTATTGAAGAAAAAAAATTAACCGGTGCCATTGTGATGGGTCATTCCCTTGGCGGGAAAACGGCAATGAAACTGGCTGAGTTATATCCGGAACTTTTGTCAGCTCTCATTGTTATTGATATCGCCCCGCGCCGTTATGAAGTTCATCACAGAGAGATTTTGGATTCGTTGCTTGAAATCGATTTTGATGCAGTAAAATCACGCAGTGAAGCTGAAGAAATATTAAAAAAAGGAATTCCCGATACCGGCACCCGACAATTTTTAATGAAGAACCTGTACTGGAAAGAGAAGGATAAACTTGGATGGAGATTTAATTTAAAAGTACTTAACGAAAAAATTGAAAATGTTGGTGAAAGAATCAGTTTTGCTACACCATTTTCAAAACCCACTTTATTTATCAAAGGCGAAAATTCCAATTACATTGGCTATGAAGATGAACGCGAGATCTTTGAAATGTTTTCTTCAGTTGAAATAAAAACGGCACCCGGGGCAGGACATTGGGTACATGCTGACAATCCTTCATGGTTGCTTGAAGAAGTAGTGGATTTTATTAACGGAACAGCTAAATAGAAATCCTAACTTTAAGGGCATCTCACGAAAGTGAAAAGAGTGTTACTGAATAATCAATTTAATGTTTAACCGTTCTGTAGCATTCTTCAAATCCAAAAAATAGACCCCATTCGACAATTTCGATTTATCAAAATAAATTTCATTCAATCCAACTTGTTGCTGAAAGGTATTCCTTGATACAATTCTTCCACTTAAATCAGAAATTGAAATTGCAATGGTTTCATTTGCATCAGCTTTGAAGGCTAATTTGAAATTTCCATCCGAAGGATTGGGTAACAAGTGAAGTGCAACTTCCGATTCATTTATGTCGATAACACCAACCGAACCACCATTACCATTATACAAATTATGAAACTCCTGGTAGTATTGATTCACTATTAATGGATCGTGAATAATAAGGGTATTTTCGTCGTTCTTAAGGTTGGCGGCATTGCTCCAGTTATGAGAGCCTGTTAGTATTGCAGGGTCGGAAGTTGCGTCAAGAGGATCCACCATCACGTATTTATGATGAAGGATTCCGGGATTTATTGAATGATCGAACAACAGCAAATTGTTTCCCATCACACCTTCCATAATTAAAAACGATGTTCCACTTCCGCCTGATGAATCATCCATAATGCCGGCGGCATTTACTCCATAAAGATCTACTCTCTCTTCAACAGCGTAAGCAAGATCAAACCGTGTAAATACCATAGTAGCAAAAAATAAATCGTTGTCTGCTGATTGGATGGTGCGAACTATCTGACTGTTGGTGTTGTCAGAGGGACTGAAAAAACATTCCACACGTTTACCACCGATATTTAATTCGTGAGGTGTATTATCGGTTTTATCCGGACCGAATTTCGAGTTACCTAAATTTGGCTGAGCGCCATTTCCGCCCCACATTTCCTCAAACTCCATTTGATAAACCAAAGCAAGTGATTTATCCTGAATAAATACAATATTGTTGCGGTCGTCATACAATTGACCGTTGCTCCAATTAGTAGCTCCGCTCATTACAACCTGTTTATTTGCATTATTGTCTTCGGCATCGATAATAAAAAATTTATTATGCATGATTCCGTAATAGCTGAAAGGAAAAGTTGGCGATAATAAAACAGGAATTGCACTATTGAGCAATTGAAGACCGGCATTGGTATTGCTTCCATCAGCAATAATTCTTACTAGTACTCCTCTGTTATAGGCATCATTAATTGCCTGAACAATTAATGCAGTTCCATTATTATCAAAACTATAAATAGCAATGTCAAGAGTAGAAAGTGAACGATCAATATAGGCTTTCAAAGTGTCATCAAAAGTATTGTTCAATCTAATTGCATCATTTCCGGGAGGGTTGGCAACGTAGGTGTCTACCGGACGATTGAAATAGACTTTAATATCACCGGTTGAATTTGATGCGGTAATGTAAGGACGAATACTTGAAAAGGCAGTATCTATTCCTGAAACAGAAAATGTTTGCACATAAAATAATTGCGAGGCCGAAGCACCTGAAATATTCACAACAGGATTGCTTGAATTATTTGGGCCGGTGATTGTGCCTAATTCCAGATTTGATGTATTTCCGTATTTGATAAATGTATTTCCGTTGATGTTGGTATTCCAGGAAACATCAAATCCCGAAGTGGTAATATTTTGTGGAAATGGAGGAACCGTTATAACAATAGAAGAAGTACTCACCAAATCATTCATATCCCTTGGCAACACCTGATACTGGCTCCCAAACTGGGAGCAAATTCCAAACATTGTGATGTTGGAAGTAGGAATGGTTTGTCCAACAAGTGGATTTGTTGAACGAATATAAACAACTCCACTTTGTCCGTTAGCTGAAAAATTATAATTGGTATTTCCCTGAAAAGTCCCAACCGGATTAGTAAAAGTAACATTGTTAATTTGAATAAAAATAGATTCATAATTTTCGTTCAGCTGGTTGGGCGTAGCCAGCACAGGAGGGGGCAAAGGATTGCCAGACGAATTAAGGTTCCACAAGGATACCGGAGTTATTTCAAGAAGATTTTGATATTGTATTGTTAGGCCGGTGACTGTAACATTGTCGCCTCTCACTGTTGCTGCCAATGAGCTGCTGAAAATTGCAATGCCACCTGTACCATCCTGAATATAGCGTATTGTTCCAAACTCAAGTCCGGAAGTCACAATTCCATTAACTGTAACGGTGCTTCCATCGGGCAATGACCTGGCATCGAAAATAGAAATCAACTGTGCTTTCGCAGAACCGAAAAATGCTACCAGCAGTACAACTAAAATATTTTTGATGATCATTGCAGCGATAATTTAACTTTTATAAATAACAAAAGGGCTTTGATTTGGTTCAAAGCCCTTTTGAAAATATTAACTAATTATGACGAATAGCATACACAATTAATGTACTACAACATCATCTATTCTCCATGAGGTCGTATTGGTAGTTCCATCACCAAGGTATTTAAACCCAACGTGAGCAGCAGTACCACTGAAAGAAGTCAATGGCACATCACCTGAAGCTACCCAGTTATACTGACCATCGGCCTGAAGTGCAAGGGTACATGTTAGCTGAGTCCAGTTGGCTGTACCAACATTGGTTCCATTAAAGTTTGTTGAAATCCAAACGGTAAGTCCATTGTGAACATAAAAGCCCCATGAGGAACGGAAAGATAACGTATCGAGTGTTGCCAAATCAATTGCCGGTGTAATCAACCAGGATTCCATTGCAGGCAAACCACTTCCGAATGCAGTAGCCTGAGCGTAAGTGTCGCCACTGAATACACCGGCTCTCCACAAACGATTTCCCTGTGCTGAGATATTATACCAACCCGGCAGACTGATATCTGAACCACTCGACTGGCTGCTGAAAGTTTCATTAATAGCTCCACCGGGAGGGGGAGGGCCACCATCACAACGAACGCCATTCATAACTGCATCGTAAGTATCGCGAATCAACAACTGAGCAGTTGAGGTGAACACTGTAAACACAGCCACTAAACTACCGTTATTGTTAGGAACAGGACGGATTGCAAATGTTGCATATCCACTTGAGCGCACCATAATTTCGTCGCTGGTATTGCAATCCTGCAAAAATAATTCACCTGCTGTTTGCAAAGTCGCATTGGCCCATGTTTTAGAGGTATCACCGGCTTTAAACTCAACATCGCTAAGACGAATGAGACGATTTTGGAATCCATCGAAATCGGACAACAAATCATCAATAGTAACATCGATAGGAATTACGGGCAAGCTACTAACTCCCGGCACCACATAAGTATCGACTAATGCAAATGGAATAGGAGCTACTTCAGGCTGAGTAGGATCCGAAAGATCTATATATCCGCCTAATTGAATTAATTCAGCATAATCACCAATAGCAAGTCCTTTAAGTTTCACAAAAATCCGGCGACCAATCGGGAATTCTCTGAAATATTCAGAACGATCGATACGGATAGAGATACCTGCTGTTCCGTCATCAATTACAATTGTTTTGTAAAAATTACCGGATTGATCATCAGCAATTACTGTTCCGGAAATGTTCCAATCCTGTGTAATTACTACGGCGGCACCATCATTAATGATAGTATCACGAAAAGTATCTTTCAGACCTTTTATAGTCATGTTTACAACAATGTTCGGATCCTGACCACCTGTTGGAGGGCTATCAAATTCATCCTTTCTGCAGGAAGAAACAACCACCATTGCAATTATTGCAATTAAAGACAGCCAATTTATTTTTTTCATTTTCATGTTAATATTATTGATTTTATTAGTTCATTCTTAATACTAAATTCACAAAATATGTTCTTCCATAAGAATAGAAATATTTTGGGGCAAAGTCACTGGGGTCTTTATCTTCGAAATTGTAACGAAGTTGTTCAAATCCTCCGGTAATTTGATTTTTATTATCCGCCAGATTGGATATTCCAACATTCAATACCAGGAAGGTATTTCGCTTCATACTTTTGAAATAATTATTCAGCTTCCACGATTTTCCACCAAAGAAATCAAGTGTTACCTGGCTGTCAACTTTTTCCTGATTCACAATAGAATTATACTGCTCGGAACCAACAGAAACTAAATCAACAGCAGCAGCGGTACGACGTGCAGGGTTAAAGTCGATGTAGGTGTTATCGTAATAGTTTACATTGAAATTAACGAACCAGAACTTTTTAGCTCTGTAGCTCAATCCAAGAGTATATGCATTTTGAGGTGTTCCTCCAACAAAGAAATTTTCGGCATAAACGATTTCATCCGTCGCAATCACTTCAGAAGTATTATCTATGGTTACGGTTGCTAGAGGGCGGTCGGTATAAAAATATTGACCGATAGCAGCAACTACGTTAGCCGAAAATCCTTTCCCAAAATTATAATCAAAGGCCAACTCAGCGCCAATGTGTCGTTTGTCGATGTTGGTTGTTGTATAGTTCACGAAATCCCTATAATCGGCATGAAAAAAGCTAACAGTATTTATACCATCCTGAAATTCGGTAAAATAAAATACGGCACGTGCTTTCATCTTAGGTGCTCTTAAAAGGTACCCTCCTTCAACAGAAAATATTTTTTCATTTTTTAAATCAGGAGCAAAATCATTTCTGGTACGAACCGACACAAACGAATTCTCAAAATAAGGAGCTCGTGTCATGTTGGCCACATTGGCAAAAATATAATTACGTCCATCAATTTTATATGTGGCTCCTCCTTTAACGGCATAATTAAAAAACGATTGAATTTTTGAATCACCATAAGATGTAAAAGGGAATAATCCATTACGGACGTTGCCGGTTCTTTTAAAACTTGAGTTCGACAATTCAAGAGAAGCAAACAGATCAACTTTAGTTAATTTTAGCTGACCTTGACCCCAGGCACCACCTCGTGTAATGTTTGAAGTGTAATTGTATCCAAACTTATCACCTTCATGCAGGATACGATTTGGGCGATTAAGATCATTTTGCAAGGCGATAGAATTACCTGAAAAATCCTGTTCAGCAAATTGATTAACATCCACATAAAAATCACCACCGAGGAGATCACGCACTCTTTTAAAGTTGTCGGATATTTGTTTCAAATAAAATACGCCTGCAGTGACCTGAATATTTTCAAGAATTGTAGTATTATATGTTGCATTAAAATGCATTCTTCTTGTATCTGCAACACGTTCTTCCTGAATATATGCCGAACGTTTACCCGAAACATTATTTCCGGGGATACCATCCACAAAATTGATGGTTTGATAACTATTTTCATTCACTTTATAAAGATCTTCCCATTTAATCTGACGCTCTTCTTCATAGGTACGCATCAGGTAATCGATCATGGATGCCATAGCAGGATTTTCGGCATAACTTGGCAAACGACGATAGAAGTCGGGACGAGGATCGGGAGCATTGTACCAATCCAGACCGGTGTTGATATTTTCACCAAATGATCCACCTATTGAAGTCTTTAATGATGACTGATTACTCATTTTCCAGTCGTGAGAAAGAATAATTACCGGCTGGTGGCTAATGTTCAGGTTGGCATTTCTTTTCTTTCCATCCTGATATCCCCACACCGGATTGTAATAGTTTGTTCCGGCTATATCGTAGAGTTCCTGCATTGCCGGAGATGTTTTACCTCTCTCGGTAGGAGCACCAAAAGTGGTAATACTGACTGAGTGTTCACTATTGATAATTTTTTCAGCGGCTAAATAATAGGACCACCCATCATAATAAGTCCCCGGAGCATATCCTTCATCGGCCCAACGGCGGCTAACGGAACCACTGAAGGCCCATCCACCTTTGAGTAAACCCGAACCAAAAGTAGCTACCACTCGGTTTTCGTAAACACGGTTGGAGCCGGCAACAGAAACTGAGAGTTGTTTTCTTTGTTTGGAAGCACGAGAATCAATGAAAGATGCACCTCCTACCCCACCGAAACCAAAGGTGCTGGCTGACAAACCTGTTGCGTTATCACGATTACGTACTACATCATTCAAACCACTCCAAAGAAAAAACATGGAATTACCGGTAGTTAAATCAGTCATTGGAATTCCATTCATATAGGTTACCGAATTCTCATTGTCGTAACCTCTCACTTTAAAACGAGCACCACTAAAGGTATAGGATGCCGCTGAATTAAAGGCATCGCGCGAAGCAGAAAGTACGCCAGATACACTTTGTGATGATGATTCTTTTATCTCTGAATCAGAAAGATTCACTTCAGGAGAATTATCACGTCCTTCCTCCGCCATTGTACCCACAACATTGGTTGGGAAAAACCCGAGATCCGATTTCACACTTCCTACTTTTACAAGTTCTGTAAAAGGAGTATGATTTTCGGAAGTCACTTCTATTGTATAATCACCAAATGGAACATCTTTAATTTCAAAAACACCTTTATCGTTCGTGATGGTACTAAATGAAGTTCCTGACAGAGTCACTTTTGCTCCCTCCACGAAATTGTTGAGGTCGTCGGTGATAATTCCTGTAACAGTAGCATTTTGAGCAATTGCCAGATTGGAAACCAGACCGAATATGGCTAAGAATAGTAAACGTGTGATCTTCATAAGGTTGAATTTCTCCGCAGCAGGAGTGTTTAAGGAGGCGCAAAGATAATTAAAATGATGATACACCGACACTCTGATTATCAATAAATTATGAATTTGGCATTAATTTAATATGAAGTCGGCTTTGTTTGAAAGGGGATTTGTACTTTTGGCGGTTGGCGGTTGGCGGTTAGTAGTTGGTGGTTGGTGGTTAGTGGTTAGTGGTTAGTGGTTAGTGGTTAGTGGTTAGTGGTTAGTGGTTAGTGGTTAGTGGTTAGTAGTTGGTGGTTGGTAGGTGAGGTATAATGAATAGTAAGAATTCCTCACTCTTCACACTCATACTTCACTATAAAATGGTCACCCATCGGCTAGCTTACTTCTGGTTAGCTCCTATGGGTAGGCACAGGCCAAGCAGCACAAACAGTGCGGCACTGGTCACTTTCATCTTGTAATATGTAACTTTCAACTTATAACTTAAATTATTAAAAACACTCATTTAAAAATGAAATCATTCTTTACGTTATTTATGCTTTTGTCGTTAGGATTTTCGACTGTTTATGGTCAAAAAAACACAAAGCAGAAATACAAAATTGCATCGATAGGTTTTTATAATCTTGAAAATCTTTTTGATACTATTAACGATCCTTTGATTAATGATGAGGAATTTTTACCAACCGGAACCAAACTTTATACAGGTAAAGTTTATAAGGATAAATTAAATAATTTGTCGGAGGTTATATCTCAGCTTTCGCTGGAAGAAACACCTGATGGAGTAGCTATATTGGGTGTTGCGGAAATCGAGAACAAATTAGTTCTTGAAGATTTGGTTAAACAACCTAAACTCAAAAATCGCAATTACCAAATTGTACATTATGATTCTCCTGATTTAAGGGGTATAGATGTTGGTTTGTTATACAATCCAAGTTATTTTAAAGTGATTGAAAGTGGCTCCTTAAATGTTCCCCTTACCAATCCCGATGGCAGCTTTTATGCAACACGCGATGTGCTTTGGGTGTATGGTTTATTTTATGGTGAACCGATGCATTTTTTTGTGAACCATTGGCCATCACGAAGAGGCGGTGAAGAGGCATCGGCTCCCGGAAGAGCATTAGCTGCCGGTGTTGCTAAAGCTAAAATTGATAGCATTCGCATGAATTCTCCCAATGCAAAAATAATTTTGATGGGCGATCTCAATGATGATCCCTTAAGTCCGAGTGTCACTCAAGTTCTACAGGCAACAGGTGATTCTGCATCTATAAAACCAAATCAAATGTATAATCCATGGACGGCTTATTATAAAAAAGGAATTGGTACACTTGCATACAACGATGCGTGGAATTTATTTGATCAGCTCATCATTACACCTTCATTTCTACAACCTCAACAGAAGGGATTTTTCTTTCAAAAAGCAGTCATATTTAATCGCCCTTACCTTGTTCAGAAATCAGGAAGATATAAAGGGTATCCTTACAGAACCTATGATTTTGATATTTACATGAGTGGTTACAGCGATCACTTTCCGGTATATATTGTTTTGTTGAAGAAAAGTTGAAACTTTGGTTTATTAGTTTATTAGTTTATTGGATTATTAGTTTTATAGTTTTGTGGTAAAGTGGTTTTGTAGTTTATAATTTTTGTTGTTGCAATAATTTGGTTTTGTAGTTTTGCGCAGTCGACAATGCGACAAGCTCACCCGTCTCTTTCGATCCGGGCAGGCTTCGGCATTGCTCAGCGCAAACAGGGCAAGGAGCGCAAACAGGGACTCGCTGCCAACTGCTACAGCCTACTGAAGCCTGTAGTTTGCCGACTGTCTTTGCTATACATTTAAATGTGATTTTTCTTTTATCCGGGCAATTTCCTATTATCGAAAAATCGATCATTTTGCTTACTTTTGTTTCTTAATAACCCGAAAATTTGAATATTATGAACAGAGGTCCGGTTTCTCAATTTATTGAACATCATTATCGTCATTTTAACGCTGCAGCATTAATGGATGCTGCTAAAGGTTACGAAACACATTTGACAGAAGGTGGAAAGATGATGATTACTCTGGCAGGTGCTATGAGTACTGCTGAGCTGGGGATTTCTTTAGCAGAAATGATCCGTCAAGGAAAAGTTGATATTATCTCATGTACGGGAGCAAATCTTGAAGAAGATATTATGAACCTTGTTGCGCATACACACTACAAACGTGTTCCTAACTATCGCGATTTGAGCCCTCAGGATGAATGGGATTTGTTGGAAAACGGATTTAACCGGGTCACCGATACTTGCATTCCTGAAGAAGAAGCATTCAGAAGAATTCAAAAACATATTTACAAATTATGGAAAGACGCCAACGACAAAGGTGAGCGCTATTTCCCTCATGAATATATGTATAAACTGTTGCTTTCGGGAGTGATGAAAGAACATTATGAAATAGATACTAAAAATTCGTGGATGATTGCAGCCGCTGAAAAAAATCTTCCTATTATCGTTCCCGGATGGGAAGATAGTACTATGGGAAATATCTTCGCTTCGTATTGTATCAAAAGTGAATTGAAGCCTTCCACAATGAAATCGGGAATTGAATACATGACATGGCTGGCCGACTGGTACATCAAAAATTCCGAGGGCAAAGGCGTTGGATTTTTTCAGATTGGCGGAGGAATTGCCGGTGATTTTCCAATTTGTGTGGTACCAATGTTGTATCAGGATATGGAAATGCACAGTATTCCGTTCTGGACATACTTCTGTCAGATCTCCGACTCCACAACCAGTTACGGATCTTACTCCGGAGCCGTTCCTAACGAAAAAATTACGTGGGGAAAGCTGGATATAAAAACGCCTAAATTTATTGTTGAGTCAGATGCAACAATTGTAGCACCTTTAATATTTGCATGGCTGCTAAAATGGTAGAATTAAATAAATATAAGATTCACAAAAACAGGCCGCTTTGATTCATTTAAAATTGTTTGGAATACATTAATCACCTCCCGTGTCCGATTCCCTCGTCATAATACCCACCTACAATGAAAAAGAAAATATAGAAGCCATCACGAGGGCTGTATTTTTATTGACACACCCTTTTCATGTACTGGTGGTGGATGATAATTCCGCTGATGGAACGGCAGATATAGTAAAGAAATTGCAGCTAGAATTTCCCGATAAATTACACCTTGAAGAACGGGCTGGAAAACTCGGATTGGGTACAGCCTATATCCACGGATTTAAATGGGCTCTTGCAAGAAACTATGAATATATTTTTGAGATGGATGCCGATTTTTCTCACAACCCTATTGATCTTATCCGCTTACGCAAAGCTTGTGCAGATGACGGCGCCGATTTGGCGATTGGCTCTCGATACATCAAAGGAGTTAATGTGGTGAATTGGCCAATAGGTAGAGTAATCATGTCGTACTATGCCTCTGCATATGTACGATTGATCACAGGTATGCCGGTACAGGATGCGACAGCCGGTTTCAAATGTTATAAAAAAATTGTACTACAATCGATAAAACTTGAAAAGATAAAATTTATGGGTTACGCTTTCCAGATCGAAATGAAGTTCACCACCTGGAAACTTGGGTTTAAAATTTTTGAGGTGCCTATCATCTTCACCGACCGACAAGAAGGACACTCTAAAATGAGTACCCATATTTTTAGAGAAGCGTTTTTTGGTGTAATTCAAATGAAAGTGAAAAGTTGGTTTGTGAAATACACACGAAGGAAAGTGACGAGTGTAAAGTGACAAATTTTATGTGAAAAGTCTGTCCGGCTCGGATGAGACGAGGAACAAATTGATCATTGACAAATAACAAATCTGCCAGATCTTGGAATCGTGTGTGATGAAAAATGGATGGAGGTAAAATAAACTTGATGAAATTAAATTCTATATACTTCGAATTCTACATTTCAACATTTAAAATTCCAGTTTTGACCATTCCCGTTTTGCCACCGGGATTTTTAATCACGATGCCATTAAAACAAGGGATCTCTGATACCAGGAATTTCGAAAGAGAAAATGAATTTATTTCTAAAATAAATTTAATAGAGTAGATTGAAATGGTGACCACTGAAAAAATGAGCAAATAATATATCGATAATCAACTTGCTGATTTTACCTTCTACATACCAACATTTTACATTCCTGTTTTTTCCTCAAACAAACTTCTCTCCTTTAATTAGTTTCACATCGTTTACAAACTGTCGGATTTGCTGTTCGTCTTGTTTTTTACAAATCAACAAAACGCCATCTGATTCAACAACGATGTAATCTTCAAGACCCTGCACCACTACGAGTTTATCTTTAGGCATATTCACTATGCAGTTTTTAGAATCGTAGATCATTACATTTTTACCAACTACAGCATTTTCATTTGCATCGTGTTTGATGTGTTCGTAAAGAGATCCGTAAGTTCCGAGGTCACTCCATCCAAACTCGGCACTCATCACAAAAACATTTTTTGCTTTTTCCATCACACCAAAGTCAATTGAAATATTGGTGCATTGTTCATAAGCTTTTTTCACATAATCGTTTTCTGAAGGTGTATTAAAATGGTTAGCAGCTTCATTAAATAACGCATCTATTTCAGGTAAATGTTCAGCAACCGCTTTATGGATGGAACTCACACTCCACAGGAAAATGCCCGCATTCCATAAAAACTCTCCTGTTTGAAGAAAAAACTTAGCCATTTCCAAATTTGGCTTTTCAGTAAATGTTTTTACCTTGGAGATCTTATTTTCTTCAGAAAGTTTATCATCAATAAACTGAATATAACCATAACCGGTATCAGGCCGGTTGGGTTGAATTCCAAGAGTGAGCAAACTCTCATTTTTTGATACAAAATCGAGTCCTTTAAAAATTGCTTTTATGAATTCATCTTCTTTAAGTATAACATGATCGCTTGGTGCAACCACTACTTTAGCATTTGGATTGAGAGCTGAAATTTTATAACTCGCATAAGCAATACATGGAGCAGTATTTTTACGATGCGGCTCTCCCAGAACTTGTGAAGGATGAAGATCGGGTAGTTGTTTCAACACCAGATCGACATAAGCTTCGTTGGTGACTACAAAAATATTTTCTTTAGGGCAGGCCTTTATAAAACGATCATACGTTTGTTGAAGAAGCGTTTTACCGGTGCCCAGAATGTCGAGAAATTGTTTAGGGAAAACGTTGCGACTCATCGGCCAGAAACGGCTACCAATGCCGCCTGCCATGATTACACAATAGTTGTTATTCATTTTATTTTAAGATTATTGCCTTTGACGATTTAACTCTTTTAAAGTTTCGCCGGTGTGTGAAAATTTCTGCAAAGCAAAGCAATCTTTATGATTATTATGGAATAAAGATGGAAAGTTACCACATCATGTTGTTATAACCTAGATTTCAGCAAATTACAATTGCAAGGGCTTGCTTTTGCAATTGTAATCCCGGCAATTTCCGAAAGAACTATTCCAAACCGGAAAGGGCATTCCGTAAGTTCCCGATTATTGCCGGAATATCATCTGCCTTTGCAACACCAACTGAAAGCCGATACCACGTTTTGCTTTCTATAGAACCAAATGAGGAGAAGGGCACAATAGCCAGCTTGGCTTCATCACAAAGAAAATCGGTGATATCTTGTGTAGTAGTTAGAATTTTGCCACCTGCGGTTCTTTGTCCAATGAGGTCAAACCTAACTGTTAAATAAATTGCGGCTTGGGGGGTTATTACCTCCACTTTGTAACCTTCGGCACGAAGAGATAAAAATCCCTGATAAAATTCATGAAGTCTGAATTCAATGCCTTCAAGAAATGTTTTCAGAAAACTACTCACAGCATTTTCATCCTGTAAAAATTTTGCGGTTGCCACTTGCTCGGCCTTAGGTGACCAGGCACCTACGTGGGAGAGTATGGAGCGCATTTTGCTAACAATATAATCTGGACCAAAGGCCCACCCCACCCTAACTCCGGTAGCAGCAAATGCTTTTGAAATTCCATCAATGCAAACTGTGAAAGGCCGTAGCTCCGGAAATAAACTCACCGGATCGTGATGACGTGTTTCGCCAAAACACAATACCGAGTAAACCTGATCATACATCACATATAAGGGCTTGTCGGAACCTTCGCGTCTTTTGTTTTCTTCAATCACCATGATTCCAATTTCTTCAAGAGCCTCCTTCGAAAATACAGTTCCTGTAGGGTTCAACGGGCTGCATAATGCAAGCATGCGAGCATCCCTAATATAAGGTTTAAGTTGTGCCGCTGTAGGCATAAAATTATTTTCAGCAGTTGTTTCCACCATCACTGCCTGGGCACCCGACAAATGACAATAATGGTTGTTGTTCCACGAAGGAACAGGAAAAACAACTTTATCGCCCGGATCAATAAGTGTTTTGTAAACCGCATAAATCAAAGGCCGTGATCCTCCTGAAATAAGAATTTCATCGGCAGAATAATCGAGCAATTGATATTGTTTGACAAAATTACTTACAGCTTTGCGCAGATCAGGCATGCCGTTTGCCATCGGATAATTGGTATGACCATTTTTGTATGCTTCGAGAATTTCATCTAATAACGCTGTGGGTATGGGAAAAATTTTAGGGTCGAAATCACCAATAGTTAAATTGTAAATTTGTTCCCCTTTTTTTATTTTTTCATTAACATCGTTAGCCTGTTTAATAATTTCTGATCCAATTAATGTTTCAGCCATTTCGGCCACCATGTGATCCAGGGTATTTGCGGTGATTGTCATTGCAGGAAGATTATGAAAATTGTGTATTCATTGAATTATTTCTGTGAAACAAAAGTAGTAATTGTTATTTATAAAAAGCAAACCTATTGTTTTTGAACAGTTAAGAGCCTATATTATATCTCACTAGGGCTTCTGAAAGCCAATCCTGAATATAATAAGGAATATGCAGACTCATGGTATCACCGGATTTAATAAGAAACCCTTTTTCAAATTAAGAACTTGCACTTGCCGACTTTTTCGCTGATTGAAGCAGTTTATCAATTGGCAACACCTCAGTGAGTGGATTGATCACATATTTGTGCTTACTTTTTAAACAGGTGCAGCAAAAGTTCTTCTGCAACAGCTCGCCTTTAATAAATTCTCTGCCTGAACGGATTCTGAAAGGGGTATTTAATGCTATTTCTTCAAGAAGTTTCCATCGTTCATCACGTTTATCATACTTTGCCAAAGTGCGCATAAGAGTGATATCGGAGCAACTGGATGCTGCCGGATTATTCATGTATCCGTTGATGGCTACCACCAAATCTTTTGGAAAAATGTCACTTTTCAAAAATGGAATCATTAATCTTTTAAATTCCGACTTCCACTCTTTGCCATGCGGATCAATCCGGAAACGAAATTTATTAAAGGTAATCAAATGCGCCACTTCATGAGAGAAGGTTAACAAAAATGCATACTTATTCAGGTCGTGATTGATAGAAATACGGTGGCCTCTGCCATCATGCGGGGGACGGTAATCGCCATATTTGCTGTTGCGACTTTTAGTGATTCGTACAGCAATTTTATGCTCAACTATCCAATCGATACATGCATCGAGTGATTTCGAAGGAACGTACTTCGAAAATGCACGAGTCAGTTCTGAGATATTCACAGATATATTAGCTTAAAATCCGGTAAATTAAGAAAGACGAAATATAGGCTAAAAGTCCCATAAATGCAAATTGAAATAAGGGCCATTTCCATGAACCTGTTTCCCTCCTCACAACAGCCATGGTACTCATGCACTGCATGGCAAAAGCGTAAAATAACATCAGGCTCCAGCCCGTAGCTAAATCATATCTTGGCAGTCCGGTTTGCGGATTTTTTTCGGCTCTCATTTTTTCCTTAACGGTTGCAAGATCTTCATTATCAACACCTACACTATAAATTGTGGACATAGTTCCCACAAACACCTCCCGGGCGGCGAAGCTGGTAATCAATGCAATACCAATCTTCCAATCAAAGCCCAAAGGTTCAATGAGCGGTTCCATGGCCCTTCCGCTGATGCCTGCATACGAATATTTTAATTTTTCGGCTGAAAAATGCGAAGCCATTTCTGATTGTTTTTCTTCGGCGCGATCCAGTTGGTCGCTGGCATTCCTGAAATTTTCACCCGGACCGTAGGAAGAAAGCACCCATAAAACTATAGAAATTGCGACAATCACTTTCCCTGCATCAAAAACAAAAATTTTCACTTTTTCGATAATGGTCAGTGCTACATTTTTCCATCGTGGCATGCGATAGAGCGGAATTTCCATAATGAAATAAGATTTTTCTCTTGTCTTTATGATCCATTTCAATACAAAAGCAGATCCCAGTGCCGCCAAAAATCCTATGAGATATAAGGCCATTAGTACCAGTCCTTGCAGATTAACGACACCAAAATAACTTTCATCAGGAATCACTAAAGCAATCAACAAAGTGTACACCGGCAAACGTGCGGCACAACTCATTAAAGGCGTAACTAAAATGGTAATCAAACGGTCTTTGAAGGAACTGATGGTGCGAGTAGATAAAATTGCAGGTACTGCGCAAGCAACACCACTAATCAGAGGAATCACCGAACGTCCGTTGAGTCCGAATCTTCTGATCAACTTATCCATCATAAAACTAACACGGGCCATGTAACCGGTATCTTCAAGTAATCCGATAAATAAAAATAACAGAGCAATTTGCGGAATAAAAATAACAACACCTCCAAGCCCTGCCAGAATTCCCTCCACGATTAAATCGTTTAAAACTCCTTCGGGCAAGGCATCATGAACCACACTACTCATCCATGTGAATGATTGATCCACTAAATCCATAGGTACTGATGACCAAGCAAAAACAGCTTGAAAAACCACGAACATCACCAGTAGAAAAATCACATAGCCCCACACCCGATGCATGAAAATATTATCGAGTTTGGAGGTGAGCAGTTTATCTTTAGAAGGAATGAGATTTTTTTTTATCAATACATCCTTGAGTAATTCAGAAATAACTTCGTAACGTTTTAGTGTTTCAAAGGCCTGCAACTTTCCGGGAATAAAATTGTGTTGCTCCAATAACTCTTTGATACGCAATTTACGTTCAGGACGATTGTTGAAGAATTCGATGCTGTTCAAATTATTGGCAATTTGAAAAGCTGCATAATTACTATTTAGTTTTACTGATTCTTTAATTCCTTCAACCACTTCGGGTGCAAATTGAGCAGTATCGATAAAATCATTTTCAGGAATTGCAATTGGAGTAACTAAGGCTTTTTTTAATTCTTCAATTCCTTTTCCTTCAAGTGCATTAACAGGAATAACCGGGATTCCCAATCGTTGAGATAAAAGAGAAAAATTTATTTCCTCTCCATTCCGCACCACCAGATCCATCATATTAATGACTAAAATGGCAGGTGTTTTAAGATCTGCTATTTGTGAACAAAGAAATAAACTTCTCTTGAGGTTGGTACCATCAGCAATGATTACTGTTACATCAGGGTGAGATTCATTTAGGGGATCGCAGAGCACCCTGAAAGGGATCTGCTCTTCGAGTGTTTTAGGATAGAGCGAATAAGTTCCGGGCAAATCGGTTAACTCAACAATCACTTTTTCACCCTGTGAGTTGTGAATATTTAAAAAACCTGATTTTTTTTCAACCGTGACCCCTGGGAAATTCGCAATCTTTTGATTCAACCCTGTTAAATGATTGAAAAGAGTCGACTTTCCGGAATTGGGATTACCCACCAGGGCAACTTTTAACATTTTCCTTTGCACAATATTTTAAACGAATTAAATTAAAACTGATTTCAAGAAATTATTTTACTTACTTATCGACTTAACTAACACGTTATCAGCCTCATCAATTCGGATGCTGATGACAGAACCGGAAACGCTTATGGCCATTGGATCACCCAATGGTGCAAAGCGTTCTACTCTTATTTCTTCGCCAGGCAGACAACCCATTTCGAGCAATTTCAACTTCATTATATCATCTGTAAAAGATTCAATAACAGCAATATCACCTTTGATAAGTTGTGAAAGTTTTTTACTTTGGGAAGGCATAAATAGCGGCTTATTTAGAAAGATTCAAAATAAACTGCTAAAATAGGTAACATTTTAATAAGTGAACGGTGATATTCATCAACTTCCGGAAAAATCCTTTCTCTTATTTATTGAAGATTTTTAACGAAATTAAAATATTAAATTACTGATTAAAAGCTATTTATGTTAACATTTGCATTAAGATATCATCAGTAATCTAAACATTATGGATCAAAAAAAATAAAATCAGCCGGAAACAGGTACTGGTTTGGCGGGCATTTCTTTCATTTTACCAAAAGAAGGGCAATCGCATTTTTTCTTAAACACAAAACAGCCTGAAAAAAAGAGCATTGTGCTAATCAGGAGCAGCGAGGCCAGTATTTTGAACGAAGGAATCTTTGTGAAATTATGTTGCATAGAAGGAGGATTCTCTATTAACTCTTTCGAATCAGTAAATAGTACACACACAAAGATAACGGTAATTATCACTAATTTTAGCCCATAAATATTAAACTCTTACATGAACGTCTTGTTTCACTTGGGTAAATACTGGCTTTTCATTGGATCTATTTTCACTAAACCTGAGAAGTTTTCGGTGTACCGGCGCAGGGTTTTGGATGAAATGGAATCTATCGGCGTTAGTTCCCTCGGAATTGTGACTTTGATTTCGGTTTTTATGGGTGCAGTCATCACCATTCAAACTGTATACAATCTGGTGAGTCCGCTAGTACCATTATATATTGTTGGATTGGTAGCACGCGACACGATGATTATTGAATTTTCTCCAACAATAATTATGTTGGTCCTTGCGGGAAAAGTAGGATCGAGTATTGCATCTGAAATTGGAACCATGCGGGTAACAGAGCAAATTGATGCACTAGAAATAATGGGAATCAACTCTACAGGATATCTGGTACTGCCTAAAGTAATTGCAGCGGTATTTATTTCTCCATTCCTGGTTCTCATCAGCATGTTTGTAGGTATTGCAGGTGGCTGGATGGCAGGTGAACTTTCAGGTGTTATTTTGTCGGCCGATTACCTGAAAGGAATACAATTTGATTTCCTTCCGTTCAATGTTACCTTTGCAATGATCAAGACGGTTTGTTTTGCCTATATAATCACCAGCATTTCAGCATATCAGGGATTTTACACTTCGGGCGGATCACTGGAGGTAGGGCAATCGAGTACACGCGCAGTAGTTTATAGCAGTGTTTTGATTTTAATATTTGATTACATTCTTACTCAATTAATTCTCGCATGATTGAAGTTAAGAACGTATCAAAAGGATTTAACGGAAAACAAATATTAACAGATGTTTCCCATCGTTTTGAGAAAGGAAAAATCAATCTAATAATCGGTGGATCCGGTTCCGGAAAAACCGTTTTGGTAAAATGCATGGTTGGATTGTTTGAAGTAGATAGTGGAAGTATAGAATACGATGGTCGCAATTTTTCAAACATGGATTTTAATGAACGCAAACCCATCCGTCAGGAAATTGGAATGCTTTTTCAGGGAAGTGCTTTGTTTGATTCGATGACGGTGGAACAGAATGTAATGTTTCCTCTTACGATGTTATCAAATTTGAGTCTTGCTGAAAGAATTGACCGTGCAAATGTTTGCCTTGAACGAGTGAAATTGCCATCTTCACATAAACTTTTTCCCTCCGAAATAAGTGGAGGGATGAAAAAGCGGGTAGCTATTGCGCGGGCAATTGCTATGAATCCCAAATATTTGTATTGTGATGAACCCAATTCAGGCTTAGACCCAAAAACCTCCATTGTTATTGATGAATTAATTATGGAGATCACCGAAGAATACCAGATGGTGACTGTGATCAACACACACGATATGAATTCGGTTCTTACCATGGGCGAAAATATTTTATTTATTCATGAAGGAAAAAAATGGTGGTCGGGAAATTCCAATCAGATTTTTTATTCAGGAAATCAGGAACTCGATGATTTTATTTTTGCCAGTAAGATCATGCAAAATCTCAGAAAATAATTAAAAAATAACCACATGAACAATATAATTATTCTTGCCGCCAGTATCCGAATCGGAAGAAAAAGTAATCGGGTGGCTTTGTTTTTCAAGCATTTTATCACCTCTAAGAAATTGGGAACTGCCGAAATTGTCGACTTAAAAGAACTTCAGTTACCACTTTTTGAAGAGCGACTTAAATTTTTAACTAACCCTCCCCAAAATGCAGTATTGTTTGCCGAAAAAATAAAATCGGCAGATGGAATCATCATCGTTACACCGGAATACAATGGAGGTTATCCGGCAAGTTTAAAAAATGCTATCGACTTACTTAATACCGAGTGGCATCATAAACCTGTTGCTATTTCCACAGTTTCGGATGGAGTTTTCGGTGGCTCACAAGTGATACCTTCATTGCAATTTTCACTATGGAAAATGAAAGCACTAACCGTTACTGCCATGTTTCCCGTTTCGAAAATTTCAGAATCCTTTACTGAAGATGGCACACCGGCCGATCCGGAACCTATCAACAAAAGAGCACTTGCTTTTGTAAGTGAACTAAACAGTTTCATTGAAGCATCAAAAAAAATGTAACAACACAACTTTACATTTCAATCTCAAAAATAAAAAAATGAAGTGGCTGAATGCACTTGGTCTTTTGTTACAATTTATTTCATTTTGGTTGGTGGCTCCTGAAATCATCGGCAAAAATTCGTTGATCAGGATTGCCGGTATGCTTAAAAAATTTCTGAGTAATCTAAGTGTCATCATCATCTTTTTGGTTGTTGCTGCATACGGAATCACATTTTCTGTTGGAGGTACACTAAGAGGTTTGAGTGCTTCAGACAACCGTGTTTCGAATACGGAATTCTATTCATATTTAATTGTTCTTGGTATTGCTACTGTTTTGTACATGATATTCATCTTTAACTACAAGAAAATCAGAAGCTGGCTCGACAGAAAAATCACAGGACCTCTTGTGGATAAATTTGTTCAGAATGATGAACTTCGGAAAAATCACTGCTCATCGGTGCTACACTTTTCACAGCCGGATTTATTATACAATTCATACTGGCACTTATTTAATACTAACATAAAACGTTCAAAGTTTTACTAAGAATACCAAAAAGTTCCGCATTTAAACATTTTTGATTCAAATTCGACCCTATAAAAACTAATAGTGTTCTCATGATTAAGTATGAAAATACCATAAAGAGTGAGAATTTATATGTCTTTTCTAAACCTTGGTATTGGCTTTATTGATGGCAATCAGAATTGAACGCATTTCAACTATGTTTGTATTCATCTACATATCAAATAGATACACTTTTTATTAAAATAAAGATACAGTCGGGGTAAAGTAGGAAATTCATTTGAATGAAATTCAGAATCTATATTGTTTAAAACAAATTAGAACTTTAACGAAAAAAAATGGTCTTTTAATTTTTTATTTATTACTTTTAACATTGAAAAAACTAAAAACAAACCCCATGAAAAAACTATTAACATTTTTTACGATGCTTTGCACAATTGCAATAGTAAATGCTCAGGCGCCTGTAATTCAGTGGCAAAAAACTTACGGTGGAACTCTCAGTGACGACGGCGGATCAATAAAAGCGACCAGTGATGGTGGTTATATTTTTGCCGGTCGCACTTCCTCAAACGATGGTGATGTGAGTGGCAACAACGGCGGACTCGACTGGTGGGTTGTGAAAACAGATGCAATTGGCGACATTGAATGGCAAAAAACATTAGGTGGCACTGCTGATGATATCGCATATAGTGTTGTTCAGACCACCGACGGGGGATATGCTGTTGCAGGATGGACAGAATCAAATAATGGTGATGTTACAGGATATCAAGGTAACAAAGACTGTTGGGTAGTAAAGTTAGATGCTGTCGGCACATTAGTGTGGCAAAAATCTCTCGGCGGACCGGCTGAGGAAGAATTCAGACACATTATCCAAACTGCCGATGGTGGTTATGCCTGCACGGGTTGGTCATTTTCGAATAGCGGTGATGCATCGGGCTTGAATGGATTCAGAGACACCTGGTTGGTAAAACTTGATGCTACAGGATCGATCACCTGGCAACAAATGCTTGGTGGATTGAACGATGAAAGAGGATATACTGTTGAACAAACTGCTGACCTTGGTTATATTGTTTCGTCTTTAAGTAGTTCAAGCTCCGGTGATGTATCTGCCAATTACGGCGATCTTGATTATTGGTTAGTAAAAACCGATGCTCTGGGAAACATTACGTGGGAGAAAAATTACGGTGGTTCAGGTCAGGAGAACAATCGCGGTGCTATGCAAACTGCTGATGGTGGCTATATAATTACAGGTTACACAGCATCTTCAGATGTTGATGTTACAGGATTCAATGGCGTTCAGGATATGTGGGTAGTTAAAACCGATAATTTGGGAGCAATCACATGGCAGAATTCACTTGGTGGAAGTTTAACAGACAGAGGTTCATTTATTACTCAAACTGCAGATGGGGGTTATATTGCTTCCGGATTTACTGCTTCAAGCGATGGTGATGTTTCTACTAATCAGGGTGGTTTTGGCGATTATTGGATCGTGAAACTAACTTCCACAGGTACCATTGATTGGGAAAAAACAATGGGTGGTTCAGGATTTGATGCGGGTGGAAAAGTTGCAATTATTCCTAATGGTTATATGATGATGGGTGGCACCAATAGTAATAACGGTGATGTAACCAACAATCAAGGTGCTGAAGATATGTGGATGGTAAAACTTTTAAATTCCTGTTTGCCTGGTAGTGTTACTGGTGATATCAGTGGTGATGCTGCATTATGTACAGGAGGAAGTACCAACCTCACAATTAATTTTACAGGTACAGCACCATTTTTATTCTCTATTAACGGCGGACCTGTTCAATCATCTTTTACAGCAACTGCAACTATTTCTGTTTCTCCTGCTGTTACAACAGTTTATACAATTACTTATATCGCCGATAACGTTTGCCCTACCGGAACATCAACGGGATCGGCAACAGTATCGGTAAGCTCAACCGGACCATCAAGTTCTGCAAAAGTATCTGGCGGACCTGTTTCATCCTGTGAAAACAATGTTGAATTGATAACAGCAAACATTATTACCGGTCAAAATATTTTATATCGCTGGACCGGTCCTGCAGGAACTCTTTTTGGAACTGCTCCGGGTGGACCATTTTCGGCGGGACCATTCTCAACAAGTGCTAATCAGGTTTATACTCAATTAGGTTCACTTGCTATTGGATCATCAGGATACTCTATTTGTGTTCAGGGTTATAACGGTTGCGGACAAACGGGCATTAATTGTTTATGGGTAAGAGGCAAGGTTAGTCAGCCGGGATCAATCGTTGGCTCTCCAACGGCCTGTCCTACAACAACGCAAACCTATTCAGTAAATGTGCCTGCAGGAGCTCAACTTTTTACCTGGACTTTCTCTGTTCCAGGCGCGGTAATTACTCCAACAACTATAACAGGTAATGTTGTTAATGTTACTTTCCCTTCATTTACGACAGGCAATTTGTGCGTAACAGCAGCTTTAGCTTGCGGCGGAAGTTCAACCAGTTCTTCAAGATGTCTTACGATTAATTCTAATCCAAATCGCCCAGGAATAATTGCAGGTGCGGCAACAGTATGCGGAGGCACGAATGAAGTTTATTCAATTGTTCCTGTAGCTGGAGCTACCAGTTATACGTGGTCCTTCCCTTATACAGGTGCTTTAATAAATGGCAATCCATCTCCGTACACTACTGCAAACACAAGTGTTACTGTAAGTTTCCCATCGGGTTACAATAACAATTCAGAACTTTGTGTTTCTGCAAACAATGCCTGCTCAACAAGTGTAGACAGATGCAAGAACATTGGAAACCAAATCCCTGCAAAACCTGCGACTATTATTGCATCTCCCGGCGCATGGTGTAACAATAGTATGGTTACTTTTTCTGTGCCAACGGTTTCAGGAGCCTCTTCATACAACTGGGTTCTTTCTAATGGAGTTGTTAACAGCGGACAAGGCACCAACTTGATCGATGCCACCTGGGGTACCGGTTCAGGTTCTGTGAGCGTAACCGCCTCAAACGCGTGTGGATCATCTGCTTCAAGTGTAATTAATGGAAATCCTTCATGCAGAATTGCAGGAGTTACAAGAGATGAAAATTTCAAGGTTTATCCGAATCCGGCTTATGAATTGATTTATATTAATTTCAAATCATCCGGAACTGAATACTCTGTTAAATTAATGAATACGAAAGGACAGATTTTGATTAATCATTTACAATCTGCAAAAGATGGAATGAATACCTCCGAAATCGAAATTCATGACCTCGCTCCGGGAGTGTATATTCTCGAATTTGTTAACGGAAATGAAGTTAAAAAATCAATAGTGACTGTGCTTTAGAAAGTAATATTCTCTATAAACATTCTTTAAAAAACCGGGAGAAAGTCTCCCGGTTTTTTTTCCTTTTCTTGGTAGTGGGAAGTTGATAGTAATGGGATACATGACTAGACTTGATCATTTGTATCGTCAATTGTTTTAATGTTGATTTCAAAATCTACAAATCAAAAATCGTTAACCATTTAATCCTAAATTCTCTTTTTTAATTTGACAATCATCACAGGTTCAATACTTGGGGTTCTATAGTGTTAACCGTGCACAGCCCGCTTACCACTAAAAACTCACCATTTTATTCCCAACATATTGGCTGCTTTGGATCCTTTTTCGTTAATTCGCAATTATAAAATCATTTTTTATTCAACATTCTATTGGAAATTGCCTTAGTAATCGGATTATTAGTAATTGCTGTGATACTTTTTGCGACAGACAAATTTTCTGTGGATCTGATTACGGTAGGTTTGCTGATCATTTTAACGACCTTGGGAATTCTGACCCCGGCAGAGGCTTTCAGGGGATTCGGAAGTGATTTTATTATCATGCTGGCATCCATTTTTGTGGTGGGTGGTGCGATGCAAAAGGCCGGAATTTTGGATATTATCGGAGATCAGTTCATCAAAATTCCTAAAAAGAGAATACGATGGTTGCCAACCTACATGATGTCAACAGTGGGTATTACTTCGGCATTTATGAATAATACTACGGTTACAGCCATGTACATTTCTCCTGTGGTAAGTATTTGCAGGAAATTAAGAATCAGTCCTTCTAAAATGCTTATGCCACTAGCATTTGCTTCAATTCTAGGAGGAACTTGTACAGTTATCGGCACCTCCACCAATATTGCAGTTAATGCTTACCTGGGAAAACACGGGTATCCTGTTTTTGGAATGTTTGACTTTGCCCCTATTGGTATTATTTTAATGGTTACCGGTATTTTATTTATGGCCACCATAGGTATCCGCATGCTTCCGGGGAGGAAAGAACCCAATATGGTAAAAGAACTGGAGCAGAAGCATTATTTTACTGAGGTTCTGGTAAAGTCTGATTCTAAAATGGTGAATCAAAAAGTAAGAGATACCATTTTAAGTGAGGTTGGTCTTCAGATTCTTTACATTATTCGCGACAAGCAAAGCACCATCGCAAATGGTTATTCCATGATTGAAGCGAATGATATTCTTCTTGTTGAAGGAAACATGGAAGAACTTTTGAGGATACGTAAAGCAAACGGATTGGAGATCTATTCTGAATCGATGTCTTCGCCGGATATGCAAACCGATGATATTAAAATTGTTGAAATATTTGTAACACCTTCAAATGATTTTATTGGTCAAACAATCAGGGAAGCACAATTCAAAAGGAGGTTTGGTTTGCTGGTGATGGCCATCAACCGTGAAGGACAAACGCTATCAGATAAAATTGGAGATATTGAAATTAAAATTGGGGACAGGCTACTGATACAAGGGCCGGCGGTAAATATTAAATTTCGTCGCGAAAGAGGTGATTTCACCATTTTACAGGAATATAATTTTGGCGGCGTAAAGAGTAAAAGGAATGCCATTCTTTCTGTTTCTTTTTTTTTGGGAGCTCTCATTCTAAGCAGTTTCGAAATCATACCTCTCTCCATAGCATTTATGCTTGCTGCCTTTTTATGTGTACTGTTCAAATGCATTAAAACGGAAGAAGCTTATCAGAAAATTGAATGGAATTTATTAGTACTCATTGGAGGAATGTCTTCATTTGGTATTGCGATGGACAAAACAGGAACCGCACAGTTTCTTGCAAATCATATTATAAATCTTTTTGGCGAAATGGGACCGATAGCGGTTTTATCAGCCTTCGCACTTTTAACAATCTTCTTAACTCAACCGATGTCGAATGCCGCTGCAGCAATGGTAGTATTGCCTGTTGCTTTGCAGGCTGCCGAAACATTAGATGTTAATCCACTCACCTTTGCATTAACAGTTATGCTTTCTGCATCTGTTTCGCTCATTACCCCTTTTGAACCCAGTTGCATTTTGGTTTATGGTCCGGGGAATTATAAATTCATGGATTTTTTTAAAACCGGGTTGCTCTTAACACTCATTCTTATGGTGATCATCATTGCCACTGTTCCTTATTTTTATCCTTTCTGATGAGGGTATATATTGATTGAAATGAGTCTTTTACAATATTTAAATTTTATATTTTGCTGTTTTTCAATGCTTTCACAAATATTTTGTAGTTTCGGATTTTTCTTTTACTTTCACCTTAACTAATGATTCATTTACGCCCAAAATAATCAACTATGAAAACTGTACCAATTTTAACCAGTTGTTTAATCATTTCGGTAGCATACAATGTTTACCAATTTATCAACACCAAACCACCTGAACCGATTACCTGCCCCACACTACCAGGATTTGGTGAAACACGACTTCTTTCAAAAGATGAAGCAGAAATGTTTATTAATCAATATCGAATGTCTTTAAAAGATCCGGATGACATTATAGGAGGAGTTATCACTCGCACTGCATTTGATGAAATTTTATGCACTAAAAGTTGCAATTCAATTGCTTATTCTTTTGCACGAGATTCGAGTGGTGAAACTGGTCCGGCAAACAATGGTGTTTTTGCCATTTTTAGCGGCGTTAATGTAATTGATGAAAACGGAACCATAAGGGTAACGGATCTTAGCACTGAACTGTACGTACCTCGTAACTGGTGTCCTCCTTCATGCATTCCATAAATCAGGTTTAGTTTAATTTTAGTCTTTTTTTATGGCCACTAACCGGTTTAAATTTCTGGTATTTTTAATCATGTTGATATTTGTGCATCGCATTGCTGCACAACCTGACCGACAGCGCGACAGTGTGGAGTTGCTTTTGAATTCAGATAAACAAAGTATTCAATCATTAACAAAGCTGAACTATTTAATTGAACAAATCTGGAAAACACACCGGGTATCAGATTCAACCATAAATCAAGCAATAATTATTGTTGAACATGCAAGAACCACAGAGGATGATATGGTACTTGCCGATGCGTTGATCAATCTTGTGCGGTGTTACCTGAATCGTTACGAAAGCACCAAATCGCTGGAACATGCGCTGGAAGCTAATAAACTTTATGAAAAACTTAACGACAAAGGCAAAATGGCCTATACAACATTGCAGTTGGGAGTTGTTTATTACACTCAAAATAATTTTCAAAAATCACTTGAGTATTACTTGCATTCACTCAACATGTACACTGAATTGAAAGATACTTTGAGAATGTCAACTTTACTTTATTTATGCGGTATTAATTATACCAGATTGAATGAATACGGGAAAGCTGATAGTAATTTTAAAAAGGCTCTTGAATTAAAAATCAAGGTGAATGATCTGCAGGGTATTGCCGAATGTAATGTTGGTTTGGGTGAGATGATGCTGATGCAAAATAATCCTGATAATGCCTTAATATTTATTGATGAAGCTTTCAGATATATAAAATCAGACGAAAATAATTATGGATTAGCAAAAACTAAACTTCTTCAGTCGCGTGCGCTGGCTATGAAAAACAAATACCCTGAAGCATTCGAAGCAGCCAATACCGCATTGAAAATAGCTCAGGAAATGGATGCACGTGAGCTGATTGTTGATGCTCATGAACAATTATATCAATTACATGTTAAAAAGGGTAATTACAAAGAGGCCTATAGCAACCTGTATAGCTATATGACTCTTCGCGACTCTATTTTTAATGAAAAAACCTCACGCAATTTTTCCAGACTCGAAACCGATTATATCATTGAAAAAAAGCAAAGCGAAATTCTACTGCTCGAAAATCAAAACAGAAACAGAAACATTTTATTAAGAGCTTCCATTATTATAGGAATTTTATCAATTTTATTATCGCTTCTGTTTTACAGCAGGTATCAAATAAAACAAAAGGCCAATAAAGAATTGCAGCAAGCCTATAAAGATCTTGAAAAAACCCAACAACAACTTATTCAGCAAGAAAAACTAGCTTCATTGGGGCAACTCACAGCAGGAATAGCTCATGAGATAAAAAACCCTTTGAATTTTGTCAATAATTTTTCATTAATCTCCAATGATCTTATAAAGGAATTTAGAGAATCTGATGACCCGGTATTAAAATCAGAACTAATTGAAGATCTTGAAAAAAATCTCGCAAAAATTAGTCAGCACGGACAACGAGCCAACTCAATAGTTACCAAAATGCTGGAACACAGTCGTGGAGAAATAGGCGAGAAACAGCTCACCGATATCAACCGATTATGCAGGGAAGATACCAATCTTGCCTACAAAGCCATTCTTATGAGTAATCCCGGATTTAATTGTGAAATTCAACTTGATTTAAATGAATCATTGCCTAAAGTTATGGCGGTGGCTCAGGAAATTTCAAGGGTGATATTGAACATCGTAAATAATTGTTTTCATGCGCTACTCGAAAAAAAGAAAATATCGCCGGAGCATTCACCAATACTAAAAGTCAGTACAACCATTTCAGCTAAAATTATTTCAATTTCAATACGTGATAATGGAACCGGAATTAAACCTGAAATTACCGAAAAAATTTTTCATCCCTTCTTTACTACCAAACCTTCGGGAGAAGGAACCGGACTGGGATTATCCATCAGCTATGATATTATAAAAGCTCATGGAGGAAATATTGTTGCCGGAAATAATGCTGATGGTGGTGCAGAGTTTATTATTACCTTGCCCTTAACCTCCTAAACCCCAAATAACATGTTTAAAAAAATCACATTGAGCGTCATAGTTGTGTTGACTTTGATCATCATCAAGCAAAATGTTTCAACAGGAAACACCCAGCCCGAAGTATTATTTCTACCGGGAACATCAGGTTTTGAACCGGCCACCACTATTACAGATGCCGAAGCATACGAGTTTGCAAATAACTATAAAACCGTATTTGGTAAGGGAGAAGAAATTGCTTCAGGAGGAGTTATAACCCGTGAAGCTTTGGACGCAATTCTAGATAAGAGAAATTGCAACGCTGTATCTTATAAGTTATGCATCGATCCCAGCGGAAGATTTGCTCCTGCTAATACTGTTTTTTTGGTATTGAGTGGCGCCAAGGTTTCAGTGAATAATACCGGAACAATTGTCGAAGATGTAGGTTCATCCAAGTATACATCCAAACAATGGTGTCCTCCTGCTTGTATGAAATTTATGATCAGAAATGCAGCAGGGGAGCTGGTACCTGTTGAATAATTCAACACGCACTAAAAATCCTCTTTTGCGAATTTAGTTTCGTACCTTCACCATTCGGTTAACTAGAAATTTACTCTGATGAAAAAATTACTACTCTTATTCGCCCTATTTTCTCCAATGTTCGTCATTAATGCTCAAACTACTGAGTTGAAGTATTATGATCCAAATGCGGATGCTATGAAAGAAGTTAATGAAGCAGTTAGCAGAGCCAATGAAAGTAATAAACATGTGTTATTGCAAATAGGTGGCAATTGGTGTAAATGGTGCAGACTCTACGACAAATGGAGTCACGGCACTCCTATAATCGATTCATTAATCAAAGCCGATTATGTGGTGGTACATGTTAACTTCAGTCCCGAAAATAAAAATCCTGAACTCATGAAAAAACTGGAGTATCCTCAACGATTCGGATTTCCTGTAATTGTTATCCTCGATAAAAAAGGAAATAGAATTCACACCCAAAATTCGGGATACCTTGAAGAAGGAGAAGGTTACAACGAAAAAAAAGTGGAAGAATTTTTAAAGAGCTGGAATGTGAATGCGTTCAATGAAATTAATTATAAGTAGCAGGTTCCAACTACTTCACATAAAAAAGAGACGCCACATGAGCGTCTCTTTTTATGTGTTACTATTTTTAAGTTTTAAACCACTTCAGCGTAACTCTCCACATCCGGACAAGTACACATCAGATTTCTATCGCCATAAGCATTATCAACTCTCTTAACAGAAGGCCAGAATTTATTTTCGGCAATGTAAGGTAAAGGGAAGGCAGCTTGCTCGCGAGTGTAAGGATAACTCCATCCAGTGGCAGTAAGTTCTTGAACAGTATGTGGAGCATTCAACAACACATTATTTTCTTTTGATGCATTACCTTTTTCAATAGCATCAATTTCATGACGAATCGAGATCATTGCATCACAAAAACGATCGAGTTCTTCCAATGATTCACTTTCGGTGGGTTCTATCATCAATGTTCCGGCCACAGGGAAGGAGACCGTAGGCGCATGGAATCCATAATCCATTAACCTCTTTGCAATATCCGTTACTTCAATACCTGCACTTATTTTAAATGCTCTGCAATCGAGAATCATTTCATGTGCGCAATTTCCGTGTGTGCCTTTATATAACACAGGATAGAATTTTTCTAAGCGGTTCTTAATATAATTTGCATTAAGAATAGCAAGTTGAGTGGCTTTCTTCAAACCACTATTGCCCATCATCTTAATATAACCATACGAAATAAGCAAAATACTTGCACTTCCCCACGGAGCAGCCGAAACAGGAGTTGCGTTTTTGTCTCCACCGCCTGTTTTCACCAATGGATGACCCGGTAAAAATGGTGCAAGATGTTTTGCAACACCGATAGGCCCCATTCCGGGCCCACCGCCGCCATGAGGAATGGCAAAGGTTTTGTGCAGATTCAAGTGACACACATCGGCACCAATCATTCCAGGACTGGTAAGACCAACCTGAGCATTCATATTGGCACCATCCATATAAACCTGTCCGCCGTTATCATGAATGATTTTGGTAATGTCTTTAATGGATTCTTCAAAAACACCATGAGTAGAAGGATATGTTACCATGAGTGAAGCTAACTGATCACGATATTTTTCGGCTTTCTCTTTAAGATCCGAAACATCGATATTTCCTTTTTCATCACATTTAACAACAACTACTTTCATGCCTGCCATAACGGCACTTGCAGGATTGGTTCCATGAGCGGATGATGGGATCAATGAGATATCACGATGACCTTCACCTTTGTTGATGAAATAATTTCTGATAACCATTAAACCGGCATACTCTCCCTGTGCACCTGAATTTGGCTGAAGAGAAACAGCATCGAATCCGGTGATGGTACACAAATCCTTTTCGAGTTCTTTAATGATCTCCATGTAACCTTCTACCTGGTTCACGGGAACAAAAGGGTGGACATTGCTGAAGGCAGCCCAGCTCAAAGGAACCATTTCGCTGGTTGCATTCAGTTTCATGGTACATGATCCAAGTGCAATCATTGAATGATTCAATGAAAGATCTTTATTCTCTAATCTCTTAATGTACCTCAACATTTTTGTTTCAGAATGATGACTGCTAAAAACTGAATGTGTAAGAATCGGAGACTTCCGCGAAAGCGAAGAGTTACCATTTAATAATGACGAAGTTAATTGCTTATTTGCACCATTACTTTTAAAATCATGGCCGGCAGATTTTGCAAAAACATTTAGAATATTCGAGATGTCCTCATCAAATGTAGTTTCATCAATACTAATTACAATTGATCCGTCACCGGGGTATCTGAAATTTAATCCTGCTTCCAGTGCAAACTTTTCGATTTCATTTATTTTCTCAACTGAAGCAATTCTGATAGTATCAAAATAATCTTCCGCTGTAATTTTATAGCCGATATTTTTCAGGCTTTGTGCTAGCTTTACCGTTTGTTTATGGATAGATTCGGCAATAGCTTTCAAACCTTTTGGGCCATGATAAACCGCATACATACCGGCCATCACAGCAAGTAAAACCTGAGCGGTACAAATGTTTGACGTAGCTTTATCGCGCTTGATATGTTGCTCGCGAGTTTGCAACGCCATCCGTAAAGCCTGCTGGCCGGATATGTCTACAGAAACCCCAATAATTCGTCCCGGGATATCACGTTTAAATTCATTCAAGGTTGCAAAGAAGGCAGCATGTGGACCACCATAGCCCATAGGAACACCAAAACGTTGTGAAGAACCAACTACACAATCAGCACCCCACTCACCGGGAGGAGTAAGCAACACCAGACTCATAATATCTGCAGCAACAGCCACTCTAACCCCATTGTTTTTCGAAGCTGAAGTGAAAGAAGCCAAGTCAGAGATTTTACCATCCGCACCGGGATATTGTAACAACGCACCAAAGAACGAACCATCAGGAACCATTTTTTCAACATCACCAATTACCAACTCAATTCCAATAGGTGCCGAGCGGGTTGTTAATACCCCTATGGTTTGAGGAAAACAGTTGCTATCGACGAAAAATTTATTCACACCTGAACTAATTTGTTCACGTGTTCTGGATGCAAAAAACATGTGCATGGCTTCTGCCGCTGCAGTGGATTCGTCAAGCAATGATGAATTTGCGAGTTCCATACCTGTAAGATCACAGATCATGGTTTGAAAATTTAACAACGCCTCCATTCTGCCTTGCGAAATTTCCGCCTGGTAGGGAGTATAAGCTGTATACCAACCCGGATTCTCTAAAATATTTCTTTGAATAACACCGGGAACAATGGTGTTGTAATAACCCAATCCAATATAACTTCTGAATAATTTATTTTTGAAAGACGCAGAACGGAGTCTTCTCAGGTATTCCGATTCCGACAAACCTTCATCCATTTTCAGTCCATCTTTAATGAGGATGGATGCGGGAATGGTTTTTAGAATTAACTCATCTAAAGAGGATGCGCCAATTGCTTTTAACATAAAATCAATCTGATCCTGTGAAGGACCATTGTGCCGCTCATCAAAACTGTAATATGCCATGATTATAAGATAATTGGATGTTGAATTTTTAGGGATTCAAAGGTAATTAATTGCTTTGAAAAACCATCATAAATCACAAAGTTTGGGACTTGTGTTGTGACCTGAACACTTTAAGGAAAATATTGTTTTAAAAGTTCCTTGAATATCCTCAACAAAGCTTCTTTTTTGTAGTTTTGAAGTATTATACCAAATCTATGAAACTCAGTAAATGCCTCATTTTAGGGATCCTGGCTATCTTTTTACAGCAATACTCCTTGGGTCAGGGTAAAATTATATTTTTAAATGGGAACGAAAAAAGGTTTTCCATTGCTGAAATCAAGAATGATATACTGCAATATACCCCTGAATCGATAGGGGAAAAAAAACCGTCACCGAGGAAAATCGATAAATACGATGTGTTTTCAATTCTAAATGACAATGGTACTGAAGAGATTATTTATAAGCCGGATACCACTTATAATGATGACCCTTCGGTAGAACAGATCCGAGAATATATTAAAGGTGAAAAATATGCGTCCTTAGTATATAACAAGCCGGCCAATTTCGTCACCGGAATGCAGGTGGGCTTTATGAGCGGCATATTACTACCCGCTTTTTATGGATTAGCTGCACCTATCATTTATCCTGCTATCCTTGGAAGATTTACCCCAAAACTTGAAACTCCTTTACAATATCAATATAACTCCAAAACCTTCGATTTTGTAGCATTATCTAAAGACTCGGCTGTAATTCAAGAAGTAGTTACCGAATATTTCGAGGCCGGTTATGGCAAAAAAGCCAGGAATATAAAAATAAAAAGTAGCCTTATCGGAGGTGCCATAGGATTTGGAATTAGTGCTTCTGCCATGCTGTTTATCCTTAATCGCCAGGAATAATCGAGTAGTATGAAATGTTTAAGAAGATAGCCAACACACAAATTTTTGTTGCTCTTTGCGCTTCACTTTTGAGTGCCGAAACTTTTATTATTGTTAGTCAGGAAATTAATTGGGAGGTTTTAATAATTGTTTTCCTGGCGACACTTTTTATTTATAACGCCTCACAAATAAATGTTGCGCTCATAGCTAACGAAAAAGGTGCTAAAAATAAGCTCAGCTTTGAAGGAAGCTCCTACCAGTTAAGTGTTTGTGCGGGCTCCATCATTATTCTGTTCTTTATGCTAACCGGATGCAACCGTAATCAGGTGCTGGTTTTCATGGCGTCGGCTTTTTGCTCATTAATCTATATGATGCCATTCAAAATCAATGACCGGAGGGTCAAAGGCCTCCGAAACAACCTGGTGGTTAAAAACATACTGCTGTCAGCCATTTGGGCTCTTGCAACAGTTTTGTTCCCAATTATAGGTAATAGCGGAGAAATAAATGGAAATGAAATAATCTTTATGTTTTTAAGGAGATTTTTCTTCATTTATGCTCTCACTCTTGTATTCGACATCAGGGATATCGAAAAAGACCGGTTAAGTGGGATGAAAACGATCGCTTCCCGTTTGGGTGTGCCTGGAACCCGATTGGTTGCAACTATTGCTTTAATGATATTTTGCATTTTGGTTTATATTGATTTTAACCTTTATCAACCCGAATATCAGTTTCTTGCAAATGCCTTATATGGCTCTGCCTTGTTTGCCTTTTTAACTATTGTGATGGCAGGGCCACAACGAAACAATAACTATTATTCCTTTGTTGTTGATGGGGCAATGGCCCTTCAGTTTCTCTTAGTATTTATTTTTAATCAGACACAATAAGTATCATTGTTTTCTATGGTTAAGATGTATTTCTTTGCTGCCTAAATTTTGAATGATGAAATTTGAAAACACCAAGGCTTTCGCCGATGAATTGGACCGGAAAGATAATCTGGCAAAATACCGTAATAGCTTTCACATTCCTGAAATAAACGGATCTGAAGCCATTTATTTTTGTGGAAACTCTTTGGGATTACAGCCTAAAAAAACGAGTAGTTTTATAGGCGAAGAACTCGAGGATTGGAAAAATTTAGGTGTAGAAGGACACCTTCATGCAAAACACCCTTGGTTTCCTTACCATGAATTTCTTCGCGACTCCACATCTAAACTCGTTGGTGCATTACCACATGAGGTAGTTGTGATGAATTCGCTGACAGCCAATCTGCATTTTTTGATGATTTCATTCTACCGTCCTGATAAAAAAAGATATAAAATTATATTTGAAAAGGGGCCATTTTCGTCTGATCGATATGCACTCGACTCACAGGTAAAATTTCATGCATACGCAGGAGGAAATCAACTCTTCAACCCTGATGATGCACTTATTGAACTGCAACCTCGTACAAATGAACACACGCATCGAACAGAGGATATTATAAAAATAATTGAAGAAAATGCGAATGAACTTGCACTGGTGATGATTGGTGGTGTAAATTATTACACCGGTCAGCTTTTCGATATCAAAGCCATTACTGATGCGGCACATAAAGCCGGAGCTATATCAGGATTTGATCTTGCACATGCAACAGGGAATGTAAAATTGCAACTACACGACTGGGGCGTAGATTTTGCAGCATGGTGTTCCTATAAATATCTTAATGCCGGCCCCGGAGCTGTTGGTGGCGCGTTTGTTCACGACCGTCATTCAGAAAACTCTAAATTACCCAGGTTCGCCGGGTGGTGGGGAAATGATCCCGACACACGATTTACGATGCCTGTTCAGTTTATTCCTAAAAAAGGTGCCGATGGATGGCAATTGAGTAACGCACCTATTTTTTCGATGGCTGCTTTGCGCGCATCAATGGAACTTTTTAATGAAGCAGGAATGGATGCTCTTAACGAAAAAAGCAAAATACTCACAGGATATCTTGAATTTATCATTGGTGATATCAATAAAAAATGTGAGGGAATTAATCATGTTGAAATTATCACACCACCAGATGGAAGAGGCTGTCAGCTATCAACCGTTACTCAAAAAAATGGAAAAGCAATTCATGATTATCTTATGCAAAAAGGAGTGCTCTCCGACTGGCGTCATCCCAACGTAATTAGAGTGGCTCCTGTTCCCATGTATAATTCATTCAACGAGGTTTACAAATTTGGTGAGTTGTTACACAATGCAATTCTTGAAAATAAATAAATTTATTCCGCAGTGAATATGAGCAAGAGAGATAAAAAAGTAACACTCATAGGGGCCGGACTTATTGGTTCCCTCCTATCCACTTATCTTACTAAACAAGGATACGAAGTTGAAATATACGAAAGACGACCCGATATGCGAAAAGATACTCTTTCTGCAGGGAGATCGATCAATCTGGCGCTGTCTGAAAGAGGTTGGCGCGGACTTGAAGGTGTTGGACTCGCTGATGAAGTAAAAAAAGTTGCCATTGCAATGAACGGAAGAAGTATCCATCATCAGGATAGTGCGGTCAACTATCAACCTTATGGAAAAGAGGGACAAGCAATTTATTCGGTTTCGAGAGGCGGGCTAAATTGCGTGCTGATGGATCAGGCAGAAAAAAATGGAGCCAAAATTCATTTTCAGCAACGTTGCACTTCAGTCGATCTCGACAAAAACATTGCTCATTTTGAACACATCATCACGGGAGAAAAAAAGAGTGTTCACGCTGATCTTGTGTTTAGTTCCGATGGAGCCTATTCGGCAGGACGATTGAGTTTGATGTTCACCGACCGATATAACTATTCACAAAACTATCTCGAACATGGTTATAAAGAATTAACCATTCCTGCGAATACAGATGGCTCACACAAGCTAGATAAAAATGCTTTGCACATTTGGCCAAGAGGAGGCTATATGCTTATTGCACTTCCAAACATTGATGGTAGTTTTACCTGCACCTTATTCTTTCCTTTCGAGGGCGATCCCTCATTTGAAAAACTTAAAACGAAAACTGATGTCACAAACTTTTTTAAAAAGATTTTTCCGGATACAGTTGAAATGATACCAACACTTGAAGAGGATTTTTTTGCCAATCATACCGGTTCATTAATGACTGTACGATGCTTTCCATGGACATGGAAAAATAAACTTATGCTGATTGGAGATGCTGCACATGCCATTGTTCCATTTTACGGACAAGGTATGAATTGCGGTTTTGAGGATTGTGTTGAGCTTAATGAACTCATCAACAATTTCAATCACGATTGGGATCAGATAATGCCTGCATTTGAAAAACAGCGCAAACCTAACAGCGATGCAATTGCCGATTTAGCTTTGGCAAATTTTATTGAAATGAGGGACCTCGTTGGCCACCCTGATTTTTTATTGAGAAAAAAAATCGAAGCACGTTTCAGCGAACGTCATCCCGACAAATGGACACCGTTGTATACGATGGTGACCTTTAGTGAACAACTTCCATACAGTGTTGCTTTAAAAGAGGGACGCAAACAAGATGTGATCATGGATAAGGTAATGAGCACTCCCGAAATTGCTGAAAAATGGGATGCACCTGAAACAGAAAAATTAATTCTCGAAATGCTCTCTCAAAAAGGGGTTTAATCTGCGTTCCACACCAATATTTGTAGGGTTGCCGTGTCCGGAATAAACAATAGTTTCATCACCAAGCGGGAGTAGTTTATTCAAAATAGAATCAATCAGGGTATCGTAATCACCTCCGGGAAGATCGGTGCGGCCGATACTTCTTTCAAAAAGAACATCACCGGAAATCACGAAATTGTCTGCTGCCGAATAAAAAGAAATACTGCCGGGGCTGTGGCCGGGAGTAAATAAAACATTCAATTCAGAAACTCCAAACTTTACAACATCTCCCCCATTTAAAAAAATTTCAGGAATTGGCGAAGGTGACAAATTGATCTGATAGAGTTTGCTCACATAAGTAGACGATTCCAAAACAGGAATTTCAGCCTGATGAGTTTCGAGTTTCAGGCTGTATCTCTTTGAAATATAATTATTTCCAAGAATATGATCGATGTGGCAATGGGTATTGATTAGTTTTACCGGTATGAGATTGTGTTTGGAGATATATTCTGTTATTTCAACTTCTTCCTCCTTCAAATGACAACCGGGATCAATAATAATACATTCACCGGTTGAATCGGAAAGCACATAGGTGTTTTCATCAAAAGAATTGAAACAGAATGATTTAACAGTTATCAAAGGGTTAGGATTTAGGCTGTAAAGATAGGAAAAATTGACCTTTGCTGTGTACCAAAATCAACTCGATTTGAAGTACAAAAGTGATATATAAAAAGAACAGGGAGTGATATCTCAAAACTAACCCCCCGGTTATTGAGACCCCTCCCTGTTAGATCGGTATCTTTTTAGTTGTCAGTCACCACCAATTTCAACGATGACAACACCTCCGCCATCTTGAATCCTGTAGTTTCCATTTTCAACAATGTCCTGAGCTCTAGCATATTCGATTGAATGTTCAGCCTGAATATCAGCTTCTGAAGCTCCGGTTTGTACGTCACATCCTAACGATATCAGGATGGCAATTAGCAAGTTTAGCATGTTTTGCGTGTGTAAAATTATAGTGAGACATATGTTATTCAGGTATCATATTTCCAAATTTGGTAACACCTGAAATTTGACTCCTTTTACCACATTAAAATAATTTAGTTACATTTGATGCAGTAAATAAATAACTTACGATACGATGTCAATTAAAAATTTGCAAGAAATTTCGTCTTTGGTAACAAATTTTACCAAAAAGAATCGATTTGTAGAGGTGGTGGATGAGGAGGGAGGCGGATCAAAATACCTCCAATTGATCAAGGGATTGGGTATTCAACAATGGGAAGATGAACAAGAAGCTACTGACAATATATATGGTAAAGAGCTGGGAGACAAAACGTTTGACATGTTAAAGTCGAGAGCTAAAGAGCGATTGATCAATATGATCTTTCAACTTAATACGCAAAAGAGGTTTAAAAGTTCTTATGACAAGGCCTATTATTCTACGTGTAAGAATTTGATGGCAGGTGTGATATTATTGCTCCAAAACAAACAAAATGCAGGCAATGATCAGTTAAAACTTGCTCTTATTACTGCTAGAAAATTTTATTTTACCGATTTAAAAATCACTGCGTTACGGTATTTGAGATATTCTTGTAGTTTTTCGGGGTCCAAAAAGAAGTTTCTGGAATTTGATGAAGAACTAAAATCATCATTAAAAACATTAGAGGCAGAATTAGCAGCCGAAGAATTAAACCAGCGATTAATAATTGAAATAGTGAGATCGATGGCCTCGAAGGATGAATCAGTAGAACAATCCAGAACCGCCTTCACTTTTCTTCAGCAAACCATCAAAGAATTCGATACTTATACAATCAGAATCAGCATGTATCGCGTAGGCTTACGATACTATGAAAACACTGATGATTACAGGAATGCGATAAAGTTGGCAGCGGAGTGTGAGGATTATTTGAAAACCAATCCACATTTGATTCAGAAG
>Ga0105046_10001220_pt1 | contig 39189 bp, 41 predicted proteins | sample MAT03_FD_78385 | JGI IMG/M metagenome (GOLD analysis project Ga0105046, IMG submission 78385) | Freshwater microbial communities from Lake Fryxell liftoff mats and glacier meltwater in Antarctica - MAT-03 (megahit assembly) | ecosystem: Environmental > Aquatic > Freshwater > Ice > Liftoff... | reverse complement strand
CCCGGCACCGCACCTTGGCCCGTAAGCCGCAGATGGGCAAGGCATTATCATCCCTGGCCCCGTTGGGCCGGTGGGTCACTCTCCGTGAGCATACCCGGGTAATTTCTCGCGAGTGCCGAAGCGGCGAATTCTGGAGCGCGCGTTCACCGCGTACAAACAACGGGAATATATGCGCTTTTTTCCATCTTCTATCCTGATCTGCAAACCCCAGCATGCCCGCCTGCAGGCTCATCTCGTAAATTTTAGCGGGATCGCTTCCGAACCCGTTGAACGTCAGCCAAAGCATCGTCATCAGTGGCGCCCCCTTCCATGCGGGTTTGTATTCGTTTACTTTGCAAGTGACGGGCAGCAATGGTTTGACTTCGCTGAAAAGCTGCTCGCTGACGATCACCACGCACTAGTCGAGCGGGGGCGTCGTGTACAAAACTCGGCCCCCGGCTCGAATTTCGCAATCCACCAGATAAGGGCGCAGTTGTTCCGTATCGACTCGTACGCCCAAGCCTGCTCCAGCGGGTATTTGTAAAAGCCCATCCTCACCGGGCAGGAGATGGTCTGCGGTAATCGCCAGCGCGAGCGGTTTCAACTCCACCGGATATTCGCAGATTTCGTCGCGTTCCAGCCCCGCGTAAGGCGCTAGTGACGCGCTCAACGCCAAGTGCGACGTAAAAGTGTGATTCACATAGGTCACTCCGCGGACCGTCGCATAGTCGGCCGCATCCTTGGCCACGCTGATGCCCCCAATTCGCCCCGCATCAATCTGCAAAAATCCGATTCCAGCGTGGTCCACCAACTGTCGCGCCATGTAGATGTTGTGGCTCCCCTCCCCGGCCGCCAATTTGACGGCCCCCGACCGCGCCGCCAATGCCGAATAGGCGCTTAAGGCGCCGCTCACGAACGGCTCCTCCAGCCACAGTGCGCCGCATTCGTTCAACGCCGGCAAATCCAATGCGGCCCGTTCAAAGTCTTCGCCCCACGCCGTGCCAATATCGACCAGCAGGATTCGGTCCGGTCCCAATCCCTCGCGCGCCGCCCGGAAGTGCGCGGCGTCGTCTGAAGCCGGCCCTTTCCCAATCGGTCCCCATCCAAATTTCGCCGCCCTGAAAAGCACTCCGCGTGCCTTCGCATAGGTATCCTCCGGAGTGTCGCCAAATAGCATGGAAGCATACGGCACTTTCGGAAACGCCCGTTCATACCCCAACAATCGCCAAACCGGTGTCCCCTCGCGATTTCCGAGTAAGTCCCACAGGGCCATATCGATCCCCGACAGCGTATGGTCAGCCTGTAACAGATCCATACTTTGGGCTCGGACTAAATTGCCAATCCGCCGGATATCCTCCACATCGTCGATTTTTTGGCCGATCACTGAAGCTGAAACCGGCTTACACGCGCCATGTGACATCGGACAGACATAACTGGCGATCGACGGCAGCGGGGACGCCTCACACTCTCCCCATCCCGTCCAAGCGCCAGCCCGCACCCGCACTAGCAGCGCGTCCTGGCTGCCGTCACCAATGTCGAGCACTTCCGGCATCGACAAATAGAATAGATCCACGCTCTCAATTCGCATCTGACCGTAATACCATTAATTTTTGGAATCGATTGAAGACATACTCGACGCTGCCACTGGACAAGTCACAGTCTGGCTATCCGGAAACACCCTGACCGCCGCCCGCATCGTATCCTGGAATCGGCAATCCGGTATCCTTGTTTGCCGGGGTGGTAACGGCTTTACTGACGAAGATATCCATCATATATGCGCCGGAAAGATTCAGGGGCTTACCCTTCGCGTCGCGGCGCCACTGCCGGAATCGGACCGCATTGGCGCCGATATCCGGGACGCCATCCGGAAGGCAGCGGGGTACCCCGTTAGCCTCGTTGTTCATCCCGGCGCATTCTCCGGGACGGTAGTTCCACTTGGGGAATGGCTCAGCAACATCCTCGGGGCTATCACTCTGCTGGCGCCCCACCGCGAAGCCATCCACAAACAAATCGATCAGATTCTGCTCCGCGAAGGCACCGGTATTGCCGTCCTCGGCGGCAGCACACTCATTCTGGAAGCTGCACCGGAGCTGGTCCCTTCCGCCGAGGAAATCCGTTCCGCTATCGCCGGCTTGCTTTGATCCGCGACGCCGACATCGTTAAAACGGCGCCGCGCGTCTCACCTGTCTCCCCGCATCCTGACAAATGCCTCGCCCCGTTTCCGGTATGACGATCTCAACGACAACCGATTCGATGAATTCATAAATCTCTCCCGCAGCCAAGGCAAACTCCACAAACGGCACTCTTTCATCCGTTCGCCCAATGGCACATCCGCGTACTTTTGTTGTGCGCCCACTCGTGAATCAGTAGGAAAACACAGATCATCCCGTACGCGAAGCAAAAATCATCGAGTGCCTACACCCTCATCGTGACCAACGCTCCGGCAGCCAAATGGTGGAAAGGCGGGTTCTCGCGGAAGGGAATCGTCAGAACACTCCGCCACGCCTTTACTTCATCGGATTATTCCGACTGCGCTCCAGGAACAGCGCGTACAGCCGAAGAGCTAACTGTTATGGCGTCACCAATCACTCTGGCCGGACTTGGATCCGATCTGCCATCCGCCGAAGATCAGAAGACTGCCGCCGAGCAACTTCTCCGGCGTCTCCCGTCTCTCCCTACGGTCTCCGCCCGTCTGTTAGGCATGATGGGCCGTTCGGATATCAATCTCAAGGATGTCAGTAATCTGATAGTCTCTGACGCCGCGCTCACCGGCGAAATACTACGAATGTCGAATTCAGCGATGTTTGGCGCGCGCAGCGAAGTGCGAAGTATTCTCCAGGCCCTAGCGGTACTCGGGACAGAAAAGGTTAAGGGCCTCGCGTGCACCGTCGCGCTTCGCAGTTACTTGGGCAACGCCCTCCAAATTCCCGCATTGAAGCGGTGCTGGCGGCACAATCTTGCTACTGCTGTAGTTTCTTCGGAAATTGCCGATTGGGCTCGACAGGACAGCGGCGAGGCGTACACGGCTGGAATTCTCCATGACATTGGCCGATTGGGTCTGATCGCCGTTGATCCATCTCAATATCTCCAAATCCTGGACCAGGCCACCACCCACGGCGGAAGTCTATGTGAACACGAGCGCAATGCCTATGGGTTGGACCACGCCGTCGCCGGCGAATGGCTCGCTATGTCCTGGAGCCTCCCTCCCTCCATTTGTGGCGCAGTTCGCGATCACCACCTTCCGCTAAAGTCCGCTTTCGATCAGATTTCAGGACTGACATTCTACGGTTGTAGAATATCGGATATGCTCGGTTTCGCCGCCATCGATCAGCCGGACGCGCCGGAAGACGCTGTAAACGAGTTCATCGAACAGCTACCCGCCCCGCTGCGTAACAGACTCAACATCAAAATACCCGAGCTACAAATCCTCATTGCGTCCCGCGTAAATGCCCTCGAATCGTAGGAACTGAAACTAGAATAGAAGAGTGAGTCAACTCTCCAATCTCTTTGGGCAGAAATTCGGTCTGACCGAGCGCGACCTGGAACGCTACCTGTCCGAAGCCCTTTCCAAAGGCGGTGACTATGCCGACCTCTACTTTGAATACCTGGCCACCAGCTCCATCAGCCTTGATGAATCGATAGTCAAGTCAGCGACTCAGGGCGTCTCATTGGGGGTTGGCGTTCGCGTCCTTTCCGGCGAACGAACCGGCTACGCCTACTCTGACGATCTCTCGCCGGATCGCATCCTGAAGGCGGCCAGAACCGCGGCCTGTATCGCCTCGGGCCCGGCGACTGAACTCACCGCCGGCCTCAAATCGGCCGAACAACGAAATCTCTATCCCGTTCCCATTCTCGCGGGCGACACGCCGCTAGTAGAACGCGTCCAACTCGTAAAACGGGCCGACGCCGCCGCTCGTGCCCACGATTCTCGCGTATTTCAAGTGCAGGCCATCTATGCCGATTCCGTTAGACACGTCCTTGTCGCCACCAGCGACGGCCGCCTTTCGACGGACATCCAGCCCATGGCTCGCCTCAACGTCGCCGCTCTGGCTCGAGAAGACAACGGCGTCCCCCAGCGCGGCTACGCCGGCGGAGGCGGCCGCGTCGGCCTCGATTTCTTCACCGGGGCTCACTCTCCCGAAGCATTTGCCGAAGACTCGGCCCGGCAAGCAATTCTTCAGCTCCACGCCATCGACGCTCCGGCCGGAGAAATGACCGTCGTCCTGGGGCCAGGCTGGCCGGGAATTCTGCTGCACGAAGCCGTCGGGCATGGCTTGGAAGCCGACTTCAATCGCAAAGGCGTTAGCGCCTTCTCCGGTCGGATCGGGCAGCAAGTGGCGAGCCCGCTCTGTACCGTCGTTGACGATGGCACCATCGCCAGTCGCCGCGGTTCCCTGAACGTCGACGATGAAGGCGAAACCACACAGCAAAATGTCCTGATCGAAAATGGCGTCCTCCGCGGCTATCTCACTGACAAACTCTCAGCTCGCCTTACTGGCGGCCAATCCACTGGTAGCGGCCGGCGCGAGAACTACCAACACTACCCCATGCCGCGCATGACAATACCTTCATGCTCGCCGGCGAAAGTGACCCGGAGGAGATCGTAAGATCGGTAAAAAAGGGCCTCTACTGCTCCAATTTTGGCGGCGGTCAGGTCGACATAACCAGCGGCAACTTCGTCTTCAGCGCCTCGGAATCTTTCCTGATCGAAGACGGCCGGATCACGTCGCCCGTCAGAGGCGCAACCCTCATCGGCAACGGCCCGGAAGCGCTCAAGTACATCTCCATGGTCGGCACGGATCTCAAATTGGACCTCGGTATCGGCGTCTGCGGCAAGGAGGGCCAATCGGTCCCCGTCGGCGTCGGCATGCCCACCATCAAGATCGACCAGATGACCGTCGGAGGCACCCGATGAGCGAAGCCCTTCTCCGCGACGTCGCCTCGCTCGCCATTCGTCTCGCCACCGAACGGGGTGCTACCGACGCTGAATGCACCATCGCCGAAGGCGACGAGTTTTCAGCTACCGTCCGCCTCGGTGAAGTCGAAACACTGAAGGAAGCCGGTTCGCGCGCCGCTGGGCTCCGCGTCCTGCTCGGTCAGCGCCAAGGTTCCTCTTATACCTCCGATCTCACCGATGAAGGCATCTCTCAAATGGTCGACGCCGCCATCGCCATCGCCCACATCACCGAAGAAGACCCCTTCGCCGGACTGCCCGGGAAAGAAGAACTCGGCCAGCTAACCACCGATCTCAAACTCGTCGAAGCCGATGTCGCGAATGTCGAAGCGGCCGCCCGGATTGACGCCGCCAAGCGGGCCGAGGCCAGCGCGCTCGCCGCCGATCCCCGGATCACAAACTCCGAAGGCGCCGGTTGTGAAACTTACTCCGGCTGCCGGGTTTTTGCCAACAGCCGTGGCTTCCTCGGCAGTTACTCCAGCACCACGGCCTCGCTTAGCGCTACCCCCGTCGCCCGCCAAGGCGAGGAAATGGAGCGCGACTACTGGCACTCGATATCCCGCTCATGGGCTGGGCTCGAATCGCCCGAGGATGTCGGCCGGAAAGCGGCTCACCGCGCCACCCGGCGTCTGGGCGCCCGCAAAATCGAAACCTGCAAGGCCACGGTCGTCTTCGAACCACGCGTGGCAAAATCCTTACTCGGGCATATTTTTGAAGCCGTCAGCGGTGAATCAATTTACCGGAAATCCTCCTTTCTCCTCGATAAACTAGATCAGCAAATTGCCGCCGCGACCGTCACCGTCATTGACGACGCAACCATCCCCGGCTACTTCGGCACTTCCCCGTTCGACGACGAAGGAGTTCCCTCCCGCCGCACCGTGGTCATCGAAAATGGAGTCTTGAAAAACTACCTCTTCAACACTTACGCCGCCCGTAAGCTCAACGCGAAGACCACCGGCAATGGCGCTCGCGGCCTCACCGGCGCCGCGGGAATTGGCCACGGCACTCTTTATCTGCAACCGGGCAGCCTGACGCCGGATGAAATTTTTGCCGCTGTCGGTACCGGCCTCTACATCACCGAACTCATCGGCTTCGGCGTGAACACCGTTACCGGCGACTACTCCCGCGGCGCCGCCGGCCTTTGGATCGAAGACGGCAAGCTCAGCTACCCTGTCGCGGAGATCACGGTTGCCGGCAATCTAGCCGAGATGTTGAAGAACATCGTCCACATCGGCAGCGACCTCGAATTTCGCGGCTCCACTTGCGCTCCCACCATCGCCATCAGTAACATCACCATCAGCGGCAAATGATAACGGGCTCACCCAGAAAGAATAGGGAATTCCCCACCGGCATCGCGATTGCCCTTGCTGTCATCCTTCTCGCCGGCGGCGCCGCCGCGTGGTATTTCGCGCAGCCCCGCGAAACCCTCACCCAAGCGCCCGTCCTTACACCCGAAGCGAGGGCCTATACCAGGTATCTGAAACTCAGTGACACCGAATTAAAAGCGACTGATAGCGCCATGGCTAAATCGCTGATTGAGATTGTCGGCAATGTGAAGAACATCGGCGATCGCAAAGTAAAGCTCGTCGAGCTGAATTGCATCTTTTACGACCCCTATGGTCAGGTCGTCCTCCGGGAACGTGTCCCCATCGTTCGCGCCAGGTCGGGCGGCCTGGCCCCAACCGAAACGAAACCGTTCCGCATGCCGTTCGATAACTTGGCCGGCAGTTGGAACCAGGCTATGCCCCAACTGGTCATCGCCCAAATTCAGTTCGAATAATGGCTACAGTGCTGCTTGTCGAAGACGACCCAGATCAACTCGACCTCCGCCGGCTCATCCTCGAAGGCGCCGGCCACACCGTACTCCCAGCCAAGTCATCGCAGGAAGCATTGGCCCACAAAGCCGTCGCTAACGTAGCTGTGCTCGACCTCGGAATCCCCAGGCTCGAAGACGGCCTAAACCTCATCCGGCAACTCCAGGAGCGAGCCCCCGCAATGAAACTCATCGTCCTTAGTGGTTGGACCAAAGACCTCACAATTAAGGTGGACAAGGTCCTTGAAAAACCGGTTAAGACTAAGGCTCTGCTCCAGCACATCGCCCGTCTGGCGCTCATGATTTTTTGCGCGCACGCCAACGAAACGATCGCGCATCTTGAACTCTCCGCGCCCGGGACTGACTGGGAGTCTAAGGGAAAGGAATCCATCCTTGCCGATATCGAAGTCGACGGGAAATTGCAGCAGCAGTTGATGCTCTTCGCCGGTTCGCGAAGACACCGCTACAGCGTCTTTCTCGGCGATCTCCCGCCCGGGGCACACAAAGTCACCGTCAAGGCCGAAGGTGTTGTTGAACACAGCATCACTACCGAACAGGCCGCACCCTGGGTCGCCTACGCCCCCGTCCTGTTCGAACGCCGAAACGCCATCGGCAGATTCACCGACATCCCCCTCCTCACTTACGTCGAAGAACTCACCGCGGCGGATCGGCGAATCCTTCAGTACACCGTCATCTTCTCCAATGAAGACGGCGGCACTTCCACCCGTTCTCTGATGGCACGCTGGGGACGCACCACGGATATCGAATACGTGTACCGTGCGTATCTCAAACCAGATGGAACGTTCGACAAAGCGATCATTCAATCCCGCGGCCACCAGGACATTGAGTTCAAGGGCCCGTTCTTCGGCGCCCACCCCATGCTGATGCCCGTCACTGACAACAACATGGTGGCCGGGGAAGGCCCCAGCGCCGTCCGCTACCAACCCGCGCCCATTCTCGCCGATCTCTCCAAGTCCTCCCGCGAAACGGTCATGGATGCAAATCCGCTCACCTGGCTCGTCATGACTTCTGAATTGGTCCGCGAAAACAAACTCCGCCCTTACGGGGTGGAACGGGGCGAAGACATCTCCGATCCCCGCAACTATCTCTACATCGAGGCCAATGTGGCTCCGGGGAAAGCCGCCATCGCCTTTGTCGTTCTGCACAAGAACGGTCAGTATTATTTCTCCCACAAGGGCCGTACAAAGGATGCAATCGAACGGCCTGGATATGTCCGCTCGACCATTGAACTTCCCCCGAACACGCAGCGGGACGACCTGCAGTCAATCAATGCGCTCTGCGTCTACCTCCCCAAATCGCCCTCCGACACCAGTTGCGGCCCCACGGAAATTAAGTCGCTCTTCTTTCTGACGCAGGACAAACTTCCCGACCATACATTTCAACTTCCAATGGGAAATAATGAGTGACATGCACTGGCGCATTGCCCTCGGCGTCCTGATCCTCGCATTGCAGGCCTTCGCCATCGCCCGCGCTCGCTTTGTCGACGACCGCTACTTCTGCTGGGCGCCATTCGATCAACAGACGAAGTACGAAATCGGCGTGATGATCGGCAATGAAGGCCTCGCTCCATCCCAGGTTCAGAAACGCTACCGCCGGCCCGCCGAGGGCGTGGATAATCGGTCCGCTCACCATCTGTTCGATATCATCACCCGCGCTGAACGGAAGTTCGAAAAGTGGGGCCGCAGCCGCGTCGTTGTCCGTTACAGCGTCAACGGCCACGAAGAGCGCGAATGGCGGTACCCACAGTGATTGCAAATCCGCTTAATCTGTCGGGCCTCAGTCTCCCTCCGCAAGTCGTCCTACTCTGCCGGCTACTCGCGCTGACGCTCTTACTCACCAACCATCAGGCGCAAATACAAACGCCTTTTCTCCCATTCCTTAACGTCTTCGACATCCTCCCGCCAGAGCCTTTTCAGTTTGCCCTGCGCGCCGCGCTCGTAATCGGCTCCCTCGGTCTATTGTTCACTCGCCGGATACGCACTTTTGCCGTAATTGCGGGCGCCGCCATCCTCCTCGCTGTTCTCAGCTCTCGCGGCTACTACGGCAATAACAAAACCTTCGTCGCGCTCCTGCTCATCCTTTCGGCGCTTTCGAGCCAATACGGCCCGCCGCGCCTGATCCACTGGCAACTCGCGCTTGTCTATTTCGGCGCGGGACTCAACAAGGTTCTCGACCCCGACTGGCAATCCGGCCAGTTCTTCCACCATTGGGCAACGGACCGCCTCGAAAATCCCGTATACATTTGGATCAGTGCGCAACTCCCGCCTCTCGTCGCCGCCAAGCTATTCTGTTGGACCACCATCGGCGCTGAACTCACGCTGGCCCTATTGACGCTATTCCCACGCTTCCACCCCGCTGTAATCTGGGGCAGCGGCCTCTTCCAGTCGGGACTTCTCCTCTTCACCGGCGACCCCTTCAATCTTTTCTTCTACAGCATGCAGGCTTCGCTCTTTGCATTCGCCCGCTGGCCCGAGAACCGGATCACTGTCATCTGGGACGGTAGTTGCGGCTTTTGCCGCGCCGCGAAGGAGCTTCTCCAAAAGATCGATTTTGACCCCATCTTCAACTGGCGTCCGCTCCAATCCAACGCCGGCGACCAATTTGGATTGACGAAAGACCAGCTCCGTCAGGCGCTTCACGCCGCCGGACCCGGATGGCTTCTGAACGGCTACTCCGCGATCCGTCGAATGCTCATCCACCTGCCCTTGTTCGCAATGACGATCGTTGCCGCCATCGCCCTCTCTCCTGGGCCACAGACCCGACGCACCATAGTTGCGCTCGTCCTCCTCTACCTCCTCCCCATTTCCAACCCTATTGGCAACTTGGTCTATGGTTGGATCGCTCGTCATCGTCATGAGCTTCTAGCCGGTGAAACCTGTGAGCTCCCGGAAAAGTCATAGTATGTAAGCAGCTTAACCATCATGCGACTCCTCTCGCTGTTCGCCATTGCAGTCTCCCTCCCTGCGTTTGCCCAGGTCGGGAACCTTCAGCTGAGCACCGCGGTGTTGAACTTCTCGGCGACAACGGGGAACACCCTTCCTCAATCCCAAATTGTAGGCCTGTCTTCCACCGGCGCCGCCCTTCCAGTAAATATTTCAGTCCGCTATTTCACGGCCACGGAAGGCTGGCTTGCCGCCACAGCGGATTCCGCGGCCACGCCGGCCAATGTCACGGTGACGGTGAACTCCTCGGGTCTTGCTCCAGGTGTCTACAACGGCCAGGTGTTGGTGATCGCCAGCGGTTCACAATCCGGGCTCGTCACGGTCACGCTCTCGGTGGCCAGTACCAACCCCGGAGGGAGCGTTATCTCGGCCAACCCATCCTCGGTATCCCTCGCCTCCCCCAACGGCCAAATAGTCCAATCCACCGTCACGCTCTCCAGCACCGGCTTCGTTCCCTTCCAGGTGTTCACCAACACCGCCAGCGGTGGCAACTGGCTCTCATACACTGCCGCATCCACCACATCCCCCACTTCAATCACCATCAACGCTAATCCTTCGGGCCTCGCCCCAGGAGTCTACAACGGCACAGTCAGCATCGCGCCATCCACTGGCGTAGCCGGCGTCGCTATTCCCGTCGCCCTTACGGTAGGTTCCGGAGCGAATATAGGCGGCTTCAGCGTTTCGCCGGGTTCGCTCAACTTTATCTATCAAACCGGTACATCCAACCCCGCGGCGCAGTCTACCTACGTCAGCAATTTCAATGGCATCGTCAACTACGTCGCCACTTCCAACGTTTCCTGGGTTCGGCTGACTTCAAGCAACAACAGTATCCCCGCCCAATCCGTCACGGGAACCAGCAACACCAATCTCACTGTCTCCATCGATCCTACGGGCCTCTCGCCCGGCTTCTACAGCGCCAACGTCTCCGTAAACGCCTCCAACGCCGGAGGCCAAACTCTTTCCGTCACGCTTACCGTCAGCGGCAGTTCTCTTCTCGCGGCCAGTCCCAACTCATTCATCTTCAACTACAACCCGGATGCCGGCATCCCCGCGTCGCAGCAGACCACCATAACCGCCTCGGGGACGCCGGTCTCGTTCACCGCTACTGCCAATTCTACCGGCTGGCTCCTCGTCGGCCCCCAGTCCGGAAACACCGGCGGATCAAACGCCGTCACGGTATCGGTTAGCCCTATTGGCCTCTCCGCCGGCACGTATACCGGATCGATCAGCGTCGCTAGTGGACTCACTGCTCTAAGTATTCCGGTCACCCTTACCGTCGGAACCTCTAGCTTCAACAACATTTCCGCCAGCCCCGCATCGCTCACTTTTCAGTCTCAGCTCGGCGCACCCGGAGCCAGCCAAACACTTTTCCTGACGTCGGCTACCGCCAAGAACTATCTGGCCACCGCCTCCGCTTCAGGCGGCAATTGGCTCCAGGTAAGCCCCAACAACGGTGTGACGCCATCATCGCTCACTGTTACGGTTACCCCGCTGGCCGTCGGCCAGGCGGGTGCCTACAACGGCTTGATCCAGCTTTCAAATCTGAGCGACGGGACCCAACTCGCCATCCCGGTATCAATGACCCTTTCCGGCGCCGCGATCAGCACCAGTCCTCAGAGCCTGAACTTTACCCTCTCGGCCGGCTCCAACACCTCAGCTACCCAATCCGTCTTGATCAACGGCTCCACCGGCAGCATCTTTACAGCCAGTTCCGATAAAGCGTGGCTCACCGCCTCACCCAATACCGGCTCCATCCCGAATAACATTAATGTCACCGCCAATGCTGCCGGCCTCTCCCCGGGCAATTATGCCGGAATTGTAACTATCGCCGGCAACGGCCTCACCTCGAACATCACCGTCACACTCAACGTAACCAACGTCGCCGCGCCGATCCTCACCCCTTCGAATCTGACCTTCCAGTTCACACCCGGCTCCCCGCTCCCAGCCCCCCAGACCATCGCCGTAAACAGCACTTTCGGCACGGCATCGTTCTCCGTCAGCAGTCGCTCCGACACCCCCGGCGCCAACTGGTTCATCGTGACGTCCAGCAACAACGTCACCCCCGCTACGCTCACCGTCAACGTTCAGCCGGGCGGGCTTGCCGCGGGAACGTACCGCAGCGTTATCATCGTCTCGACACTAACTGGAACCGATACCCGCACCGCGCAAATCACGCTCGTCGTCACGGCGCCCGCCGGCCCCACCCTTCGAACCGCGCTCCATGCCGCCACACGGCAATTGAGCGCCATCACACCCGGCCTGATCCTCAGCCTCCAGGGATCGGCACTCGGACCGGTCGCCGGCATCAATGGCTCTATCACCGCCGCCGGTGCATTTGAGACAACGTTGAACGGCTACCGCGTCCTCTTTGACGGCGTCCCGGCGCCGATTCTATACAGCAGCGACACCCGCATGGATGTGGTTGCGCCATACGCCATCGCCGGCCGTCAGAGTTCGCGCGTCCAAGTAGAAAATGCGGGTGCTCGCTCCGACGCCGTAGAGCTAAGCCACTCGCCCGATGCCGCTCCCGGCATCTTCTCCACCGACGGCTCCGGCCGCGGCCAAGCGGCGGCTTTGAATGAAAACGGCTCGGTGAACAACGCCGCCAACCCGGCGTCACAGACGGGAATTCTTGTTTTCTACGCCACGGGAGAGGGTCAAACCAGGCCTGCCGGCCAGGACGGCCGCATTATCGCCACTGATCTCCGCGTGCCGGTACTGCCGGTAGCGGTGAATGTCGGCGGGGTACCCGTGGAAGTGATTTATGCCGGCTCCGCGCCGAACCTCGTCTCGGGCGTAATGCAGGTCAACGTACGTCTCAATGAAAATGTCCCTCGCGGCGCCGCTATTCCCCTCGAACTGCGAGTCGGCCCCGCGCCCAGCCAGTCCGGGCTCACGGTGGCAATCCAGTAACAGGGTTTCTTAGGTGGATCGAGGGTATCGCGCCGGCGCAATAATGGTATGCCGCCAGTGCAGGCCGCATGTCCCCAAAAAGCCATGCCAGGGAAGGCCGCCTTGCCTTCGTTCGCACCTTCGTAAAGCTGCGCGAGGGAATGGGTACACAAGGAACTCGCCAACAAAGTCGAATCGCTTGACCGCAAATACGAGCATCGCCACGGTGAACTCAAAGTCGTAGGCAGCGCGATAAAGAATTGGTTGGCGGCGCCGCCTGCCAACAAAAATGTCCGGTTGGCAAATCTAGCCAACCGGACATTTCAAAGTGCAGCGCACCTGTACGCTAGCCGACCAAAGCGCCTGCTTGCCGATGGAGAAGTTCGTTCATCTGATCTTTCAAATGCAACTTCAGCTTCTTCAGCCGAACTTCTTCCATCTGTTCGTCATCGCTTAGGTGGCTCATCGCCGCGAGCTGTTCCAGCCGGCGGTCATAATCGCTATGGCGCGTAGCCAGTTCACGAAACTCGTCGCTAGACGCCATCAGATGCGCCTTCATATCTTCTTGCGTGTTGAGCTCCATCGGGTCTTATCTCCTTTGGCAGGCTGCCGTCGTCTAGGCCTGAAACGGCTTGGCGCGGTAGCCCCGTACGAAACGTCCTTTCGGGACACCCCGAACCTATCACTTTTGCAACTCCATGACAATCCCGTCTTCACCCGGCATCTGGTAGTACCCGCGTCGCCGCCCGCACACGCGAAATCCACTCGCCTCATACAGCGCCCGGGCCGCCGCGTTTGACCCTCGGACCTCAATAAATATACGGCCCGGCGGTAACGCGTTCACCAACGCACGGCCCAGTCCCCTTCGTCGAAACGCCATATCCACGGCGATATTCAACAACTCCCATTCGCCCTCTCCAACTCCGCGCCACACGGCAAATCCTGCCACGGCGCCGTCCACTTCCGCCACCGCAAACGGGTAGCCGGCAACCTCCCATTGCGCCGCCTCGGGCGATCCAGCCTGTATAACGGCGACGCGCGCCAGATCCTCCCGCACGCCCATGCGGATCACAATGACCTCCACATCTCCGCCTGCGCCCGCCCAATCTCCGTCCAGTTGAATTCCGCCTCTACTAACGCCCGTGCCGCTACGGCCAGTCGCCTTCGCAGCGCGGCATCCCTTAACAGCAAGATCGCGCCGTCGGCAAATGCCGCACCGCCGTCGGCAATCCATACCGATTCTCCATGCCGCAGCCCCAATCCCGCGCATCCGCTCGTCGTCGACAGGACCGCCCGCTCCATCGCCATCGCTTCCAAAACCTTCAAATTTGTTCCCGCGCTCACCAGGGTCGGCGACAAAACCACACTCGCCGCCCGGTACATCGGCACGACATCGCTTACAAAACCATGCACGGTAGCGCCGTCGGACGATCCCGGCGCGCCCGGCCAATACCGCAAATGGTCGGGCCCCGCGACCACGTCCAATGACACCTCCGGCACCGCCTGCCGCACCATCGGCCAAACTTCTTCATAGAAAAACCGGAGCGCCGTCACATTCGGAAAGTGCCGGAAGGATCCAACAAACAACAACCGCAATCCCACCGGTTCCGGGCAGGGAACAAACCGCTCCAGGTCGACGCCATTGGGCAGCTTCGTCACCTTCGCCCCGCCCAGCATCGACGCGTCCTTCTCCGCCATCACCACCACTCTGCGCATTCGCCGCGCGGCCGGCATCTCAAAGCGCCACCACCGCCACCAGTCCCACCATGCCCCAAATCCAAACCGGCGCTCTGCGATCTGCGCATACAAATCGAACGTCACGTCGTGTTCAACCAGGACATCGCGAGTATACGGAGCCAACTGCGTGTACTCCGCTTGCACCAACGAAAAACCAAACGCCGTACCGTCCGCGCTTAGCCGTTCCCGCAGCGCTTTCGACCGGAATTCCCGCACCTCCGGCGGTTGCCAGGATGCCCAGCGCGGCTCCCGGTACCTCGGCATTTCACACAGAACGGCTTGATGAACGAATTCCATCACGGGCCCGGGATTTCTTTCCGCCCCCGCCTCCGCGAAACAGTATAAAAACAGATCGAAATCCCGCGAAGCCTCCCGCAACATCGAGTAAATTCGCACCGCTCCACCGTGCCCCAACGGCCACGGAAAATACGGGGAAACGATAGCCACGCGAGGCCGGTCTCGCAGCTCCCTTCCTGTCAAAGTGACCGCTACCGTTGACTCCCTCGACCGCTCCCGCGCCCACGGCCACCACCACGGCCTCAACCAGATCCGGTCCAATGCCACCCCACGCCAAAACAGCCACGAAGCGATCCCCGTCGAAGCCCGCAAGTGGTGCCGTTCTCCACTCGCATTGAATGCCAACAATCGTCCCGGTGCGGTCAATATCGCCAACTGCACCAACGGATGCGAACCCAACAAAAAAGGCGCCAGCCCCACCCGCCTTCGTCCCAATCCCTTTCGCAACTCTGCCCATCCGCTCACGACCAGACAAGGCAGTCCCGGAATCGCTGCGCCCCAACAAATCACGAGATGCTCCCTCGCCGGCTCCAACGTACGAACTTCCTCGTACATCGCCCGGACTCGCTCCTCCGGGCCCGAGGCAAAGTGGAGCACGATAGCCTCCGCTTCCTTCCCCAGTAGTCGCCAGACCCACTCCTTCATCACCGCTCCCGCGTCGCATACAGCAGCCCAACGCCTAACAGCGGCAGCATCGCCACGGCCATGCAGACCGGGGCAAACCCTTGGCGATCCACGACATATCCGATCGCGGGAGAAATTACCGTCTGCATCAATCCGTATGCGCCGGTCAATGACGCCGCCCCAAACGCGGCTCGCTCCACCCCAAATAGATCCAGCGGCAGTGCATACAAATTCACGCTCATCATTGTCGTACACGAGTAGCTGATGCCAATACACAACGCCGCCAACAACGGACTCCCGGCAAATGGCGCCAACGCCGTCGCGGCCGCCACCGCAATCGCTCCCAATAGCGCCGCCCTTCGCCGTGAATCCGCAACATTCCCGCCCATTTTCATGGAAACCGCTCCTCCAAAGAGTCCTCCGGCAGCCCCAATCAGCGGCGGTATCCAGGCGAGCGTACGATTAACCTCATCCGCCTCCATCCCCCAGGCTTTCACCAGAAATATCGTCGCCCAATTCGACCACAGGCTATACACAGTCATCACCAGCATCGTCGCCACAATCAAACCCCAATAGCCGCGCGACCGCAACATCTCCCGCACGGCAAATTTCCTTCGCCCGGGATCCGGCATCTGCCGCGGCGCCGACCGGGCCATAAACAACCACAACGGCACCCAAATGAATCCCAACGCCCCACCCACCAGGAATGCCGATCGCCACCCGAATCGCGGCTCCATGAAACCCGCCAATAATGGCGCCGCTATCATCCCCATCGAAAGCCCCACTTGGCTCATCCCCTGTCCCAGTGCTCTTTCCCGCGGCTCCAAGTACGTCGACATCGCTTTTCCCGCCGCCGGCACTCCGCCGCCCTGCGCGGCGCCTAGCAAAAATCGGGACGCAATCAACCCGGTCAAATCCCTTGCCCACCCCGTCCAAACAGTCGCCGCCGACCACACTCCCACCGCCAGCGACGCCCCCGCGTTCAACCCGATCCGGTCAATCACTAATCCCATCAATGGCGCGGCGATCGCGTAGACGAGCGAAAAATAAGAGATTACTCGCCCGTAGTCCTCATAGCTCCACCCAAACTCCCCGCGAATCACTGGCGCTAACGCCGAAAACAACTGCCGGTCCAGGTAGTTCAATGACGAAGACAGGACAAACACCCCAACCGCAATCCAACGCCGGGGGACGTTCATCGTTCTCCCGCAAAATTTACCGTCGCGATCTCCCCGGTCGCCTTCAAATATTCAACCGACACCATCCGCGGCGTCTTCTGCACACCACACCCCAAATCCACCGTCCCATTCCCCGTCACCACAATTTTCCCTGCGTCCTTCACCTTCAGCAGCGTCGCCGTCTTCGAGTCGGCCCCGATCGCCAGGCGCATCTCACCGCCCGCCAGACAATCCACCCGCAACAACTTGCCTCGCAAAGTCGCGTCCGGCTTAGGCCCATCCCACCAATCCACGACTTTACCTGTAGTCGGCCCCGACCCCGCATTCGCCTTCGCCTCCGCCTCCCGAATTCGCGTCTTCGCCTCATCCTTCAATTTCTGCAGTTCCCTTGCCTCGGCCTCCTGGATTTTCCTCCGCTCCTCTTCCTCCGCTTCCACGCGCTTCCGGTCGGCCGCCAATCGTATCTCTTTCAGCGCCGCTCGTTCCCCCGCGCTAGACGCCGCTCTCTCCGCCCCAAACCACATTTTCGTTGCCTCCGTGGGCAACTCCGCCTTCTCAAATGCCTCCGCGGCCATTCGCCACAGTCGAACCTCCCGCGGCGCAACCTCCGCTGCCTTTCGATAACGCTGCGCCTTGTCGGACAATCTCTCCTCATGTCGCGCCAGCATTTCATGCGGCAAGCTCCATCGTGGATTCATCCGCCACGCCTTTTCCAGCGATTCCTTCCTATCCTCCGCCGCCAACGCCCTCGCCCCGCGCAGCGCCGAGGTTCCCGCAATGTCCGCCAACAGCAACTTCACCTCGTCCGCTTCTAACTCTTCGCCCCGGATCCGCCGCGGATCCATCGGTTTTCCGCTCAGCGCAATCGATCCAAACTCCCCCTTCGCTAAATAGGCTCCTGCCTCTTTGTCGAAATCGCGCTGCAACATTCCCACCGTGTTCCGCCAAGCCGCATCCCCATCCACGCCCTTCCCAAAATTCGATAACAGCACCCGCGCCGACCCGCTGAACCTCGGATCCGTCAACAGCAAATGCATCCGCGCCCACTCTAAATCCTTGGCGGCCGGCGCCGCTCCCAACGTCACCCGGGGCCCGTGCACCTCCAGCGTGCTGAAGACTCGCGCCACGCCACGCTCCACCGCGGCATCCATCACAGTCGTGTTTTCTCTCAATAACAGCACTGCCAGCGACTCCAAGACACCCGCCGGTACCGGCCCCGCCGGCAGCGTGAGCAGATACGCGTCCCCCGCCAACCGGAGATCCCCCGCCTCTGCGTTATTCTTCCGCTGCACCACCGCCAACGGCCACACCGGCATTAAATCCTTGCCGAACTTCTCAGAGAGCGTATGCCGCAGTTGCGCCAGCGTCACCACCGCCTCCTGCGCTTCCTTCTCCCCGCCATTCGTAAACACCGTAAAAGGCGCACTCCGGTAAGCCGTCCACCGCTCGGCCGCGAGAATCCCGGAAAGTAACACCAGCGAACCCAAAAAACGCTTCACAGCAATAGCATATCCCGCTACAATACCCCCCAATGGCCAAGTCCATCTGGAACCCCGCCGGCCGTCAATCTCTACTCGCCCGCTTCGACGCGATTAAGCCCGATCAACGCCCCATCTGGGGCAAAATGACGGTCGCTCAAATGCTCCGGCACTGCACGCTTCCCATCCTCTCCTCCATGGGTGAACTCCCGGTAAAGCCCAAAAACACGCCCTTCCGGTTCTGGCCGCTGCAACAACTCATCATCTACGTTCTTCCGTGGCCCAAAGGCGCTCCCACGGCTCCGGAGTTCATCGTCGTCGACGATGGCGACGTCGATGATCGCCGCGCCGCTCTCCGAGCCGCAATAGATAAATTCGCCGCCAAGGGCGAGTCGCAAACGCTCCAGCCCCACCCCGCCTTCGGAACGCTCACGCCAAAAGACTGGGGCGCGCTTACCTATCGCCACCTCGACCACCATCTCACCCAGTTCGGAGCCTAACCCAAAATGGGCGCCGATATCACCAGTGCCCGCGCCGGCTTTGCCGATAATCCCCGGTACGAATGTATCTCCGAAGAATCGAAATACGCGGAATCCCCCGCCGCCAGCACCACCGTGTCGTCCTGGTAGACAACCTCCAACTCGCCCTCCAACAGATGAAGGAACTCCGCGCCTGCATGCGCATGAGCCACTGACTCCCCCGGTTCCCGTTGCGGAAACTCCGCCAAATACGCCTCAATCGGCTTGTTATTCGCCTTAAAAGCCAACATTTCAAAGTAAAATCCGGGTCTTTCCGCGCCTACTTCGTTCGAAAAGCGTATCCGTTCTTCCTCCCGCACGACCTCAAACAGACCGGCGCGCCGTCGTGTCTCGAAGAAGTAATCCAACCCAACGTCAAAAACCATGGCCACCCGCGCCAGCGTCGGCAGCGTCGGAATCAACTTCCCGTTCTCCAGTTGAGACAGCATACTCGCCGACAACCCCGTATGCTTCCCTAACTCCGTCAGCGCAATCTTCTTACGCATTCGCAACTGCCTTAGCTTCGCGCCCAAATCGTAGGCAGCCAGAGCGCGCGAAATTGTATCCGGGCCAGATTCGTACTCGTTCATAATTTGAGTTTAGTGCAACTGAAACCAATTGCAGCGATGTTTGTGAAACTGAAACGAGTTTTAGCTACAGCTACATCTAGGCCGAATTCCCTGTCACAGTGGTTTCTATATGGCAACCACCGCAACCTCAATCTCCAACTTCCCCAACCTGGGTATCGTTGACGCCGACGCCGATTTGATCGCATCTGCTCGGGGAGGCGACTCCGATGCCTTTACTGAACTGGTCAACCGGCACTATCAGTCCAGCCTGAAACTCGCTCGTTCTATTCTTCGTGACTTCGAAGACGCCGAAGATGAGGTCCAAAACGCCTTCACCAAGGTGTATTTGCACCTCAGCCGTTTTGAAGGAAATAGCCGCTTCTCCACGTGGTTGAGCCGGATCGTGGTCAACCAGTGCTTGATGCGTCTCAGGAAAACGCGCCGCGCCCGCTTTGCATACCTTGATGATCCCGGATTGGAAGAAGGCGCCGCCCGCATGGAGTTGGCCGACCCGGCCGAGACTCCCGAGCAGGCTCTCGGGCGCGGCCAGGTGGAAGCCATACTTCATCGGGAGGTTAACTGCATCCCCCCGCTCCTTAGGGCGCCACTACTACTCCGCGAATCAATGCGCCTTTCTCTCACGGAGGTCGCCGCCCGGCTCAACATCTCCGAAGCAGCGGCTAAATCGCGTCTCCTCCGCGCCCGCCGGGAACTGCGCACACGGCTTGGCCGCCATCAGGGAATGCGCGGCGCCGCCACACTGCTGGCTTAAAGGGATGATTGCCGGATCTTCTCGGCCAACCCGGCCGAGACCCATAACGTAACACTCGCCGACCGGCCCATCATGAACTGCACCCCGTTGCGAAATAACGACCGCTTCTGCGTCACCGCGATATCGCTCCACGGTACAAAAAGTGGGGGATGTTGAAACCGGAAAGGTAACATCATCGCAAGATAGAGCCCCGTCCGGTTGGACCCGATGGTGAGGCAGTTACTAATTCCCACGAGCCCCATTTGCCCGCTTTGCCAAGTCCACGTAGAGCCGCTGAACTCGGAATCCATACGATAATGCTTCCCTAGTTCGTGCCACCCGGAAGCCCTGCTCAAAATCAGATTGACAAAGAGCCAAATGGCAACAAAGCCGATGGCTGCAAGCGGCAATACGATGGCAGTAATTGGTATTCCACTCTGTGGGGCCATTTCCAGATCGTAACGCGATGAAGGCCCCGGATGCTCTCCGGGACCTTGAACCATAGCTTCACCTCCCGTCTACATAGCTCGTCGGCAAGCCGCCGGTAGGATGCCAGTCGCTCGAATCCGCGATGTGCCTAAATTCCGGCTCTGCCGCTTCGATTGGCCCCCCGCCGCCTCGCCCGCTGATTGATCGGCGGATAACGACGGGCAAATCTGTTCGCCTCGCGCCACCGGACCGTGCGGGGTCCTCGGCCGGCAACAGTGCGAAAAGGTATCCTGTCCGCCGGTCAAAGCCGGACAAACCAGGAGGAACGTCCCGTCAAGAATAACAGCCGGAAAGAGGCTGAGCAGCACGGCGGAAGTGGTTCGAATAAATCGCGTTCGGAAGACCCAACGCCCAAGGTTAGTATGCGCCTCTTGCTATAATTAGAACTGATGTTGTTGCTGTCGTCACGCCGGACCTTCGCCCAAACATGCGACTAAGCGTGCCCATTCCCCAGGGCGTCGAAGCCCTCTACGGCACTCGCGACGAGAACATTCGCCTGCTGGAAACCGCTCTCGCGGTGGGCACCCGGATGGCCAATGGCGCTATGGAAATCGATGGTGAAGACAGCCGTGTCGAACGCGCCTGCCGCATCGTCAACGACTATGCGGAGCTCGTCCGCGAAGGCCATAAGTTCTCGTCCGGCGACATGGCCGGCTACCTGCGCATCGTAATCGGTGATGAAGCCGTCACGCTTCGCGCCCTCGTCGCCAGCGGTCGCCAACGTAGTTTCGGCAAAAAAGTTCTTACCCCGAAAACCATTAACCAGCGCCGCTATCTCGAAGCCATCGAACGGAATGACCTCGTTTTCGGTGTTGGGCCCGCAGGCACCGGCAAGACTTACCTCGCTGTCGCGATGGCCGTCTCCGCGCTGCTCTCCAAACGTGTCTCGCGGATCATCCTCACACGGCCCGCCGTTGAAGCCGGTGAGAAGCTCGGCTTCCTTCCGGGCACGCTGCAGGAAAAAATCGATCCCTACCTCCGTCCCCTCTACGACGCGCTTTTCGATATGCTCGAAGCCGAAAAGGTGGAGAAGTTCATTGAGAAGAACATCATCGAAGTCGCCCCGCTCGCTTTCATGCGCGGACGCACGCTCAATGACAGTTTTATCATCCTCGACGAAGCACAAAACTCCACGCCGGAGCAAATGAAGATGGTGCTGACACGCCAGGGTTTCAGCTCCAAAACTGTCGTGACCGGTGACGCCACCCAGATCGATCTCCCCAGCGGCCGCCGCTCTGGACTCATCGAAGCCGTTGAAATCCTCAAAGGCATTGACGGCATCAGCTTCGTCCATTTCGACGACAGTGACGTCGTTCGCCACAGCCTCGTGCAACGCATCATCCGCGCCTACGAAAAGAACGGCGAGAACGCCATTAATGCCCGTCAACTCAGTCTTCGCCTGAACGAAGTCATGGCCGAGGCAGACCCTTCCGCCAACCTGTCCGCCCCCAACGCCTGATCAAACAAACATGTCCTCTGATGGCAGTACTATTCTCTTTCGCGCCGCGCCGAGCGGCCTCGACCGCAAGCGCCTGCGGCTTTTTCAGAGCACTCTGACAACGCTCCTGACAGCAGGCCGCACGTTCACATGTCTGCTGACATCGGACGCCGAGCTCCGCCGCCTGAACAACACGTTCCTCGGCAATGACTATCCCACCGATGTACTCAGCTTCCCCGCCCTCGAAGGCGAAGAGGCCCTCGGTGAACTTGCCGTTTCGGCCCCGCGGGCCAAGGCGCAAGCCGCCGAATTCGGCCATCCGATCGAAACCGAAATCGAGATCCTTATGCTCCACGGCACGCTCCATTTGCTCGGTCACGACCACGAGACCGACAAAGGCGCCATGCGCCGCCTGGAGTCCCGCTGGCGTCAAAAGCTCGCCCTTCCTGCCGGCCTCATCGAACGCACACGCCGATGAACATCGCTTTCTTTCTTACGCTTGCCGTCTTTTCCGCGCTTCTCACCCTCAGCACCGTAGCGCAGGTCCTGTACGTCGAATCGCTCCGCCTCCGCTCGCGTGAGCATCCCGCCCTCGAATACTTCAAAGCCAACATCGAATCCCGCCTCGGTCTAAAAATCGAGCGGGGCGCCCTCACGTTCTCGCTTATCAAACACGGCCTCATCGCCATGATGGGTATCCTCGCCCTCGCCCTCCTCGGCCAGGGCCGGGAACAATTCTGGACCGCCATCGCCGAGGCCGCCATTCTCGCCTGGGTTCTCTGCATGCTCTTCGCGCAGGTCATCCCGCAACTCCTCTACCGCAAGACCAACGGCAAATGGCTCTTCGCCTTCCTTCCCGTCTTCCACGCCATGATCCTCATCATGGCGCCGCTCGTCGCCATCCTGAAATTCTTCCAATCGCTCACCGAACTGCGCGAATCCCCCGACGACGAAAACGGCAACGGTAGCAATTCCGAGTCCGTCGAAGCCCTGATCACGGCCGGCAAGGAAGAAGGCCTCATTGAGGAAGCAGATCGCAAGCTCATTCAGTCTGTCGTCGAGTTCGGCGACAAGACCGTCGGCGAGGTCATGACACCCCGTCCCCGGATCGTCGGCATCGAAAAGAGCCGCTCCCTCGAAGAACTAAGAGAACTCGTCATTAACGAGCAGTACTCGCGTATCCCCGTCTACGACGAAAGCATCGACAACGTCACCGGCTTCATCCACGTCCGCGACATGTTCGAGCGCAACCCCAATGAACGAGGCCGCAAGGCCTGGGAAATCATGCGCCCCATCCGCGTCGTCCCGGAGCAAAAAATGGTCACCGCCCTGTTGAAGGAAATGCAGCGTGACGGCGCCCATATGGCCGTCGTCGTCGATGAATACGGCAACACCGCCGGACTGGCCACGATGGAAGACCTGGTTGAAGAAATCTTCGGCGAGATTCGCGACGAGCACGAACCCGTGGCCGACGTCACCCCCGATGGCGACGGCGGCTGGATCGTCTCCGGCAGCTTTGACCTCGATCATCTGCAGGAACTCGTCGGTTTCCGTCCTGAAGAACAATTTGATTCCACTACCGTCGGTGGCCTCGCCGCTGAGTGGCTGGGCCGCGTGCCGCGTGCCGGCGAGGCCGTCGAGCGGGAAGGCATTCGTATTGAAATTGTGGCCGCCGATGACCGCCGCGTTGACCGCGTGCGTATTCTGCGAGCCTCCGAGCCCGAACCCCTAAAGGAGCATCCAACAATGGAAGAGAAGAAGGATGCCTAAGGCCAAAAAGCCCAAGTATCACGCCGGCGCCGCCACCATCATCGGTTTACCGAACGCCGGTAAATCAACCCTGCTGAACGCCATCGTCGGCGAGAAAATCGCCATCGTTACCGCCAAGGCGCAAACGACACGCACCGCCCTCAACGGCGTTTGGACCGGCGAGAACGCGCAGATCGTCTTCGTCGATACGCCCGGACTTCACAAATCCGATACCGTCATCAACCGCCGCATGATGCAATCCGTCCGTTCCGCCATGGACGCGATCGACGTCATCATCCTGGTCGTCGACGCCACCAAACCGCTCGGCCAGGACATCGCCCAAGCCGTCGACCTCGTCAAGAAACCCGGCACGCCCGTCGTTCTCGTTCTCAACAAAATCGATTCCATTCACGACAAATCCAAGCTCTTCGGAATCATCGAGCAGTACCAGGGCCTGCACGATTTCGCCGCCTTCATCCCCGTTTCCGCCAAAAAAGGCGACGGCATCGACGAACTGAGGAAGGCCATCATCACCTATCTGCCGGTTGGCGAGCGCACCTACCCGGAAGATCACCTCACCGACGTCCCCTCCCGCTTTCTGGCCGCCGAAATGGTCCGCGAAAAGATCCTCATCCTCTCGCGCCAGGAAGTCCCGCACTCCGTAGCCGTCCTCGTCGACGAATGGGAAGATAAACCCACCGTCATCCGCATCGCCGCGACAATCTACGTCGAACGCGCCGGTCAGAAGAACATCATCGTCGGCGCCGCCGGAGCCATGATCAAGAAAATCGGCAGTGCCGCCCGCGCCGAAATGGAACGGTTTTTCGACAAAAAGATCTTCCTCGAACTGTTCGTCAAGGTAAAACCTGACTGGCGGAATCAGCCCGAGTTCCTGAATGAGTTAGACTGGCGAAGGATGGTCAATGATCGCGATGTTTAAGAAATCTGCCCTCTTCCTGATGCTCCTCGTGCCCGCCTTCGCGGACCAGAAGAAAGACGATGAGATTTACGACAATGTGAAACGCCGCCTGGCGGGCGACCCGGAAGTGAAGGGCGGCACACTCGAAGTCATCGTCAAAGATGGCGTGGTCACCGTGAAGGGAATCGTTCGTACGGACCGAGCCAAAACCAAGGCGGATAAAGTCGTTGGCCGCGTGAAAGGCGTTACCAAAGTTATCAACGAGATTCGAGTATCTCCGACCGGTAATTAGGCTCCTGCGTCGCCGATAAGGACGGTTGGTTCGCCCATTACGATAATGCCGCCATGGACGGTCAGGTCGCCTAAGCGAGCCGCCATCATATATCCGATGAGGACGGTCGGGGAGCCTTTCGCGATTACATCGGGCGGGCCCGAGGCACAAACCGCCATGTCCGTAACTCGCGCCGCCGGCATGAAACCGATCAGAACCGTCGGACAACCGGCTGGCATTATGGGGCCGCCGACGTGGGGGGCGGGTCCCGAAGTGATCGGGCATGTGTGCATATCACCGACTCGCGCGGCTGGGGGCATGGAATTGGGCCTCTTGTTAAGTAAAGCGCAATCGGCGGCGCGTTTCTATCAGGATCAGAAAACTATTCTCCCATAAATATGGGACACTGATGTCGATGAAGACAACCCTCGAAATCCCCGACGCGCTTTTCCGCCAAGCCAAAACCGTCGCGGCCCAAAAGGGAATTCCCTTGCGAGAATTGGTCACCGAAGCGCTTGCTGAAAAACTGCGTCCCGCCGCAACCTCCGAAAAACCCTGGATGAGTAGCTTTGGCGGGCTCAGCCATCTGCACGAAGAGAATAAGCGAATTGACCGGATCATACAGGAAGAATTTGGAACAATTGAACCGGAGGACCGCCTCTAAACTGAGCCTTCTCCATGCTGCTTGACACAAATGCGCTCTCGGCATGGGCCGATGGGGATGCCAGTTTGATGCCAATTTTGCGGCCAGCTCAATTGATTGCGCTTCCGGTGGTGGCGCTGGGCGAATATCGATTTGGTATACGCCAGTCTCGGCGGCGAGAGTTTTACGAAGAGTGGTTGGGCGTATTCATTACACAATGCACGGTCCTAAGCGTTGATGCACTGACAACAATCCAATACGCCGCCATTCGAAGCGAACTAAAGAAGATCGGCCGTCCCAGCCCCGCGAATGATATTTGGATCGCGGCCCTCGCCCGGCAATACGGGCTCCCAATTATTTCGCGTGACCAACACTTCGATTCGGTGTCCGGCATCACCCGCATCAGTTGGTAACCCTAACTCCGCGCCGGAAATGCCCCCAGCGAATTCCCCGCCACCAACAACGCGTAAGCGCTAAAAATCCGCGCCTGTGCCGGCATCGAAGTATCTTTCTGTTCCGAACTCAATCGCAATAACGCCAGACTGTAATCGCCCCGCCGAATCAGATCCACCGCCTGCTCCACCGCCACCGACCGCGCCGGATGAAATCCCGCAATCCGCTCCGCCGCCCCCTCCACCGCGCACGCCCCGGAGACCCGCTGCCCGATCCCGCCAATCAGCAACACACAAAACGCAATCACTGCCAAGTTCTTATTCCGCATATTCACATAATCTGGACGAGTACAGAGACTATTTGTTCTCTTTTTCTCCACAAAAAATGCAATGAGAATTTCGCGACCCTGCCGCCACTACCTCTATGCATGAAAACTCTCCTCGTGCTAACCGCCGCCGTCCTCTACGCCGGACCCCTCGGCGGCCGCGCCGAATACATCGGTGGTACGTCATCCGTCTTCGCTAACAAGGCCGATGGCCGCCTCATCACCGCCGACTCCGCCACCCTCCGCTTCGAAACAAAATCGAAATCCGTCGAGATCCCCTACGAACGCATCCACACCCTCGAATACGGTCAGAAAGTCGACCGCCGCTACATCAGCGCCATCCTCGTTTCCCCGCTCTTCCTCCTCGCCAAATCCCGCAAACACTTCCTCACCGTCGGCTACAACGACGGCGAGGGCCACGCCCAGGCCCTTATATTCCGCGTCGCCAAAGGAGACGTCCGTAGCCTCCTCGTCGGCCTGGAAGCCCGCACCGGCCGCAAAGTCGCCTTTCAGGACGAACAAGCCCGCAAAGCAGGCAAAGGATGAAGATCCTCCTCCTCATCGCCCTGACACTGACGGCAACCGCGCAAAAGGAAACGATCAACCTATCCGCAAAAATCGAAATCGGCCCCGACCCCCAACTCCAGGAACTCCTCAAAATCCGCCGCCTCTACGTCGAAAAGCTCTCCGGCGGGGACACCGCCGTCCAAATCCGCGACATTCTGATCGGCGCGATACAGTCCACCCGCCTCTTCACCGTCACCGAAAACCCGGAAAAGGCCGACTGTACCCTCAAAGGCTCCGCCGAGGACCTCGTCTTCACCGACACCTTCCAGTCCAACGAAGGAATCCAGGCTCGCACCCAGGTCGGCAGCGCGCGATCGGCCGGGACCACCCGTGGCGGCATCGGCTTCAGCGTCGGCGAGAACGAATCTACCCGCATCGCCGAGCGCAAGCACGAAGCCACTCTCACCGTCCGCCTCGTCAACAAGGAAGGCGACGTCATCTGGTCGACAACCCAGGAATCGCTCGGGGCTAAGTTCCGCGGCGCCAGCGCCGACGTCGCCGCTAAAGTCACCCGGCAACTCACCGACGACTTCGCCCGTGCCCGAAAATTCACTGGGGCGTCCGAATCCTCACCCGTTTCCGCTGCGACGTCGCGCCCGTAATAATCTCCACGTCGTGCCGCGCCACACCATAATGCCGCGCCAGAAAATGACATAACTCGTCGTTTGCCTTTCCATCCTCCGGCACGGCCTTCACCCTCACCTTCAGCGTCCCATCCGCCATCTCGCCCGCCAATTCAGTCTTCGCCGCCCGCGGGATGACCTTAATGTTTAGTTCCAATGGAACGTAGCCCCTATTTCCTGCCAGCCGATTCGCTGGTCAGCCGTCCCCGCCGCCGCGTAAAACCGCTCAAGCGGCTCCGCCAACGGCTCACGGCTCAGCGCAAACGTCTGATGATGCACCGGCAGCACAACCTCCGCCCGCGCGTCATTCACCATCCGCCACGCCTGCTCCGGATTGCAATGATACCGGATCCACGGATTGTACGCGCCGATCGGGAAAATTGCCAGGTCCGGCTTCGCGTTCCCCGGCAAACGGCCGAACGAATCCGTCATCGCCGTATCACCCGCAAACAACACCTGCCGGGAGCCAATCTGTACTAAATATCCGTTGTACCCGCGGTGCGTGTCCGTCCGCAATCGCGCCCCCCAGTGATTGACTTCCAAGCCTGTCACCCGTGCCGCGCCCGCCTGCACAGACTCATTCCAGCCCAACTCCCGCAAACTCCCCCACCGCGCCGGCCGGAACAAATCCGACGTCTCCCGCGCCGTAATCACCCGCGTCCCCTTGCTCTCCAACGCCCGCAACGACGGCACATCCAAATGGTCCATATGCGCATGGGAAATGAGGATCAAATCAACCGGCGGCAGCTTCTTCACGGTCAGCGCCGGATCAATCAAACGCTTCACTCCGATCGTAAACAGAAACAAATCGATCCCCGCCCGCGTGCTGAACATCGGATCGGTCAACACCGTCACGCCGTCAATCTTCATCAGCACCGTGCTGTGCCCAAGCCAAGCCGCATGAATGCCCGTATCGGGCCAGCTCTTCGGATCGGGCGTTTTCACTGGATTCATAATTTCGCGGTCCAACTCCGCCCAGTACTGCTTGACGAAGCCGAACGGGATACGGTTCCAGTTCCATGCCAAAGCCCCGCCAAATGCCGCCGCCCCGCCCAGTAGCGATCGCCGCGCGAACTTACCACCCGTTCCCAAATCGTTCCTCAGTCCACGGATCTCCGTGCATGTGATATCCGTTACGCTCCCAGAAACCGGCCTTGTCCTCCGCCAACAACTCCAGCCCGCCCAACCACTTCGCCGACTTCCACGCGTACAATCGCGGCACAATCAACCGCGCCGGCGCGCCGTGCTCCAGCGTCAATGGCTCCCCGTCGTGATGCGTCGCCACCAGCGCATCCTCAACCAAAAATTCGGCGAACGGCAGATTCGTCGTCCATCCGCCGTCATATCCGTAAGCCACCACGTAGCGCGCGTCCGCCTTCGCCCCCCCTGCCAGCCGAATCAACTCCCGCACCGAAACGCCTTCCCAGATATTATCCAGCCGCGACCACCGCGTCACGCAATGAAAATCCGCAAATACCTTCACCCGCGGCAACTCGTTGAACTCCGCCCAAGTGAAGTCGATAGGATTATTTACCAGCCCAAACAACGACAACTTCCACTCCGCCGCGTTAATCCGCGGCGGTCCAAATGCGTCCAGCACCGGCCACTTCATCGTCCGCGACTGTCCCGGCGGCACGCGGTTCGCCCGCTCTGTATCCGGCGAAATAATCACGCCCTCCGGCGCCGCAAACTTCTCTTTTTCTTCTGTTCCAAACACTAATTCACCGCGTTCCCATCGGCGTCCAGCAACTGGACCTCACCCAGATTCAATTCACGAATCCCTTTTTCAATCTGCGCGCGATCCCCGACTACTACGTAGATCATTTTCTCCGGCCGCAGGATTCGTTCCCCGATAGCATTTACATCGGAGTTCTTCAAAGCGTTCACTTTCTGCGCGTACGTCGTGAAATAATCCTCCGCCAAACCGAACTTCGTAATCGCCAGCATATCGGACAACACTCCGCCTTTCGTCTCCCGCTCACCCACCATCGAGCGCGTCAACGATTCCTGCATCTTCGCCGTCTCTTCATCCGTCACCGGCCTCGTCCGCAACACATCGCGGAACTCCTTCACCATCTCGGCCATCGATTCCTTTGTCTTATCGCTCTGCACCGGCGCAAACGCCAGGAACGGCCGCTGCCCGCGCGCACCAACCAAATACGTGCCCACCCCATAACTCCAATGCTTGTCCTCGCGCAAATTCATGTTCAATCGCGATACGAACGATCCCCCCAGCACTTGATTAAACACGTCAATCGCCGGCTCATCCGGATTCGCCCGCGGCGGCGCAACCTGTCCCGCCATAATCACCGACTGAATCGCCCCGGGGCGATCGATTAGATACACCGAAATCTTGTCCCGCTGCGGAACCTCCGGAAGCACCTTCTTCGGCACTTCTCCGGTCTTCCAATCGCCGAACAATTTCTCCAGTTTCGGCTTGATCTCATCCAACGTCGTGTCTCCAACGATATGAAGCGTCGCGTTGTTCGGCTTGTACCAGGAGTTGTAGAACGCCGCTACCGACTCGCGTGTAATCGTCGCCAGGCTCGCCTCCGTGCCGCTCCCCGTAAACGGATTTCCGTACGGATGATTCTTGCCATAAATCAACACCGGCAGAATCCGTTGCGCCAGCGAGTTCGGCTCCGCCTTCTCCCGCTGAATCCCCGCCGCCTGCAGCTTCTTGATCCGCGCAAAATCCGCCTCCGGAAACGCCGGATTGCGGATGATGTCGGAATACAGTTCCAACGAGTCATCCAGGTTCATCTTCAGCGCCGACAGATTCACCGCGGATGTATCCAGACTCGCCGCGGCGTTTATCTGTGCGCCCAGTTCCGCGCTCCGCTCTGAAATCTGCGGACCAGTCCGCTTCGTCGTCCCCTCCAGTAACATCCGGTTGGTCATCGACGCCGTTCCCGCCACCGCCAGCGAATCCGCCGCGTATCCGGCATCGAACTGCAACGCCAAACTCAATGTCGGCGTTTCATGCCGCTCCGCCAATACCACCTTCATGCCGTTCGAAAGCGTCGTCCGCTGCGACACCGGAATGCGCAAAGTGGATGGCGCCCCCGCCGGTGGCAGCTTTGAGCGGTCCGTGTCCTTCGAAATTTCTTTGAACTTCGATTTCGGATGAATTTCCAAAACATAAACGCCATCGCTCAGCCATTTGTTGGCGACCGTCTTCACTTCGGGCCATGTCGCCTTTTCAAAGATCTCAATCGACTTCTTGTAGCAGGCCGGATCCCCCGTATAAACTTCGCAACTCGCCAAAACGTCGGATTTCCCGCCGAATCCGCCAATCCGCTCTATCCCCCGCAGGAACGACGCCATCGCCTGCGTCTTCGCCAATTTCAACTCCTGATCCGTCGGACCCGTATGCAGAAACTTCCTGAATTCATCGTCCAGCGCCGCTTCCAACTTCGCCAAATCCACCCCCGGACGCGCCGTCGCCGTTATATTAAACTGCCCGGCTATCTCATTCTTCTCGTTATCGGTCTCCACGCTCGATGCCAACTGGTCCTGCACCACCAGCCGCTTATAAAAGCGCGATGTCCGTCCCCCGCCAAGTACCGCCGCCGCCAAATCCAGCATCTCGGCATCCCGTGTCTCCGCGCCGGGAACATTCCAAATCTTGTAAATCCGCGATTGCGGCACCTGATCCTGTGCCACCTGCCGCACTGCCCCCGTGCGCTTGGCGATCCACTCCCGGTGACGCACCGGCGGCGGGCCCGGCGGAATCCATCCAAAATACTTCTCCACCTTTTCCTTCGCCGTCTTCGCGTCAATATCACCGGCAATCACAATCACCGTATTCGCCGCGCCGTAATAGGCCTTGAACCACTCCTGCACGTCCTTCAACGACGCCGCATTCAAATCGTCCATCGACCCGATCGGCGACCACGAATACGGATGCCCCGGCGGATAAGTGCCCGAAGTAACCAGCTCCCCCGCCAATCCGTAAGGCTGGTTTTCATAACTCCGCTTCTCGTTCTGCACCACGCCCCGTTGCTCATCCAACTTCTTCTGGTCAATCGCCGGCAGTAAATGCCCCATCCGGTCGGATTCCAGAAACAAAACCTGATCCAATCCGGCCGTCGGCACGTTCTGGAAATAGTTGGTCCGGTCGTAGCTCGTCGTCCCGTTCAAATCGGTCGCGCCCAATCGGTCCAGCGCCTGAAAATAGTCGTCGTTGAAGTTCTTCGAGCCGTTGAACATCAAGTGTTCAAACAGATGCGCAAATCCGGTCTTGCCCTTCTTCTCATTCTTCGACCCCACGTGATACCAAAGATTCACCGCCACAATCGGCGCCTTCCGGTCTTCATGTACGATCAACGTCAAGCCATTCGGCAGGACAAACTTCTCAAATGGAATACTGATCTCGATTTTGCCGGCCGGCTGGGTAAATGCCGGCGCGGTCAGCAGGGCGCCAAGGGTGAAGGCGCGCATCAGGGAAATGGGACGCATAGAGCCGTTGTAACATGCTGATGCGTTAGCGCACCCATTCAGACGCCAAAATTTGCATGGCGGGGCCATTCCGGCCTCCTCAAGGGGTCAAAAGTGCACAGGCCGCTGCCGCACGGCGCCAACGGGCGAGCACCTCGCCCCTCCCGCCGTGCCGCACCGTGTCCGTTGTGCGCGTGTTCTCTAAAGAGTTAACTTCCCCGGCCATCGCCTTATACAATAGGGACCTGCCGGATCGGCCTGAAAAACCAGATCGGCGTCCAAATTGATTGGCATAAGAAACGATGGGATTACAAATTAACGGCGAATACGTGGATGACGTCATCATCCGTCAGGAAGCCGCCTCCATGCGGCCGCGCTACGAAGAAATGATGCAGGACATGGACCCGATCGCCCGGGAAATGCAACTCCGTGACTGGGCCCGGGAAAACGTCATCGAACGCGTGCTGCTCCGCCAGGCCGCCATCGCCGACCCCGCCCCCATTCCGCCAGAAGAGATCGACGAACGGCTCACCGCCATGTTCCCTCCCGCCGGCGACCTCGAAGACTGCGAAACCGGAACCACTCGCGCCGGTGTCGACAAGGAAGCCGCCCGCAAGGACATCGAAGCCCAGATCCGCATCGAACGCCTCATCCGCGCCGTCGGCGACAAAGCGCCAAAACCCAAGCAAAAGGAAATCGCCGAGTTCTACAAAGCTAACCGTGACGAATTCAAAACGGCGCCCATGCTGCACGCCTCCCACATCGTCAAAAATGTCAACGATGGCGACGACGAAGCCGCCGCTCTCGAAGCCATCCGCGCCGCCGCAGCAGATCTCAAGGAAGGAAAGCCCTTCGCCGATGTCGCCAACCAGCACTCCGATTGCGCCGGCCAGGGCGGCAGCCTCGGCTGGTTCCCGCTCGGCGAAATGGTCGAGGAATTCGAAGAAACGATCCTCCCCATGAAGCCCGGCGAAGTCAGCGGCATCTTCCGCTCCAGCTTCGGCTGGCACATCGCCACTCTCCACGAAAAGAAACCGGAAGGCGTCCGGCCTTTAGACGACGTGAAAGAACAGATCGTAGCCGCCCTATCTCGCGCCGCTCAGGAAAAGGCGCTCGAAGCCTACGTCGACGCCATGCGCGCCAAAGCCGAAGTAAATACCGTCAAAAAGCCATGAGCAGTCCCTTCGACGTAGTCGGCATCAACCCCTGCTGCGTGCCCAGCAAATCCCGGGCAGATCAGTTAACTGTTTCCCGTCAAATGAGCGTCGAACGCCGCATCGTCCGCTCCGGCTCCGTTGAAGGAATGGTCAAGCTCGACGGCGGACCGTTCCTCATGGGCGCCGAAGACCGCGAAGGCTTCCCCGCCGACGGCGAAGGCCCCATCCGCCAAACCCACCTCCACCCCTTCTACGTCGACGCCACCCCCGTCACCAACGCCCAGTTCGCCGAGTTCGTCAAAACCACCAACTTCAAAACCGAATCCGAACACTTCGGCTGGTCTTTCGTCTTCCAAGGCCACCTCGAACCCGAGCGTTACAAGAAACTGGTCGAAGACACCGTCCTCGCCGTCCCCTGGTGGTGCAAAGTTCCCGAAGCCCGTTGGGACCGTCCCGAAGGCCCCGACGCATCCATCGCTTCGCGCCTCGACATGCCCGTAACTCAGGTCTCCTGGAATGACGCCGCCGCGTATGCCGATTGGGCCGGCAAACGTCTCCCCACCGAGGCCGAATGGGAGTACGCCGCTCGCGGCGGTCTCGAACAAAATACCTACCCCTGGGGCAGTGAACTCACCCCCAACGGCAAGCATCTGTGCAACATCTGGCAAGGCGAATTCCCCGACGCAGACAACGGCGACGACGGCTACACCGCCCCCTCGCCCGTCCGCGCCTTTCCGGCAAACGGCTACGGACTCTACAGCGTAGTGGGCAACGCATGGGAGTGGTGCGGCGACTGGTTCGAACCCTTCTGGCATCTCAACGCCACCCGAACGAACCCCGTTGGACCCGCTCAAGGCACGCAGAAATCCATGCGCGGCGGAAGTTATCTCTGCCACAAGAGCTACTGCAACCGCTACAGAGTCGCCGCCCGAACCAAGAACACCCCCGACTCCGCCACAACCAACATCACCTTCCGCTGCGTCCGGGACGTGTAAATGCGCCCCGCGGTCTTATTGCTAACGGCCCTCTCGACGATCGCCCAGGAACGCCAGTGGAAAGGCGAATACTCGAACTCCCAATATGGCTGCCGTGGCGTCATCCCGCCGGGCCGGGTGTGCCGCGGCGCAGCCGTTGACGCCCCCGCCCATGGCTGCGTAATCGATGTGTATGGCGGTTGGGTAGCCGTCGACGGGACATACGCTAATGTTGAGGCGCCGCCTCTCCGAACCAACTCGAAATTGGGACCCCTCCGGGCGGTCGAGTCTATCCTTCGCCATCCGCCCAACCGGAAGAACGCAGCCGCCCATCGAATACACCATCGACGCCAAGTGCCCCCAACAAGGAACCTGCCCGAGAGTCTTCAAACAAATCCGCCTCTCCTTCAAACTCCGCCCCCTCTAACCAACACGCGATAATACCCCTATGCGCCGCCGTTCCTTCCTCCCCCTCCTCGCCGCGCAATCCATCCCTGACTTCACCTGCCCCATGGATCCCGAGATCCACTCCAAACTCCCAGGCCGCTGTCCACGCTGCGGCATGAACCTCATCCCCGGTCTCCCCGACCCCCTCGAATACCGCCTCCACGTCGAAGTCCTCCCCAAAGCCCCCCAAACTACACAAACCACTTCTCTCCGCTTCCACGTCACCCACCCCAAAACCAACAAACGCGTCGAAAGCTTCGAGGAAATTCACGAAAAGCTCCTCCACCTCTTCGTCATTAGCGACGACCACCGCTACTTCGCCCACGAACATCCAATCCCCGAACCCAACGGCTACTTCCGCTTCCACACCCAACTTCCCCTCCCCGGTTTCTACCGCCTCCTCACCGACTTCTATCCCACCGGCGGCACCCCCCAACTCCTAACCGCCCCGCTCCACGTCCAAGGCCCGCCCCAACCCTTTTTAGCCCCCCAAACCCCAAACCTCGAAATAAAACTCCGCACCGACCCCGAAAAACCCATCGCCGGCCTCAAAACCATGCTCTTCTTCGAACTCACCCCGTTCGACGGCGTCACCCCCTGGCTCGGCGCCTGGGGCCATCTCCTCAACGCCAGCGCCGACCTCCTCGATCTCGTTCACGCCCACCCCGCCTGGGATCCTTACCAAAACCAGGTCCAGTTCAACCTCATCTTCCCTCGCCCCGGCCAATACACCCTCTGGGCGCAATTCCAGCGCCACGGCATCGTCAACACCGCCAAAGTCCCCATCACCGTCACCGCCCTCGGCTAGCGAATCAACCCCTCCAACGCCCCGCCCCGTATCATTGTTCCCGCCGGCAACCGCACCGCCTCCCGGTAAATCATCCACTGCGCCTTCCCCGCCCCCGTCAACCATGCCAACGGCGTCACTCTCCCATCCGGCAACTCCGCCCACGTCTTCCCCGCCCCCGCTCCCCGAACCGCCAGCACCGCAATCGCGGCACTCAATCTTCCCTCCAACCGGACCGCCCGTCCGGCCGGACGCGAAGCCATCCGCCACACCGGCGCCGGGAACACCGGCCGCAAATACTGCGCCTCACCCTCCGGCGCACCCCCTTCCGCCCACTCCGCCAGCCGGTTGATCTCCTCCTGCGGCAGCGAAATATCGTTCGAGAACTCACCAAATCCCTTCGCCGCGGGCCACGGCGGCATCCGCCTCTGCAGGACTTCCTCCTTGATAGCCACCGCCCAAGGTCTAGCCTCCGCGTACGTCCGCAAGGAAAACGCCGTGCCCCCAGCCTGATGGCACCCCACGCATCGCTGCGTTACCATTCGCGAAATCTCCCGCGTCCAAGTCAACTTCGTCGTCGGCGCGTCATGGCCCCAGGCTGTCGCCGCCAATGCCAAAATCCCCAACACCCGCCCCGTCAATTTCCTGCCACCTTGTCAACTTCTCGCCGCCCGTTCCAACCCTGCACGAAGTGTTCCGGTTTGGGACTGGCTTCAGTTTCTTTGGCCGTAACAATCCCGCCCGATTCCCCGCAATTCCTACAGAACATCATATTGGCGCCCCACTTGCAATGGAATCCTCGCAAGGTAACCCGGATGCCCAGACTCCACACAAACAATCCCAGCAGCTCTTACTATACAAAAAGGCCCCTGCTACTGGCCCCTGGCCTAAACTTTTCTTCCAATTCCCTCAAATTCCCACCAGCCCCGCCGATAAGACAACAATGAGGATGCCCACATCCTCCCCGGCAATTCTCCCACCAGGAGTGACCGCAAAATTATGAAGATCAATAACGGATACCAGGACTCCCGCGCCTCGTCGGCGCAGGACGCAGCCAAAACCCAGGAAACAGCCGCCACCGCGCAAGCCCGGGCAGCGAAAGCCTCCTCCGGCGCTAACAAAGCCGGATCAAGCGACGAAGTCAATCTTTCCTCACTCGCCTCCGCCCTCCAGGGCGCACTTTCGGACTCTCCCGAACGGGCGGCCTATCTGGAAAAGCTCTCCGGCGAATACGCGGCGGGTACCTACAAGCCGGACCCTGCTGAAACAGCGCGCGGCATCGTCGCCGATTCGCTGCAGGATTCGCCCGAATCCCCGAAGTAGGCCCTTTCCATGCAGCAACCAATTCTCCCGAGCCTCATCGCCACGCAAAGCGCATTCGCCCAACTTGCGCCGCAGGAAGCGCTGGAACACTTGGAGGCCGCACTCCGCACCCTTCAGGGTCTGACGGCATCGCTCCATCACGGCGATCGCCTCGCACCCGCCGATCAGCGCCAATTGGAACGTTCTCTGCTTCGCTTTCGCACTGAACTGCGCGATGCCGCCATCCTCGCCGATCAGGGCCTCGCCTACTGTCAGGACTGGGCACAACAGCTACAGCCTCCCGCCAGTTATCAGCCCAACGGAGTCTGTGCCGATACCACCAGTGATCGCCACGAGTTCTCAGTCGAAGCCTAGAAAGGGAGTCCATGGGAAGCCTCTTCACAACGATGGTCTCCACGGCTGGGGCGATGCGCTCCCTCCAGCGCTCCCTTAGTGTCGTCCAAAACAACATTGTCAACGCCTCCACCGTCGGCTACGCCCGCCAGGAAGGAAGCCTCATCGCCAATCCTTTCAACCCAAACTCCAATTCCACTTCGGGCGGCGTCGCCTCCGGTCCCATCTCCTCTTCACGCGACGCCTTCGTCGAGGCCTCCGTTTGGAAGACACAGCATCGAGCCGGCTTCGCCAATAGCCTCAGCACAAAGCTCACGGAAATCGAGCGCACCTTTCCCCTCACCGCCGGGTCCGGTATCTCCGGCGAAATCGACAAATTCTTCTCCACCGTCTCTCAATGGTCGGTCTCGCCCAACAACCCCGTCGCCCGCCGCCAGGTTCTCGATCGCGCCGGGTCGCTCGCCCAGTCATTTAATCAGGCTGCCCTCGATCTCGGTGACGCCGCCGGTCGCGCCGGCGCAGAAATCAGCGCCAGCGTACGGAAAATCAATCGCCTCACCGCCGAAATCGCCTCATTGAACAGGCAAAGCCGCGAAAGCCTCGCCAACTCTACCGACGCCGGCCTCGATTCCACTTTGCACGCCAAATTGGAAGAGCTCGCCCAATACGTGGATTTCACCGCACTGTCCCAGGAAGACGGATCGGTCTCGATATTTATCGGCGGCCAGACAGCCGCCGTCATCGGCGATCATCAGTGGCCTATCTCGGTAGCCAATACCAGCGGCGGCTACCAGATTATCGACTCCGATGGAGGCGACATTACCAGCCGTATCGACGAGGGCAAGCTCGGAGCGCTCCTCCAGTTCCGAAACACCCTTCTCCCGAACTATCAGGGCCGGCTCAATACGCTCGCCCAAGGCTTCGCCGATAACGTCAACGGTGTCCTCAACGGCGGTCTCGACCTAAACGGCGCGCCGCCGGCGAAGAACCTCTTCGCCTACAACGCCGGCATCGGCGCCGCCGCCACTCTCGCGATCACCGATATCACCGGCGCCGAACTCGCCGCCGCCGCCCCAGGCGACCCCGGCGGCAACTCTAACGCCCTCGACTTGGCCGACTTGCAATCCGCCGGCACATTCAGTGGCCTGACTTCCGCCCAGTTCTACTCGGAGCTTACTTCGGACATCGGCGATCGCCTCAATACCGAGATAGCCAACAGAGGCCTGCAGCGCCAGCTTCTGTTGCAAGCCCAAAACGTCCGTGCGGAACTTTCGGGAGTCGATATCAATGTCGAAGCCACCAAGTTGCTCCAACTTCAAAAGGGATTTCAAGCTGCCGGTCAGGTTATGTCCGTGATCAACAGCCTTACGGAAACACTACTCGGCATGCTCAATTAGGGATCTTATGCTTACCTTCCTCGACGCCAAACAGTCCTCCTTTCTCGAAGATCTGGGCCGCATCCAAAGCCGCTCGGAACGCGCGCAGCGCCAACTCTCTTCGGGCCTTCGCATGAACAGCATCTCCGACTATCCGGATCAAATCGGCGTCCTGCTCCAGTCCCGCGCGGAATTGGCCTCAACCGAACAAACCAAGGTCAACCTCGGGCGCGCCAAGACCGAAGTCGACACTGCCGAAATCGCTATCCAGAATGGCATCAAATCAATAGAGAGAATCCGCGTCCTCGGCGCCCAGGGACTTACCGGCACCTCATCCGCCAGCAGTCGCACCGTGATCGCCGGCGAAGTCGAGTCGCTCTTCCAGCAATTCGTCAATATCGCCAACACCGCCATCGACGGCCGCTACATTTTCGCCGGTTCTGCCGATCAAGCCCCGCCCTACGCCGTCGACCTTCTTACTGCCTCCGGCGCCACTCCCTACGCCGGCGGCAACGCCACCCGCCAAATTCGTGACTCGTCCGGCGTCCGGCTCTCTCTCGCCCGTACGGGACAGGATATCTTCGATTCCGCTACGCCCTCAAAAAACGCCTTCACCGCCGTCAACACCCTGCGCTCCGCCCTCCTCGCCAACGACGAAACCGCCATCCGCACCGCTGTCGCCGATATTGGCACTTCTCTGGAACATCTCAACGAAGAATTGGCCTTCTACGGCTCCACCCAAAATCAGATTTCTCAGGCAACGGCCGCCGCTGAGACGAAAATTCTCAGCTTGAAAACCCTCATCGCCGACACCGAAGGCGCCGACCTCGCCGAGTCGATTCTCGAACTCCAGGACGCCTCCACCCATCGCCAGGCTGCTCTCCAATCCAAAGCCCAGGAAGACCGCCGCACCGTCTTCGACTTCATCCGCTAAACCCGCTTATCAACCAGCTTCCATTCCCTCATCCCTCCACCGCATACCCCGGGGTCCTTCCGGCCCGCTCCGCTCAACTTCACTCTCCCGATTCGCCCGGAAATGTGGCAATTCCGCACGCCGCTAAACCCCCCAAACAATCAGCTTCCGCTCCGTCATCTCCTCCACCGCATAACGCGGGCCCTCTCCCGGCCGCTCGACTTTACTCCCAGCAAATCCTCCCGTCCGCTTCAACTGCGGCAGAATCT